>Ga0126312_10002719_pt1 | contig 11831 bp, 13 predicted proteins | sample Plot104A_FD_92537 | JGI IMG/M metagenome (GOLD analysis project Ga0126312, IMG submission 92537) | Serpentine soil microbial communities from UC McLaughlin Reserve, CA, USA - Plot104A | ecosystem: Environmental > Terrestrial > Soil > Grasslands | place: USA: UC McLaughlin Reserve, Lake County... | reverse complement strand
GGAGTTCCAGCCCTCGGCGAGCAGCATCGCGTTGCACAGCACGTCGACCTCGCCGCGCTCGAACCCGGCGAGGATCTCGGCCAGCTCGCGCTTGGGCGTCTCGCCCGAGACGGCGCGGGCGTTGATGCCGGCCGCCTGGAAGGAGGCGGCGACGTTGTTCGCGTGGCGGACGCCCGCGGTGTAGACGACGCCCGGCACGCGGCGGAAGCGCGAGCGGTAGAGGTCGGCGACCGCGACATTGAAGGGCTCCTGGTCCAGCAGGGCGGCCAGCTCCTCCTGGTCGAAGTCCTGGTCCACCTCGCCGCGGCGAAGCGGCACCTTGGCGATCGTCCTCACCCCCGGCCCGGGAGGGATGCGGATGCTGCGCAGCGGCGAGATCACGCCACGGCGAGCCGCCTGGGCAAGGTCGAAGCGCGAGGTCTGGGTCGGGAAGAGGTCGGCGACGTGGCGGGCGATGAGCGCGCCGGTCGCCGTCATGCCGATGTAAACGGGTCCCTGCCAGCTGCGGATGCAGGCGCTCGTCTTCTCGCCGAGGGCGGTGTGCGCCTCGTCGCAGATGACGATCGAGTACGCGTCCGAGACGCGGTCGGCGTTGCGCACGAACCACTGGTAGGTCTCCACGGTCACCGGGCCGTAGGGGTGGTCGGCGCCGTCCAGCAGGGGCGGCGAGAGGCGTTCCTTATAGCCGCGGGTGGAGATCTCGCCGATGAACTGGTCGACGAGGTTTCGGCGGTGGGTGAGGATCAGGATTCCGCCGGTACGCGAGGCCTCGATGAAGCCCACCGCGGCGACGGTTTTGCCTGCCCCCGTGGCGTGCTCGAACCAGAAGCGGCGGTCGGCGCCCGGGTCCTCGGGTGCCTCCTCGATGACCTCGTCCTCCTCGGCCTCGGGCTGCTCCTCCCAGTCCTGCGGCTCCTCGTCCGGCGCCAGCTCGTCGTCCGCGCCCGCCAGCTCCTCTTCAGCCTGATCGGCGTCGAGGTCACCGTTCTCGCTCGCTTCGGCATCGACAAGCTCATCCTCGGCGGGCTCGGCGGACTCGGCCACCGTGGCGGTCGAGCCGTTGCCGTTTGCGCGGGCGTCGCCGTTCAGCTCCAGCTCGGCGACCAGCGCGGCGAGCGTCCCGGACAGGGCGTCGACCTGGTGCTCGGAGAGCTCCGCTCCATCCTCGAGTTGCGGCACGTCCTCGGAGAGCAGCCGCTCGAGGCCGAGCATCAGCGAGAAGTCGCCCCGCCACTCCTGCGAGGGATCCTCGGCGCCGCCCTCGATCTCGGCCAATGCGGCGTCGAGCGCGCGTCGCCGCGCGGTGCCGGGCTCGAGCACGTCCATCGTCTCGCCCTCGAGCAGAATCGGCTCGCGCGTGAACTTGCGTACGCGCTCGAGATCGGCGTCGGTAATCGACGCTCCAGCCGCTCTCGCGGCGACATTCGTGCTCTTAGCCATGAAAGGAACCTGGTCGGCTCCGCGCCGCGATTCGACAGGGCGAGGAGCGCAGTAACCTCGGTGGAGGTGGACGCCGGGCGGTGGATTCCCCTCAAGCCCGACCGGCGGCTCTCCCTAGTCCCTGGGCGGGACTGACCTGAAAAGTAGCACCCCGGGCGACCGATGAACGCAAAGCAACGCTTCATTGCAGGCTCCGCGGCCGTGGCGGTCGTGCTCGTGGCCCTCGTCGTCTACCTGGCCACAGGCAGCGAATCCGACGACGTGGGCAACCCGGAGTCCGAGCTCTCGCTCAGCGAGGCGACCGATCCCCTCGATGGCGCCTCCCCCGAGCTGCGGGCGATCCGCGCCGACGCGAACCAGCTGCTCGGCGGCGGCGCCGCCGCGCTCCAGCAGCGCCTGGACGAGCTCCGCGGAATCCCGGTGGTGCTGAACAACTGGGCATCGTGGTGCGGCCCCTGCCGCGCCGAGTTCCCGATGTTCCAGGCGCAGTCGTCAAAGCTCGCCGACAGCGTCGCGTTCCTGGGCGTCGACTCCGACGACTCCGACGAAGCCGCAAGCACGTTCCTGGGCGAGCTCCCCCTCCCTTACCCCAGCTACACGGACCCCGACAAAGAGCTGAAGCAGGAGTTCTTCGACTCCCCGGTGGGAATCCCCAACACCGCGTTCTACGACCGAAAGGGCGAGCTCGTCTACGTCCACCAGGGCCCCTACACGGGCGAGGCGGCCCTGGAGGCCGAGATCAACCGCTACGCCCAGTAGCCCCTTCCGGCGAGTTACTCCTTCCCTGAAGCAGTTTCTCGACAGGGCGGATAATCAGCGGGTGAGCGCTCGCGCCACCCGTTGCGTCCTCTCCCTCATTGCCTGTCTTTTCGGTGCGTTCGGGCTGCTCGCCCACGCCACCGCCCAATCCTCGGGCACCGCCTACTCCATCGAGCTGCAGGCGTCGATCAACCCCGCCACCGCCAAGTGGGTCTCCTCCGCCCTCGAGGACGCCGCCGACGAGGACGCCGCCCTGGCGGTCATCCAGCTCGACACGCCGGGCGGGCTCGACGATTCGATGCGGGACATCGTCCAGGACATCCTCGCCGCCCCGATGCCGGTGGTCGTCTACGTCTCGCCGAACGGAGCGCGCGCTGCATCGGCTGGCGTGTTCATCACCGAGGCCGCCGACGTCGCGGCGATGGCGCCGCAGACGAACATCGGCTCGGCCTCCCCGGTGTCCATCGGGGGTGGGGACGTGGGTGAGGTGCTGGGCCGGAAGATCACCAACGACGCCGCGGCCTATGTGCGGGCGCTCGCGGAGGGGCACGAGCGCGACGGCGACCTCGCCGAGCGCATGGTCACCGAGGCGGTGAACGTCACGGCCACCGAGGCGCTGCGCGCCGGTCTGATCGACGTGATCGCACCAAGCGAGGAAGAGCTGCTGCAGGAGCTCGACGGCTTCGAGGTCCAGGGCCCGAAGGCGCAGACGCTCGACACCGACGGCCTCGAGATCTCACAGCACGACATGCCGCTGCAGTACGAGATCCTCGACGTGATCGTCAACCCGACGGTCTCCTACCTGCTCCTCCTGATCGGCCTCGTGGGACTCGGCATCGAGCTGTTCAGCCCGGGGATCGTCCTGCCCGGAGCGCTCGGCGCGATCTCGTTCCTCCTAGGCCTCTACGGGAGCGCGCAGCTGCCGGTCACCTTTGCCGGAGTCGCGCTCCTCGTCATCGGCGTCGCGATGATCATCGCCGAGGCCCACGTGACGGCGGGCTTCCTCGGTGCGGCGGGGGTGATCGCGATCGCCGCGTCGGGGTTGATCCTCTATGACACGGACACGGAGGCGTTCGAGGTCTCGGCGCCGGTGGTGATCGTGGCCGGCGTGGTCATTGGGGGCTTGATGGCCTTCGCCGCCAAGAAGGTGGTCGAGGCCCGGCGACGCCCCGCCCGCACGGGATGGGAGGAGATGGTGGGGGCGAGCGGTGACGTGCGCCAGAGGCTCGATCCGGCCGGCCAGGTCTTCGTCGAGGGCGCGCTGTGGCGCGCGGAGCCCGAGGCCGGGGTTGGCCCACTGGAGCCCGGCGTTAGAGTGCGGGTCACCGCAGTGGATGGCCTGACCGTCAAGGTCCGGCCGGTGAAGCAGGAAGGAGACACATAGATGGGAGTCGGACTGGCGATCGTCGCCGTGCTGGCGGTCCTCCTGCTGATCCTTCTTTTCTCGGCGATCCGGATCCTGCGCGAGTACGAGCGAGGCGTCATCTTTCGTCTCGGGCGTCTGATCGCCCAGAAGGGGCCCGGCCTGATTCTGCTGATCCCGATCGTCGACCAAATGGTCCGCGTCGATCTGCGGACGGTGACGCTGAACGTGCCACCGCAGGAGGTGATCACCAAGGACAACGTGACCGTCCGCGTCACGGCCGTCGCCTACTTCCGCGTGATCGATCCGAACAAGGCGGTCACGGAGGTCGAGAACTTCCTCCTCGCCACCTCGCAGATCTCCCAGACGACGCTGCGCTCGGTGCTCGGCAAGGCCGAGCTCGACTCGCTGTTGGCCGAGCGCGAGCGCCTGAACATCGAGCTTCAGCAGATCATCGACGAGCAGACCGAGCCGTGGGGCGTGAAGGTCTCGACCGTCGAGGTCAAGGACGTGGAGCTGCCGGTCGAGATGCAGCGGGCGATCGCACGCCAGGCGGAGGCCGAGCGCGAGCGGCGCGCGAAGATCATCGCCGCGGACGGTGAGTTCCAGGCGGCGCAGAAGCTCTCGGATGCCGCCGACATCATCAGCAGGAATCCCGCGACGCTCCAGCTCCGGTACCTCCAGACCCTGCTGGAGATAGGCACGAACGACAACACGACGATCGTGTTCCCGCTGCCGATCGACATGCTGAAGGCCTTCATTCCCGACAGCGGTCCGGCGACGACGGCTCCGGCCGAGAATCGCTCCTAGCGGCCGGGCCCTGACCGCACCGGAGGTCCGCATCGACCAGCTCACGGGCCTGCGGGCGATTCTCGCCCCGGGCCGCGCCGAGCGCCCCGACGCGTTCGCGCCGGCTCCTGCGACCTCGAGGCCAGACGCCGCCGAGACCTGCCCGTTCTGCGAGGGGCGCGAGGACCGCACGCCGCCCGAGGTCTGGGCCGATCGGCCCGGGGGCGGGGGGGCCGACTCGCCGGGCTGGCTGACTCGCGCGGTGCCAAACCTCTATCCGGTCCTCTCGGATGCCGGCGCCGGCGACGCGCAGGAGCAGCAGGATGCCCCGGGCGAGTCCGGCCTTGCGGCAGCCGCCGACCCGCTCGCCGCGAGCCGCCGCGGCGCGGAGCCGAGCCTCTTCGCCTCGCAGCCCGCCACCGGCGCACACGAGGTGATCGTGAGCTGCCCCGAGCATCGGACGAGGCTCGGCGAGCTGCCACCCGAACGGCTCTCCACCGCCGTGGCAGGCTGGCGCGAGCGGATGCGGGCGCACGCCGACGCCGCGTACGTGCACCTGATCGTGAACGAGGGTCCCGAAGCGGGCGCCTCGCTCGAGCACACCCACGCGCAGCTCTACGCGATGCGCTTCGTGCCGGCCCAGATTGCCCGCGAGCGCGAGCGCGCCGCCGCCTACCACGAGCGAACGATGGGCGGGCACCTGCTCGCGGACGTGGCCAGCGAGGAGGTGCGCCGCCGTGACCGGCTCGTTGCCGTGGACGACGACGCGCTCCTCATCGCCCCGTGGGCCTCACGCTCGCCCTTCGAGCTGCGCGTCATCCCCCGGCGGCCGTCGCCATCGTTCTCCGACGACGGCGAGGTGGGAACCGCGATGATTGCCACGGCCCTGCGTGGGCTCGGATCGGCCTTCCCCGAATCACCCCAGCTCAACCTCTGGGTCCGCACCGCCCCCCGCGGCTCCGAGGAGTTCTGCTGGCACATCGACATCGTCCCGCGGCTGACGATCCGCGCCGGGTTCGAACTCGGCACCGGGGTGGAGATCAACGTCTACCCGCCGGAGCGCGCGGCGTCGGACCTTCGCGAGGCGCTGGGCTAAGCGCGTGGTCGTCTAGGCTGCCCGCCCTTGTCACCAGCCAAGCCCACCGGCCGTCCCTATCCCCGCTTCATCGCCGACTCCCCGCAGGAGAAGGCGCCCTACGGGCGCTTCGAGGAGCGGTTGGCGGCGGAGTTCGCGACCGCGTGCGAGGCGGTCGCGGAGGAGGCGCGCCGTCCGGTTGACCGGGACTCGCTGCGCTGGTTTCCCGATCGCGCCTGGGGCGGCCGCGTGTACGTGCCGGTCACGGCGCCGGCGATCGCGGGCGACGATGAGAGCGCGGCGATCGAGTACTTCGGCCACGTGTCCTTCGTGCGCGGCGAGGACTCGGAGGAGCCCAGTGACCTCCGTGCCGAGGCGGACTTCACGGATGTCACGGCTGCCGACAACCCGGACTGGCGGATCGACCTCAACGACGACGTGATCGGCAAGTGGCGCGCCGACGGTGGGCGCGGGGGAGAGGTGACCCTGGTGTGGGGCCTGCCCCTCGTGCGCGGCGCCGTGGCGGCGACGGCTGAGCTGGACGAGCAGCTCGTCGACCAGACGGCGGTCAACGATGGGCGCTTCACCCTGGTTGCGGTCGACGCGGTCCACGGCTTCGGCGAAGAGCACTATCTGGACATCGTGCTGTGGGGCCGCCGGGGGGCCCAGATTGCCCGGGAGTCGCTGTACGAGCCGGAGTGAGCGGCTAGGCCGCTGCCTGCACGGGCCCCGGGGTGAAGCGGACCGGCAGGGTCTTCAGCTGGTTCACGAACATCGAGCGCGCAACGGTCGGCTCGCCCGCGATCTCCATGTCGGGGAAGCGGCGGAGCGTCTCAGTGAGCAGCAGCCGCAGCTCCAGCCTTGCCAGCGCGGCGCCGAGGCAGAAGTGCCGCCCGCCCGCGCCGAACGCCTGGTGGTCCGGCTTGCGGGATACGTCGAGGCGCTGCGGGTCTGAGTAGACCTCCTCGTCGCGGTTCCCCGAGACGTACCAGAGCAGCACCTTGTCCCCCTCGCCGATCGTCTCGCCCCGGAAATCCACGTCCCGCGTGGCGGTGCGGCGGAAGTGGGCGAACGCGGGGAACATCCTCGCCAGCTCCTCGACCGCGCCGGGGATCAGGCTCGGGTCGTCGAGCAGCAGCCGCATCTGGTCCGGCTGCTCCATCAGGGCGCGCATGCCGCTGGTGAACACGGCCCGCGTCGAGTCATTCCCCGCGGCTCCCAGCAGGCCGACGCCCATGTAGATCTCGGTCTCGTTGAGGCGCTCACCCTCGACCTCCGCGTGGACCAAGACGCTGATCAGGTCGTCGCCGGGGCGCTCGCGACGCTCGGCGATGATCTCCATCGTCTCGTCCCAGCTTCGGCTGAGCATCTCCGCCAGGGCTTCCTCGCTCGGGCGGAGGTCGTCGTCGCCGAAGCCGAGGGTCATGTTGGTGTCCTCCATGTGGCGGCGGTCGTCCTCCTCGGGCGTGCCGAGGAAGGAGCCGATCACGCGCGAGACGACCGGCCCGGCCACGTCGTTCACCAGATCGCACTCGCCCCGTTCGGCAACGGCGTCGAGCTTGCGGTTCACGATCGATCGGATGCGGTCGGTGTGCTCCGCGATCCGCCTCGGGATGAACCCACGCTGGAAGAGCATCTTGATGCGGTCGTGGCGCGGGGGATCCATCGAGATCATCTGCTGACGCTGCGCCTCCAGCGGGATGCCGAAGTCATCCAGCACCAGCACGCCGCCGAGCTCGGACGAGAACGTCTCATGATCGAGGCTTGCGGCGCGGATGTCGGCGGCGCGGGTGAGCGACCAGAACCCGCCCTCTTCGGGATGTTCGTCCAGGGGGCTCCAGTGCACCGGGGCCTCGCGGCGCAGGCGGGAGAAGAGCTCGTGTGGGGGCCCCTCCTCCCACAGCCCGAGATCGCCGACGTCGACGCTCTCCAGATCCCGCTCGGGGATGACGCTCATCTGACCGCTCCTTGCCTCGCTGCCGCCGGATGCGCCATACTACAGATGTAGTGAAACCCGCGCAAGCCTCGCAGATCCGGAAGGCGCCCGACCGACGCCACCGACTCGCCCAGGCCGCGCTGGAGGTGCTCGAGCAGGAGGGCGGCCGCGGACTCACGCACCGCGCGGTCGATCGGCAGGCGAGCCTCCCGGAGGGCTCGACCAGCAACCACTTCCCAACCCGCGTCGCCCTGCTCGAGGCCGCGCTTCACCGTCTCGTCGAGCTGGAGGGGCCGGCCGTGCGGGCGATGGAGGACCTGCTGCCGGGCCCGTACAGCCCGCGCGAGGCGGCCGAGCTCACGGCTGAGCTCGTGGGGCGAATGCTCACCCCTGGCGGCGCCGAGCTCGCTACCGCCCGCTACGAGCTCTACATGGAGGCGCGCCGCAGGCCGGAGTTCCAGGACGCCTTCAACGAGGTCCGCCGCGAGTTCCTGCTGCTCACCGAGCGCCTGCTCCCCGCAGTCGGATGCCGCGCGCCCGCCGACCACGCCCCCGAGCTACTTGCCGCTTTCGACGGCCTGATGGTCAACCAGCTCTTCCAGCCCGCGACGGCGCTGAGCAGAGCGGAGATCATTGACTACCTGGAGCGCTTCTTCGCGTCGTGCTGAGCCGACCCTGCGCGCCGCGGCCGGATAGTGTTTAATGAAGACGTTAATTAACGTTCTCATTAAATGACCACGGACCAACTCAGCCTCACCTTCGCCGCTCTGGCGGACCCGACGCGCCGCTCGATCCTCGCCCGCCTCGCGGAGGGCGAGGCGACCGCGGGGGAGCTGGCCGAGCCCTTCCCGATGTCCAAGCCGGCGATCTCGCGCCACCTCAAGGTGCTGGAGCGAGCGGGCCTGATCGCGCGGAGCCGCGAGGCCCAGTGGCGGCCGAGCCGCCTTCAAGCCGACCCGCTCGACGAAGCGGTGGACTGGATGCTGGAACGCAAGCGAACCTGGGAGAGCCGGATGGACCGCCTCAACGCCCACCTGAAAGGAAACCGACAATGAGCGACCCGACCCCGACCGCGACCGACCAGCAGGTACTCATCACCCGCATCTTCGACGCGCCGCGGGAGAGCGTGTTCAAGGCCTGGACTGAAGCCGATCAGATCGCGGCGTGGTTCGGCCCCGAGCACATGGACACGCCGCGCGAGCGAATCCACGTCGACCTCCGCGTCGGCGGCCGCTACGAGCTCACGATGGTGCGGCGCGGGGGCGAGGGCGAGATGACGATCGGCTACGAGATCGTCGAGCTGGTCGAGCCCTCCCTTCTTGTCCTGCGCTCGGACCCCATGCCGGACATGGGGATGCCCGAGGGCACCATCGTGCGCGTCGAGCTCCACGACCACGGTGAGAAGACCCGCATGACGCTCACCGACGGCCCCCTCCCGCCTGAGAGCCGCGACCACGCCGGCGCGGGCTGGAACGCCGCGTTCGACAAGCTCGAGGCGCTCGTAAGCGGATAGTCGCGAGCCACTCAGCCGCGACGGAGCCGGTAGAAGCGCTCATCGAACTTGAGCAGCTTGGCGAGCGCGTCGGGATCGGTATCGGCGACTTCGACGTCCGTGATCTGCCACTCAGGAAACGCATCCTCGATGTCACGTTGACTCACCCCCCGTGGAAGCGGGCCGCGACGGCGGGCCGCGAACGCGTCCAGGATCAGGGTCGCGTCGTCGGCGGCGACCGCGCTGACCTCCCTGCCCATCGCCGACCGCTGGTCGGCGTCGAGGCCGTGGAACGTCCCGGTGTCCACGATCAGGCTGAAGCCCGACCCCACCCCGGTGCTTCGGAGATCGGTCACGTCGCCCTTCACCAGCCGCATCTCGACGCCCACTTCTTGGATCCGCTCACGCGCACGATCCAGTGACTTCTCAACGAGGTCGATCCCCGTGACCTGCCAGCCGCGCTCGGCAAGCTTGACCCCCCAGACCGCACTTCCGCAGCCGAGGTCGAGTGCCGGCCCGTAGGGCGGCTCGCGTCCGCTCTCCTCGCGCTCGAACAGCCCGGTGAGCGCGGCGGCGAACGGCGGATGATCGGCCAGGCCCTCCCAGGGGTGGAATCCGAGCCGGTAGAACAGTTCGTAGGGAACACCCATCGCGGGCTCCTCTCGGTGTCTAGCGGCCCCGAGCCTATCCCGCCGTCGGCGCTGCCGGCGCCTTCATACGCTACGGGCATGGATATCGAATTCATTGCCAGCATCTCGGTGATCACGCCGGATCCGCAGAGGAGCAACGAGTTGTTCATCGATGCGCTGGGGCTTCCGCTAGAGGCGAGTGCCGGCAGCGACTACTTCCATAGTGAGCGGGTCGAGGGCAGCAAGCACTTCGGGGTCTGGCCGCTGTCCGAGGCAGCTCAGGCGTGCTTCGGCACACCGGACTGGCCAGCGGATCGGATCGTCCCGCAGATGAGCCTGGAGTTCGAGGTGCGCGACGCGGACGCCGTCCAGTCGGCCGCCGAGGAGCTGCGCCAGCGAGGATTTGCGCTGCTGCACGACCGGCGCGAGGAGCCGTGGGGCCAAACGGTGGCTCGGCTTCAGACGGAGGAAGGTCCGATTGTCGGCATCTCGTTCGCGCCCTGGCTGCATGACTGACCCGCTTTCATTTACCTCTTCACAAGCTTGAGTCTCGTTCGCTCGCTTGCCGGGTCGCCACCGTCGGGCGAAAAGGTGACCTTGACCGCGACCGCCACCGTTCCCTGCTGGTCGAGCGTCTTTCGCGCCCTGCCCCTCGATCTCACGAGCAGCGTCACGGTGCCCGCGGACTCGGCACGCTTGTTCGCGCCCCTCACGTTCCTGGTCCTGGCCAGCTCCACTCCGCCCGCGCCCGGAATATTGACCTTCAGCTTGGCCGTCCCCTTGCGCTTGTTCTTCGTCGCCTGGCCGAGGCTGAAGTCGTTCGAGGGCGGCGCGACGTAAGTCTTGAACTCGAAGTCGGCCATCGTGTTGCCTTCGGTCCAGGGTCCTGTCCCAGGAGGCCCGTTCGGACTGCCATACAGCCTCCCGCCCACATAGGCCGATGCGGTGTCCGTCTTTCCCGAGTACCAGAACCAGCCGGAACTGTCGTTGAGCGCCACGATCGAGTACTGGGTGCCCGCGGTGACCAAAGCGGGAGAGGCGAAGGGGATCGGGACGAACGATTCAATGCTCGGCACATCCGATGTCGGGACCGACGCGCTTGCGATGACCGTATCGCCGGGAGCCGTCGCGGATCCGTCGCGGATCTGGACCGTGAGGGGAGTGGTCGCGCCCATGTCGCTGAGGGCCAGATCGACCTGATCCAGCTGCCCGGTGAGGCCGGCGGTGAAGGTCTGCGCCTTGGACTGGGTGCTGTCGACCTGGAGGCCGCCGAAGTTGCTGATCGTCTGCTGCTGGTCCAAAGTCCCGGCAGATGCGCCGGCCGCCGGCATCAGAGCCGCTACGGCCGTGATCAGAAGCGTCCTGCTTCGCCTGCCCATTCGGTCCCTCCTGGATCGAGTTGTCGTGGTCGCCCGCCTAGGGCATCCCCCAAAGTAGAGGCCCGGAGCAATCTGAAGCCGCGCCCTCCGATGAATTCACGCGACGGGGCAGGTCCCTACCGACGTGAGCGATAGAAAAGTGGTTCTGAAAATGGTCATGTCCCTCGACGGTTTTGCCACCAGCCCCGACGGGACCCATGAATGGATGTTCGAGTGGTTCGGCGACGACTCGGCTGAGTGGAACCGTCGGGCGCTCGAGGAGGCCGGCGTCCACGCGATGGGCCGCTGCAGCTACGAGATCATGGGGCCGCACTGGGCCGCCTCCGAGGGGCCGATCGCAACCGCGATGAACGAGAAGCCGAAGGCTGTCTTCTCGCGCACTCTGCAGGATGCGGAATGGGGACCGGCCGAGATTTTCGGCGGGGACCTTGGCGCGGAGATCGCGGAACTGAAGGCCCGGGACGACGAAGGGACGGTCCTGGTCCACGGCGGCCCCCACTTCGCCACGTCGCTGACCCGCCTGGGTCTCGTCGACGAATATCAGCTGACGACGATCCCGATTGCGATCGGTGCGGGCCACAGCCCATTCGCCGAGCTGGAAGAGCACCTGAAGCTGGACGTCGTCGAAGAGGAGCGTTTTAAGAGCGGAGCCCTCGCGCAGATCTTGGTGCCGAAGCGATGAGCGACCACCAGACTGAACCAGGGACCACTGAAATGAAGTCGGTCGATCCAGGTCACTCCGCCGCATCGCGAGAACCGAAAATCGCTTGGACTAGCCCTAGACTCGCCCTCGGCCCCGATAGCTCAGCTGGATAGAGCGACTCCCTCCTAAGGAGTAGGCCGCAGGTTCGAATCCTGCTCGGGGCGCTCATGGAGGGGAACGACGCATCCGAGCCGAACGCGCGCGCGCCGGAGCGCGTGGCAGGCGATCCGCCGGCATCGGGGACCGCTGCCTCTGGAGCCGTCGAG
>Ga0126312_10002718_pt1 | contig 11834 bp, 11 predicted proteins | sample Plot104A_FD_92537 | JGI IMG/M metagenome (GOLD analysis project Ga0126312, IMG submission 92537) | Serpentine soil microbial communities from UC McLaughlin Reserve, CA, USA - Plot104A | ecosystem: Environmental > Terrestrial > Soil > Grasslands | place: USA: UC McLaughlin Reserve, Lake County... | reverse complement strand
CGCAAAATCTTGCGTTTGACCAGGGAAAACGCGAAAGACCCGGCCCTTGTGGCCGGGTCTTCGCATGTGCAGCCCCGACGGGATTCGAACCCGTGTTACCGCCTTGAGAGGGCGGCGTCCTAGGCCACTAGACGACGGGGCCGGGGCCGTTTGCTCCGGGCTCGGGGGGGAGGACTCGAACCCCCAACGACAGGGCCAGAACCTGTTGTGTTGCCGATTACACCACCCCCGAAGGAAGCGCCATGGTACCGAGTCCGGGGACGAGCCTCCCGACCCGGTTCGTGCCCCGGGCGAGCCGTCCGAACCCGAAGATGCGACCGCCGGCCACTCCGAGCGCCTCGCTCATGAACCGACGCCACTCGTCGAAGCCCGAGATCGGGCTCGTTCGCGTCGGGGAGGTCACGGCGTCGAGCCCGAGCTCGTTCGCGATGGAGCGGATGCGCAGCGCGTGGAAGGGGTCGGAGACGAGGACGACCTGCTTCTCGCCGCGGTTCCGGAGCACGCGAGCGGCGGCCGACAGCGACTCCCAGGACGTGTGACTCGTGGTTTCGCGCAGGATCGCACTGTCGGGGATGCCCTTCTCGTGCAGGTAGTTCGCGCCGGATGTGGCTTCCGTGAACCTGTCACCGGTCTGCTTGCCGCCCGTCACGACGATCAGCGGAGCAACGTGTTCGTCGTACAGATCGGCAGCGTGGTCGAGCCTCGCTTTGAACACCGGCGACGGTGTGCCGTTGTACTGCGCGGCGCCCAGCACGACGACGGCGTCGGAGCGCCGGTTGTCGTCGTGACGAGCGGCCCACCACACCTGCATGAACGTGACGACGTAGTAGAGCAGCGCGGCAAGGAGCACGACGAGCCCGACTCGCCGGACGAGCTTCCAGCCCGTCACGCGCCGCTGTCGAGTCGCTCGCGGGCGGCGCGCAGGCGTCGCAGCGTGCGATCGCGACCGAGCAGGTACATCGAATCGAACAAGGGCAACCCCGCGGCGCGCCCTTCGACCCCGGTGTAGATCACGTGCATGGCCTTCCGGGGCTTGATGCCGAGTTTCTCGAAGACGGGTCTGATGTCCAGGTCCTCGCTGCTCTGCCACGGGCACGCTTCGACGTGTTCGATGACGCCGTCGAGGATCTCGCGTGCCCGGTCGGTCTTCTCGAGGCGCTCCCATGACGCCGCGTCGATCGTGAACTCCTCCTCGTCGACGAACAGGAAGTCCATCTGGTCTACCAACGCGCCGAGGGTGACGGCGCGTTCCTGACCGATGCGCAGCGCGCCGCGGAGGGCGTCGGGTTCGAGGCGGTCCCCGAACTGCGCCCGGGCGGTGAGGAGGACACGGCGTTCCAGCTCGTCGAGGTCGAGGCGGCGGATCCATTCGCCGTTCATCCAGTCGAGCTTCTGGTGGTCGAAGAACGCGGCCGAATGGACGACGCGGGCGAGGTCGAACTCCTCGACGAGCTCGGCGCGGTCGAGGACCTCGCGGCCGTCTTCGGGCCCCCAGCCCAGGAGCGCCAAGTAGTTGAGAACGGCCTCGGGCAGGTAGCCGGCGTCGCGGAACTCCTCGAGCGCGACAGCGCCGTGGCGTTTGGAGAGCTTGGCCCGGTCGGCGCCCACGATCAGCGGGAGGTGCGCGAACGCCGGACGGTCGGTCGAGCCGAGCGCCTCCCGAAGCGCGAGCACCCGGTGGGTGGTGTCGAGCAAGTCCTCTCCCCGGATGACGTGCGTGATCGCCATCTCGATGTCGTCGACCGCATTGGCGAGGAAGAACAGCGGCGTGCCGTCGGAGCGGACGATCACGAAGTCGGGGATGGTCGCCCACTCCACGTTGACCTCCCCCCGGATGAGGTCGGTGAAAGTGCTCGTGCCGTCGTCGGGCGTCCGGAACCGCAGCGATCGGGGGCGGCCCTCGGCGGCGCGCGCGGCCCGCTGCTCGGCGGCGAGGTCGCGGCAGTGGCCGTCGTAGCCGGGGGGGCGGCCGGCGGCTCGGGCCGCCTCGTTGCGCGCTCGCACCTCTTCTTCTGTGCAGTAGCACTCGTAGGCGCGGCCGTCGGCGACGAGCCGGTCGGCGGCGGCGTGGTACCGGTCGAAGCGGGTGCTCTGGAGGACGGGGCCCTCGTCCCAATCGAGTCCGAGCCAGGTGAGCGTGTCCCGGATCCCCTCGATCCACTCCGGCCGCGACCGGGCGACGTCGGTGTCCTCGATACGAAGGGTGAAGGTCCCCTTTTCGTGGCGGGCGAACAGCCAGTTGAACAGTGCGGTGCGGGCGCCGCCGACGTGGAGGGAGCCGGTCGGAGCGGGCGAGAACCGCACCCGTGGTGCGTCGGCCAATCGATCTCCTTTGGTCGCCCTCGCAAGCTCGGGCTCCTGCGGCAGTCGGTCGGCAAAGCCGCCGCTGCCGCGGCCCGAGTGTAGGGCCGAGGGTCGCGTGAACCGGCTACGTGCCGGCCGCAGACTCGTCGAGGAGCTTGCGGGCGATCACGACGCGCTGGATCTGGTTCGTGCCCTCGTAGATCTGCGTGATCTTGGCGTCGCGCATCATCCGCTCGACGGGGAACTCCCGGGTGGTGCCGGCACCGCCGAGGAGCTGGACGGCATCGGTCGTCACGCGCATCGCGGTGTCGGTCGCGAAGAGTTTCGCCATGGCCGAGCCCTTCGTGATCGCGGGCGCACGGGTGTCGATGCGGGCGCATGCGGCGTAGACCAGCAGGCGGGCGGCTTCGAGCTGGGTTGCCATGTCCGCGAGCATGAACTGCACGCCCTGGAAGTCGGCGACGCGCTGGTCGAACTGGCGGCGCTCGAGCACGTAGGCGCCGGCGACGTCGAGGGCGCCTTGGGCGAGGCCGAGCGCCTGGGCCGCGACGACGGGTCGGGAGGCGTCGAGCGACTCGAGCGCGTAGTGGAAGCCGCGGCCCTTGTCGCCGACGAGGTTGTCGGCCGGGACGGTGACGTCCTCCAGCACGACCTCGCCGGTGGGCGAGCCGCGCAGGCCCATCTTGTGCTCGAGCTTGCCGACCGAGACGCCGGGGCGGTCCCCCTCGACGATGAAGGCGCTGATGCCCCGATGGCCGGCGGCGGGATCGGTCTTGGCGAAGACGGTGTAGACGTGGGAGACGCCGGCGCTGGTGATCCAGGCCTTGCGGCCGTTCAGCACCCACTGGTCGCCGTCGCGGACCGCCCGGGTCGTCATCGAGGCGGCGTCGCTGCCGGCGTTGGGCTCCGAGAGGCAGTAGCTCGCCTGGTGTTCCCCCGCCACGACCGGCGGGAGGACGCGCTGCTTGAGCTCGTCGGCGCCGTGGGCGAGGAGGGCGGCGACCCCGGTGCGGGTGACGAGCGCCGTGAGCGCCGTCGACCCGCACGCCCGGGCCAGCTCCTCGACGACCAGCGCCGTCGTCAGCAGGTCGCCCGCGTCACCGCCGTGCTCGGGCGGATACAGCGCGCGGACGAAGCCGGAGTCGCGAAAGGCGTCCATGCTCGCCTTCGGGTACGCCTCCCGCTCGTCGATCTCGGCCGCGTGCGGGGCGATCTCCTTCTCGGCGAACCGACGGAGCGCTGCCCGGAACTCCTCGTGCTCCTCGGAGAGCAAGAAGCTCGGCGCGCCCACAACCTGACATCGTAGTCAGGGTTCTGACGTGCGTATCTGAGCGACAGAGGGTGGCGTTCAGATACGCACGTCACTTCGCTGTCATACCCGGGTGGTCTGATCCGCCCATGGCTCGCGACACGAAGGTCATCCGGGCGCTCGCAAGGCTCTCGCAGCGACAACACGGTGTGTTCAGCCGGGCACAGGCAGTTGACGCCGGTGTACACCCAAGAACGATCGATCGGCGCGTCAACAGTGGCGAGTGGGAGGTCGCGGACCACGGCGTGTACCGAGTCGCGGGCGCGCCGACGAGCTGGCGGCAGCGTCTCATGGCTGCGTGCCTGGCAGGCCCGGCTGTCGCGTCTCATCGGTCGGCGGCGGGACTGCTGGGATTCGTCGACTGCGTCGAAAGCGCCATCGAGGTGACTGCTCTCCGCCACCGCCGCCGTCATGCCCGCGATGTCATCTGGCATGAGTCGCGCCTCCTCGACGCTCGAGACACGACGGAGCGCGATGGCATTCCGGTCACGCGGCCGCTGCGTACATTGCTCGACCTCGGCGTGGTCGTGGACGCCGACCGCCTCGAGGAGCTCCTCGACGACGGTCTGCGGCGCGGCTGGTTTTCGGTCGATTCGATGTGGCGCCGGTGGGAAGAGCTCGGCGGGCGGCGTCGCCTCGGTGGCAACGTCGTCGGTCTTGTACTCGACCGGAAGGTGTCAGGGCAGCGCCCCGCAGGCAGCATCCTCGAGACGCGCTTCCGGCAGCTGTTGCGGCGCGCCGGCCTACCAGATCCGGTTGCTCAATACGACGTGTCGGATGGCGACGAGTTCGTCGGGCGAGTCGACTTCGCGTATCCAGACCATGCAGTTCTCATCGAGGTCGACGGAGAGCAGTGGCACACGGGCCGATCACCGCGAATGCGCGACGCCGGCCGTGACCGACACCTCGTCGGCCTCGGCTTTCATCCCCTGCGCTTCTACTGGGAAGACATCCGCGATCGACCGGACACAGTCGTGCGCGACATTGTGGCCGCCATGAAGCGCCCCGCTTGATGCGTATCTGAGCGACAGAGGGTGTCGTTCAGATACGCACACCCGTCCGCACCGCTTCGCGCGCCGCGTCCACGTGCGCGGGCAGGGCCGAGGGGACGAGGCGCAGGACGTCGACGGGGATGGCGTCGACGAGGGATCGCCGCTCGTAGTAGTCGTGGCGGGCGCCCTGCACCGCGCGCCTCCGCCAGTCGACGAAGTCGGGATCGGCGTCACCCCCGTAGCCCAGGATCTGCATCCCGAACTCGACGTCGAGCATGACCGGGGCGCGCCCGAACAGCGCGGCACGCCGCATGGCGATCTCCGCGACGACGGCGATCGCATCGTCGGAATGCTCGTGCGGGGCGAGCACCAGCTGATCGCGTGCGCGGTTCGCGAGCATGAGCGCGTACCCGACGTTCGGGCCCGGCGAGCCGAGCAGCTTGCCGGTCGGCCAGCCGGCGGGAAGGTCGCCGGGCCGATTCGCGATCCAGCTTCTCGCCGCCGGCATCTTCACGCCCGGCGGCAGGTTCGGCTCCTGGCGCGGCTCGTCCTCGCGGCGCTCGGGAACGAACGGGTCGGTGGGCACGGCTGCTTGTTAGTTGCGCGTCTCGGCCCGGAGCAAGCCGTACACCAGCGAGTCCTCGAGCGCTTGCCACGACGCCTCGATGATGTTCTCCCCCACCCCGATCGTCGTCCACGTCTCCTCGCCGTCGGTGCTGTCGACGAGCACCCGGGTCACGGCGCCGGTGCCTTTGTGCGTGTCGAGCACGCGGACCTTGTAGTCCGTGAGGTGGATCCGATCGAGCTGCGGGTACCGGGTCCCGATGGCCTTGCGCAGGGCGGCGTCGAGCGCGTTCACCGGGCCGTTACCCGTCGCGATCTCGTGGAAAGCGTCGCCGTCGGCGCGGCCCCGCACGATCGCCTGGGTCGACAGGCGCTCGTCGTCGCGGGCGTCCTCCACGATGACCTCCCATTCCTCGACGTGGAACCAGTCCTGCCGCCACCCGGTGGCGTTCCGCATCAGCAGCTCGAGCGACCCGTCCGCGACCTCGAAGTGGTAGCCCTCGTGCTCGAGCCGCTTCAGCGTATCGACGACCTCGCTGAGCTGCGGCCCGTCGAGGTCGATGCCCAGCTCCTTCGCCTTCATCGCGAGGTTGCTGCGCCCGGCGAGCTCCGACACGACCACGTGCGTGCGGTTGCCGACGAGCTCGGGGCGCACGTGCTCGTACGCGTCGGGCTTTCGGGCGATCGCGCTCGCGTGGATGCCCCCCTTGTGCGCGAACGCCGACGTCCCCACGTACGCGGCCTGCGGATTCAGCGCCATGTTCACGAGCTCGGCCACGTGGTGGGCGACCGGCATCAGACGCTCGAGCCGGTCGGGCGGGATGGTCTCGACGCCCATCTTCAGCGTGAGGTTCGGGATGATCGCGGTGAGGTTGCAGTTCCCGGTGCGCTCGCCGTACCCGTTGATCGTCCCTTGCACCTGGGTGGCGCCGCCGCGCACACCGGCCAGCGCGTTGGCGACGCCGGTGCCGGCGTCGTCGTGGAGGTGGACGGCGACGGCGACGTCGCCGCCGAAGTAGGCGACGACCTCCTGGACGACGCGTTCGACGTCGTGCGGCAGTGTTCCGCCGTTCGTGTCACAGAGCACGAGATGCGACGCGCCCGCCTGGGCCGCGCCCTCGAGCACGCGCAGCGCGAACTCCGGGTTGCTGCGGTAGCCGTCGAAGAAGTGCTCGGCGTCGAAGAGCACCTGGCGGCCGTTGGCCCGGAGGAACTCGACCGAGTCCGCCACCATCGCCGCGCCCTCGTCGAGCGTCGTCTGGAGCGCCTCGGTCACGTGGTAGTCCCACGACTTGCCGACGATGCAGACTGCCTCGGTACCGGCGTCGAGCAGCTGGCGCAGCGTGTCGTCCGAGTCGACCTTCCCCTTCACTCGGCGCGTCGAGCCGAACGCGACGACCTTGCTCGTCTGCAGCTTCAGCTCGTGCGGGATCCGGCGGAACGCCTCGTCGTCCTTGGGGTTGGCGCCCGGCCAGCCCGCCTCGATGTAGTGGACGCCCAGCCAGTCGAGCTGCTCGGCGATACGAAGCTTGTCGTCGACGGTGAGCGAGATGCCCTCGAGCTGCGCGCCGTCCCGCAGCGTGGTGTCGTAGACCTCGACACGGCTCGGGACGTCACTCGTGCGCATATTCCAACCACTCTTTGTATTGCGGCACTTCGCCGTGCACCGTTGCGAAGTAGGTCTCCTGGATCTTGCGGGTGATCTCGCCGGGCTCGCCGACCTCCCGGTCGTCGACCGATCGCATTGGAACGATCTCGGCGGCGGTGCCGGTCAGGAACGCCTCCTCGGCGCAGTACAGGTCGGTCCGGAGCAGGTTCTCCTCCCGCACCTCGTAGCCGAGGTCGCGTGCGATCGTCATGACCGAGTCACGCGTGATCCCCTCCAGCGCTCCCGACGACAGCGGCGGGGTGATCAGCGCGCCTTCCTTCACGACGAACACATTCTCGCCCGTGCATTCGGAGACGAATCCGTGCGTGTTGAGCAGGATGGCCTCGTCGTAGCCGGCGCGCAGCGCTTCGACCTTGGCGAGGCTCGAGTTGATGTAGATGCCCGTGCCTTTGGCGGCGACGGGGTTCACGTTGGGATCCATTCGCCGCCACGACGACACCTTCATGCGCACACCGTGCTTGAGCGCCTCGTCGCCCAGATACGTGCCCCACGGCCACACTGCGATCGACACGTTCACCGGGGACAGCAGGGGGTTGAGCCCCATCTCGCCGTAGCCGAGGAACGCGATCGGCCGGATGTAGCACGACTCCACCTGGTTGACCCGGATGGTCTCCTTCGTCGCGTCCACGAGCTCCTGGAGCGAGAAGGGCACCTCCATCATGAAGAAGTGCGCGGACTGCAACAGTCGGCGCATGTGGTCGGTCAGCCGGAACACCGCCGGCCCGCTCGAGGTCGGGTAGGCGCGGATTCCCTCGAAGACGCCCGAGCCGTAGTGCAGCGTGTGGGTGAGGACGTGGATGCGGGCGTCGTCCCAGTCGACGAGCTCCCCGTCCATCCAGATCTTCGCCGTCTTGTCGATGGGCATCCCGTCACACCTTTCCGGCGATCGCGTCGCCGATCTCGGACGTGGTCCCCTCCACGTCGTCCGAGGCAGCCACCGCCTTCTCGACTCGGACGGCTGCCTCGGTCTCACCGAGGAACTCCAACAGCATGGCCACGGAAATGATCGCAGCCCGGGGGTCGGCCTGTCCCGTTCCCGCGATGTCGGGTGCCGACCCGTGCACCGGCTCGAACACCGAGGGGCCCGTCCGGGCGGGGTTCAGGTTGGCGGAGGCGGCGCGACCGATCCCGCCCGAGACGGCGCCGGCGAGGTCGGTGAGGATGTCGCCGAAGAGATTGTCGGTGACGATCACGTCGTAGCGGCCCGGGTCCTGGACGAGATGGATGCACGCGGCATCGACGTGGTGGTAACCGGTCGCGACGTCGGCGTACTCGGCGGCGACGTCATCGAAGGTCCGCTGCCAGAGGTCGCCTGCGAACGTGAGCACGTTCGTCTTGTGCACGAGCGTCACGTGCCGCTGGGCGCCGGCGGCAGGTTCGCGCGAGCGGGCCAGGTCGAAGGCGAAGCGGACGCAGCGCTCGACGCCAAGCCGCGTGTTCACCGAGCCCTGCGTCGCGACCTCGTTCGGCGTGCCCTTGCGCAGGAACCCGCCCTCCCCCGCGTACACGCCTTCGGTGTTCTCGCGCACGACGACGCAGTCGACGCCGGTGTTGAGCGCACTAGGCCCGGCTTTGAACGGCCGCAGGTTGACGTACAAGTCGAGCTCGAAGCGCAGCCGGAGGAGCAAGCCCCGTTCGAGCACGCCCGGCGGGACGTCGGGCGTCCCCACCGCGCCGAGCAGGACGGCATCGAGGCCGCCGATCTCGCCAAGCTCCGCGTCAGGGAGGACGTCGCCCGTGCGCAGGTAGCGGGCGCCGCCGAGGTCGAAGGCCACCGCGTCGTAGGCGACGCCGGTCGCGTCGACGACCTTGAGCGCCTCGGCGACGACCTCGGGACCGATGCCGTCGCCGCCGATGATCCCGATGCTGTGGGTCACGGTGCTCTTCCTGGGAACGAAAAACCGCCCACCGAAGTGGACGGTCGAGGGCGAACGCCGGGCGCCGGCGTTCGCTAGCGAATGACGATGACGGTGCTGGGAGCTGTGAGGAGTTGCCTCATCGACGGTCAGAGTAGCCGAACCCCTGACGCCCTTCGTCCGTATAGATCCCGTAGCGTGAGGCGACCCACGGAGGGACCGATGAGCCGGCTGACGAAGATCCTGATCGGCCTGGGCGCGGTGGTCGTCGTGCTCGCCGCCCTCGCGGTCGGCGGGTGGTACCTCTTCCTCAAGAGCGACCCCAAGCCCCCGGCCGAGATCACGAAGACGACCACCGTCGGCGGCGGCACGCTCGACGGCAGCTACCAGGTCGCTCCCGGCGACGCCGAGAGCTTCGTCGGGTACCGCGTGCAGGAGCAGCTGGCGGCAGTGGGCGTCGAGAGCACCGCCACCGGCCGCACGAGCGAGATCACGGGCCGCTTCGCGATCGACGGGATGACCGTGAAGGACGTCACCGTCGACGCCAACCTGCTGAGCCTCAAGTCGGATCGCGACATGCGCGACAACCGCATCAAGACGCTCGGGCTCGAATCGGAGAAGTTCCCGCAGTCGAAGTTCGTGCTGACCGAGCCGATCAACTTCAAGTCGGTCCCCAACGTGGGGCAGACCGTGCGCGCGACGGCCACGGGCGATTTCACGCTGCACGGTGTCACGCGTCCCGTGTCGATCCCTCTGGAAGGCCGCTGGGACGGGCGCGACATCCAGGTCGTCGGGAGCCTCGACGTCAAGTTCGCGGACTACCAGATCGAACCGCCGAACATCGGCGGTTTCGTCTCGGTGAAGGACCAAGGCGTGATGGAGTTCCAGATCTTCTTCAGGAAGGCCTAGGCAGCCTGAGGGCCCACCACCGGGGCGGCGGTAGCATCTTCGGTTCATGGACGAGCTGCACCTTTCGGCCGACGCGCGCCGCCGGCTCGAGGAGGAGCTCGAGTGGCGCTCGGGCGAGCGCCGCCGGGAGATCTCCGCTTGGCTCGAGCGCGCCCGGGAGCACGGTGACATCCGCGAGAACGCCGACTACGACGCGGCGAAGAACGACCAGGGCCACAACGAGGCCCGCATCCGCCAGATCCAGGACATGCTGCGACGCGCCGTGGAGGTCGAGACGGCTGCCGGGGACGTCGTGGAGCCGGGCACCGTGGTCGAAGTACGGATCGAGGGTGACGACGAGACGTCGTTGTACCTCGTCGGCTCGATCGAGGAGCGACACGAGACCTACGACGTGCTCTCGACCGGCTCCCCGCTCGGCCAGGCCCTGCTCGGTCACGGCCCGGGCGAGGTTGTGACGTACGAGGGACCGCGCCGCGCCTTCCAGGTCGAGGTCGTGAGCGTTCGTCCGGGAATGTGACAACCGACTGCGCAGGCCGGCTCGGCACGGCCGTGGTCGCCGGGCTCGCCGGTGTCGCGTCGATGGCCGTCAGAGTCGACGCAGCCGGAGCCCAGATGCAGCCGAACGCGTGCGAGCTGCTCACGCAGAACGACGCCAAGAAGATCCTCGGCAAGGCCGTCCGGCGCGAGACCAACCTCGCGGGCACGCAAGCGACCAGCTGCAGCTACGTGGTCGCCCGGGACGCCAAGCGCGTCGTCGGGATCGGGGTCGGAGCGTTCACATCCGCGGACGAAGCCACCAACGCATACGCGAGAGCCCGAGCCAACGCGCAGTTCGACCGGCTCAAGATCGAGAACGTACGCAAGCTCGGCGACCGTGCGTACTACTTGCCGAAGACCAACAACTTCGAGCGAACTGTGAGAAACAAGAAGCTCGCGTTCGGCGAGCTCACCGTCCTGAATGATCAGGACGTCTACACCGCGTTCGTCACTCCGCCGTCAAAGGCGAAGGCGAGCGACGCAGTCAAGGCGGCAATCGACCGCAGACCGAGCTGATCAGCGCGGCGCGCCGTAGCCACCACCGCCCGGGGTGAGCAAGCGGATCAGGTCGCCGGCGGCGAGCTCCACGGTGCATTTGTCGGGGAGACGTCGCGCCCGCTGCGCGTCGCCCTCGGGCAGTAACCAGTTCTCGCCCGGCGATCCCGGACCGCCGCCGTCGAGTCCCCACGGCCGGCTGACGCGCCGCTCGGTGACGAGTGAGACGGTGGCCGGCTCCAAGAGCTCGAGCTCGCGCTCGATGCCGTCGCCTCCTGGGTACGCCCCGGCGCCGCCGCTGCCACGCCGTAACCCGTAGCGGCGAACCCTGACGGGGAGCGCGCGCTCGAGCGCTTCGACGGGCGTGTCGCGCGTGTTCGTCATCGCGGTGTGGACGCCACTCATCCCCGCCTTGCCCGGACGGCCGCCCTGCCCGCCACCCACGGTCTCGTAGTAGACCCACCCGTCGCCCCCGACGAGCACGTTGTTCATCGTGCCCTGACCCGCCGCGCCGAGGCGCCCGGGCACGGCGATTGCGAGGGCGCCGAGGCACACGTCCGCGACGCGCTGGCTCACCTCGACGTTGCCGGCGCCGACGGCGGCGGGCGGGCGCGCAGCGACGACGGTGCCTGCCGGCGCGATCACCTCGACGGGCCGCATCGCACCGCCGTTGGCCGGGATCGACGGGTCGGTGGCCGAACGCAGAGCGAACGCGACCGCGCTGACCGTTACCGCCTCGACGGCGTTGACGTTGCCGGGCCGCTGCGCGCCGGTGCCCGTGAAGTCGAACGTGGCGCGATCGCCGTCGAGAGTGAGCGTCACGACGACTGGTGTCGGTGACTGCTGCTCGGGACGGGGGCCGGCAGAGTCGAGCACGTCCTCGAATCGAAACTGCCCGTCTGGCAGCGCCGCGAGCGCGGCGCGCATGCGGCGCTCGCCGTAGTCGACGACCTCGGCGAGCGGGGCAGTCGACGTGAGGTTCGCCGCGACCTCGGTGAGACGGGCGACGCCGAGCCGGTTCGCGCCGCGCTGCGCGTCGAGGTCGCCCCGACGCTCGTCGGGCGTGCGGGAGCTGGCGACGACGACGGCCGCGACGTCCCGTGTGAGCAGCACGGGCGGGACCCGGAGGCCCTCCTGTTGGATGTCGACCGCCTCCGGTGGCATCGAGCCGGGCGCCATGCCGCCGAGGTCGGCGTGGT
>Ga0126312_10002717_pt1 | contig 11835 bp, 12 predicted proteins | sample Plot104A_FD_92537 | JGI IMG/M metagenome (GOLD analysis project Ga0126312, IMG submission 92537) | Serpentine soil microbial communities from UC McLaughlin Reserve, CA, USA - Plot104A | ecosystem: Environmental > Terrestrial > Soil > Grasslands | place: USA: UC McLaughlin Reserve, Lake County... | reverse complement strand
GTTAGCGCCGCTCGGCCGCGCGCAGCTTCTTCGCCAACGCCTGCAGGAGCTTCCAGCCGATCGCGGCGTTCCCCTGGACGAGCGGGCGGAACTCCCACAGCGTGAGCCCGTAGCAGACGAGCTCGGTCGAGGCCGTGATCGTCGCGGAGCGCGCCCCCTCGTCGATCAGCGCAACCTCCCCGAAGTAGTCGCCCGCCTTCAACGTCGCGCGCTCCGCTCCACCCACCGAGACCGCCGCCTCGCCGGAGTCGATCAGGAAGAACGCGGCCGCCGCGGAGCCTTCCTTCGTCACGGTCTCGCCTTCGGCGAAGCGCCGCTCCTTGAACATGCGCGCGATCTGCCCGACCTCGCGCTTGTCGAGATCCGCGAACAGCGGGACGCGCTCGAGCGCTTCGACGGGGGCGCCGGCCACCGCGCGATCCTACTCAGGTCACCCCGCGGCAGGGCGGCGAGCCCACGGTCACGCCCGCGTCACGGCCCGCCACTGCAAGAGGTAGAGCTCGCCGCGCGCAGGCCCGTAGACCGCCTCGCAACGGACCGCGAGGCCGTTCAGCTCCGCGAGTCGGCAGACGCCACAGGACTTTCCTTTCCGCAGATGGTCTCTCGGCGCTCGTGTCCGCAGCCGCCGCAGCCACTATCCGGCGTCTGCGTAGATTGGAAGAGGCAGCCGCTCGTTTGTGGCTTTCAGACGGCGAAACTGACGGGGAGCGTCGCCAGCCAGACGACTGTGGAGACGAAGACGACGAGACCGAGGCCGAGCAGCACTCGGCGCAGGCGCAGTGTTTGCAGCTTGGTGCTGATGCCCGCGAAAAACAGCGCTGCCGCGAAGAGCACGACGCCGAGCACGTAGTTCGTCGCGCGCTGGACGTTCGTCCGCGCCTGCGTCGAATACACCTCCGCCTCGGCGTTCAGACGCTCCGCCTGTGCGTGCGCCGCGAGCTTGTACTGGGGCATCGCGAAGGGCGTCAACGGCGCCGCCGGGTTCTTCAGCGGCTTCGTCGCCACCCAGGCGTTGACGGCGGGCTTGAACTCCGCCCGAAAGCGCAGACGGTAGAACTCGGCGAGCGCCGTCTGCTTGAGCGCATATGCGTCTGTCCACTGCATGAAGGTCGCGACGTCGATCTGCGATTGGCTATTCGCGAGACTCTCGGCTTGGGTCGACGCGATGCGGAGGGCCGACGCACGACTGAATGCCTTCGCCTGCTCGCCGTTCCAGCGGCTCGCCTGATAGCCGCTCCACGCCGTCGCCACCGTCGCCACCGCGAGCAGGATTGTCGCCATCACCTCGAAGCGTTCGATGTGGCCGCTCGTCGCCGAGCTCACGAGGAGCGGTTCGCCCCCGCAGCGTCGCACGGGACCTGCACGTCGCGGCCGATCGCCGCCAGCGCGTCGTCGACCCTCGCGAGCGTTCGCTCCATCGCGACGGGCTCGAGGCCTCCTACGCCGTTGTGGAACGGGCGATCCAGTGCGCCAAGCAGGAGAAACATCACCGTGATCACCGCCGCGACGGCGCCCATCAGCACCGCCTGGGTGACCGGCCCTTCGCCCGAGTCGGCGAAGAACAGCATGTAGGCGAAGATCACGCCGCCGATGAAGAAGAGCGCGATCCACAGCGTGATCGGGATCACGCCGGTCGCGGGATGAATGCGGTCGAGGCGGGCCTCCTCACGCTCCGACGTTTGCCCGAGCCACTGGTCGTACGCCGACTGCTCGCTCGCCGCTTTCGGCTCGACGTCCTGGAGCGTCCCGAAGATCGCGACACCCCACGGGTTGACGCGGTCGTCGAGCGTCCCCGCGCGCATCTGCGGCCACTCGTCGCCGACGACGGATCTCCCGTAACAGACGAGCTGGCCCGTTAATGTGCGGCGCACTTCCGGAGGGAAGAACTGCGCGGTCTCGACCTGCTGCGCGATCATCAACGCCTCCGTCTCGGCGCCGGACCGGGCGTCGTCGTAGCTCGTGAACGCGAGGAACACGATGAATCCGAGGAGCACCGAGAACCCGGTCGCGATGACGCCGAAGACGCCGGATGCGCGGTCGCCGTCGCGGAAGTAGCTGCCCGTCGGTGCGCGGCGCCGAACGAACAGCATCACCGTGATCGCGACGGCCGAGACCGCGATCGTGATCAGCAGACCCCAGACGAGGTTCACGTGGCGGTGCGGTGGTTCCAGCCGCCGCCGCCTGCGCCTCGCGTCATGACGGTTCGAGGACCGGCGCGGGCGGCGAGGGTGCTCGCGGCGTGAATGCGTGCAGCTCGTCCTGTCCCGGTTGGACGACGCCGTAGCTCGACTCGGGGACCTCGTTCCAGGCCCCGGGGATGTCTCGGAGCGGCTCGGAGACGATCAAGCGCGATTCGTCGGACAGTCCGCGGAGATTGTCGAGCTCCGGGTGAACGGCGAGCAGCATCGGCAGGTCGGTCGAGAAGAAGAGCGACCGCGACCGGCCCTCGCTGGAGTAGCGGAACGCCCAGATCGTCACCCCGTCGGTCGTCGCGACCGTCATCTGGATCGGGTGCTCGACGCCGTGCCGCCGGCCGACGTCTTCGATCAGCCCGACCGCGGCCTCCACTGCGGCCGGCGGGTCGTCCTCAAGCCCGAGCGTCAGCGCGAGGAAGAAGAACACCTCCGAGTCGGTCGAGCCCTCGATGAATGGATAGAGCGACGGATCGATGGCGAGCACGAGCTCGCGCTTGACGTCGCGGAAGTCGCCGATCACGCCGTTGTGCATCCAGAGCCAGCGGCCGTGCCGGAACGGGTGGCAGTTCGTCTGCTGAACCGCCGAGCCGGTCGAGGCGCGAATGTGCGCGAACACGAGCGGCGACTCGACATGCCCGGCGAGCTCGCGAAGGTTGCGGTCGTTCCAGGCCGGCTCGGCGCTGTGGAAGAGCCCGGGCGTGTCGCCGACGCCGTACCAGCCGATCCCGAAGCCGTCGCCGTTCGTCGTCGTGGCGCCGAGCCGGGAGTGCAGGCTCTGGTCGATCAGCGAGTGCCGCGGCTTGAAGACCAGATCCTCGAGGCGCACAGGCGACCCCGAATAGGCGAGCCAACGGCACATTTCGATCTCCTTTCGCTCTTCGCGCGAACGCGGGTCCACGGCGCCGCTGGTCACAGCCGCGCTCGGCAGAGTGTCACGGCCATCGTCGATGAGCCGGGGGGCGGTCACATCGCCTCATTCGGGTGACGTGCGCACCCGGTAACGGCGCCGTCGCCAGACGTGCACTCGGGGCAGACTCGACGGCTTGCGAGTCGAGACGCGATTCGCGGCGATCACCCCGTTCGGCGGACTCGAGGATCGCACGCGTGACGACCATCGCGGCGTGCCGCCCGTCGGAGTGAACCCTCGAGATCGCGTTCATCGAACCTGGCGGCGTACGCGCTGACGTTCGGCGAGCCGCTCGGTCTAGAAGACGCGTCCGCCCGGCTCGTCTCCACCTGAGCTCCCGATCGCGCCCGTCTTGCCGCGCTCGCGAAGCTCCTCACCGCGTACGGCTGCGTCATGAGCGATCTTGCCGGCGCGCTTCTCGCGCGACTCGAGCAGCCGACGCTTCACCGTCTCACGGATCTTGTTGAACATCGGCACCGAGAATAGAGGAGGTCGCGTCAGACGCGAACCGCGTCGCGTTGTTCGAGCCGCGCCGTGTGCGGGTCCCAGAAACAAAGCGACCGCCCGAGGGCGGTCGTAGAAGCCTGGTATAGCGGGGGCAGGATTTGAACCTGCGACCTCCGGGTTATGAGCCCGGCGAGCTACCTGACTGCTCCACCCCGCGTCGCGTCGGCAAGTATAGCACCGTGTTCCGAGCTTTCCTGGCGCCTGCGGCGGCGCTCGAGGACGGCGTGCGAGACCATGAAGCCGATCGCCATCACGAGGATGCCGGCGACGGCGTCGAAGATGAAATGGTTCCCGGTGACAACGATCGTCAGGATCACGGCGACCGGGTACAGCGCCGCGAACGCGCGCACCGCGGGGTTCTTCGCGTAGCGCCAGATGCCGATTCCCACGCCGACGGCCCAACCTGCGTGAAGGCTCGGCACCGCGGCGACGGGGTTCGAGTACGACGACGTGCGTCGCGACCCGATGTCGATGTTCGCCATTGCCTGCAACGTGTCCTCGATGCCGGCGTCGGCGAGCCGCGGCGGCGCGGTCGGGAACTTCCAGTGGATCACGAGCGCGATCGCCGTTGCGACGAGGAACCCGTTCCGGAAGCTGCGGTACCCGTCGCGCGAGCGGAAGTACAGCCACAGGAAGAACACCCCGGTGAGGAAGAAATGACCGAGGAAGTAGAACGCGTTCATCGCCTGCACGAGCTCCGGCACGTCGAGGAAGGCGCGCTGGATCGACTGCTCGTAGGCGAACCCCGCCCACCGCTCGAGGTTCACGACCCGCTCGGCGTTCGCCATCGCCGCCGGCCAGTTGGGGTCGATGAAGTGACGGCAGACCTCGTACACCTCGAGGCCGGCGACGACGACAAGGATCTGCTGCAGCCCGTCGCGGCGACGGAGCCACGCCCACAACTGGTGCACGCTCGTAATTCTAAAGCGCGTTGGTAGCGTGTTCAAAATGCCGACTCCCGTATGGCTGTCCCTCGCGTTCTTTCTCCTCGTTGCAACGATCTCCGGCATCTCCGTCTTCCGCGACGGACTCCAGCTCTGGCGCACGTTCCGAATTTTCGGCCAGCGGGTGGACGGAGCGGCCGCCCCGATGGCGGCGTCCGCCGAACGCTACGCAGCGGTAACGGCTGCACTCGGCACCGACACCGCCCGCCTCGACGCAGCGACGGCGCGCCTCCGCGTCACCCTCGCCCGCTTCGCCGTCCTTCGTACTGCGTTCGAAGACGTCCGCCGGTCGTTAGGCGCCGTGACCGCGTTCTACCCGCGCAAGTAGGTGCGCGTCGCGGCGCTCGATCTCGGAACGAACACCACCCGGCTGCTCGTCGCGGACGTCGACGGGGACGAGGTCGAGGAGATCGTACTGCGATCGACGATCACGAGGCTCGGTGAAGGCGTCGACCGGCGGAAGCGGCTGCTGCCCCTACCGATCGCGCGCGTCCGGAACGTGCTCGCCGAGTACCGCCGCGAGCTCGAGTCGCTCGGCGCCGAGCGGACGCTCGCAGTCGCGACGAGTGCCATCCGCGACGCCGAGAACGGCGAGGCGTTCCTCGGCGAGGTCGAGTGGAGTTACGGGTTCGCGACCGAGCTGCTCACCGGCGAACAGGAGGGACGGCTCACGTTCCGCGGCGTCGGTGAGGAGAGCGCGCTCGTGCTCGACATCGGCGGCGGCTCGACCGAGCTGGCGTGGGTAGACGGCGCGCTCAGCCTCGATGTCGGGTCGGTTCGGATGACGGAACGCTTCGGCGAGGACATCGACGCGATCGCCGCGCACGCGCGATCGATCCTCCCCACCGACCTGAGGCCGCCGCGCGTAATCGGCGTCGCCGCCACCGTCACGACGCTCGCTGCGCTCGACCTCGGTCTCGACGAGTACGACCGCGAGCGCATCCACGGGCACGTGCTCACCGCGCACGCGGTCGACGAGCAGCTGCAACGGCTGGCCGCGCTGCCGCTCGGAGAGCGCCGGCGCGTTCCGGCACTGGAGCCCGAGCGCGCGCCGGTGATCGTCGCCGGCGCGACGATCGTCCGCGAGGCGATGCTCGCGCTGCGCGCCGACACGATCGAAGCGAGCGAGCGCGACATCCTGCACGGGACGGCACTGGCCGCCGCAGAGTTGCCCGACCCCGTCGAGGGCGACGCGCCGCCGGGCGCCTACACCTGCTGCTAGCTAGCGTCGACGATCGGCAGCCGACGTCGCTCGTGTCGCCGCCACCCTTTGCGGAGGACGGCGCTCGGCCGATCGCCGACGGACGGTCGCTGCGCTCCGTTCGCGCCCGACGTCGGAGCCACCGCAGGCGGCAGCACCGCTGCCGTCGAAGACGACGGCAACGAGGCCGAGGCGCATCTCGTTCTCCGTACGACGCACCCCGAGCAGTCGTCACTCGGACTCGGGCGGCAGCTCGTCCTCGGCGAGCCGGCGCTGCAGGACGACGCGCGCGAGAACGCCGACGAGCCGCTCGCCGTCGACGACCGGCACCCGCTCGAGATCGTGCTCCTCGAGCGCATGGAACGCGTCGTCGACGTCCATCTCCGCCTGCAGCGTGAAGATCGGCGGCTCGGCGATCTCGCCCAGGGAGGTCGTCCCGGGGTCGCGACCGGCGGCGACGACCTCGCGCACGAGCGTCTTCCGCGTGACCACGCCCACCAGCCGGCCGTCGTCGCAGACGAGCACCGCGCGAACGTCCGGGATGGCCAGATGCTCGCCCGCCGCGCGCGCGGACTCCCGTGCGTCGAGCGAGAGCGGCTCGCTCAGCATCGCCTCGCGGACCTGCGTCACGGGAAGATCCCGCGTGCCTCGAGCGCCGCGGCAACCTCGCGAATTCCGACGACGAGCGCCGCCTGGCGAAGCGTCAGCTCGCGCTCCTCCGAGAGCTCCCACACGCGATCGAATGCGCCGCCGAGCTTCTCCTCCAACCGCGAGCGGATCTCCGCGCGATCCCAGAAGAGCCGGCCGAGATCCTGGACCCACTCGAAGTACGAGACGGTGACGCCGCCGGCGTTCGTCAGGACGTCGGGCAGAACGGGGATGCCGCGCTCGACGAGGATCGCGTCGGCCTCGACAGACGTCGGCCCGTTCGCGCCCTCGGCGATCAGCCGCGCCTCGATCCGCGGCGCGTTCTCCTCGTCGATCTGGTCCTCGCGCGCGGCGAGGACGAGGATGTCGCACGGCAGCTCGAGCAGTTCCGCGTTCGAGACCTGCCGCGTGCCGGGGAAAGCGGCGAGCGAACCGTGCTCGGCGACCCACGCCTGCACGGCGGACAGATCGAGGGCATCGTCGACGGCGATCCCGCCCGACACGTCGGAGACGGCGATCACCGCAGCGCCTCGCGCCGCGAGCTCGCCTGCCGCGACTCCGCCCACGTTGCCGAAGCCCTGCACGACGCATCGCTGCCCCGCGAGCGGCGTCCCGAGCCGGCGACATGCGCGGTCGATCACCATCACGACGCCGACGCCCGTCGCCTCGTGGCGGAAGATCGACCCGCCGATCGAGATCGGCTTCCCGGTCACGACCTCGGGGACCGCGTATCCCTTCTGCATGGAGTACGTGTCCATCATCCACGCCATCGTCTGCTCGTTCGTCGCCATGTCGGGCGCCGGAATGTCCTCGTTCGGGCCGATGTCGCCGATCAGCTCGGACGTGAACCTGCGCGTCATCCGTTGCAGCTCATCCTGCGACATCTCGCGCGGGTTGCACCGCACGCCGCCCTTGGCGCCGCCGTACGGGAGGCGGAGCAACGCGCACTTCCACGTCATCCACGCGGCGAGGGCGGCGCACTCGCCGAGCGTGACCTCCGCGTCGTAGCGGATGCCGCCCTTCGTTGGCCCGAGCACCGTCGAGTGCTGCACGCGGTAGCCCGCGAACATCGAGTACGCGCCGTCGTCGCGGCGCACAGGCACGGCGACCATCACCGCGCGCTCGGGCACGCGAAGCCGCTCTGCGACCGGAGCCGAGACGGCGGCGTGCGGTAACGCCTGCTCGAACTGCGTCAGCGCCTGCCGGTAAAGCGGCGTCTCCCATTCGAGCGCCGGTCCGACGTGCACGGTCTGCGTCACGTCGTGAGTCTAGTGACGCGTCTCAGCACGTTTGGTCGCTGCGCGAGACGGCGATCGCCGCTACACGCGGGCCGACAACGCGGTCCGCGCCCTCGCGGCCCGGTCCGAACGGCGGCGACTCACCTCGCGCGCCGCGCACGACCTCCAGCGGGATGTTGGCACCCCTCGGAGGCGCGACGCAGACGACGATCTGCTCCGGAGCCGTCGCTCCTGCCTCCAGCGCACGCTCCTCGTCGCCGAAGCGGAAGGCGACGGGCGCGGGCGGCGCCGCGAACGTGACGTCGAGTGTCGCCCGGACGGGACCGCGCCCCGGCTCCGGGAAGACGTGAATTGTCGCGCCCCGCCCGGCTGCGACGTACCCGTCCGGCTCGAGCCCCCTCGTCACCCACTCCGCGCGGTACGGACGCTCGGCCTGAAGGACGTACAGACCGAAGTTCTGCGCGTGCACCACGCCCGCCAGGCGCACCCGCGCATCCGACGCGGACGCGACGACATACTCCGGCGCGTCGGACTCGCCGCGAACGTGCCCGGTCGATCGGTCGAAACGCAGCTCGCGGTTCGGGAACGGTGCGTACTCCCACTCGTCGTCGATTTCGTAGACGCGCCGGGGGCTGTCGTTCCAGAACTCGACGTCCCACCAGAAGATCGCGCTCTGGCCCCAGTCGCCCGTCACCGGGAACGGCACGAGCGCGACGGCCTCGCCCGCCGGCAGCGTCCGGTCGATCCAATCCCGGACGAACGACGGCCCGGACGTGATGGGCCGGCCGCTCGGCCCGTTACTCGTGAGGAGGCGCATCCAGGCGGTGGCGGAAAACGTCAGCGCGCAGAGGCCGACGACGGCGGTCACGCCCGCGGTCCGCGCACGCGCAGAGGCAGGAACGACGACGAGCGCGAGCGCGAGCACGATGACGAGCAACGCGACGAAGGCGGGGCCGCCGGCAGCGTCGATCGTGCCGGCGGCGACGGCGACGGGCGAGTCGACGTAGATCCCGCGGACCTCGAAGAAGTCGTAGGCGAAGATCGTGACCGCCACGAAAACCGTCACGCCACCCAGCGCGAGCCGTGGCACGCCGTTGCGCAGCGCGCATGCGGTCGCGACGAGCAGCAACGGGGCGACGTAGAACAGATAGCGCTCGCGAACCGACGTCAGGCCGCCGCCGAACCGCACGTCATACGAAGCGGTCTCGAGTGTCAGGGCGACGATCGTCACGAGCGCGAGCACCGAGAACGTCGTGCGCCTCGAGACGAGCCACGCGCCGCCGAGCAGCAGCGGCGCGAGGCCGATCCCGAGCCCGACGAGGTCGATGTGCGCGCCGGCGTGAACGAGCGCGTCGAACGGCAGGACTGAACCTTCGGTCGCAGTCACCTCGTAGCGACCGAGCAGTCGCGCCAGGCCGCCCGTTGCCGCCACGGCGATCGCGGCGACGGCGGCGACGGCGTACGCGCCGGCGAGCACGCGATGACGGCGAACTGTGCTGCGGCGCTCGACCAACGCGATCGCAACGGGGAACACGAGCATCAGGACGACGAACTGCGTGCGCGCGAAGATCCCGAGGACGAGCGCGACGAGAGCGACGACATCGCGCGAGTCGCTCGGTGCGTCGAGTGCGCGCTGCAGCGCGAGCATGACCCACAGGAACGCCGGAAACGCCGCGGACTCGGTCAGCAGGAAGCCCGTCAGCACGTTCCACGGCGCGAGCAGCGAGAGCGCGGCAACGCCGAGCGCCCAGGAACGCGGCAGGTGGACAGCACGCGCGAGCAGGTACGCAGGCACTGCCGCCGACGCGTAGAGAATGCCGTTCAGAACGTGTGCGGTGACGAACGCGCTCGGTGCGTCGAGCAGCGCGTAGAGCGGCGACAGCAGCATCGGATAGAGCTGCGCAGAGGCCGACACGTGCTCGCCGCGGAGCGTCGGCAGTAACGCGCCGTCTCCGATCGCAGACGCGAGCTTGGCGTACTGGAGCTCATCCGTCATCACGACCCAATCACGGACGCGTGACGCGAGGACGGCGAGCGCGACGGCGGCGCTCGCGACGAGCGTCCCGAGCGCGATGGTGTTTCGACGGAAAGGCATCCCGGAGGAAGGCGGAGCGCGATTGTCGCAGCGATTGCTTCGCGCGCCTCCGTCCTGTAGAACCGCGAGGTTTCGCGCGACGCGCGAAGCTCGACCAGACGACCAGACGACCAGACGCCCAGAGCCCAGACGAGAGGAGACGCAATGCCCGATCCGATCCTGCCCTGGCCGATCGTCCGCCGCCCGACGAATCGCTTTCCCGTGAGGCCGCTCCAGCAGCTGCTGCGCGCGCGCAACCACCCGGTCGCGGTCGACGGCATCTTCGGCCCGAACACCGAGGCCGCCGTCAAGGCGTTCCAGCAAAGTGCCGGCGTCGCGAGCGACGGCATCATGGGCCCGCAGACGTGGCCGAAGCTGATCGTTCAGGTGCGCAGAGGAAGCACGGGGGACGCCGTCCGCGGCGTGCAGGAAGTGGTCAAGTTCCACGGGCTCGCCGGAGCCGGCGAAGCGCCCGTCATTCATGTCGACGGCATCTTCGGGCCGAAGACCGACCAATTCATCCGTGGCTTCCAGACCGCAGTCGGCACGGCGTCCGACGGCATCGTCGGCCCGATCACATGGCGCGCGCTCGTCAGCGGGATGCTGTCGGGCTAGCGGGCGCAGAACGGCGGCGGGGCCACTCGTGCCCCGCCGCCGTGGTCGTTCAGCTCGAGGACTCCCTAGCTCTTGCGCCGGGAGTTGCTCGATGACCGGCTGCCGGAGCTCGACGAACGGCTCGACGACGAGCGTCCGCCGCTCGAAGTCGACCCGCTCCCTGAAGAGCGGGCGCTCGAGCCGGACGAGCGGCTACCGCTCGACGTGGAGCGCCCGCTTGTCGAACGGCTGCTGCCCGAGCTCGAGCGGCTGCCAGAGCCGGTGCGGCTCTTCGACGCGGAGCCCCTGGTGCTCGACCGCGAGGTGGTCGAGCGCGAGCTCGAGGACGAGCCCTTGCCGATCGGGGAACGCGGCGACCGCGCGGCAGCGCGACCGCCCTTCGCGGCGTTTGCGCGCGTCGTCGATCCGGACTTCCCGATCGGCGACTTCGACGAACGCGCCGCGGCGCGCCCGCCCTTCGCGGCCGCTGCGCGGCTCGTCCCGCCCGAGGAGCGTGAGCTCGTCGAGCGTGAGCTCGCCGAGCGCGAGCTGGTCGACCGCGAGCTGGTCGACCGCGAGGTGGTCGAGCGCGAGCCGCCTGACGACGAGCTGGAGCCCTTCGAACGCGAGCCCTTCGAACGCGAGCCGGTCGAACGCGCACCCGTCGAGCGCGAGCCGCCTGACGACGAGCTGGAGCCCTTCGAAGGCGAGCCCTTCGAACGCGAACCCGTCGAACCCGTCGAGGGCGAGCTGGCGGAAGAGCGGCTGCTCGAGCCGGAGGACCGGCTCGACGCCGTCCGCCCCTTGGTCGAGCTCGACGTGCGGCTCGGCGTCGAGCGTGCGCCCGAGCGGCTGCCGCCCGAGCCCGACGACGGACTCGACGACGAGCGCGTGCTGCTCGAGCTCGACCGGCCGCCCGACGAGCGGCTGCTCGAGCCCGACGAGCGACTCGCTGTCGAGCGTCCACCGCTCGACCCGGTCGAGCGGCGACTGCTGCTCGATCCCGACGAACGACCGCTCAAACCGGACGAACGACCGCTCGAACCGGACGAACGACTCGAACCGGACGAGCGGCTCGTAGAGCGCCCGCTGCTCGAACCCGACGAGCGACCGCTTGAACCGGACGAGCGACTGCTCGAACCCGACGAAGGACTGCTCGAACGCGATGCGCGGCTGGCCGAAGCGCGTCCGCGCGTCGAGGACGAGCGGCTGCTCGTGCCTGCGGAGCGCCCGGACGTGCCTCCACCGCTCGAAGAACGGCTGCTGCTCGAACCGGAGCGTCCGCTCGTCGACCGGCTACCACCCGAGCTCGACGACCGGCTCGACGACGAGCGGCCGGCGCTCGAACCCGAGCGACTCGTAGTCGAGCGGCTCCCGCCCGAGCTCGACCGGCTCGACGACGAGCGACCGCTGCTCGAGCTCGACCGCTTGCCGGACGAGGAGCCGGTGCCGCTCGCGCTCGACCGCTTGCCGGACGAGGAGCCGGTGCCGCTCGCGCTCGACCGCTTCCCGGACGAGCCGGTCCCG
>Ga0126312_10002716_pt1 | contig 11835 bp, 15 predicted proteins | sample Plot104A_FD_92537 | JGI IMG/M metagenome (GOLD analysis project Ga0126312, IMG submission 92537) | Serpentine soil microbial communities from UC McLaughlin Reserve, CA, USA - Plot104A | ecosystem: Environmental > Terrestrial > Soil > Grasslands | place: USA: UC McLaughlin Reserve, Lake County... | reverse complement strand
CGGGACGGCGACCGCCCCGCGAGCGATTGCGGCCCTCAAGGTTGGCTCGAGCTCGCGGAAGGCGACCTTCCGCTTGACGATCCCACTCAGGTAGTTCTGATCGAGGTAAAGGAGGAGTCGCCCGTCGTCACCGCTACGCACCGAGTGCGTCCGCCGCCCTGTCGTAATCCGCGTGGGCGACCCAGAGGATCATCCCGTACCGCCCCGATCCCGCGCCGGCGGCTGCTGCCGCGGTGAGGTTGATGTTCGCCTCTGCGAGTTTCGCGGTGGCGTCGGCAACCGCGCCCACTCGGTCGTCGCCCTGGATCAGAAACGCGCGCTTCGCCTCGCTCAGCGTCACGCCTACCTGCTCGGCGGCGTCCCTGAGCTGCTGCGGATCTTCGGGAACGAGGTCGATCTGGGACCGGCCCTCGCCGAGCGGGAACCCCAGGAAGGCGAGCAGGTTGACGCCGCTGTCCTTGAGCGCCGTAAGGATGCGCTGGCCCTCTCCGGGCTCGTCTGGAACGGTCACGTAGTAGTACTCCACGCCTCGCACCGTGTCGGCCATCGGGCACCTCCTCGTCCGCGTTGGACTACTTGAGCGAAACGATACGCCCGCCCCGGGGCTCAGGTACGTGCGATGACCGCGCGCCCCGCGTAGACCTCGCGGACGGCGGCGAGCGTCATCAGCAACCCGGTCCCGCCGGCGACGTAGAACGCGAGCGCCGTGCCGCCGACTTCCGAGAGCCAGCCGGCGAGCAGGCCGCCGAGCGGCGCCAGCCCGGCGAACGCGAACAGGTAGAGGCTGAGCACGCGGCCGCGCAAATGGTCGGGCGCGGTCAGCTGGAGGAGCGACTGGCTGTTCGAGGTCCAGAGCGTGAAGCAGACGCCGACGACGAAGAGCAGCACCGCACAGGCGACGACCGTGTGCAGCGGCGCGAGCGCCACCAGCGACAAGCTGAAGCCCCCGACGCCGGCAATGAGCGCCTTCCAGCTCGCGCGGCCGATTCCCGCCGAGAGCAGCGCTCCGGCGAGGGCCCCGGCGCCGAACGCGGCCGACAGGACGCCGAACGTGCGCGGGCCGGCGTCGAGCGTCTCGGAGGCGAGCACGGGAACGAGCACGTGGAAGTTGAAGCCGACGGTGCTCACCACGGTCGTCATCGCGAGCACCAAGCGCACGCGTGGCGAGCGGCGGGCGTACGCCAAACCCTCGCGGATGCTCGAGAGCCAGGACGGATGGCGCTCGGGGCGATCGAGCGGCACGAGCTCTTCGGCGCGCATCAGCGCGAGGCTCGTCAGCACGGCCAGGAAGCTGACGGTGTTGAGGGCAAAGCAGAAGGCGACGCCGAAGGCGGCGATGATCACGCCGGCGACGGCCGGCCCGACCACGCGTGACGCGTTGAAGAGACTCGCGTTGAGCGCCACCGCGTTCGGGAGCTCTTCGCGCCCGACCATCTGGAACGTCAAAGCGTGACGCCCGGGTGCATCGAAGACGAGCGCAGTTCCCGCGGCGGCGGCGAGCACGTACGCGAGCCAGACGAGCTCGGCGCCCGAAAAGGCGAGCACGGTCAGGGCCGCGGCGACGACCATCGAGGCGGTCTGAGTCGCCATTACCTGGCGCCGGTTGTCAAACCGGTCGGCGACGACACCGGAGATCAACCCGAAGACGGTGAACGGCGCGAAGCGGCAGAAGGCAAGGAAGCCGACGGCGACCGCCGAGTGCGTCAGCTCGATCACGTACCAGGCGAGCGCGATGTTCTGCATCCACGTGCCGACCAGGGAGATCACCTGGCCCGTGAAGAAAAGCCGGTAGTTCCGGTGTTTGCGGACGCTCGCGAACGTTCGCCCCGGGAACGCCAGGATCGCTGCGGTCATTCGAGCTCGTCGAGCAGGCTGAGCAGCGGCTCGACTGCGGCATCGAGCGCCTCGAGCTCCTCAGGCGAGAGGTGCTCGAGCCGAGCCGCGAGCCACGTGGTCCGTCGAGACTTGACCGATCGGAGCACGCGCTCGCCTTCTTCCGTGACGGACAGCCCGTGGCGGCGCCGGTCGTTCGGGTCCGGCGTCCGCTGCACGAGGCCCGCGCGCTCGAGCCGGTCGACGTAACCGGACATCGCCGCCGGCGACATCCGCTCGAGGGCGGCGAGGTCCCGGACTCCGATGCCCCGGTGCCTGCTGATCTGAAAGAGGAGGGAAACCTGTCCGCCAGTGACTCCGAGCGCGTGCGACTCGCGCCGCAGCTCGCGCGCCAGCTTCAGCAGCGCGGGGCGGAGGCGGTTCGCGACGGCGAGCGGCTCGAGTGTGAGGACAGGCATTCGTTAGCCATGCTAACAAAAATCGTTAGCGTTGCTAACGATCAGCGTGTAACGGTCCAGACTCGCTTCGCCGGGGTGCGGTCGGCGTTTCCCGCTTGGTCGATCGCCCGCACCTGGAACGAGTGCCGCCCCGGTCTCAGGTTGCTGTAGCTCTTCGGCGATCTGCAGCTGGACCACCGCTTGCGCCAGTCGGGCTTGCACTGGAAGTCCGAACCCCGCTCCGTCGACTTGAAGCTGAAGCGAACGGTGCGGGACCTGGTCGTCTTCGCCGGGCCGGCCGTGATGCGGGTGCCGGGGGGCTTTCTGTCTGCCTTCACGGGCGCGGCGACGACGTTGAGCGTGACGGTGACTGCAGGCCCGGTCGATCCGCGGGCGTTGCCGCGGTACCGGAACGAGTCCTTTCCCTTACGCCGTGGCGGAGGCGTGTATGGGACACGATTCTTGGTCTGATCGACGCGTCCGAGCAGGCCGAATCTCGGAGGCGCGGCGATCTCGAGCTTCACGTCGTCGCCGTTCGCGTCCGTGCACATCAACGGCACGGCGAGGGGCGTGCGCCGGCGGATCGTGATCGTCTTGCGCTGACAGAGCGGGACGGAATCGCGCTCGAGGCTGGCGACCGAGCCGCCGGCGAAGGCTGCGAAGACGTTCATGCCGTTCTGCGACAACGTGACACTGCCCCCGCCACCCATCAGGCCCGGGACGTGCTGGCACGGCGTTGCCGCGTCCACGCTGAAGCAACCGCGGTTCGCCCGCTGCGTGAGCTTTCCCGTCACCCGGTCGACTGTGAAGAACGACAGTCCCTCGCTCGCATTCAAGACGACGTCCTGGCCGTCCGGGGTGAAGGCGGCATCCGTCCCGGTCGCACCTTTCACCTCGTGGCAGCCGGCCGGCGGCCCGCCACCTCCGACCTCGTCGAGGCAGTCGGTCTGGCTCAGCGTGCCGCCGGCGGCATCGCGCCGAAAGACGGTGTTTCCGCCGGCGGCGCTGACGACGACGAGGGCGCCGAGCGGATCGACGTTTGCCGCTCGCGCCTGCTGGAGGGTGGGCGAGCCGGCCGCGCACTCCGTTCCGCCGCTGCTTCCGCTCGTTCCGCCGACGGTCAGGCAGCCGCCGCCAGTCCCAGGGAGCTGCCCGAGCGTTCCGTTCGGGCCGCGGTTGAAGACCGCTACGCCGCCTGGCTCCTCGTTCGAGACGTAGACGTGCCGGCCGTCGGGCGACACCACCGTTTCGAGCCCGCTGCCCGCGATGCCGACTGCCGTCGTACACGACAGTGCGGTCTCCTCGGTCATGCAGCCGGCGAGTCCGGGCTTCTGGCTGAGCGCGCCGGTGACGGGATCGCGGTCGAAAGCCGTCAGCTGTCTTAGCCCACGCGCGTAGACATTTCTTCCGTCTGGGCTCACCGCCGAGCTGAAGAAGCTGTTCGCGGCGGCGACCGCAAGGCACGGCGGGACCCCGAAGCATTGGCTCTGCGCCAGCGCACCCGTGGTCGCGTCCCGTTGGAAGACGACCAACTGGTCTTCCGCGGAGACGTAGACGCTCTTGCCGTCAGGGCTGAAATCGAGGTCGTGTGGGACGCGCTGCGTGCTAGCGGCCAAGCCGGCACGCGGTGTGATCGCCCCGTCGGCCCCAACGTCGAAGAGGCGCAGGCCGTTGGGCCCGCTGCCGAGATCCGCAATCGCGGCGTAGAGATGACGACCATCCGGACTGAGCTCGGCGTCGTGCGCCGCGAACGGCGGCTGCAGCTGTGTGCAGGCCGCAAAGGTCCCGGTCGAGTAGCAGCTCTTCAAATACGGATCACCGTCGGCGCCGGCAGCAGCGCCGGCTACAACGAGGAGTGCGCTCGCGACCCCGAGTGTGGCGAATTGCCGCATCCGAGCACGAAACGGTAGCGGCGCGCCGCGACATTCAACTCTTCGAAAGCTCTTAGGCGAGGCTCAGGCGGGTCTTAATCCGGCCCGGTTTCCTCTCTGTGGTGACAGCGAGAAAGGAGTCCACATGAGATGACCTCCATCACCGCCGGAACCTCCGCGAGGCCGCCGCAAGGCGGCCTCGTGAGTTTTAGCCCGCTCTTAGAACTCTCTGCTGAGGTGAAGCGCATGTTCTTCGTTACCTACATGCTCTCCGAGCTGCGACGCCGCCTCGGCCGGACGCTCGTCACGGCAATCGGTCTGGCAGTCGGCGTTGGCCTCGTGATCACGGTCAGCGCGCTCTCGCGCGGCCTCGACGAGGCCCAGGCGGAGGTTCTCCGGCCGCTGACGGGCGTGGGCACCGACTTGTCGGTCACGCGCCCCATCAACCTCGAGGCAGGGCCGGAGAACCTGTCCGACGAGGAACGCCGGGCGTTGCGGGCGGAGATGGGCGGCGCACGTGTGGGGCTGCGTAGCCTCGGCGAGCCGGGTAAGAAGTTCTCCCGCGACGACTTCGTGCCCACGGGGCAGCTGAGCTTCGCGGCGAGCCGGGTGACGAGCGTACGTGGCCTGGCCGGTGTCAAGGACGCCGCGGGGTCGCTGACGCTGAACGCCGTCCACGTCGAGGGCATCGTCCCCGAGCTGCCCGCGGGCGAACGCGGGAACTTCGAACGCCGGGCCGGCCCGCCGGAGAACATCGATGTCGCCTCCCGAACCGTCACCGGTATCGACGTCGCCAAGCCGGCGCTCGCCGCGGTGACACCGGGTCAGATCGTCCGCGGGCGCTATCTCTCGCCCGCCAAGAGCCGCGAAGCCGTGCTCAACCTCGCGTACGCGAACCAGAACGACCTCGGCGTGGGCGACGAGGTCAGCCTCGGCGGCAAGAAGTTCACCGTCGTCGGTCTTGCGCGGACGCCGCTCGGCGGCCAGGCCTCTGACATCTACGTCAAGCTCGGCGGACTCCAGGCGTTGGCGGGGCGCAAGGGCCGCATCAACACGATCAACGTCCGCGCGGAAAGCTCCGTCGCCGTCGCCGCCGTCGCCACCGCCATTCGCAGGAGCTTCGACGGCGCCTCGGTGACGACGGCGGAAGATCTCGCCGATCGCGTCTCCGGATCGCTGGTCGACGCGCGCCGGCTGGCCGACCGGCTGGGAACGGCACTGGTCATCGTCGCGCTCCTCGCCGCCTTCCTGATCGCGAGCCTGCTCACCCTCTCCTCCGTCACGAAGCGGATCCGCGAGCTCGGGACGTTGAAGGCGCTGGGCTGGCGGCAGTGGCTCGTCGTGCGCCAGGTGGCGGGGGAATCGGTGCTCCAGGGTTTGTTCGGAGGCCTGATCGGGATCGGACTCGGCGTCGCCGGGGCGCTCCTGATCGAGGCCGCATCGCCGACGCTCGAGGCGACGTTCGCCCAGGCTGCCCAGCAAGGACCGCGGTTCATCGGTCCCGGCGGGTTCGGTCAGGGCGACGTCGCCTCGGCGTCGACCACCGTCGAGGTGGGCGCGCCCGTCAGCGTCCTGCTCGCCCTCGCCGCGGTCGGCCTCGCCATGCTCGGCGGACTGATCGCCGGCACCGTCGGCGGCCTTCGCGCCGCACGTCTCCGTCCTGCCGACGCGCTGAGGTCGGTGGAGTGATGTACGAGCTCCGCGGAGTCACCAAGACGTTCTCGCAGGGGTCGTTGAAGATCAGCGCCGTCGCCGACGTCGACCTCTCGATCGGCGAGCGGGAATTCGTGGTCGTGGCGGGTCCGAGCGGCTCCGGCAAGACCACCCTCCTGCAGCTGCTCGGCGCGCTCGACCGGCCGACGGCCGGGAGCGTTCTCTTCGAGGACCGGGATCTCGCCGGGCTCGGCGACCGGGAGCTCGCGGCGCTCAGGCTGGAGGCGTTCGGCTTCGTCTTCCAGCAGTTCAACCTGATTCCGACGCTGACTGCGGCCCAGAACGTCGAGGTCCCGCTGGCCCCGCGCGGCGGCGGGGATACGAGGCGGCTGCTCGAGTCGGTCGGACTCGGGCGCCGCGCCGACCATCTTCCGTCGCAGCTGTCGGGCGGAGAGCAGCAGCGGGTCGCGATTGCCCGGGCGCTGGCGAACAAGCCGCGGGTCTTGCTCGCCGACGAGCCGACGGGGAATCTCGACTCGGAAACGGGGACGGAGATCGTGGAGCTCCTGCAGTCGCTCTCTGACGAGCGCGGCCAGACCGTCGTCCTCGTCACCCACGATCCGGGGATTGCGGCGAAGGCGCCGCGAGTGGTGCGGATGCGCGACGGGCGCGTCGCGGACGCGCCTCGAGGAGAAGCAGCGCTGCAACCAGTCCCAGCAGACCGCACGTAAGCCAAAGGCCGTCCGAGCTCCAGGCGAAGACCGCCGCGCCGAGCCCGGGCGCGAGGACGAACGCGAAGCCCCACGTCAACCCCCAGGCGCCTTGGTAGCGGCCGCGGAGATGCTCCGGCGCGAGGTCGGCGACGTACGCCGACGCCACGGGCGCGTAGACGATCTCCCCGAGCGTCCAGATCAGCACGGTCAGTGCGAGCGCCGGGAGATCGTTCGCGATCACATTCAGCGCGAAGCCGAGGCCGACGAGCAGCGAGCCGAGCATGAGTACCGGCCTGTACGGGAAGCGCCGCGAGATCGCCACGATCGGCAGCTCGAGAAACACGATCGCGAGGCCGTTCAGCGAGATCAGCAGTCCGTAGTCCGAGTCGGACAGACCGCTTCGCGGACGTGGAGCGGGAAGGTCGTCTGAGCCTGGAAGTACACGAAGGCGCCGAGAACCGAGGAGACGAGGAACAGCAGAAACGCGTGGTCGCGGACGATCGTCCTGATCGCCTCGCCGCGCTGTTCGTCTCCACGCCGAACGCGAACTCCTTCTGGGAGCGCAACTAGTGCAATCACCCCGAATACCGCCGAGGTCAGGGCGTCGCCGAGGAAGACGAGGAAGAACGACTCCTCTGCTTGAAAGCCGGCGGTCGCCGGGCCGACGGCGAATCCCGCGTTGATTGCGAGGCGGTTGAGGCGAAGGCCGGGATTCGATCGCCGGCCGGGGTGAGGTCGGTGAGGAGAGCCGCCGAGGCCGGCCGGTACATCTCGCCGGTGAGGCCCGCAAGCGCCGCGAGAACGACGATCAGCGGCAGCCATCGAGCCTGGGAAAGCAGCATGAGCGTCGCCGCCGAGCTGAACATCGAAAGCGCGATCGCGTTCTTGCGCCCCAGCCGGTCTGCGACCCAGCCGCCAATACCCGCGGCGGCGACGTTCCCGACGCCGTAGAAGCTGACGACGAGCCCTGCCGTCGCGATCGAATAGCCCTCGCTCCGCAGGTAGAGGACGAGGAAGACCGCGACGAAGCTCCAGCTCCCGAAGCGGTTGACGAACGAGCCGGCGCAGAGGATCCACACCGGCCGCGGCAGCGTGCGGATCCCCTGACGAAGCGTTGGCCGATCGTTGACCATCTGCCGCTAATGAATCATTTGCGGATCGTCGTGCCGCGCAGCGGACGCCCGACGTGCTGCGCGTCCTGCAGCGGGCGCCGTCCGTCGTCAATGTCGTCCATCTCCCTGCCGCAGTGCTCGACCCCAAGGGCGATCTCGTCCTCTGCGACATCGCCCGCGAAGACACGAGCGTCGTGATCGGGGAGCTGCGCGCGCTCGGGATCGAGCACGGCGGCTCGACTTCGCTCGAGGAGGTCGAGATCCAGCTGTCGGATGCAGCCCGCGAGGCGATTAGGACTGCTCCTTCGCTGACAACGGCGAAGTGAGGTGCGCTCGTCGGGGTGCTGATCTCGGTGACGACGATTCCCGCCGCTGCGAACGTCGGCGTCGCGTCGGCGTACGGCGACTGGGCGGAGTTTCGGGGCGCCCTCGCTCAGCTCGGCCTGAATCTGCTCTCGATCGTCGGTGCGGTCATCGGGACGCTCCTACTGCAACGCGCCCGCTTCGCGGCCGGGTTCGGATGGCTGCGCGGCGCGGATAATCACTTCCGATGAAGCGACGCTTTCGACAGAATCCCCTCTGGCCCTGGCTGGCCGTTTTGCTCGTCGTCATGCTCGGCGCGCTGGCCGCATGGTGGGGCTTCGCCGGCCCGGACGGGACGGTCGAGGCCGACGTCGAGGTGCCAAGCGTGACGGGACTGCGCGACGGCCCGGACGTCTTGGGCCAGACCGCGGAGGAGCCACAGACGACGACGACCACCGTCGTCATGACGTTCGGGACCCAGACCACCACCCCTGACGTCGTCGGCCAGAGCGAAGCGACCGCGACCTTCACGGTCGAGGAGGGGGGCTTCCGCGTGCGCGTCACGAACCGGGTGGTGTCGAGTCGCAGCGAGGAGGGAGTCGTGGTTCAGCAGCTCCCGCGCGGCGGCGTGACCAGGCGCACGGGTACGACGGTGACGCTAGTTGTCGGCACACTTCGCTAGGTGCGTCTCGTGCTCCTAACGGCCGCGCTCGTCGCAGCGCTGGCGATCTCTGCAGGGCTGCTGCTCCTCCGCGACGGCGAGGAAGCCGATTTTCGAGGAAGCCAGCCGCCCGCCGGACTCACGCTTCCGGACTTCGAGCTCCGCGACGACGAGGGACGTGCGGTCCGCTCGGCAGAGCTCCGGGGGAAGGCGCTCGCGGTGACCTTCCTGGACGTCCAGTGCACCGACGCCTGTCCGGTCATCGCCGCACAGATCGGCCAGGCTGTCCAGGCACTCGGCGACGATCGAGGCGGCATCGAAGCCGTGGCGATCAGCGTCGATCCGGTGCGTGACACCCCTCAGGGAATCGACGCGTTCCTACGGCGCTATCGAGCGAAGGGCTCGCTCCGCTACCTCGACGGGACGGTGGCCGAGCTCCGGCCGGTTTGGAGGGCATTTGCTGTCGCCGCCTCTTACGACACCGGGAACTCGAACATGCACTCGGCGCCCGTACGCGTCTACGACGGCCGCGGCCGGTGGCGCTCGACGCTACATCCCGGCGTCGACCTGACACCCGCCAACCTGGCGCACGACCTCCGGCTCGCGGCAGGCTGATGTTTACGGCGGCCTAACGTTCGACGCCTAAAGCAGCCCGACAACTTAGGATCGTGCGCATGGACGAGGCACGGCTCGAGGAGGGTCAGTCCGGCGTCGAGCCGGCGGGCGGCGGCTGGTTCGTCGTCAACGTCGGCGACTCGGCCTGGCGGACGAGCGACGCTTTCGGCTCGGCCACCCGCTTCGAGAGCGGCGACGCGCCTTTCCAGCAGCTGGGGATCAACATCCGCGTGCTCAACCCGGGCCAGCCCAACTGCCTCTACCACCGCGAGTCACTCCAGGAGGATTTCCTCGTCCTCCACGGCGAGTGCCTCCTCCTCGTCGAGGGCGAGGAGCGGCGACTGCGTGCGTGGGACTTCGTCCACCTGCCGCCAGGCACCGACCACGTCTTCGTCGGCGCCGGCGACGGCCCGTGCGCGATCCTCATGACGGGCGCGCGCTCAGAGGACGAGGAGCTCCACTACCCGGTCTCGGAGCTCGCCGCCCGCCATGACGCGAGCGCGACGGAGGCCACCGACTCGCCCGAAGCGGCCTACGCGCGCTATGAGGCCTCCCGGCCGGGCCGTCCGGCCGGCTGGGACGCGCTCCCCTGGGCCTAGCCCGAGCTGCCGGTTTCTTCGTGCGGAGCGCCGACCGGTTTCGATTCCGGCGAGCCGCGCTGCCGCAGGTAGATCGTGAAGACTGCCATCGTTCCCACGGCGAGGAACTCGGATTGCCAGTTCTGGAGGCTTCGCTCCCAGAAATTGGCGGAGCCCAAGTAGGAGAACCACGAGATGCCGGGGTCGTCGTGGGCGCTCTGCTCGTCGTTGAAGACCGTCCAACTCACGAACGACTGCGCCAACCACGTGGCGAGGAAGACAAGACCCATGACGATGAAAAAGGAGTTCGAGTAGATCGTCAGGCGCCAGTCCTTCACCTTGGCCCATCGAGGCGCGTCGACAGGAGCGTGCTCACCGACGCGCTGCTGCTTGTCCGTCTCCAGGCCGATGTCCTCGGGCCGCTTCGATTCGTTCGATCCCTGCTGAATCAGCCAGACGGTCGCCAGCGCGAAGACCCAGAACTGCAGCCACTCCGACTGCCAGTTCTCCAGCATGTCTGCGCCGAAATCGGAGCTCACGAGGTAGCGGCTGAACGAGATGGTCGGCTCCTCGTGCTGTGTCTGGTGGTCGTTGAACTGGTAGTAACCGGAGACCGCTTGACCCGCGAGACTGATCAGGAACAGCGCCAGGAAGAAAATCGCGAGGCCGTTCGCGGTCAGGAAGCGGCGCACGCTTAGAGGTGAGCGAGCCCGATCACTGCATAGACGGCAATGCCTGTCACGATCACGAGCACGTAGACGATGAACATGGCCGCCATCTGCCGAGCCTAAACGTCCTCGCGGATTGACCTCGCCGCCGCGCTCAGCGCCTCGATGCCCTCGGCGAAGGCGATCTCGACCTCGTGCTTCGGCTCCGGGCCGTTGTCACCGTCGCGGCGTGAAAGGAGGGACTGGCCCAGCCGGGCGAGCGCTCGCTCGCGCTCGACGAGGTCGGCGGCGTGCCGGTCGAGGCGCTCGGCCGTCTTCGCCTGGCGCTCGCTTTCGCGCCGCAGCTTGCGCTCGGCGGCTTCGAGCTCGGCTTCATTCGTCGCGACAGCGCGCTCGCGCGGCTCGAGCTCCGCCAGCGCCGCCTCGCGCGCCGCAAGCTCCTCCTCGCGCCGGTCCAGCTGCGCGCGCAGCTCGTTCACCTGAACCTGTGCGCGTGTGATCTCCGCACGCGCGGAGTCGAGCTCCGCGGCCTGCCCGTCGAGCCCCGCTTCGCGCGCGCGCACATCTTTCTCGCGGCGATCGAGCTCCGCGCGCCGCGACCTGAGCTCGACTGTGCGCCGCTCCGCGTCCGACTTCTGCCGCGCGAGTCGCGCTTCCTCTCGAGTGAGTTGGGATTCCTTTCGTTGCTGCTTGCCCTTGACGAGCTCCCGTTCGGCAAAGCGGCCGCGCAGGGCGTCGAAGCGATGCTGCCGCCGCCGTCGCGCTTCGAGCTTGCGGGCGATCCGCCGAACGCGCGCCTCGAGCCTGTCCTCGCGTTCGGTGAGCTTGCGCTCGCGCTCGGCCATCTGGCGGGCCGCCTCGCTCAGTCTGCGCTTGGTCTCGGCGAGGTCGTCGAGCGCTTCCTCGCGGGCACGTCTGGCCCGGTCGAGTGCCTCCCGATTGAGTTCCGGCGGGGCCTGCGGCGGCCCGGCGATGCCCGACTTCCTTCGCATTCGTCCCCGCGTGCGACCCTAGCACCCGTACTTTGAAACGGGGCATACGTGAGCAGAACTCGACGTTGAGATGAACGTGCGGATCTGGGGGGCGCTCGCGACGATCTACGTCGTCTGGGGATCGACCTTCCTGGCGATCGCCGTCGCCGTCCGCGACCTCCCGCCGTTCTTGTCGATGGCGCTGCGCCATCTCGTTGCCGGCGCGCTTCTTTTCGCTTGGGCCTGGCAGCGGCAGCGCGGCCGCGTCCAGCTCGGTCGCCGGGAGTGGGGCGCGGCGTTCATCTTCGGCGGAGCGCTCTTCCTGGCCGGGCACGGCAGTCTCGCCTGGGCGCAGCAGGACGTGCCTTCCGGTGTTGCGGCGCTCCTGGTCGGGACGATCCCGCTCTGGTTCGCGATCCT
>Ga0126312_10002715_pt1 | contig 11836 bp, 12 predicted proteins | sample Plot104A_FD_92537 | JGI IMG/M metagenome (GOLD analysis project Ga0126312, IMG submission 92537) | Serpentine soil microbial communities from UC McLaughlin Reserve, CA, USA - Plot104A | ecosystem: Environmental > Terrestrial > Soil > Grasslands | place: USA: UC McLaughlin Reserve, Lake County... | reverse complement strand
GTTGGCGCCGGATTCGGGCTCAGCCGACCCTACGAGCACGTCGCCGATGCGCATCCGCAAGCCCGCCGGTCGGCCTCCGAGGTCGAGGCCTTCTCGGCTCCGCCCTGGGCGTATCTGGTCGCTTCCGACGAGAACTTGCTCTGGGGCTCGGCCACGCAGCCCCTTCGCGACACCCTTTCCAACGTTCCGGAGGAGACCCTCTTCCCGGGCATCGCGATACTCGCCCTCGCCCTCGCGGGGCTGGGCTCGGCGTCCTTTCCGCGCTGGCTGCGGCGTGGACTTGGCATCGGGGTCGTCGTGGTGGCGGTCTTGGCGCTGGGATTTCGAAGCGCGGGCGGATACCTGTGGCCCTATCGCTGGATCTATGAGTTGCTCCCCGGATGGCAGGCGATCAGGGCGCCCGGGCGGCTGGACACCTTCACGTCACTCGGGCTGGCATTGCTCGCCGGGGCTGGGCTCGAGCGGTTGATGGCCCGGCGGGTCCCGGGGGGCGCGCCCGCATGGCGCGGCGCCGCCGCGATCACGGGTGTGGTCGTCCTCGGAATTCTCGTCGAGGGAAGGGGACTGCCATTCGACCCGTACGACGACCAGGCGCAGCCGAAGGTCCCGGCCGTGCCTCCGTCGACCGCATCGGTGCCCGCGCCACAGCTCCACCTGCCGGCCAAGCGCGCCACAGACAACCGGCGGTACGTCCTTTGGTCGACGGACGGCTATCCGAAGATCGTCAACGGGCGCTCCAGCCTGAACCCACAGTTCACCGAGAGCGTCATTCGTCGCGAGCAGGGGTTCCCCGACCGCCGAGGCGTCGAACTGCTGGCGAGGCTTGGCGTGCGGAGCGTCGTCCTGCATACGAACCGCGTGAAGGGGACAGCGTGGCAGGGTGCGGCCCGGAAGCCGCTGGCCGGGTTGTCCCTCGATCGCAGCCGCCGGGACGAGCTCCTGATCTACGAGCTCACGGGCAATCGCCAGACCCGTCGCGGGGACGTACCGGACGGCGGTTCATCTCGTCGGCGAAGCCACTAACAGCGGATCGCGAGCGCTCTCGTCTCGGCGTTCCCGGAGTCCCAGCACGAGCAGGGTCCCGGCGGACACCACGGCCGAGCCCGCGGAGAGCGCCAGCGCCGGGGTGCCATGGCTTAGGGGCGTGACCGGGTCGCCGGCAAGCGTGGGGCCCAGGGCCGAGATCACGGCCCATGCGATCAGCGCACCCAGGGCGAGCCGCAGGTCGGCCAGCCGGACGCGGGGGGTCGCCCGCGACGTCAGCGCGATCGCTGCGGCGACGGCGGCGAGCACCGGCGCGGCCGCGAGCCATCCATTCCCGACGCCCAGAACCGTCAACAGCGTGTGCTCGATGATGCCGTCGGCGAGCTGGTTTGCCCACGTGCCCGTTCCGTTCCCCCCGATCAGCGGGAACGTCATCGACCCAACGAACATGAGAGCCGCCGACGGGATCGCCATCGCCAGGGTCAACGCCGGGAGGCGCCTGTACGCGACCGCGAGGCCGAGCCCCAGGAACGGCAGCGCCGGGATCATGAAGCGCGCGCCCGGGGTTCCGCCGCCGAAGGGCAGCCAGTAACCGCAGTTGTAGAGGAAGTAGACCGCGACGACTGCCACGACGACGTTGGCCTCCGCGCGTCGTTGACCCTGTCGCATCAGCACCGCGCCGACCACCGCGACGGCAAGCACTGGAGTCAGGGTCAGGATGCCGCGACCCGCAACGAGGAGCTCGAGGGCGGCGGATGGGCGAGGGACCCCGATGCCGAAGAAGCCGGGGTCGTTCAGCCCGAGCACGGCGTGGCCGCTGAGCCCCTGGACGGCCACCGCGGACGAGTAGGCGAAGTCGAATGGCGATCCCAGGGCCCAAGCGTTGAACGCCAGCGCCGGGGCGGCACCGAGGGCAGCCATTCCGCCGTAGGCCAGCAGGCGGGGCATTCGGGGAGCCGAGCGAGCCAGCGCGTAGACGAGCAGGATCACCCCGAGCAGGCCGAGCGGATACTCGAACGTCACCGCGAGCCCGGCGGCCAACCCCGCCGCGGCGAGGGGAGCGAGCCGCGGCGGCCCCTCGCGCTCGCGAAAGAGGATCGCGAAGGCCGCGAACCCAAGCGCAGCCGCCGCGACGTGGGAGAAGTACTCGGCGGCGAACGTCATGAGGATCGTTCCCAGGCCCAGGGTGATCGCCGCGACCGTGCCATACCCGGGCTCGATGCGTTCGCCCAACCATCGCACGAGCATCAGCAGGAGCACCGCCGGGATCACCGCCCCGAGTAGCGTGAGCGCCCAAACCATCGGCGTCTCGTTCTCGATCTGGGTCTCGATGCGCGCGGCTCGATCGGGGTCGTAGCCGTACTGCATCAGGTACTTGTGGCCGATTCCCGGCGGCGTCCACCTGGGATGCGCCGCGTTGCTCGCGTTCTGCGCCGCGTCGGCCGATAGCGGCCAGGCACCGCCGGCATCGAGGGCCAGGTAGGCGGGAAGCGTCAGCACCGGAAGCCCCGGCGCCTTCACCGAATAGAAGTGGCCGTCAACCCAGGCCTTGTCCTTCGTTTGCCAGTGCCACCGGTCGATGCTCGCCCGGCCATCGGCGAGCGCTCGCACCTGCGCGAAGTGGGCCAGCTGCGCCCATCCCATCGTGTGCATGACGAGACCCCAGGCAATGCCAAGGCAGACGATCGCGGCGAGGCCGGGCCGGGCGCGAACCGGCTCCGCCAGGCGGCGTAGGCGCGTCACGGGGATGACAGTGTAGGGGCCTCAGCGCGTTCGGCAGAGGGCCATGGTCCAGGGAATCGGCGCGCGCACCTCGACCACCTCGAAGCGCCGATCGAGGAAGCGGACAAACGATTGCCGCGACCAGTGGCTCAGGTGCCCGGGGGTGTTCCCGAGGGCCCGCACGTACTTGAACCGCGCCAGGTTCAGCACCCGCCACAGCGGCTCCCTGGGCACGCTGATGATCGCCCATGGCCTTGCCAGCCCGGCGAGCGCGGAAAGTGCGGTGTCAGCGTCTGCGAGATGCTCCATCACCTCGCAGCAGACGATCAGCTCCGCCGCGTCCTGCGCAGGTTCGAGTTCCTCGAGGTCGGCAACTCCGAAGTCCACCCGAACCCCGGCTGCCTCCGCCCGCCGTCGGGCCTCTTCGATCACGTTGCCTGAAGCGTCGGTGCCACGGACGTTCAGGCCGCGCGCAGCCAAGCGCCGCGCCAGCTCGCCCTCGCCGCAGCCGACCTCGTGGACATCGCTTGCGCCGGTTTGGTCGACGAGCTCGACAAGCTCGCGGATGAACCCATCCACGAGCCGCCTCTCGACGGGGTTCGCGGTCCCGTACTTGTCGTAGACGTTTCCGCCCGCGACGGCCGGACCCGCGCTGGTGCCGCTCAGACTCCGACCTCGCGTCGATCCCGCCCTGGGGTGCGCCCGCGGCGCGCGAGCCGGCCGTCTGGCGGGCTCGTGGGTGGCTCACCCGGCTCGTAGTGGGAGGGCTCGATGTCCGCCTCGAGCTCCAACCTGCGGACGCGCTCGAAGGTCCGTTGCGCGATCACCCGCTGCCCGGCGATCGCGTCACCGACGATTCCCAGCCCGAACATCTGCACCGCCGTCAGCGCCAGGATCGCGCCGAGGATCAGCGACTGCACATGCCCGGTCGTGTCACCGTTGATGATCCAGTCGAGGAGGAAAGGGCTGAAAGCTCCGAGGGCGGCCAGCCCGAACACGATGGCAACGACGGTGAACACCCGGAGCGGCTCGTACAGCACGTACGCGCGGAAGACCGCGAGCGCGTTGCGTCGCACGTATCGCGCGGTGGAATCGACCAGCCGAGAGTCCCGCGTCTTCGGGTTGCTCGCGATCGGGACGTGCTCGATCGCCACGAGCATCTTGCCCGCTTGGATCAGGCTCTCGAGCGTGTACGTGTAGTTGGAGACGACCACCAGCTGAAGTGCCGCCTCCCGGTTGTAGGCGCGAAAACCGGAGGTCGTATCCGGGACCCGAGTCCCCGATGCCCGGCGGACCACCCAGCTGCCCAGTCGCTGGAGGAGCTTCTTCGACGCCGAGAAGTGCTCGACGTCCTTCACCTGACGATCGCCGACCACCATGTCCGCTCGGCCCTCCAGGATGGGACCCACGAGCTGCGGGATATCCCCGGCCTCGTACTGATGGTCGGCATCGGTGTTGACGATGACGTCGGCGCCGAGCTTCAACGACGCGTCGATACCGGCCTGGAACGCCGCTGCGAGGCCCTTGTTGTTCGTGAGCCTGACGATGTGGTCGACGCCGTTGGCGCGGGCGACCTCGATGGTCCGGTCAGTGGAGCCGTCGTCGATCACCAGCCACTCCACGTCGTCGAAGCCGGCGAGGTCTTGCGGGAGCTCGCGCAGCACCTCGGGCAGCGTCTCCTCCTCGTCCAGGCACGGGATCTGGATCACGAGCTTCATCTGCGAGCCATGGTAAGGGCCCATCCCCCGTCCGGTGGGCGCAAACCGCCTGGCCGGATGGCCCTCGACTGCGTCAACTCCGCGCACCCAGGGTTAGTTTGAGGTCGCACATGGAGGCCGCAGGCCAGATCCTGGCCGGAATCTCGCTGCCGCTCCTGCACGGCAGTGAGTTGACGGCGGCGATCACGATCCCGTTGTTCACCGGGGCGATCGGCTACGTGATCAACTGGACTGGCGTCTGGATGCTGTTCTATCCGGTGCGTTTCGCCGGCTTCCGGCTTCCGGGCCTCGCGCCGATGGTGACCCTGCTCCCGCGGAAGGTTCAGCAGATCCCCGGGTTCATGCACGGCGCCGTCGGGTGGCAGGGGATAATTCCCTCGCGCGCCGCGAAGATGGGGTCGATCGCGGTCGACAAAGGAATCGCCAAGCTCGGCAGCCCGTCGGAGTTCTACCGCCAGCTCGACCCGGAGCGCATCGCCGAGCACATCATCGCCACGTCCAGGCAGGACGTCCGCGACGTCGTCGAGCGGATCATGCGCCGCGAGCATCCCGGCCTATGGGAGGATCTGCCGCCGCGCGTCCGCGAGGCGGTGCACGCGAGGGTCCAGGAGCAGCTCCCGGAGGTCGTCCGCGAGGTCACCGAGGAGATCGGCGACAACATCGACCAGCTGCTGGACGTGAAGCTAATGGTCATCCGCCAGATGGATGAGAGGCCCGAGCTCGCGAACCGGGTGTTTCGCGACGTCGGGCAGCGCGAGCTGCGGCTGATAATCAACCTGGGCTTCGTCTTCGGCCTCGCGCTCGGGATCCCGGTGGTGGGACTGACCCTGGTGTTCCCGCATTGGTGGGTCCTGCCCGTCTGCGGGGTGGTGGTCGGTTGGGTTACGAACCTGCTGGCGATCTACATGATCTTCGAGCCGGTCGAGCCGCGGCGGCTGGGGCCGGTACTGCTCCACGGTCTCTTCCTGCGCCGCCAGCGGGAGGTCGCCGACGTCTACGCCGGCATCATCGCGGACGACATCGTCACGATCGGCAACATCGGCGACCAGCTCATGAACGGGCCACGCTCGGACCGCACCCGCGGCCTGCTCGAGACCTCGTTACGCCCCGCGGTCGACCGGGCCGCGGGCGGCACGGTGACCCGGGAGGCGGTGCGGCTGGCGGTGGGCCGGCGCGAATACGACACGATCCGGGAGTCCGTCGCAACCGAGGCGGCCCGCTACACCATGACCCCGTTGACCGATCCCGACTTCAGCCGCCGCCAGAGCGAACGAATCGAGGAGCTCCTGAGCGGTCGGATGCGAGAGATGTCCTACCCCGACTTCGTCGAGCTGCTTCGCTCGGCGATCCGCGAGGACGAGTGGCTCCTGTACCTGCACGGGGCCGTGCTCGGCTTCGGTGCGGGTCTGGTTCACCTGGCGATCTTCGGGGTGTGATGTGACCGGGGATGACGCAGACCGCCGGACCAGTGCCGGGCCCCTGGAGGCGATGCCGGCCGTGGCGCGGCTCGCGGCCTCCGCGTGGTGGCGTGCGACCGAGCGAAGCGTGGCGGCATCGGTACACCTGGGTTCCCGGATCGCTCGCGCGGCGATCGGGGACCGCACATCGCCACCGTCGACTGAGCGCTCCGCGGCCGAGCCTACCGCTCCGCCGCGATCCACCGACGCCGGCCGAGATACGCTCCGGGAGCGGGGGGCTCAGCTTCTGGCGCGATCGGCCGACGTCGCGCAAAGCGAGGACCTGCATCCCGCCTACGCTCGAATCCTCGACAATCTGTCGCCGGACGAGGCCCGGATCCTGCGCCTGTTCGCGACGCGCGGCCCGCAGCCGGCGATCGACGTGCGTCGCGGCCTTCCGCTGGTCTCCGAGCTCGTCGCTCCGGGACTGAGCATGATCGGCCCCGAGGCCGGGTGCCGGCATCCGGGCAGGGTTCCCGCGTACCTCGACAACCTGAACCGTTTGGGCCTGATCTGGTTCTCTCGCGAGACCCTTCGCGACGTCAACTCCTACCAGGTGCTCGAGGCCCAGCCCGAGGCGATCGATGCGATGCGGCGGGGCGGTCGCACCTCGCGCACAGTCCGCCGAAGCATCCACCTGACTCCATTCGGCACGGATTTCTGCAGGGTCTGCCTGCCACTCGACTCGCCGGATGACCAGGCCGAGTTGCCAGGCACGGGGCTGAGAAACGGGGCAAGGAGGCAGCGTCCGCGCCGGCTGGAGTGATGTGCCCACCGATGGATGGATTCCGGCGATATAGAGGCGCCGGAATCCATCGATCGCCCGGCGGTAGGCGACGATGGTCGAGAAACCGCACATATAGGTGGGTTTCTCGACCATCGTTCCCGGGTCGGGTGATGGGGCGGGCTGGTGCCCGCGGATCTCGAACCGCGGTGGCTCACCTCACCGCGCCTTCGTCGGCGAGGATCTGGCGCATCCGGCGATAGAGCACCAGGTCGCACGGCCGCGCGCTTGCGATCCCGCGTCGCATCCGCGCCTCGTGCTCGCGGACCGCGGCCGCGAGGGCCGAGAAGCGGCGCACGGCTGCATTCCGCTCGGCGACGGGATCGAGCTGCTGGGTTCCCTCGAACATCCAAATCGGTGTCATCGCCTCACTAGTCTTCCTCAGTTTGTAGAGCGATTTACTCAAGATTATCACCATATCCCGCTGAGGGCCTGCTTGGGGAGGCGCGCCCGTTAGAGTCGTGCACCGCCGGATATGAGCCGATGGTCTCCGACAACCGCTACGCGTTCCTGGTCGGATTCCAAACCGTTTGGGCATTCGAATCGTGCGCTCAACGGGGCAAGCCGAATCCCGCCAACGCGCCGATATGCGCCGCCGCGGCCGATCTTCACGAGATCGCGGTCAACGTGGCTTGAGGCGCGACAGGCCGAATTCCGCCGCTTCCCGCTCGCGGGCCGCCGGCTAGCTGGAGAGAGCGACTCGCTCGATCACCTGGGACTCGAGCGGCCGGTCGCCCCGGCCCGTCGGCGTCGACTCGATCGCTTCCACCGCATCCATCCCCTCCGTCACCTGACCGAAGACGGTGTGTTTGCCGTCCAGCCACGGGGCGGCATCGGTGGTCACGATGAAGAACTGCGAGCCGTTCGTGTTCGGCCCTGCGTTCGCCATGGCGAGCGCGCCACGGACGATCTTGTGCTCGTTTATCTCGTCCTCGAACGTGTATCCGGGGCCGCCGGTGCCGGTACCCTCGGGGCAACCGCCCTGGATCATGAAGTCGGGGATCACCCGATGGAAGATGAGCCCGTCGTAGAAGCCGTCCCCGGCGAGCTTCCGGAAGTTCGCGACGGTCTTCGGCGCGTCGTCGTCGAAAAGCTCGACCGTCACGGGCCCGGCGCTCGTGTGCAGGGTGGCCTCCGACATGCCGCGCCACTCTAGCCGGATCGTCGACACGCGGGTCTCCCGGCGGTCTGCGAACTTTCGCCCCGTATTGGTCCGCCGCACGACGATCGCCTGCGCAACAGCGCCGCTTGGGGATTTCTCGTTGCCATAGCCCCGGAAAATCCCCAAATGACGCCGGCGAGCACTCGCCGTGCAAGGGGGCGAACTGCCGCGTGCCTGGCAAACGGTGCTTATGCTGACCGCCATGACGGATCGCCCGGGCTCGCGCATGACGCGTCACGGTCAGGGGGTCCTGGTGGCGCTCGCGGTGATCATGGCGATCGCCCTAGGTGCCGGAGGCGCCATGGTGGTGGCCGATTCGGGCCATCAATCCCGCGCGAGCAGCACCACCACCGTCACGCTCGGCAGCACAGGGCCCGACCGAATCATCGGGAGCAACCGAGCGGACGTGATCGACGGGAGCGGCGGTCGCGACCTGATTAGGGGTCGCGGGGGGAGCGACACCCTGCGTGGAGGCACCGGTGGCGACCGGATCGGAGGGGGGAAGGGATTCGACCGGATGGTCGGCGGGCGCGGCGCCGACCGCATCGCGGCCAGGGATCGCCGTCCCGACGAGATCGACTGCGGCGCTGGGCGCGATGTCGCGACTGTCGACCGTCACGAGGACGGGGTGTTCGACTGCGAGCGGCTTCGCACCCCGAAGTCGTTCCAGGGGAGGTAGGCCGGCGTGGCCGACGGCGAGCGACGCGAGGTCGATGCGCCGGCTGGGGAGGAGAGAGCGGACGACCACCTGGGCCGGCGCGAGTTCCTCGCGCGCACGGCTGGTCTCGCGGGGCTCACCGGGCTGGCGAGCGTCCTGCCGGCCGAGACGCTGATCTCCGAGGCCGCCAAAGTCCAGACGCGCGCTGCCTTCCCAAGCTCGAGCAACATCCCGGTGGACACCTTCGTCGTGCTGATGATGGAGAACCGCTCCTTCGACCACTACCTCGGCTGGTTCCCGCGTGCCGACGGCCGGAACAGGGGATTGCGGTACCCGGACGACGCGGGCAAGAAGCATGCGACCCACAAGCTCGCCCCGGACTACCAGGGCTGTGGCTTCATGGACCCCGACCACAGCTTCGAGGGCGGCCGGGCCGAGTACAACCACGGCAGGCTCGATGGGTTCTACGTCGCCAACGACGATTACGCCATCGGCTATTACGAGAAGGCGGACCTCGGCTTCCTGCCGCACGCAGCGAAGGAGTTCACGATGTACGACCGCTACTTCTGCTCGCTGCTCGGGCCGACCTTCCCGAATCGCCACTACATGTGGGGCGCGCAGTCCGGCGGCCAGACGACGAACGTCATCCCGGCCGACGAGCTCGGTGACAAGTGGGAGACGATCTTCGACCGGGCCATCGCCAAGGGCTTCGCGGCCCGCTATTTACAGCTTCGACCAGCCGTTCGCCGCGCTGTACGGCACGCGCGCCATCCCGTGGATCCATCCCATCGAGGACTACCTAGCGGACTGTGCGGCCGGCACCCTGCCGAACATCGCGTTCGTCGATCCGCCGTTCCTGGACGGCGGCGGCGGCGACGGCCTCTCGGGCGACGAGCACCCGCACGGCGACATCCGCATCGGCCAGGCCTACATGGCGCAGCTCACGCACGCGTTCCTGAACTCGCCGCAGTTCCGGACCGGCGCGATGTTCATCAACTACGACGAGTGGGGCGGCTTCTTCGACCATGTGCGGCCCCCGTTCGTCCCCGACTCCCGCCAGAACAAGAAGCTCTCGAAGACGTTCGGACTCACGGGCTTCCGAATCCCGGGGGTGGCGATTTCGCCGTACGCCCGCCGCGGGCACGTCAGTCACGCAACGGTCACGCACGAGTCGATCCTGAAGCTGATTTCGCACCGGTTCGGGCTGGGATATCTGAACAAGCGCCACAGGTACGCGTCGCAGATCGGCCGCACCTTCGACTGGGAACACCCGAGGTTCGAGGTCCCCGACCTTCCCAGCCCGTCGCTCCCTGTGACGACACCGTGCTCGCTCCAATCGTCGTCGAGCTCCGATCGCGAGGACGAGGTGGAGAGTAAGGCCGAGGAGCACGAGGGACCGAGCATCGGCTCGCCACCCTGGAGGCGCTACCTCGAGCGGATCGGCTATGAGCTCAAGCCCTCGAGTGCGACTGCCGTGTTCGGCAACACCGCCCGCGCCCGCGATCTCGACACGCTGTGGAAGCAGAGGCTCCGCTGAGGCGTCGCCTTGTCACGGTCCTCGCCGCCGCCGCGGCACTCCTGGCGCTTATGGCGGTGTCGGCCGCCGCCCGAGTGCCGTACGTGAAGCATGTGTTCATCGTCGTTCTGGAGAACGAGAACGCGTCGTCGACATTCGGCAAGTACAGCGAGGCCCCCTACCTGGCGCACACGCTGAAACGGCGCGGGGCATTCGTCCCGAACTACTACGCGATCGCCCACAACTCGCTCACCGACTACGTCGCGATGGTGAGCGGGCAGGCGGCCAACCCGCAGGCGCAAGCCGACTGCCAGTACTTCACGGAGTTCTTCCCCGGCATGCCCACGGGCGACGGTCAATACCGCGGCACCGGATGCGTCTACCCAACCCCGGTCCAGACGATCGTCAACCAGCTCGAGGACTCCGGGTACAAGTGGAAGGGCTACATGGAGGACATGAACGCCGCCGCGCCGCCGGGCAAGGAGGAGCGCTGCCGCCATCCCGGGCTGAACCACCAGGACCACACGCAGTCGGCCGAGGTGGGGGACCAGTACGCGGCCCGGCACAACCCATTCGTGTACTTCCACTCGATCATCGACTTCCCCACCTGCGAGCGCCACGACGTCGACCTCTCCCACCTCCGCAAGGACCTGCGCTACCGCCGGACGACCCCGAACTACTCCTTCATCAGCCCGAACCTGTGCCATGACGGCCACGACGAGCCCTGCGTAAACGGCGAGCCCGGGGGCCTGAAATCGGCCAACAGGTGGATGCGCAACTGGATTCCGGCGATCCTGCATGCGCCGGCGTTCAAGTCCCGGGGCCTGCTGATCGTCACATTCGACGAGGCCGAGGGGAGTGGGGCGGATGCAGATTCCTCGGCGTGTTGCCACGAGAAGCCTGGGCCCAACGTGATCCCACCGAACACCCCCGGCGCCCTGCACCCGGGGCCCGGCGGCGGCCGCGTGGGCGCGGTTGTGGTCTCGCCGTGCATCAAGCCGCACACCGTGTCGAAGCGCGATTACAACCATTACTCGCTGTTGCGTTCGATCGAGCGCAACTTCCGCCTGCCGTACCTTGGCTACGCGGGACAGAGCGGCCTGCGTCCGTTCGGTAGGGACATCCTCAGCCGCGCCGGCTGCGGCGGTAAGAGTCGGATGCACGCGGATTTCCGGCGCCCGTTCCTTGGTGCCTTAGATTGAAGGCCTGAGCAGTCAGGCACCACACGACGAGCGGGTGCGGCTCAACCTGGCGTGCGACGTCACGAGCGTCGTGTAGGCGAGGCACGCGGTCGCGGACCTGGCGCGGCGTCTCGGAGCTCAGGTGGACGACGTCCAGATCGCCGTCAGCGAGGCTGTCGGGAATGCCGTGGTGCACGCATATCGCGGAGTCCGTCCGGGCCCGATCTCGGTCTGTGCCCGGCGCGCGCGAGGCCGGCTGGTGGTCACGGTGGCCGACGAGGGGATCGGCATGACGCCTGACCCGAGCAACACCGGACTTCGTGTCGGCATTCCGCTGATCACCAAGATCTGCGACGACGTGCGCTTCGCGTCCTCCGACGAGGGGACGGTCGTCTCCATGAGCTTCGCCACCTCGAACTCCCCCGGTTAGACATGAGCGGCTTCGCGACACCCGTCACCGAGTCTCGCCTCGCGGCGATCGTCGAGTCGTCCGACGACGCGATCCTGACCAAGGACCGCGAGGGCATCATCACGAGCTGGAACCCGGCCGCCGAGCGCATGTACGGCTACAGCGCCGAGGAGGCGATCGGGCAGCCGATCTCGATCCTGATCCCCAAGCATCGAGCGGGCGAAGAGCGGCGAATTCTCGAGCAG
>Ga0126312_10002714_pt1 | contig 11843 bp, 6 predicted proteins | sample Plot104A_FD_92537 | JGI IMG/M metagenome (GOLD analysis project Ga0126312, IMG submission 92537) | Serpentine soil microbial communities from UC McLaughlin Reserve, CA, USA - Plot104A | ecosystem: Environmental > Terrestrial > Soil > Grasslands | place: USA: UC McLaughlin Reserve, Lake County... | reverse complement strand
CGACCTCTTGGACCGGCCTGAGCCTTCTTCTTGTAGGTGAGCCAAAGGTGCCTTGCAAGTGACTCCTCAACCGGACATCTTGGTCTCGCCCAACGGCCGCCCGGGGTCGGAGCCTAAAGTGAGCTCATAGGAGCTCGCCGCTAAGGCGACCCCTCACAGAGCACATTCGTCTGTGCTCTGCTGCTCCTCGGGTGCAAAGAGACCGCCACTGCGCCGAGATCCTCGCACCAAGGAGTAGGTCGTGAGGCGCACGGCTGGCGAAGCCTGGCAAGAGCAAGCCAGAGATCATCCGCTGCCTAGAGCGCTATGTAGCCAGGGAGCTCTATGGCGTACACTGGAGCCCGCCGCCTCGCCGAGATCAGGCCATAGAGAGGGCAACATCACCCTCCTCGTGAGCGGCGTCGCTTGACTATAGGAGCGTTACTCTCTGGAGTTGAACTTCCGCTTTACGGAGTTCTCCGAAGTTCTTCTGCACAGAGTTATGAGAGTTCGGCCGAGGAGGTTTCTGGGAAGGCTATGCACAGTGGCATAAGGCCACGTACGGCATAGCTTGCAGCATAGCTCGTGCGTCCAGTACGGGATAGACTGCCACTGTGTTGATTGTACGATCACCTGTAGCGGCTGGGGACCAGCCCGTGCATTCTAGCGGTCCCTCGACTCTCGCAAACCGAATGTTGCGAACCAACCCGGAAGGTTCGCCATCCGGGTGAGGAGAGTGTGCACCACCTTGCCTTTCCTGTTGCTGCTTGCAGGCTGCTTCGCACTCGCGGGCTGTCTCTCCCCGGCGGAGGAGACGACGAAGGAAGACAACAAGGAGCCAAAGCCCCCGAACGTGGTGCTCATCCTCACAGACGACCTGGCCTTTGAGGACGTGAACCTTGGTACGCTCAAGCACATGCCCAACCTCAGGACGTTGATGGAGGAGGGCACGACCTTCGAGAACGCGTTCGCGACCAACTCTTTGTGCTGTCCCAGCAGGGCCACCATCTTGCGCGGCCAGTACACCCACAACCACCAGGTCCTCCACAACAAGCCGCCGCTCGGTGGCGCAAAGCGGTTTCGCTTCTCTGGTGGCGACAGCTCCACGATGGCCACCTGGGTCAAGGAGCAGGGCTACAGGACGGCCTTCTTCGGGAAGTACTTAAACGGCTACGCCGGTAGCTACGTCCCGCCCGGCTGGGACGAGTGGCACACCGTATCGGGAAACTTCTTGAGCGACGACCTTAACGAGAACGGCCACATCGTGAGCTACGATGCCGATGATGGCTACCACCTCGACGACGTTATTTCCGAGAAGGCTTCCGACTACGCGGAGCGTGCAGCTAGGCCGGACCCGCCGTTCTTCACGGCTGACAGCCCTTTTCTCATGTGGATCGGCACGAAGGCTCCTCACCAGCCCGCTATTCCGGCCCCGAGGGACAAGAACGCCTACCCCGAAGTCTCGCTGCCGCATCCGCCCTCCTTCGACGAGGGCGACGTCTCGGACAAGCCCGCTTGGATAAGCGACAACCCACCGCTTAGCGCCGAGCAGAAGGCATACATGGAGAAGCTCCACCGCAAGAGGTTGCAGTCCATGCTGGCCGTGGACGACATGATAGGAGACCTCATCAAAGCGCTGCGCAAAGGCGGCAAACTCAAGAACACGTACATAGTCTTCACCTCCGACAACGGCTTCCACCTGGGCCAGCACAGGCTGGGTGCAGGAAAGTGGACGGCCTACAAGGAGGACATCCGCGTCCCGCTCATCGTGCACGGACCCGGTGTGCCTGAGGGCAAGACCATCCAGCATGTGGTGCTCACCAACGATCTCGCGCCGACCTTCGCCGACCTGGCGGGGGCCGAGATACCTTCATTCGTCGACGGACGCTCCTTGAAGCCGCTGCTCACCGACGACCCCACGCCCCTCGAAGAGTGGCGACAGAGGTTCCTGATCGAGGCCGTGGCCGAGAGGGGCGGCGTTCCTCGGTCCCCCTTGGTGAACGAGAGCGAGGTGACGCCCCTTCTTACGGGCGACCCGCTGCCGAACAACTGGCGAAAGAGCTCGGCAGCGGCCGCGCAATCGAGCGAGGAGTGGGGCAGACCCTGGATGAAGGCCCTCAGGACGAACAACTACTTGTACGTCGAATACAAAACAGGCGAGCACGAACTCTACGACCTGAGGAAAGACCCTTACGAGTTGCACAACATGTACGCAACCGCCACAGCGGAGCTCAAGCAGCGACTCCAGGCGCAACTCGACGCGCTCAGGCAGTGCTCCGCAGAGGAATGTCGCGCGGCAGAGGACAGCTAATCCTCTGCTCTAAAATGGCTTTATTCACCGGAGTGCGCGGAAGGTGAATTCTGCGAACTTCGTATCCAGCATCCTGCATACAGTAGCCTTCCAGTGGCTCCGAGAGCCGCCATAAGGGCCTCAGAGGCTGCTCCTACTCCGGAGGTGAGCGTGCCCCAGGCGTGGCCTCAGCAGAGGCGTCTGAGCGCCTGCCTGGTGGCGCTCAGTAGGCGCTGGCGTGGCGCGACTACGTGTAAGGGGAAGCCGGCTGGAGGGACTGGCCTTCGCGGTTGAGGAAAGGTCCGAGCTAGGATCGCGCGGTCAACTACTGGACAGGACTTGGACGGCGAGACCCACGACGCCTCCCGCGATGACCAGCCACGCAGAATTGATGTTGAACCTTAGGAGCAACACCAGCGCTACGACCCCGACGAGAGCTGCAATTGGATCTAGTACCGTCTCCCGTGCGAGTTGCAGCGTCACCCCGGCCATCAAGGCCAGGGAAGCCACGTTGACCCCGTCGAGGAGGCTCGAAAGAACCGGCGAGCTCCTGAGGGTAGAGACGAAGGGTCCTGTAAGGGCGACAAAGACGAAGGCCGGCAAGAATATCCCGATCGTGGCCACCACGGCGCCCGGTAAGCCTCCCAGCAGGTACCCGATGAAGGTCGCTGTGGTGAAGACCGGACCCGGCGTGACCTGACCCACGGCGACCGCGTCCAAAAGTTGTCTTCCCGTGAGCATGCCAGGCCCTACGAACTCCGACCTCAAGAAGGCCAAGAGAACGTACCCGCTACCGAAGAGGACCGACCCGATCTTTAGGAAGGACCAGAAGATCGAGAGGATCCCGCCCATCGCAGGCGCCTTCACGGTCGCCAACAAGCCAAGCGGGATGCCGAGCGGCGCCATAGCGGCCACCCGGCCCCACCACCGCCGCGCGTTCTCAGCTGCGAAGACGAGGAGGGCCGCCCCGAAGAGCAGCGGTATTTCAGGCACCCCGGCGAAGAGGTAGAGCAAGAGCGCTCCCGCCCCGACAGCTGCCGTCAGCGCACCCTTCACGGCGGTCTTCAGGAGCCCCCAGAGGGCCTGGACGACGATGGCGACGACCACAGGCGTGATCCCATAGAGGAGGCTCTGCCCTGCCGGCGTGCTCCCGTAGGCTTTGTAGGCGATCGCGAAGGCAAGTACGATCAAGGTCGCTGGGACGATGAAGCAGGTCCCGGCGACGAGGAGGCCCGGCAATCCAGCGCGCTCCCTGCCGATGTGGATCGCGAGCTCCGTAGAGTTCGGTCCAGGGATGAGGTTGGTTGCGCCGTTCAGGTCCAAGAACTCCTGGTCGTCCATCCAACCCCGGCGCGTGACCACCTCCTGGCGCATCATCGCCACATGCGCCGCCGGTCCCCCGAACGCCACGAAGCCGAGCTTCGTGAAGAGCAGGAAGAGCTCCCGCAACTCGCCCTTCTCGACGGTGGTCAGGTGCGACCCTTCTGGGTTCTCCCCTGAGTCATCACGCCCCCAACTTCCCGTCGATGCCCAGCGTGACCCACCCTTCTGCTGCTCCGATTGCAATATCGTATTACGATATCAGCAACCGATAGACACCAACAAGCTGGATCCCGCGCCCGACGAAGTCGGGCAGCGGAAGGCGGAGATCCGTGGTGGCTCGACGAGGGAGAGATTGCCGGAACCCACCACGCGTGCGGCGCAACCAGTATCGTAATAAGATAGCGGGCTCCGATAAGAACAAGGACCGGCGTGATGTGCCGTCGGGCGTGCCTGATGCGCGCCGGTCGCACAAGCGGAGGGTGGCTTAGCCTTGGGCGTGGAACGGACGCGGGGGGACTTCTTGAAGGTCGCGGCGGGCGGAGGGGCGTTACTCGCGCTAGGCGCGCTAGCGGGATGCGAGCCCGATCCTCGCATCCAGGCGACCCCCTCGCCCGCGCGCGCCGGACGGACGTGGTCCTTCCGCTCACGCCCTGACCTGAAGCCGCCGCCGGTCGAGGTGACGAGGCGGACCCGCAGTACGGCCAAGGGCTACATCTTCGTCGCCGCCAAGAATGGTCCCGGGGAGGAGTATCCTGCCCAGGACGGGTCCATGATCCTCGACGGCGAAGGCCAGCCTGTGTGGCTGCGTCCCGTGCGCAGCGAGGCCAAGGACATGATGGACTTCAAGGCGCAGCGCTACCATGGGAAGAGCGTCCTCACCTGGTGGGAGGGCACCCACGGCGGGTGGGGCCAGGGAGAGTACCTGATCCTCGACTCCTCCTACCGAGAGGTGGCCCGGGTCCGGGCGGGCAACGGCTTGGAGGGCGACCACCACGAGTTCCTCATCACCCGGCGCGACACCGCGCTGCTCACGATCTACAAGAAGGTCCCGATGGACCTATCGCCCTTCGGGGGCCCAGAGGACGGCGCCGTGATGGACGGGATCGTCCAGGAGGTCGACATCAGGAACGGCGAAGTCCTCTTCGAGTGGCACAGTCTGGAGCACGTAGGCCTTGAGGAGTCGCCCTTCGAACTGCGGCCGGACCTCAAAGGCGCCTACGACTACTTCCACATAAACTCCGTGGCCGAGGACAACGACGGCAACTTTCTCGTAGGCTCCCGCAAGACCTCCACCGTCTACAAAGTGGACCGGCGAACTGGAAAGGTCATCTGGCGCCTGGGCGGCGAGAGGAGCGACTTCGGGATGGGCGAAGGCGCTCGCTTCGCCTTCCAGCACGACGCCCGCCGCCAGGAAGACGGCACCGTCACCCTCTTTGATAACAGGGGCGCGGACATGGGTGAGCCATCGCGGGGCATCCGCCTGAGGTTGGACGAAGAGGCCATGACGGCTACCCTATTGCAGGAGTACACCCTCCCCGGCGACCCGTTTGCGACCTACCAGGGCAACGTGCAGGACCTCCCGAACGGCTGCGTCTTCGTCGGGTGGGGCAGCGCCCCATTCCTGTCCGAGCATGACCGCGACGGGAGGCTCCTCTTCGAGGCCCGCTTCCCCGAGGGCGTCGAGTCATACCGGGCTTTCCGGTCCCCCTGGAGGGGCCTGCCGGACGACCGCCCCGCTGTCGCCGCCGAAGATGGCCCCAAAGACCGGACGACACTCTACACTAGCTGGAATGGGGCTACGGGGGTCGACACATGGGAGGTAATTGCCGGCCCAGGACCCGATAGTCTCGAATCCCTCGGGTCTGCCCCCCGAAAAGGCTTCGAGACCGCCATCGCCTTTACTACCGACGAGCCCTACGTCGCCGTCAGGGCCAAGGACGGCTCCGGGCAGGCGCTGGGCACCTCCGAAGCCGTCAGACGGGGAGGCTGAGGGCGGTCACGTCTTGCGGGAGACGACGCCGACCCGCGCTAGCCGGGGGTCTGGGCCTTCCCTTCCACAACCTCGTGGTGGAGCTTGTGGATGGCGCTCGGGATGATGTTCTTCTTCACGGTGGTGCACAGAGTCAGCCTCTAGCCCTTACTCATCCATCATCGTAGAAGGGGTCAGCCTGTTGAAAAACTTTCGCACGCCCTTTTCTGACCCCTATTCAGGGGTTTAAATCCACGGTTTTGTAGTGTTTTGGCCTGGGTTCTTGGGTGTTTCGGACTACCGACCGGTCCGACAACGACTTTTTCAACAGGCTGGGGTGCTCTGCGAAAGTCGGATAGCTCCGGACAGCTACTAGGAGGCTTCCTCAGACCCTTCGATAGGACCGGGGCTAATAGTTGGGAAGGGGACCGCCTGCGTCCTTATGCACGTACTCGGAGAACATGCGCTTGACCGTCTCGGGGCGCTTGCCAGCCAGGTCTTCGTGCATCCCCGGGTCCTTGCTCACGTCGTATAGCTTCGCCTCTGCCCCTGTGTTTGTGGAGAACATGACGTACTTGTCGTCTCGCGCCCAGACGTAGTTGTTGTAGCCCGAGGTGAAGTGCTCGCGCCTCTGATCTGGCTCTCTGCCCTCGAAGATGGGAGAGAGGTCTGTACCCTCCATCTGCTGGGGCTTCTCTATGCCAAGCATCGACAGGATTGTAGGTGCAACGTCGTGGGTGGAAGCGTAGTAGTCGCTCCTCTTGCCGGCGCACTTGCCCTGAGGGTGGCGCATCATGAAGACGGTGTCGGTGAGCTCGGGGTAGAGCGCCCAGTAGGGCTTGCCCGTATCGTTGTGCTCGCCCAGGCAGACTCCGTGGTCTGAGAGCAAGATCAGCAGGGTATTCTCCATGAGAGCCAGCTCTTCCATCCTCTCCAAGAAGCGCCCCAGCCACGCATCCGTCATCGTGATCTCCCCAGCGTAGAGCGCGCGCATGCGCTTTAGCTCTTCTTCGGTGATCCAGGAGGCATCAGAGTAGTTGGGCACGGTAGGCTCGCGGTCCGAGTAGTCGGGGTCGCCGTAGAGGTCCACATACTTCCTGGGCGGGTCCCACGGCTCGTGGGGATCGAAGGAATCCACCAGCAAGAGGAACGGCTGAGCCTCTCTAATATGCTCAAGGTAGTCACCCGCGCCGGTGAACACCTGAGGGGCGAACCAGTTTTCTTCCGTCTTGCGGTAGGAGGTGTTGGCCAGGTACTGCCTCATCTTCTCCCGCATGTCCGCATCGTTGCCTGCCACCGTGACTCTTTCCACCTGAGCATCAGAGACGGACATCATCGGGCGGTACTGGTCACGCTCTTGGCCCCGGATATAGTCAAAGGTGTCGAAACCCCGCTGGAAGTCGTATGATGCTCTGTAGAGGTGCAGGTTGTCGGTGACGATGTTTGTGTTGATGCCCTCAGCTGATAGGATCTCTGCAAGGACGGTCTGATCCTCGGGGACCGGTGCCCACCCATACGGCTTGAAGCCGTCGTCGCTTACGGGGTGTCAGTCCCTGAAGGGCCAGGTCCTCACCCCGGTATGGATGGCTCTCCTGGCCGGGATGGTGGGGATTGACTCGGGGTAGGAGCGGGTGAAGAGGAGGCCCTCCTTGGCCAGCGCGTCGAGGTTGGGGGTCTTGATCCACCCGTTGCCATAGGCACCGACGTGATCCCTTCTCAAACTGTCCACTATCACCACCACTACGTTCACCTTCGAACCCCCTTCCGGAAGATAGCTGCATCCCGAGGTTGCGGCAGACGCGCCAAGCAGGGCGAGCCCGGCGGTCCCCGTGCCCGCGGCTTTCAGGAAATCCTTTCGCGTCAACCGCACTCTCAACTCATCCTCCGCTCGAAACCGCCACATAATCTACCGCGTGCATGCCCCTATCGCTTCTAGGTCCTTCGTCACGTGAGGTTGAGACCACATTATTCACCGGAGTGCATGGAAGGAGAGGTCTGCGAACGTCGCCCTGAGGGGTTCTTACAGGCTCGTCTGGCATTGACGATTATAGCTCAACGGTTCTTGTGGTAGTCCTAAACTTGTGTCAACCTTACGCAATGGTCTATTGCTCGTGTTCTTCGTCTGTAGCCCATGCCCCCATGTTTACTCACGTTCGGGGAACATGACCACCGAGCATCGGTCATTACCTTGAGCAGGAAGTTCACGCGACAGAGGTTCCTAGGCTTTGTAGGAGCTGGTGTCGCGCTACTGAACATGCCAGGGTGTAAAGAGGATCGGCAGAGTCACCATTCTCCCCCGGCGCGACCGAGCGAGGTGAGGTCCTTCCGCTCGCACCCAGACCTTAGCCCTCCCGCCATAGAGATAACCGCTCAGGCACACGACAACGCTCCTGGCTACATCTTCATCGCCCCGAAGAAGGGCGCCGGGCAGGACGGTCCGATGATCGTCGATGACCAGGGCCAGCTCGTGTGGTTCAGCAAGAACAGGTACGCGACGGATTTCAGGGTGCAGACCTACCAGGGAGAGCCGGTACTGACCTGGTGGGAGGGCAAGGTCGTGGCCGGCCACGGCGTCGGCGAGTACGTGATCTTCGATGGCTCTTACCGCGAGATAAACCGCATCCGGGCAGGCAACGGCTACCAGGGAGACCTGCACGAGTTCTTCATCACTGCTGAGGACACCGCGCTCTTGACAGCCTACGTCTCGATTCAAACGGACCTCTCCCCGATCGGAGGCCCTGAGGACGGCGCGGTGTGGGAAGGGATAGCCCAGGAGCTCGACCTCGAGACAGGAGAGGTGCTCTTCGAGTGGCGCAGCTTGGACCATGTTGGCGTCCAAGAGACCTTCCGCGAGCCGCCGCAGGATCCCGGCACGTCCCTCGACTACTTCCACATCAACTCCATAGACATAGACTTCGACGGCAACTTCCTCATCTCCGCTAAAGGGACCTCTGCCGTTTACAAGGTAGAGCACAAGAGCGGCGAGATCCTGTGGCGGCTCGGAGGTAAGGAGAGTGACTTCAAGATGGGTCCTGGCACCCGATTCGCCTACCAGCACGACGCTAGGCGTCAGAGAGACGGCACCATCACCATCTTCGATAATGGTGCCTCCCCTAAGGTGCACGAGCAGTCCCGCGGGATCGTAGTGGAACTCGACATGGACGAAATGAGCGCTACTCTGGTGCGGGAGTTTACCCACCCGAACGAGTTGCTCTCCACGTCCCAGGGCAACGTACAGGTGCTACCCAACGCCAACTTGTTGGTAGGTTGGGGCAGCGCGCCCTTTTTCTCCGAGTACTCCAATGAGGGCGAACTCCTCTTCGACGCCCAACTCCTAGGCGACGGCCAGTCCTACCGGGCATTCCGCTTCCCATGGAGCGGACACCCGAGCGACAACCCAGCCGTTACGGTCGAGCAGGGGCCCGATGATAAGGTGACACTCTACGTCAGTTGGAATGGCGCCACGGAGGTCGTGAGCTGGCAGGTGCTGGCCGGCTCCACCCCTAACCAACTCAAGCCCGTTGGAGCCGCTCCCCGGCGCGGCTTCGAAACCCCTGTCGCCGTGCGCACAACCGAGCCGTACGTCGCCGTACAGGCCAAGAGCGCTTCAGGGAGGGTGCTCGGCACAACCAAGGCTGTTAAGCCGGAAGACCGAACAGCGTGGCGCGTATTCTCGCCGCCAGTATCCTCGTGAGTACGATAAACCCCATTTTGGGGTTTCCGAGATCCCTGCGATGAAGTGAAGTTGGCGGGCAGTAGTTATGGGGCACCCTTAGTAACATCCTCCGCTCCCACGGGATGCGCTCAGAGCCGTTATGAGCGTCTGGGGTGCTCTTCCCTTTAGCAACGTGGGCGCGACCTCCGCAGGCTCCTGATCACCCACCTCGCTTGTCTGAGAACGTGTTGGGGAGTCAGCCAGATCCTCCACCGCGGGTATGTTGTCTATCAGCCGCGCCAGCAGCATGGCGGCTCTGCGAGGAGATATCCTCTCCTCAACCAACTTCTTCGCTTATCTAAGCCTGACAGTCTATCTGACAGTTTATGACAGTCTATCGTTGTGGTATTGTGCAAAAGGGATGGTGCAGAAATCGCATAGAAATAGGCATTTCTCGGATTCACAGATGAGCGGCAACGGTTTCCGGGGCCGTGTGTCGTTAACCTGAGAAGCCGGCGGCATAGCCGCGCAGAAGCCCGCCAGCTGCCTGGCGTGCGCCATCGACTAGTACTGCTGGCTTGCCGGATAATTCGGCACGGCAGTTATGCAAGCACCTCTGATAAGCGTAATGCACCCTCTGCCCGCATGTACTTGTAGAGAACAGCCTTCCTAAGGAAAGCTGACCCCTACCTGACCCCTACGCAGAACCGTTTCGGGCGCGTTAGGCTAGTTTCGTCGACAATTAGGTTCGGTGTGGAGGTAGGGAAAGCCCGCTAAATCAGCGGGCTGGATGGTGACCCCACCGGGATTCGAACCCGGGTTTTCGCCGTGAGAGGGCGATGTCCTTGGCCTCTAGACGATGGGGCCGCGCTGCATGAAGCTGGAAAAGTTTACCCGACGGTCTCCGCTTCGTCAAAACGGTCGAAAGCTATCTCTGATCGAATCTCGGTGAGACAAAAAGCTGACCGCCGACAGCGGAAGCCGAAGGCTGGAGCGTGCTGAGAGCTAATGGTGCGATTTGCAGAAGTTCGCCTTCTGCAAATCGCTCTAGACCGGCAAGCGCTGCATCTTCTGGATGGCGTCCCCGGCGCGGCGCAGGCTGCGTTCGCGTCCCAGGAGCTGCATTGTCTCGAAGAGGCCAGCGCTGACGGTGCGGCCTGTAACGGCGAAGCGCAGGGGGTGTATCAGGTGGCGCGCGCCCTTCTCCTTTTCGGCGGCGAGGCCACGAACCGCTTCCTCGATGGCGGTCTCCATCCACTCGGGAAGAGCCGTGAGGCGTTCGACGAGCTCGGGGAAGTTCTCGCGGACGAACTCCTTACCGAATTGCTTCTCGAACTCTGCCTCATCGTAGTCGAGGGAGCCGCCATAGAAGTAGCCGACGGAGTCGGGGATCTCGGTCGTCAGGGCGATGCGCTCCTTCAGGAGATCCATGATGTCCTCGAGGCGCGCCGGGTCCCGTGCGAGCTCCTCCTCCGTCGCTGCGCCAGACTCGACGAGCATGGGGGCGGCAAGGGCGGCCAGTTCTTCTGGGCTCTTGCGCCTCAGGTACACGGCGTTCACGGACCTTAGCTTCTTCTCATCGAGGATCGCCGGGTTGCCGCTCACGCGGTCGATGCGGAAGCGCTCGGCGAGTTCTTCCGGGGTGAAGATCTCCTCGTCAGCGGCGTAGCCGGCTCCGAGGAGCGCGAGGTAGTTGAAGAGCGCCTCGGGCAGGTAGCCCCGCTCCGCGAAGTCCTCGACGCTCGCCGCGCCGTGGCGCTTGCTGAGCTTCTTCTTGTCTGGTCCGAGGACCTGGGGGACGTGGGCGAAGGCAGGGAGCGGGTTGCCCAGGGCCTCGTGGATCAGGATCTGCCGCGGCGTGTTCGAGAGGTGGTCGTCGCCGCGAATGACGTGGCTTATCTCCATCTCTGCGTCGTCGAAGGCGGCGGCGAAGTTGTAGGTCGGGGTATTAGTGGATTTCATCAAGACGAAGTCTTCCAGGTTGCCGTTCTCGAACGTGACGGGACCACGAATCATGTCCTGCACCACTGTCTGGCCCTCGCGCGGGGTCTTGAAGCGGACTGTATAGGGTTCGCCCGCCGCAATTCTCTCCCCCGCCTCATGTGGGTCCATCTCGCGGTACTCGCCGCCGGTGTAGATCGGCTGCCGTCCTTCGGCCCGCGCCCTTTCGCGAAGCGCGGCGAGGTCCTCAGGCGTTGCGAAGTCATAGTAGGCTGCGCCCGAGTCGAGGAGCTTCCTTGCGGCCTCACGATAGAGGTCGAAGCGCTCGGTCTGGCGGTAGGGGGGATGGGGGCCGCCGGCTTCGGGGCCCTCGTCCCAGTCCAGGCCGATCCAACGCATCGAACGCCCGAGCTGCTCGACCGACTCCTCCGTGGAACGCTCCAGGTCCGTGTCCTCTATCCGCAGCACGAACGTGCCGCCGTTCTTGCGCGCGAAGAGCCAGTTGAAGAGCGCCGTGCGCACGCCGCCGACGTGCAGCCGCCCCGTCGGGCTGGGCGCGTACCTGACCCTGATCTTTGTGTCGGCCTTCATGAGCTAAACCTAACACAGGTCGGTCGAGGCTGTGCGGCGTAAACGATCTGCTCCGCGCCTACGCGTCCTTCATGTGGTCCTGGCGCAGAAAGCTG
>Ga0126312_10002713_pt1 | contig 11844 bp, 11 predicted proteins | sample Plot104A_FD_92537 | JGI IMG/M metagenome (GOLD analysis project Ga0126312, IMG submission 92537) | Serpentine soil microbial communities from UC McLaughlin Reserve, CA, USA - Plot104A | ecosystem: Environmental > Terrestrial > Soil > Grasslands | place: USA: UC McLaughlin Reserve, Lake County... | reverse complement strand
ATAGAAAGAATGTTACCGATCGGTAACTTTCATACTTTTATCGAGTCAATTGTTAAAAGGCTTATGAATTGTAAAGAATCAAGAAAGGGAATAGTCGGACCATGAGCACAGAGAGCAACACTTCCGCGCCGACGCTTTTCCTTGACATCAACGGTACTCGTTACGCATATCGCCGTTTCGGCCATGGTCAAGGCCTACCGCTGCTGTTCCTTCAGCACTTCACAGGGACCCTCGACAACTGGGACCCTGCCATCACGGACCCGCTCGCGGCGGGTCGGGAAGTCATCCTCTTCGATTATGCGGGTGTCGGGCGGTCGGGGGGCAAGGTCGCGTCGACGGTGTCTGGTATGGCGCGGCAGGTCCTCGCTTTCTTGAAGGGCTTGGGCGTGACCAAGTGGGATGTTCTCGGGTTCTCCCTTGGCGGGATGGTGGCGCAGCAAGTCGCGCAGGACAACCCTTCCATCTTCCGCAGAATGATCCTTGTGGGGACCGCTCCTCGCGGCGGAGAAGATATAATGCACCTCGAGAAACCTAGCCTGGCCAGATACATCGGCGATCCGCAGTTCAGCGGCTTTGCTGTGTTGCAGAAGATCTTCTTCGCGCCCTCGGAGTCAAGTCAAAAGGCAGGCGCGGATTTTGTCGCGAGGCTGGAGCAACGCAAGGAAGGCCTGGAGCCTGCGCCCGGAGACGAGGTCGCGGAAGCACAGATGATGGCGTTCCGGGACTGGGAGCAGTTCGAGGGCCACCGCTTCGCCAATCTGAAAGGTATCCGGACACCGTCCCTCGTCGTAAATGAAATCTACGATGAGATGATTCCTGTTCGGAACTCCTATTGGTTGGGCGAGAACCTGCCGAATGCCGTCCTTCTGACTTATCCGGACTCGGGCCACGGCTCCCTCTTTCAATTCCACGAGTCCTTTACACGGCATGCGGCGGCGTTTTTGAATTCTGGCTCCCATTCTGCCGCGTACTGAGCGCTGAACCAATGCTGGAGTGTGCCGCTCGCTCGGGGGACGCTCTTAACGGCGGAATATGTAACGCAAGGAGCCTAGAAAATGGCAAAAACCATGGTAGGCAAGATATTCTTGCACGACACATATGTGCAACGGGAACGGATTAAAGAAGATTGTTTGCAGGCATAGCTACAATATTTTTAGTATTATGACATTACACATTATAATTCTAAATGGTCCCATAGACCTATTTACTATTGCCTAGCTACTTTGCTTAATAACAAGCGGGGTGAGATGAATCTTAAATGTAATGTTGTAATGTTGTAATGTTGTAATGTTGTAGGGTTGTAGGGTTGAGATGATCTGCACTCGTACACCAAAAAGACCATAACCGTTACTACAAAGTTGAATCTCCCAACAGTGAATTTAGATGGCCAAAATATTGTTTAGTCATTCACCCAGTCTAGGTCAGACTCGATCCGTTTCCTATTCCCGGAGTACTTTATGAATAAATGAGATTGCAATTGATCCTTCGCCCACTGCGGATGCGACACGCTTTATGCTACCACCTCGCACGTCGCCTACTGCGAAAACACTGGGCAAACTGGTTTCAAGCAAGTAGGGTTGGCGCGCAAGAGGCCAATGTGTGCGCCACGTAGGTTTTCAGGAGTCAGATCGAGACCTGTCTTGATGAATCCTTTAGAATCGAGCGCAATGCAGCCATTGAGCCAATCTGTGTTCGGATCGGCACCAGTCATGAGAAATACGTGTCTGATCTTGTGCTCTTCCGTCAATCCCGTTTGATTATTTCGCCACCTAACTGATTCTAAGTGATCGCCTCCTTGGATCGCCACGATCTCCGTGTGTGGTTGAAACTCTATCTTAGAAGTCTCCTCGATTCGGCGAATCAGATAGCGCGACATCTTCTCAGCCAAACTAGCAGATCGGATGAGAATGTGTACGCGTTTTGCGCTCACAGCAAGAAATACAGCAGCCTGACCGGCTGCGTTTCCTCCACCAACAACAATCACCTCTTCTCCGTGACACAATTGCGCTTCAATAGGGGCCGCAGCATAATACACACCTGCACCTTCAAAGCGTGACAAGTTTTCTAACTGCAGCCTCCGATAGGTCGCCCCGGTTGCTATCACAACTGTACGTGCAGGAATTCTAGCTCCATTCTCAACTTCGACAACATACGGTTTATGGTCACACAGGAGCCGTACCGCCTTGGTGATGAGAATCTCTGCGCCGAACTTCTGTGCTTGGAAGTATGCCCGTCCTGCAAGATCCTGGCCTGAGATACCCGTGGGAAATCCCAAGTAATTTTCAATTTTTGAGCTTGAGCCTGCCTGACCACCAGGCGAACCCGTTTCCAGCACTAGAACATCTAGTCCTTCTGAAGCGCCATATACTGCAGCAGCCAATCCAGAGGGACCAGCCCCGATAATGATGAGATCGCGCACCTGGGTCTGATTAATAGATTCGTTGAAGCCAACACAGTCCGCAATTTCCTGCTTACTGGGATTTCTAAGTACCACTTGGCCACGGCAAATCACCACTGGTATCTCGCTGGTTGAGATACGGAAAGTGTCTAACATATTCTGTACGTCGGGGTCATGTTCGAGGTCTATATAGGAGTACGGATGACCATTTCGCATCAAAAACTCTTTAATTCGAAGCGTATCAGCAGAATATGTCGAGCCAATAAGAACAATGTCTCCAACACCAGCGGTTATCAACTCTGCTCTACGTAGGATGAAAGCCCTCATCAGAATCTCCCCAAGTTCAGCATCAGTCTGCACTAATGTAAGCATATGCTGCCGATCAAGTTCTATCACCTTACCTGGTTTAGTGGCACGCACACGAAACATGGTCCGTCGGCCGGACAGCGTGCCGACCTCGCCAGTGAACTGGCCAGATCGATGTATGGTAACGAGAGTGTCAACGGCTCCTGAAGGGCGCAGAACCTCGAGCTCGCCAGAGACAACCACAAAGAATGGCGCGGCGCTATCTCCCTGTTCGTAGAGTACTTCGCCGCGCTCTGTCGTACGAGTGCGACCGTGTGGTATTATACGACGAATTTGTGTCGCTGTTAATTTCGGGAATATTTGCTCAATGCGCGCTCTGGCTAAAGGAAGACCCCTGCGTCTATTGTTCATAGTGACGGTCCTTTCCAGTATGGTCGCACTTCGCAAATCATCGCCAGGAATTTTCCGGAATTGTCCATAGTGACAGCAATTTTAGGTATCATACTCGGTGGATCATATACGTACACGATTTAACTAATAAATTAGAAAGTTACCCTTGGGTAACTATGCTGAGATTTCTGTCTGCGAGAATAGCAAAAATATTTCGAATCCAATTGAGGGCTCTATCTACAAAGCTTTGTAAGAGTCATAAACTTCAGATAAAGTTCCAACGCCAAAGAGTGGCTTCGTATTATTTCTTGGCTTCCTATCTTCAAATATTATCTCTGGTTCGTACTTTATACTGAACGAAGCAATCTCTGCCAAGATTCGTTGTACAGCCATACCTTTTTCGGTGGGATAATATTCAGTGTGAGATGGCTTGCCGGGAATCACCTTTCTTTCAACTAGACTATATTCTTCAAGCTGTTGTAATCTGATCGACAGCGTCTTGGTGTTTATGCCTTCAATAGAATTTAGAAATTGATTAAATCTATTCTGCTTTAGCAATATCATGTTTCTCATTATGTGGAGAGCATAGCGTTGACCCAATACCTTTAAACTCCTATCGATAGGACAAACTTTCATTCCCCACCTACGTAGATGATCCGTTAGCGCTATGCCATTTCCTTCGTAAGGCAATATTATCTACTGGTAACTATCATGCTTATATCGTTAGCTGCCGTTAAAACAGCAGATTGCATCCGTAAACCCGCTCCAAAGAAAAGAAGTCACAAAAATCATCGGGGAGCACAAGAATCCGAGCGCCTCCTTTGTTGCTCATATGCAAGAAATTCCATGGGATCGAACTCCTCCTCGCCTTTACTCCACCAGTTTGGGGACGTAGAACTATCTTCAAATTCTTTTCTTTTGAATCAATCGTATATGTGCCTAGTAAGCCATATATTTTCTATCTTCCTCGCTTATATCCACTGAAAAATGTGGCATGACTGGTGATGGTTCTCAAGACGGAATGGTTTTTTATCGCAAATTGTCTCAATGGTATACCAAAAAAAGATGATAATACACCAAACCTTATAGCTGTTTAATGATATATACACCATGACTTAGTAATAATGAAAGCTTGTAGTCGCCGTACTGGCAGGGCCCGGCCATGCATCAATTCGGACAATACAGATTATAGAGAGCATAGAATGAAAAGTGTTTATGTCCGTGCTTCTGTGGCGGCAGTAGAAGACGGCGGAGGAAGAGCACGAAACTCAAGAAGCATGCAACCCCTAGGCTATTACTGCTTTAAATGTCAGCAGTTTTGGACTGATGACCAAGTGTATAGAATAGTTGAAGAGCTTCAAGAGAAACGCATACAACAGTATCTCTCTAGCCCGGGGGCTAAAAGTGGACGTGACTACGCTGAAAGTATATAGTACATCTGTGCTTGACAATGAGACATTGAGTATTGTCGGCAGCTATCTGGCTGATCTGTCATCGATCCTAATCAAGATAGTCATAATCAATGATGATGACATTTAAGATAATCCTGGTGAGCATTGTTGAAGATCCGTTCAGCATTATAGCCTAGCATTTTTAACGCATCTTTGACTGTAGCCATGAGCATTTCTTTGTATTTCTGAACGCTAATTTCTTCAGGGTTTATCGAAACACCTTTTTCAGTCTTATAATACCAAATGACATCCCCCGCCTTTGCTCCAAGCAGCATCCCAACCTTCTTGTTAGGATTGTTAACAACATAGTCTGCAGGGTGTTTTGCTAGTTTTACCTTTATTTTCAGAAGCTCAGGATTAACTTTACCTTGCACAAGGTCATTTATAGCAGCTTTTAAGTTGACTGCAGGATCTCTATCTGCCCTAAAGTCTTCAAGGAACTGGTCGAAAACTTTGTTAATCCATGCAGGTCTGTCATTTTTCTTGCCTTCCATTCCTACTGTCTTAATTTCTCCACTAGTTGTAACTCCAAAGTAGTGCTTCTTTTTGATAATTGCTGCCTTTACAAAAGTCTGAGAGTGCTCAACATTTACTCCTATTCGCTTCTGGCATTCTGAGATGAAGTGAGATATGTTATCCTCATTATTGCTCGCGCCATCCAAAAATAGCGAGTCAGTATCTCCTGCTACCACAGTAAAGCCAAGGTTTGATGCAATGTCTTGCATCTGTCGCAAAGTATGTCTTCCATATGCTGTAATGAGTTCTGCAACTCTAACATCAGCATACTTGAACGTATGATTGCCAAACAGACCGTATCCTCCGTTGATTAGAACTTTGAGTCCAAGCTGCTTTTCCTCATTACGAAGCTGCTTCTGCCTCACCCGTTCTTCCTTGAACTGACACAGCTTCTTAGGGAAAGCTCCTTCTTTTTTCTTGCAAATCCAATAGCGCTTATCTATTACATCAGTTGGCACTTTAGCATCTTCTCCGTTGATACAACAGCCACAGTTGACTGTATTAAAAGATATGTTGTGCAGTATAGCAACTGAAGGATACAGAGATACTACGTCCACAACCTTCAAGTTTCTATAGAGCCCGCGTTTTGGCTCTATTACAAGACCGCCTTGGTATTCAGGTAATTGACTTGTATTTTCCTGTGCCCTGCTCAAGACCGGTGGAACGCAGCCCATATCATCGAAGACCTTAGTCCACCACATGGAAAGGTTGCTGTGGCATATCTGCTCCAGACTTAGCCCTGTAAGCTCTGATATCGCCTGCATAAGGCTCATTATCTGTCCATTATTAGCCTTTGATAGATCCATTACTAACCGCGCATCTTGTAAAACATACTGTTTCTGTTCATCTATTGAAAGGAATTGGACATTGGCACCATTTATGGCTCCTGAACCGTACTTTCCTCTGCCAAGTAATCCTTGTGAGACATCTTCAAGCTTGAGCGTTCTGTATCTATTTTTGAAAATGGTGCCTTTGACTAGCTCCTTTCGGAAGACTTCGAATAGATCTATGTGCACTCTATTTTCGATGCAAGGCTTGCCATTCCAAGAAAATTTCACTGGCGAAGGTATCTGATTTTTTATGCATCTTTCATTTAGGATTACCAAATCGGAGCTAAAATCGCTGTTAATCATGCTGCTGCAGAACTACCTCCTGGTACGTGATTACGAATTGGTTTACCTATTCCTGTAGTATACCATCCAATAGAAGCTGGATACTTTAGTATCTCGTCTGTAATTGCCTGAAGCAGAGCAGGTTCAGAATTTCCAAAGTCAGAGATATGCAAGACCTTTTGGTTTCCATGGTTGTCAACAAATGCAGCTGCGTAGATGGTCCGGTCGTTGCCTGCACCACCGTTATCAGTCCACTCTAAATCAAATGCTGCATAATTTTTGCCATCCAAGAGAGGAACAGTATGACCGCTGCCACCGCTGTCCAGAGATAATCGGAAAATATCTCCACCATCTCCGATATCTCCACTTTTATCAAAATGATGCTCATTTTCTGGCTGTTTTGGTGGAGATATGTTGCCAATAGTGGAGGTATTATCCGATGGGGTATCTTCACCATTTATTCCGTTATTTGTGCTCATATTCTGTGCTGGCGGAGATGGTGGAGATATCGGAGATATTCTTTGATTGATTATTATCCAGGAGGAATTCTTGGACTTGGTCTTTTCGCCCTTGGCATCTCTTGTGATAGCTATATCAATCTGGTAGCCTTGGCGCAAATCAGGCAATAGAGGCTTGAGCTTCCTCACAAGGCTGTTGGCTTTCTTCGGGAAGATACTATCGCGCGTATCGATTCTGAACGCTTCGGCTACTTTCCTGAGCTCATTGAGCAGTTCATCTGGTGAACCCTCCCATGTAGTTCTTTCTTGCTGCCATGTATCAACAAAATGGACAATTGCAGGACCCACCAAGGTAGCTTCAACAGCGTCGACATTTTGACGCTCCAATACTGAATAGTATGCATCGAGAAACTCAAGCTCTTTGCAACCCATTGCTCTTGCAATTGCTTCTCCCCAAACGGCAAAGTCTGCCATTCTTGGCTTCCGTTCAAGTTTGACTGTATGTTTTATGCTCAGCGCTTTTATGAGAATGTCAAAGATGTAACCAAGCAACCCTGGCTTTAATGCTTCAAATTCAGCATCAACTTCCGCCTCTTCACGACGCTTTTCATCAGAGATTCTATTAAAGTCAAGTATTATGCTTCTATCCAAGGCATCGGGTTCTGTTAAGACATTGTTAATACCATTGACCAGAATGCAGCGTTTGTAGTTGTAGGCTACGTCTTCATCATCTGTATAGAGCTTCCTCTTGCTGTTACCAGCACCAGTAACCGCTTTGCAAATTTCATCTGAGAACCACTTTGGTACTATTCTAACATTGTCGTAGACAACAACGTAATTATGGTGCATATGTTGCACAAACTCATTCCTATCCTTTGGGATGGTCAACAGCTCAACTGCACAAGGGTCAACAATCCGCTTATGGTATCTACAATACGTAGACTTGACTCCGCCCTGTTCACCATTTGGAACAGTTATCGGATGCCCAATGTCAGGGATGAAGCTGGCAATTAGCATCACCTTGACAAGGAGCCTTGAAGCATGCCCTTTGATATGCATAAGGTTCAGATACTTGTCCAAAATGTCTTTCGCATAGTTTCTAACAGGCATTACCTGTGGAACTTGCTTGAATCTAGTAAAGAGCACATTGCAAGGATGCTGAGGGAGAATCTCCCAACCTTGAGTAGTCACTTTGATACATGACCAGTTTTCTGTTGTAGGGTCGTAATAGAGCGTGTTGTAATCTACGCTTTTCTTGTCATCATCGCTTATGCCCCATGCAGTTCTCAAATGCAGTCTAGTAGTTACACCATCAAAGACAGTTCTTGCAGTCAGGACGCGTACTATTTCATTTAACGATTCCGCCTTGAGCACCTGTTCATCCATTTCATCGTAAAAGACCTTACTGACATAGAGCTCAAATCTAGAGCTGCCAACCGGCATAGTCTCTGTATGTTCGCCAACTTTCACCTTGATATGAGGAGTCGCATATTCGTCCTTGAAATATAGAATAGCCCTCTTGTCCACAAGCCCTATAGCTAATTCAGATGCAGATGGTAGTTTGTTGCCACCACCCGCGTCATTGTGAGCACTTAATTCAGCTAAATCGCTTGCAGCACTATCATGCAGCATTAGTCTATTTTCAGGAAATACGTCTTGTACCTCCTTTAAGATTTGAAGAGCTAAATCTGCGCTGCCAAGTTGGGCTTCCAAAATTTCAAGCAGTCCTTGGTATCCTTTGACTTGATCTGGAGTTTCTTTGCTGTAAGTATCTTCAAGGGTTGCAATCCTGTCATGTAGCTCTTCGTCAACCTCTGCAAGTCCCTCGACTATTTTCCGAGCGCTTTCTATGGCAATGCCTTCCTTACGAAGCCAGCCGGACAGATAGAGAACGAACTCATGTCGCTGTCCCTTCTTGTAGTATGGTTTGAGAATGACAGTAATGTCCATAATGCGCTCGTCATCTAGCTCCTTTGACGCAGGCAATAGCTCGCTCTCCGTTTTCTCTACGTCGAGTTGCATGTTGCTTCTGCGAACTCCTTTAATCTGCCTGAAGCACATTATCAGATCAAGGACTTGATCTTTTGACAGTTCGGCAATTTTATTTCCTTTGATGAATCTGTACTGGCTGCCACTTGGATGTACAGATGGTGGTGCCACTACGTATCCACCGTCACTCTTTAGCCGGATCTCACTATGTCCGTCTTTGCCTCTCCACAATACTGCGTTCTTGATTTCACTTGCTGCTCGAGTGTCCTGCTGAAACTCGGCTGGATTAAATCTAACTAGAAGGTGAAAGCCTCCACCACCCGTCTCCACCCATATCGTATCTGCGAGTGCTTCTTTAGTCTCTTGGCGAATCTTATTTTGTATTACGTCATCTGCGTTGGATTTTGCAATGGCCCCGTCGAAGTCAAATGCAATCAGCCTAGAAACGGAGCCTGTCACAATAGCGATATTATTATCCTTACTCTCAAACCAAGATTTTACATTTTCTTGAGTCGGGATCGTATGCTGGAATGGTTCCCATCTGAATTGCCTTGCAGGTCTCTTTTCTTTCAGGGCAAGGGGAAAGACGCTTAAACCGATTTCAAGATAAGCCAAGGCAGATGTCAAAGAGGTCAAAGTATCAACTGTCATGTCAGGCAAACCCCTCCAACTTTCGCCCCTCATTATCAGTAAAGGAATAACCCCAATCATCGTTTGGGGCAAAGACTGCACATTCGCAGTCTTTGCCACCTTCTATAACAGTACACGATGGTACGTGATCAATTCTCCAATGCGCACAGATGCAAACATCTGTTGGAATTCGTATTGGCTCCATCAATTGCACCTACCACTCCTTGTTCTCAGTGTACTCTCTAACTGACAGGTAACAGAGAACGGCAAACCATGATCCCAATCCTTGTTCATTTTTTGAGCATACCGGTGTTGATGTCTATAGTCATTAGCTCTGTCCGTTTGGTTATAGCTAATGTCTCCGATTACGGAGGAATTTAGAAATCCATTTTCGTAAACATCTATTTCCCCTGAATGTAAACGTAAGCTCTTCTTATAGTGGCAAGGGCAGCAACAAATGAAACGCTTTCCTAAGATATCACTAATATAGCGACCTGTGCATCCTGTACACGACGTAAGGCATTTGCGGATAATTTCCGTGGTTGGTTCACTCATTCAGTTCTCTCCTCTGGTTCCTGTGTGACGGACTTCAAAAGTCTAGAAATGACATCGTTGAAGCTTTCACCTGCATTCCCTCGTCGTTTGAGAGCGAGGTAGTTCAACTCATCTACAGTTATGTGTTTTAAGGTCTTTGCAGACATACCTGTAGTTACAGACTTTAATATGAGAGAACTACGAACTGTACCTATCAATTGCCAAGAAAACGAGCTGTTTTACCCCAACCCTGCCCTCTTTGCGGACGGACAGATGGGACATACCAATATGTCATTTTTAATCACCAACGCGTCAGCAGTAGGCAGGCTGTTATTTGTAGAATTGGACATTATGATAAGAATTATTATCTTTCACGACAATTAGCTATAACCTTTCCACCGATTAGTCGCAAGACTAAGAGGCCTTATGGTAAAACTTGGCACAGTTTCAAAGCTCGACCACAATTCAAAATAACTCATGACGGGAGGATTACGGATCTCAGTAAATATTTTGATACATTTAAAGAAGAGGTCTGGTGGAAAAAGAGTCTCACAGTAAAGCCCAACCCTGAGATATCGGATTATATCAAGAAGCAGGGTTGGCAGATGATACCTGAAGAATCGCTTTGGATGAAAAGACGAAAGTTAAAGGAGTATATTGACCCTAGTTTGTTACCTTTGTCACCTGAAGAATTGGATTGGATCAAAAGACGAAAGAAATATTCTATGCCTCTTTCTTGATAATCCCCTGTGCATATAATACCCTGTATAGCTCATCGACCTGCTGCTTTAGCGATAGGTTCTCTACCATCACCTGCTCAGTCTTTGTTTCCATGTCTGCTCCTTTGGCTTCGAGCGCTGCTACATCCATAAACGTCAGATAGGGCTCGATCTTCAGAAAGGTTGCAATCTTTTCAGACTCTGGCTTTCTCCAGTAGGTAGAATTGGAATGTCCAATAAAATATTCGGCAAACTGATTCTGACCAAGGCCATCGATGGTTGTGTAGACAAAATGCCGAAAGCTGTGAAGACTAACTTCCCTTCGTTTGCTGTCACGTCTGAATTTGACATTCATCCTGTCGAGAAGTTCACCAAAGCGCCTGCTGAGGTTTTTGTATGCGTATTCGACAGTAGTCTCGAGTTCGTCGTGATAAGGCATGAATACATAATCATCTGGTCTTTTAACAGGCTTGAGGTGCAAAACTTTGTATACAATCTTCCCTGTGTTCTTGTCATAGTATTGCTTTATCGTCCTTTCTCTATATTTGAAATCAAGCCAGGATTTGAGCTGAGTGACTGTTTCTTGAGTGAGATATGTATGTCTGTCTGTTCTTGTCTTGGCATTTTCACCTCGCAGATTAACCCTTACAGGATTCCGGTCAAAGTCGATATCTTGCAGCTGCATGCTGAGCGCTTCAGATGCCCTCCATCCACTGGAAGCTAAGAACATCACATAGGTCTTTAGTCGGATGTCATCACATGCAGCAAGTATCTCCCTCACCTGATCCTTTGTTATACCTTCCTTTTCTCGCTTGATTTCTTTTGGAAGCTTTATTTTCATTTTGAATTTTGTCTGGTTGATGGTAACGTCGTTTGCTTCCAAGAAGTGTTTGATATGCTTGACTCTTTGGTTAAGAGTCTTAGTTGAAATAAAGTTTTTCTGGACTTTTTCTCTCACTTCATATGTCACAAATTTTGAAAACAGCTCGTAGAGGTCAATTTTTCCCGACTTTAGTTCTTCAAGCAGAGAATCAAGGCCCTTGCGGTACTCGGTCCTTACAAATTGCTCAAAATCTGCTAAATGTACACTGACCGTTCTGGCGCTTCCCGTGTTGACGTTACCCAGCTGTTCAAGAAAATCATTTGCAAATTTACTTTGTAGCCTTGCCATGAGGTGATAACAGTCTTGTGATACCCCTGACTAGCCTAAAAGGCTTATGGTTTCGCTACTTCTAACTTACCTTAATCGCACAATTTCTCTATTATCTGGGACACCTGACCGGATTTTGAGGCGAGAATAGATAGCGCTTGCCACATTTTCCGACTTACTCTTTTCGCCGT
>Ga0126312_10002712_pt1 | contig 11846 bp, 14 predicted proteins | sample Plot104A_FD_92537 | JGI IMG/M metagenome (GOLD analysis project Ga0126312, IMG submission 92537) | Serpentine soil microbial communities from UC McLaughlin Reserve, CA, USA - Plot104A | ecosystem: Environmental > Terrestrial > Soil > Grasslands | place: USA: UC McLaughlin Reserve, Lake County... | reverse complement strand
TGAGGGTTTCCTTATTCCGCGTATTCGGCTTATCTATGGGCAATAAAGAGAGCCGACGAGCGGACTCGAACCGCTGACCTGCTCATTACGAGTGATGCATCACGCGTTGCAGGGGGTTGCCAAGGCTTGCAAATCCCGCATATCTAGGCCGGTTTCTTTTCTCTGCCTTGCCAGGTGTTGCACCGTATTGCGTTCCCGGTGGTATCAGAGTGGTATCAATATCACCCGCGCCCCTGTCTTCGACTAAGGGCCTCCTTTACTGGGGAGCTATGACCGTCCGTCTCCGTTTCGCTCGTAGTCATCGCCGATCACCTCCCGCCAGCGGCACCTTGACAGGATTCTGGCGCGAGCCTCCGGTTCACGCCGAGGGCCACACTCATGTTCTCTCAGAACCCCATACTGACGAACTTCACAGAAGTCCCCTTCTGCGAGGTCGGGTGAACACCAGACCTTTCTGGCGTCGTACATCCCCACTTGTAGAAACGCCCTCAGACTCCTGCATTGTCGTGCCACCAGGCCTGATGCTGGCTCTGAGTCTCGCTCAGCGTTTCTCCTCGATAGAAGCGCTCGTAAAAGTCCGGGTCTAGGTGATGGGCTTGGTGCGCAAGTACCGTGCGGAACGGGCCGCTGTTGGCCGGGAAGCGCCCGTACCTCTCGTGGACGTACTCGCAGTAGGCTATCGTGGCGGCTATGGCCTCATCAGAGTAGCGTGGGATGCTGTGCTGCACGCTTGCCCCGTTTCGCCAGCCCGTGGCAGAGCCACCGTCGCGGAAGGTGCCCTTCCCCTGCTCGTACTTGTAGTCCACGAAGGCGAGTACCGCCTCTTCCATGTTGCGGTAGTAGGGCGGAGAGAAAGGTTTGATCAGAACTTCACCATTTCGTTCCAATCCCACGGCGGTAGGCACGGGCAGATCCTTGCCCAGTGCTCTCATCACCCTCTTCGTTAGAGGTCCAGCGCCGACGGTATGCGAGAAGTCGATCTCCCGCATGCGGAACCCCAGGGCCTGGAACCAGATGAAGGGGTGCGCCGCGAAGTGCGGAAATCCCCCTAGCCCCAACGCCTGGGTCATCAGCCCCAAGTTCTGCAACATCCCTCCCTGTTCTATGGCTATGAACTCGTACAGCCAGGTTTCGAGGAAACCGACCGTGGCAAAGCGGCCCCCTCTGGGGTCGTCGTGCAGGTGTCCGCCCTTGGACCGCGCGAACCTGGCTATGCCTGGAGGTTTGAAGCGGTTGCGTTCGTCCACCACGAAGTAGCCGAACTCCTCGCCGAAGGCCGAGAGCAGAATGTTGATGTACAGAGCCGAGCACTCGGCGACGGGCAGGAAGTAGGTCGTGCCAGGCAGGTTGGCCGCCCACTTGTTGAACGGCGCCACGAAGGGTAACTCGCGCGGTACGTCTTGCCTTCTGTCGGCGATGCGTACTCGGCTCTTCTCGTAGAGCTCCAACAGCCGGCGCTCGCGAGCCGCCTGGGAGAGGCCGGCGATCTCGCTACGAGGATAGTCTTGGGGACGCTTCAACATCCACACTCCGTCATTGTTGAGGACGAAGAGTGTTATGTTGTGCATGGCGTCACCGCTCGCCACCGTTCGGCTCACGAAGTGGGTCATGATGTTGCCTCCACCCGCCTCTGGCACGTTGCCGCTCTCGTAAGGCAAGTCGGCCAGGGCGAAGCCGGTGATGCCACAGCCCGCGAACGCCAAGGCAGCCTCTTCTTCGATCCTCAACGGTTGTGGGGCGTGCGTGCTTTGGTAGGCGAGGGGTCCCCCGTTCAGGCTCATGCCTTTCGCGAAGCGGCGCGAGCGGCGTTCGGTGAGGGCGTCGAGGAATGAGTAGCGGGCCAGGCTGTCGTAGACACCCTGGGACGTAGGTGCCTGCCTGCCGTTCGGCTCGACCGGTTTCATGTCGCTCTCCTTTCCGTCGCCTCGTCCGCCATCAGCAGGGCCGCCACGGCAGAAGCCTTCCCAAACTACGTAACCTTGCCAGCCACGCTTCTCAGCATCTACCGTTCACGTCCGTTCGCTTGCCCTGTGTAGATAGAATCGGGTGCGGAGCAAACATCCTACCCTCTGTGTCCTTCCAAGTATCGAACATACGGATACGCAAGCGCATCCCTCAAATGGACTACATTGGTGTGCCTATCAGCATAACGTCCACGTCGCTTTGGCGCTGCTGGCGGTCGTTAGCTTCCGAGAAGTCGGTACATACAATCCTCAAGGAAGGCACCTTCGGAACGGCGCCACACTCCTTATGCACCCCACCAGGAGGTTGCCCTTCTCTCGCGACACGCTCGGTCCTCATCCGCCCCATTATAGAAAGCTGCTTTGGGCATTGGGTATCCTAATAGGAGAAGCCGGCTACTTACCCACTATGGTTGCACGCGGGCTTGGTCTATTGCTTACGTGCTGTTGACAGAGCCGCCGATACGAATATCGGGTGCCCTCGTTCTTCGGGTTTGCCGGTAAAGGGAGAGTCGACGAGCGGACTCGAACCGTCCACCTGCTCCAGCTACGAGTGAGATGTGGACAGTTCGCTGGGGTTCATGGTGGTTCGCAAAACCGCATATCTAAGCCGATTTCGCATCGGCGTGCGCAGGTGAACGTGCCCGTATCTGTCTGCACTGGTGTACAACTGGTGTACTGACCGTGCGCAACCCGAAGTGCCTGAAGAAACGGTCCGAAAAGTGCCTCGAGGAACGCTTCATCGCCAATTTGGTCGCTACACGGAGGGCGAAATGGGCCGAAGAGCCCTTTTCGGCGCCTCGTAAGGCTACGGCAAGTGCATCCGAGACTTTTCGGACCGTTTCAGAAGAGGAGTCCTCCGAAGTCCACGCCGTGCGCCGAGCCCCGGTCCCTTTCCGTCAGAGTAGGGAAGCGGAGAGTATCATGACGTTGAGGAGCTAGGCGAGACTAGGAGGTCAGAGCGTGATGCTACAGTTCATCGTTGGCATCTTAGTGATTATCCTTATAGCCTTCATCATAATAGTGTTCCTTAATGTACCGGGTGTTCGTTAGTTTACCGTTCGTTTGAGGAACCTTACGTGAGCCGGGGTGTCCTTCGACTTGGGTCCGGCCCTTCTTCGTGCGCTTGAGTCGAGTAAACTGCGTGTCCGCAAACGGCCAGAAGCGAGTGCTCATTGGCATCTACTCCTTAGCCAGGGGAACAGATGGACTTCGACACCAGAAGCGGCTCGGGTGATCCCTCCCGGTGTCCTGGCGGTGCGACCAGACGGGCCCCGGGCAGGGAGTTCGACCTCTCCGATCCTGTGCGCAGCTTCGTGAACACAATCAGGAAAGTGATCTTCTCGCCGAGGGACTTCTTTCGCGGTATGCTCCGCAGATGAAGCTTCCTCAACTCCCTGATTTTCATCGCTTAGGTACGCTATCAGGCAACGAATGAAAGCGGGTCAGGTGCTCTCTGTACTTAGTGAACTGGTATTCAAACTCCTTCTCGTTCAGGTCGAGTTCAGCACGAATCACTCGAGCTCCATACCGTGCGCGTTCGAGCCGCTGTTCCGCGTTCCAGTGTAAGAAGCCGGCGCGCCGTTCAAGCAAGTCTTCTAGCGTGCACACCATCTCATTGCGGCAGACGTACCGGACCTCGGCCCGGATCGGCTCCGCGCGCGCATCCGGATCGAGTCCTTTGTGGATGGCCATTGCCTCCCCGCAGATCGTATGCGCGTCGAGCCCGTATCGCTGGTAAAGGATCTGGAAATACCATGCGAGCCTCGGGTATCGCTTGACCCAGTACGCCAGTCCTTCGGCCACCGCTTCGTTCGTTCCGCCAATGGAAAGCTCGTGCGTCCGGCATGTGGACCAGGCGTTCGCACCGCCGATCTTCTCGATTACACGGTCTAGGACACGGATCGCCATGATCCGCGCCGTCGTCAGCTTGCCTCCCACGACGCTGATCAAATCCGACGTGGAGACCTCGATGTGATCGTCGCGTGTCACGGCGGCGGAGTCCAGATCGGCATCCTCGGGCGATAGAAGCGGGCGAAAGCCGCTGTAGACGAATTGTACTTTCTCACGGCCCAACTGCGCTTCGGGCATGAACCGGTCGAGCGTCTCCAGCAGGTACTCGACGTCTCTTTGCGCGGGCGCGGGCGAGCCGGGATCCGACTCTTCCCAATCGTCTGATGTTCCGTAGAGGAAGAAGCCCTCGTGCTTCGCCAGAAAGAGTGAGCGCCCGTCGAGCGGCGAGGGGAAGACGACGGTGACCGAAAGCGGCACGTCTTCCTCGGCGAATACCAGGTGGGTCCCTTTGGAGAGTCGGATCAGGGACCTCGCCTCGGGATCGTCCATCTGGCGGATCTGGTCCGCGAAGACGCCCGTCGCGTTGACGACCGCTCGTGCGCGGAGATCGTAGCGCCGGTCAGCTAGCTTATCGTGGACACGCCCTCCGGTGACCTTGCCATCTACCTTGAGCAACCCGGTGAGCGGAGCGTAATTGACCGCTACCCCGCCATGGCGCACGCCGTCTTTGACGGTCTCGACCGTCCAGCGGTTGTCGCTCACGACGGCGTCGTAATATAGACACCCGCCCGTCAGCCCGTCCACGGGCAGGGCGGGGGCCAGGGAGAGCGTCTCTTCGCGGCTCATGAAGCGGTGAAGGCGGTAGTTGCGAAAGCCGGAAAGGACTTCGTAGAGCAACATGCCCAGACGCATCAGCGCACGCGAATCTCCCCGTTCCCGATAGAGGGGCATGAGAAAAGGCATGGGGCGCACCAGGCGCTTGTTGAGCCGGACGTGGAGGTTGCGTTCGCGGCACGACTCCCACGCGAGGCGGAGACCCAGGTTCTTGAGGTACCGGAGGCCACCGTGGATGAGCTTGGAACTGCGTCCCGAGGTGGCCGAGGCGAAGTCCCTCTCCTCGACGAGAGCGACGCGCATGCCCCGCAGCGCCGCGTCACGAAAGATGGACGCTCCGGTGATGCCCCCTCCGATGATCAGGAGGTCCAGCGGTTCGCTCGAGAGCTTCCGGAACAGTTCCGGCCGCGACTGCTTGTTGAAGGAGTCGAGCCCCACCCTACGGTTACCTCCGCGTGCGCGGCGAGGTGATGAGCACGTGGTTGATCCCGTCCCGACCGGACTCCACGTCCGCGCCCAGCCCATCGAACCCGCAGTAGTCCACCAGCACCCGGTAGATGTCGGGCTCGTAGTAGTTGGCTTTGTAGCCCACGTACCGGCCCGAGAGCGCGTAAGCTTCCGGGGTGAAGGAATCGGTTACCAGAAGGCCGTCCTCGCGCAAATTCTTCTGGATCCAGCGAAGGTGGTCGAGCGTCTGGGGCTTGGGCAGCCAAGCTGAGAGGCCGACGAACAAGGCCATGTCGTAGGGCGCCTTCTCTTCGAACCTCCGGCGCATCTCGCCGTCGGTCATGTCTCCGCGCAGGAACTCGAACCGTACTCCGAGCTTGCCGGCCCGCTCGGTCAGCTCGCCGGCCAGGACGCCGTGCGGGTCCAGGTCGGTGGCCACGACCTCCACAAGGCCCATGAGTTCGGGCAGACGCGCGGCTATGGCCTCCAGGGGACGGAAGAGATCGTAGGCGAAACCGCTGGGAGCCGTGAAAATGCGAACCTCCCGTCCGGTTCGCAGGCGCATCTCCAGCTCGGTCTCGATCCTTTTGGTCAGGATCTGGAGCCGGTCATAGACCGCCCGGTGGAGCGGGTACTCCAGAAAGATCCGGTCGAGCGGACCGTAACGCTTCTCGTCCCGGTCGTAGATCGCGCGCATCACGCCGGCGGAGTATCCTTCTTCGAGGAAGAGCCGTCCCAGCGAGGAGAAGAGAAAGGTCGGCTCCCGCCACGCTCCCTGAAACCACTTCGCCAGCAGGTAGCGGATGAGGTACCTGCGGTCCAGCGCAGTCTTGCGCACCTCGCCGCCGGTGCGGCTGCTCGTGCCCAAAGGCTCCTCCGGTGCCGCTCTCTCGTCCCGTTGGACGAGGAGATGCGGCCCGAGCGCCTCCACCACCGCGCCGATGGTCTCCCCGGGGGTCAGGTCGTCCAGCAGAATACGATAGGTGACCTCGGAAGAGCGGTACCGCCGAAACGCCTCCAGGGACTTGAGGTACATCTCGCGCGCCTGGGCGAGATCCTCCAGGTTCTCGTGACGATCGACTTTCTTTCCTCGCGAGGCGATGCGCGTTATGGAGATCTCGGGTGATAGGTCGAGGAAAATAACGATGTCCGGCAACCATACTGCGTGGAGGCCGAGATATCCGGCCAGCTTGTAGATGGCTCTCGCTCTCTGGAGACGCGGCAGCCTGCGCTGGGTCTCTGGCGGTATGGGCGTACCTTCGATGATGTAAGAGAACACGGCTCTCAGATCTTCGGGACTCGGCGATGGCCTGTGACTCCCGTCGCTGGCCGCGCGCAGGTAGTTCGCCGCGCGTCCCGTGGCCGAAAGGAGGGCGTTGCCTTCGCTGATGACTCCGTGAGCGCGGTAACGCCTGCCTAATGCCGCAGCTGCGACGTCTTGGGTCACCATCTGCGCGATCTTGAACGCCGGGTAGAGCCTGCGGTTATCTACAAGTCGTTTGGCCGTGCGCTTGAACCGCGTAGAGAGGCGCGCGGAAATCAGCAGACCATCCGGATGAAATTTCGGCGCGAGATGATCCTCATCGGGGCCGGTGACGCGAAACGTCTCTCCAGCCGCTCCCGCAACCAGACTCATCTCGGCAGCCAGGATGGCAGGCAGGGCGGCAGAGATCGTGCTCTTGCCGCCGCCGTCGATCCCCAGCACGCAAACGTGTAAGGTCATGCGCGCACCTCGCTCTCTGATTTGAACCTGTACTCTGGACCGGGGACGAAGGCGAGGGAGCCGGCAACCTGCAAGCTCAACCGGCCATGAAAGGTCATAGGGTCTTCGTCGAGGAAGAACTCCGCGGCATCACGATCGACCAGTCGAATCTCCACACGCTCGGACGTTCTGACCTTGATCCGCAGCGCGTCCCGGATTAGACGCTGCGGGGTGAGGACCAGCCGGAGGGCCGACAATCTCCCGGTGAACGGAATGAGGTAGAGCGACAGCGCTTCGTCTTCCACACGCACCCCCGGATCGATGGGGAGTTCCTTGAACGGAAAGTTCATGGCGACTCCTGCGAGGAGCGGCAGGACCTCTTTGCGGTCAGAAGAGCGCACCTCCACCACCTCCGTTGCGGAGCTGCCTAACAACGCGCACGAAGCGGATCTGAAAAGCACAGCGAGGACATACTCGACGTTGTTCAACCTCTCGATACCCAGAAGCCTGACCGCGACCGCACGCGGGGCCGACAACAGGCGGTGCCAGCGGACAAGGTCCCCTGGCGTGCGGCCAAACTGTCCAAAGCCACCCATGGTGGCGGCGTAATGCACCTCGGGACTGCCGTTGCGCATACCAACCTCACAGCGCAGCACGCAGCACGGAGCGATGCGTCCGGCTCGAAGGTTCTCGATGATGCCCCGCAGCCCAGCCTCCGGATCTTGCGGGACCCCGAATTGGCGGGCGAGAGGGTTCCCGGATCCCATCCGCAAAGCGCCCACACGAACCCGCTCGCGTCCGGGCAACTCACCCGCCGCACTTCCCTCGCACAGACCCTCGATCACCGCACGCAGGGTCCCACTGCCGCCTCCCACGATGACCACCGCCGGTGCGTCGGAAGCCGTCAAGAACGCATTCGCGCTCGCTCGAGCCGCAGGGTGATCTCCTACAACCTCCACCCGCAACGTCACCCGCTCGCTCGAAAGCTCGGCAAGCATCGCCCGAAGCCTGTCCACGATGGCCCGACCGTGACCGATCCCGGCGGTCCGGTTGACGATCAACAGGATTCTTTCAGCTGCAGGCACAGAATACTCTCCCACCTTCCATTCTAGTATCGAAGCTCATGCTTTGCTCCGGAACTCGACACACCTTGCTCTGTAGCTTCGGTTAGGTTGAGCTCGGTTAACACTGATGAGTGAGACGCAAAGAAGGACGCCACTACAGTTTTCCAGCACGCAAGGTTCCTCTGCCTGCTGCTAAAATGCGGAAGGTTTCGGCCGGAAGAGCTTCGAGAGGCCGGCGCGGCACGGTAGGTCGACTCGCAGAAGGCACACGGGATGTTGTGGTGGCTATTGGCGGGAGCGGGCGTGTTGGTCCTGGTAGCCTCCACGCTGCTGTACAACCGTCTGGTGAAGTTGCGCAACAGGGTGGACAACGCCTGGTCGCAGGTCGACGTGCAGCTCAGGCGCCGCTACGATCTGATCCCGAACCTCGTTGCGACCGTGAAGGCTTATGCCGCCCACGAGTCGGAGACCCTCGAAGCCGTCGTGAGGGCCAGGGACGGCGCCCGCTCCGCGGCCACGATCGAGGAGCAGGGTAAGGCCGAGAGTGCCCTGACGGGGCCATCGGGCACCTCCTGGCCGTCGCCGAAGCGTATCCCGAGCTGCGCTCCGAGGAGAGGTTCGCAGACCTGCAGGAGGAGCTCGCCAAGACGGAGGACAAGATCTCTGTCTCCCGCCACATCTACAACGACACCACCCTCAACTACAACGACGCCGTTACCACGATCCCCTCGAACCTCGTCGCCCGCCTCGCGGGCCTCTCCACGCGCGACTACTTCCAGGCCGAAGAGAGATCCCGGCACACCCCGGATCTGGAATGGTAAGAACCTCGACGCTGCCGGCGATACTGGCGCTCGTCTTCGCGGTGCTCATGACGGGAGCGTTCGCCGCCCCGGCCGATGCTCAGGACAAGCACTTCTCGTTGCCGAGGCTGAGGTCGTAGCCTACGTAGAACCCGATGGCTCGGTCGTCGTCACGGAGAAGATCACCTACGACTTCATCGGCTCCTTCGAAGGAGGATACCGCGAGATACCTCTGAAGGAAGGGATGAGCGTAGACGAAGTCTTCGTGAGCGTGGACGGCCAAGCGTACGCGCCTGGAGCATCGGCGGAGCTAGGGTCATCCGGCGCCCCCGGCACCTACGGCACCGCAGATCTGGGCGACGCCTACAGGATCGTGTGGCACTACCGGGCCTCTTACGAGGAGCGCACGTTCGACGTCCGCTACCGCCTGAAGGGCCTAGCCGTAGCCCACGACGACGTGGTGGATGTCTACTGGCAGGTCTGGGGCGGCGAGTGGCAAGAGCCCCTTGGCTCGCTCGAGGCGACCATGGTCCTCCCCGGAGGCGCTGGGAAGGGAGAGGTCAAGGTTCGGACATCCCGCTTCGGTGAGCGGGAAGACGAGCCTCGGCCCGGGCGGGGTCTCCCCCACTCTCGTTGCCAGCGACGTGCCACCCTCTCAGTTCGTCGAGATGCGGGTCGTCTTCCCGAGGGAGCTTCTCACTTCGACGGGCGGGGCCAGGGTGGAGCCGGGCTACGGGCTGCAGGAGATCATGGACGAAGAGGCTGCGGACGCCCGTTCTGAGGCCCGCGAGGCATGGCTCGTGCGTCTGCAGCCGCTGCTCGGGCTGCTGCTCGTCGTCCTGTCTGCGGGGACGATGGCTTTCGTCTACCGGCGCTACGGCCGGGAACCGAAGGTGGACTACGACGAGCGCTACGAGCGGGAGCCGCCAACGAACGACCCGCCGGCGGTCATCGGCGCGATCATCAGCCAGAAGCCCTCGGTGGGTACCACGGAGTTCACCGCTACCCTGTTCGACCTGATCCGGCGCGGCGTCCTCAAGTCGCAGCCGGTCTCGGTAAAGAAGGGCGTCTTCTGGGACGAGGAGACCATGACCGACCTCCGCGTGGAACTCGGCTCGGGCGATCCAAGCTCGATTGAAGACTTCGAGCGCAGCGTTCTCACGCTCGAAGAGTTCGAGCGCAGGGTTCTCAACGTGGCCGAACGCGTGCTCTCCCATGGCCCACTCAACCTGACGGATTTTCAGGAGCGCATTAAGGACAGCGATGACCGCCAGGCCAACCGTTCGTCGTACGAGTCTTTCAGGAACGCAGTGAAGCGGGAGGTCGAGCGGCGTGATCTCGTCGAGCGCAGCCCCGGTAGATGGTTGGGTTGGGCGGCCCTCCTGCTGGGGCTGGCCGGGACCGCGTGGTTCGTGCTCTCCCTCTTCGGCGTGAGCGTTGGGGCCTTGATGGACCTGCTCTTCTCCAGCATCTTCCTCTTTGTTGGCGCGGCCCTGGTCATCTGGGTGGTATTCCGGCGCGTCTTCGGCCACACCGGCTCGGCTTTCGGCTTGGCCCTGCACCAGATGTGGGTGAGACGCACGCCGAAGGGGGCCCTGCTCCACGCCCGCTGGCAAGCCTTCCGCCGCTACCTGAACGACTTCAGCCGCGTGGAGGACTCTCCCCCGGCCTCGCTCGCCCTGTGGGAGCAGTTCTTGGTCTACGGCATCGCCCTCGGCGTGGCCGAGCAGGTACTCGACGCCGCCCGACTCCACGCCCCGCCCGAGGTCGCCCAGGGCGGCAGCTTCTACGGCCCGGGTATCGAAGGGTCCATCAGCGGACCCTACGTTTTCTCATTCTCTAATCTCGAGAACGACTTCTCTGAGGCCTTCACCCCTCCCTCCTCTTCTGGCTCGGGGAGCGGCGGGGGGTTTAGCGGAGGTGGTGGTGGCGGTGGCGGTGGTGGCGGAGCATGGTAGCCGCAGCCAGCCCGGAACCGCGCGTCGCTCCCGGAGCAGGCCGAAGGCGACCGCCTGGTTCGTGCTGTCTCTGGCGGCGCCCGCGAGTTCCACACGTTCATCGGCTCCTCGTCTTAGAGCTTCCACCATTAGGCTGGCAATAGGGTCAAAGAGCCTCCGGTGTAGGATCGGGCTCTTGCGTTACGGGGAAAATCCGGCTTATCTAAGCCGGATTAGGAGAGCCGACGAGCGGACTCGAACCGCTGACCTACCCTCATTACGAGTGCGCGGTCAGTGGTTGCTGAGCGTTGCAGGGGTTTGCAAATCCCGCTTAGGCAAAGGGTTTTCTGTTCCCTGGCTTGCCTGCAATTGCAGGGTGTTGCGTGCGGGTTAGGGTCAAACTAGGGTCAGGTGGTGTCAATACAGGCACGGCTACCTCACTATACACCTCGGGCGAAGGACACACCTGAAGCATGTCCAGCACCCCGCCGGGCACGCCGCGAGTGATCACGTCCGCCTCACCTGCACCCGCCATCTGCGCCGCGCCAACCCCACCAAGAGAGCCCGGGACTCCTCCGAGAGCCAGCGCAGGCGGTCCAGGTGCCCGCAGTCGGGGCATCGGAGAACCCATTCTCCGTCGTCGAGCACGGCCTCTCGGTACTGGAACTCCGTCTCACAACCACAATCACAGCCGTCCCGTACCGGGGTCTCCACCTGCTCGACCGAGCTCGCCTCGAACGGCTGCTCCATAAGCCCTGCCGTGCGCAGCATGGACAGTAAGGCTGATCGGACGAGGCCAGCGCGACGCCTTGTGTCCGGCTCACTGGTAATCCGGGTTCCATCCGTGAGGTGTCGCGCTACTGCTTCCTGATCCGAGGCCCTCCAGAACCAGATGTCGCAATAATGGTTCATGCTCTCTCCTTCCTCGCGCTACTTCGGGTGTTCTGCCCTGTCTGGATCATGCGCCTAGCGCTTCGCCGCTCCCAGCGACAACCCAAACAATCACACAAACAATCTCCCGAATAAGGGCGTGTTACGATGTCATGAGGCTGTGCGAACGGTCCAGGGTCGGGAAGCAACGAAAGTGGATGCCAGTACGAGAAGCACGTTCGGAGAGCTACTCCTAAGCCACCGCAACTCGGCCAACCTTACCCAGGAGGAGCTGGCAGGAAGGACAGGCCTCACACCCCAGGCCATCGGCCTACTCGAGCGCGGGGAGCGGCGGCGCCCTCACAAGCACACCGTAGTGCAGCTGGCGAAGGCCCTAGGGCTGACGGGACAGGACCTCGCCAGGTTCGAAGCGGCTG
>Ga0126312_10002711_pt1 | contig 11848 bp, 13 predicted proteins | sample Plot104A_FD_92537 | JGI IMG/M metagenome (GOLD analysis project Ga0126312, IMG submission 92537) | Serpentine soil microbial communities from UC McLaughlin Reserve, CA, USA - Plot104A | ecosystem: Environmental > Terrestrial > Soil > Grasslands | place: USA: UC McLaughlin Reserve, Lake County... | reverse complement strand
TTGTTACCTGTTTCTCATTTTTCATATCTCTCTTTGACTTACATTTTACACAATATGCCTGTGTTACCAATATGAGGTAAATCTCGTGCTTAGATATAAAAGTAGCTGCTGTTGTCATCTTTAGCCTGGAAAGCACGATGATCTCCATATCGTCCTTCTTGTTCCGATTTTGTCGTAGAAGAGACCAAAACAACAAGTGTTTGTAACTTTACTCATTTGAGGCGGTTCAAAATAACTATCTGTGTGCTGGTGAACGGATTGAAAATAAAAAATAACCGGCTTACAAGAATAAGCGGATTTGTATCTTATGATTTAGTTCGATATAATAGCGAGATTACCCAAGCCAAAAATTATCTTCGCATACGTCCTGACGGTAGCAAAACTATCTGGCAAAGGAATAGAACAATTCATCTCATAAACTCAAAAGAATCAATCATTTCTTGCAGAGCATCTATATCGGTTGATAATGAACTTATTATGTAACTAGTCTTGTCATGGACAGCGCTTATGAATATAGCTATGGCATCTCTACCATATGGACTATTGGTATGGCTCTGCACTATTTTGTATATGGGAATTCCAGATATGTGCGCTGTGTTGTTTTCCAGAATACTAGTACCCGGACCGGTTCTGATAATATCCAACATAACCTTTTTGAGTTCATCAAACGTAACTCCTATATCCCAATTGGTAGCGTTTATGGACAAAAAAGCGCCTGTTGCGGGAGCTAAAGGAACCTTTTCAAAAACTATTGTCTTGGATTCGGGAGAATTAGTAACTTCCGCTATGCGGAAATCGCCAGGAAATTTTAATCTGAATCCCAAGGCTGGGTTCTCGTAAACGGATAATTCATCATCATTGTCTTTGTCATCATTATTCTGATCAGTTGTGGATGCAGAAAAGGAACCCCATACGGATACTACTGTTTTTTCCACTAAAGAAGGCGTAATGTATGTCAAGGCCAGAACAACTAGGAATGACACAACAAGAAATCGTATGAACGTAGGTCTATTCAATGGCTTTGTCATCTGTTTTATGCTATATGGCAGAGTTATTAGATTTTTTCATGCTTATTACATCCAAGAAATAAAAATACTTGGCGATTCCCTAGTGAAGAAATAATTTCGCAGGAAGTACGACTGACAGAAAATACAATGTTATGTTAAGCAATTTAGATGTCCGTTTATAAAAAATTTATACAACAATTCTGGCAAATATACTAAGGCAATCTCCTAGCAGCAATCAATTGATTGTACGGGAATGTAAAGGGAAACAATACTTGCTTTTGTATCTCCAGCCCAGACATTGCCCTTAAAGTATGACATGTCTTCATCTCGCCGTTAAGAATATATATTTTAATTAATACAATTTTTTTGTCACCAAGAGGTTACCTAGCTTATCATTTCCAAGGTCTGTCCTAAAAGGGTACCTGAATACGCAAAGTTACTTTTCATTATTGCATCCGTATATTTTGAGAACATTGAGCGGTCAATGCATGAGCCATGCATTGGGTATACCATCTCAGGTGATAGGTCCATTAGCCTTTTTGTAGTACGTCTGACTGGTTCTTCACTTGCAAATATTCCAGCACCCTTGTAGAGGCTAATCATACTCTCTGACAGGTCATCTGATAAGACTGGTTTGTTGTTGCCTGGTTGAATAAATAGATCTGATGGAAAAAGCGACTTGGTAGTTTCTTCAAATATCATCATACTATCCCAGTGATGTACATGTGGAGTCATAATGAACCTGAACTGTCTTTGGCCTGTATTCAGAATCTCGTTATCCCAGAAAGAAATGTGGTCGGCAGGAATGTTATACCATCCTGTTAGATTTAGTTTGGAACTCAAATCGCTGCATACTAATTTGGCATCCGCAGAGTCTAGAAAAGCCATTCCTCCCCATTCGTCACTTTCAAAGTGTAGAAACGCCGCGTAAGCTAGCCTCTGCAGCGGAATTACCTCTTTCACCTTCTCTTCTATTTTCTTGTACATCCCTACGGGTCCAGTATGGATGAGTACAGGTTGTCTGTCGTCTACTAAGAATTGATTATAGGTAATCCCAAACGTATTGTGAAATCCTGCAATTCTATATATTCCATCATTAATCTCCGAAATTTCTACGTCGATATCCTTTGGACTGTAATGAGTCCTGCTAACCTGCGGCATACTTCATCGTTGAAATTGTAACAGATAAACATTTTTTTAATTAGGTTATAACTAAATAAAGAATATATATATGAATGTAAGTCTACCGTTTCCCCGCTAAAACCTGCGCTAGTATAGTGATTGATATTATTTAATCTACTTCATCATCCATACATATACCCTTTTATTATAATAAATTGACTTTGCTTTATAGGGACTTATAATAGCGTTGGAACTATTAAGGAAACCAGAATGGATTAGGCTCAAGGCCCCCTCTGGGCAGAATTACACTAATGTAAAACAAACTCTCAGATCTCTTGAACTTCACACAGTCTGTGAAGAGGCAAGATGTCCAAACCTTTCTGAATGCTGGGGTATGGGAATAGCTACAATAATGATAATGGGAAAAACTTGTTCCCGAGGCTGTAGGTTTTGTTCTGTAAATAGCGGCAAGCCCGGATTGTTGGATTCCCAAGAATCTGAAAATGTGGCTATCGCTATAAAAGAATGGCGACTGAGATACGTTGTACTTACATCTGTCTGTAGGGATGACTTGGAGGATGGAGGAGCAAATCACATTGCTAAAACAATAAGGGCTATTCACGATAAGTGCCCCAAAACTATAGTAGAAGCCCTTGTCCCAGACTTTGGAGGAAATGAAGAATCTATAGATAAGGTAGTAAGAGCAAGTCCAACAGTCATAAGTCACAATATTGAAACTGTTGCAAGGCTCTCACCCAACGTAAGAGATTTTAGAGCTTCTTATGACCAGTCGCTTATGGTTCTTCAAAAAATCAGAAGTCTTAATCCCACGATATATACAAAGTCGTCTTTAATGTTAGGACTAGGCGAAACTGAACAAGAAGTTATCAAGACCATGAAGGATTTGAGATCAAAAGGTGTGAGCATCATCACAATGGGCCAATATTTGCAGCCAAGCTCAAGACACTTGCCAGTTGTCCAATACGTTACTCCCGAAAGATTTGATTGGTTTGCAAGAGAAGCAAGGCAAATTGGCTTTTCCTACGTTGCTTCGGGTCCGATGGTTAGAAGCTCGTACAAGGCTGGAGAATTTTTTCTTCAAACTCATTATCTAGTTGCATCTGATTGATTGATTAACCATATTGTCCTTTGTCGCGGTTCTTATTATTAGTATTGATATTACTATTAATCATTGACTGACTATTTGGATATACTCTATCTAAAGCCTCCTTTAGTCTTGGAACTGTATCATAATTTTCTATTTCAGCAGGACTTATCCATTTGTACTGGTCGTGCTCCCAATCCAAGCTAATTGCATTTGTGTTACTACGAAAATAAAATGGATGTACAACCCATGTAACATTATCAGGTGGGTTATCGACTGCTTCCAGAGGTTTGCCTTCATTTAGGACCTTGATATTTTTGTTTGTCAAGCCTGTTTCTTCACGAACTTCCTTGAAAGCTTGTCTTAGAGGTTCTTGTTGTGTTTCAATATAACCGCTTACTCCGGCCCATTTTCCTTTCATTGACTTTACTTTTTGGCTCCGTCTAAGAAGCAGTACCTTGCCCTGATATTCTATGAAGGCGGTGACAATATTATTTTTTATTGTCATTTTTTTATTATTATTTTTGTTATTATCATTATCATTATCAGATTCAGTTAATGGCATGATTTGCCCAGCCATTAATAATATGGAGGTAAACTAGATATAACTACCGTTTATTCACTATTCCTACTACTATTCCTACTACTACTACTACTACTACTACTATTCCTACTACTACTACCACTTAGTTTTGCTATTCCTGTACTTTTCACTATTCGCTGTCACACTTCTAATAGTTCAAGATTCTTTTTTTCTATTAATTCTAATATCCTGGTCTTTTCCTTTCCGAGGCCTTTTCGGTCGACTATTCCGTGTTCGACCTTTTCAACACTTTTTGAAATCATTTGGTCTATCATGAATTCATCAACCGAGTACAAGTTATGCCGCGCGGCTACTGCAGCAAGTCCGAATTGAGAGTCTAATAATAACTGGTTAAATTTGGTAGGGTAGTGTGTTCCCCCTAAAGCTATACCCACGTCTTTGCATCGACTGTTTGCATTTATTTTACACAGCACAGACATCAAGCTGTCACATACTACAGAAGCTGCGTTTTTGTCAGCCCATTGTCTTTCAGTAGAACCGATTTCAATGAAAAGGGATGGTTTTTTGAGAGACGTAGGTCCATGATGGGTTGCTTCAATAGCTATCTCATAATTAGGGACCGATAATCGGTTGGCGCTAATTTCTTTCATGTATTGTTTTTGTAGATAAGGATAGCAGATACCAAGCTCCCTTGGAATCCCACCGTATGGATTGGCATCAAAGTTGCCGGTAAAATGGCACGTTAAAGTCGGAATTCTACTTTCAGAGCTGTGCCTTGATAGGAAAATAAAGGCCAAACAGTCAGGATGTATTGTATCCAAGTTGTCTAAATAAAGAAGCAAACTATTGTGAGAAAAATGCAGTTTTATATTTTTGTAGATGTACAAGTCAAAGATATCATTGCCATCGTCCTTTGTAACAGAGGCTTTGTCATTACTGTTGGGTGAACCACCAAAATTTTGGTCTTGACCATTTTTTGAAAAGCCTATGCGATCAATAAGATATTCAGCCATAGCGCTGCTTGCAGGGTCTCTTTTTGATGCTACAAGCGTAAAGTAAGAGTTTGACACAGATTTGCCGGCATGTTAAGTAAATTTATAAATTGCGCCATGCTAATGCCTATTGAATCAAATAAATGAGTCACAACCTTAAAGAAAATGAGGAAGATATTAGTAATATCGATGACATTTTTGATGATAATAAAGATAATATTGATAAATTTCCAAAGGCCGACCGGTCATCTGCGACCGATTCAGATTTAGTTGTCGACGAAAATAAAAATGAGCCCGGACAAGATACAATTGCAGAAGAGGGTGAAATAGGAGAAGGAATAGGAGGCGAAGCGAAAGAAGGACAAGAAGAAGAATCTGATACGACTACTAGAACAATGACGACTATAACGCCGACTACAACAAAACCATCTACCAACGAAGGTGAGGGAACTGCCTCCACTTCAGCCTCTACTTCCGCTTCTATAGTTGCGCCTTCTCCGACCTCAGACTCAAAGTTTTATGCGATAAGAACAACAGGTGGACAAGAACGTGTAGTAGCCAATGTCTTACAGAACAAGATTAAGTCAAAAAATATTGGGATTTATTCTATTCTCTTATTAGAGAACTTCAAAGGCTATATCATTGTCGAAGCTCCGGATGCTAATGTCGCATTTCAAGCTTTAGCAGGAGTTCGACACATCAGAGGACAGATAAGAGGGGAGCTACCTTTCAAAGATATTGAAGGGTATCTTATCAAAAAGCCAGTTGTTACAGAGCTTTCTGTTGATGATACCGTTGAGGTTATTGGAGGCCCATTCAAGGCTATGAAAGCAAAGATTACCAGGGTGGATTATGAGAAACAAGAAGCTACTGTAGTCCTACTTGATTCTCCGTATCAGATTCCTGTGACTGTAGACGCGAACTATCTGAAAAAGGTCATGCACTAGCAAATATTAGTATTCATCTTCAGGCTTTTTTATCATACGGTTCTGGCAAAATTCAAGCAAGTTAGATGTGCTGGCTGACAATCTTGCCTGCATTTCATACAGAGCTGGTTATTAAAGCCGTCAGCGTGTCTAAAAAGTAGACCACGTTTATATTTGGATTGCACTTGCGTTTTTTCATTAAATGCTAGACAAAAAGTCGGTTTCTGCGTTGGTTACAGGTGGTGAGGCAAGTGCAGGACCTCCTTTGGGACCTGCATTAGGACCTATGGGAGTAAACGTTTTGCAGGTTGTAAATACCATTAATGATAAAACAAAGGACTTTTCTGGAATGAAAGTTCCAGTCAAAGTAGAAGTGGACCCAGACACAAAGAAATTCGCTGTTGAGGTAGGTATCCCGCCGACTGCCGCTTTAATAAATAAAGAAGCAGGAGTCAACAAAGGCTCTGGGACTGCTGGAACAACCTTTGCAGGGAATATAGGTATAGAAGGTGCTATTAAAATAGCAAAAATGAAATTGGATAGTTCCTATGCTAAAGACGTAAAGGGAGCCGTTAAAGAGGTGATTGGTACCTGCGTCAGTTTAGGAATGCAGGTCGACAATAAACCTGCAAAGGAAATCTACGCTGACATACAGGCTGGAAAATACGACGAAGCCCTGCAGAAAGTTTAAAATATCCCAAACTATTTAATTTATTTTATAAATTTTAAAGGTGATATGAAAAATGTCTCTTCAAGCACAACAAGCCAGTGCTGGCGGAATGCCAGTGCTGATTTTAAAAGAAGGCGCGAGTCAAACAAAAGGCAGAGATGCACAGAAAAATAACATTACAGCAGCAAAACTGATCTCCGAAATTGTTCGTACAAGTCTGGGTCCCAGAGGCATGGACAAAATGCTGGTAGACAGTCTTGGTGATGTCACAATTACAAATGATGGTGCAACTATCCTCAAAGAAATTGATGTCCAGCACCCAGCAGCCAAAATGATGGTCGAAATAAGCAAGGCCACGGACAATGAAGTAGGCGATGGCACCACTTCGGTAGTTATATTGGCAGGATCTTTGATCGAAAAAGCTGAAGACCTAATAAGCAAAGATGTACATCCCACAATTATTGTAGATGGATATAGAAAAAGCGCGACAAAAGCTATTGAAATTCTAAACAATCTGGCTACCAAGATTGACGCAACTGACAAGGAACAATTGACTAGAATTGCCAGGACATCGATGCTAACGAAACTCATTGCACGAGAGGCTGGCGAGGTAGCTGAGTTAGTGGTCAATGCTGTTCTTCAAGTGGCAGAACAGAAGCCAGATGGAAAAGGTTACAGAGTAGATCTTGACGATATTAAAGTAGAGAAGAAGGCAGGAGGCTCTCTCGCTGATACAAAACTCATTAAAGGAATTGTACTTGACAAAGAAGTGGTCCATGGCGGGATGCCCAAGAGAACTGAAAAGGCAAAAATAGCACTCGTTAATTCGGCTCTTGAGATTGAGAAGACAGAGTTTGATGCCAAGATAAACATAAGCTCTCCTGACCAAATGAATATGTTTTTAGAAGAAGAAAATAGGATGCTCAAGAGCATGGTCGACAAAATCATTGATACTGGTGCTAATGTTGTTATATGCCAGAAAGGAATTGATGACATTGCACAGCACTATCTTGCAAAATCAGGTATTCTCACAGTTCGCAGAGTTAAAGAAAGCGATATGACCAAACTAGCACGGGCAACAGGTGCAAGAATTGTAAACAACCTAGAAGATCTAACAGATAAAGACATAGGTTTGGCTGATTTGGTAGAAGAACGCAAAGTAGAGACAGACAAATGGGTCTTTATTGAGGGATGCAAACATCCAAAGTCAGTAACTATACTCATAAGAGGTGGATCTCAAAGAGTAGTTGACGAAGCTGACCGCTCTGTTCATGATGCCTTGATGGTCACAAAAGATGTCCTTGAAAGACCAGCAATAGTAGTTGGTGGTGGAGCTCCTGAGTCCTATGTTGCAGGAAAAATAAGAGAATGGGCCAATACATTATCTGGCAGAGAGCAGCTAGCAGCAGAGAAGTTTGCAGAATCATTAGAAGTAATTCCACTAACGTTGGCTGAAAATGCTGGAATGGATCCGATTGATACTATAACAGAATTACGAGCAAGACAAGGCAAAGGATCAAAATCGGCAGGAATTGATGCTAAAGCTGCCAAGGTTACTGACGTATCTAAATCTGATATAGTAGAACCGCTCAGCGTCAAAGAACAGGTTATAAAGTCAGCAACAGAAGCCGCGTCTATGATACTTAGAATAGACGACGTCATAGCTTCAAGCAAATCTGCACCTAGTGGACCACCAGGAGGCGGCGGGATGCCTCCAGGTGGTGGCGGCATGGGCGGAATGGAGTACTAAGATAATAGCAAACATCTTAGAATCCTTCTTTCAATTTTGTTTGCCTCTTTACAACTGCAGACTCAATCAGGAACGCACAATTATTTTCCTTTTTCTCCTCTTCTCTCTGTTGATTTTCTTTTGATAACGAAAATTGTATTACGCTTGATTAGTCTTTCTTCACATTCTAACTCAATTGCATGCATAGTTGCAGAACTAGGTAAAAACAAAATTATTCCGAGTAGTTCCAAGTCAAAATCAGATCCATGAGTAGAACCAAACTGCCTGTAGTTATGATAGGCGACCCTGATCTCTTTTAACTCGTTACTTATCGGCTTTTTTTCTTGATTCCCTGAGCTCAATGTTAATGACATCTTTGACCCAGCTTCCAGTCTCGTCTAAAGTCAACAATTTTTTCATATAGTCTTTCTGTGAGATGCCCCCGTACGCATTCACCCATATAGTGTACTGTTTCTGTAGGCTATCATAAGCTTGGGCATGGTATATACAGTATTCCTTTCCCTTATCCACTACCTGTCTGTAACATGCAGCGCATTTCTTGGTTTTTCGTTGGGTTGTAACCATACAGACTAAGGATAAGATTGATAGCGCGAATATATCTTTATAACAAAAATGAAGAAGCCACAAGAGAGCTCATATGTATATGGCGCTATAACCATACCCTGTGAATTTTTGTATGTTTGAGCTGAAGATAGTTTGAGATATACAAACTTAATAAGTAATTTAATTGAACTAGATACTATTTGCTAAGCGGACCACTACTCTAATTCTCATCCTCTAGTCCGGCTAGTTTAAAATATTTTCTTTGTCTTCGTTCGCTGGTAACAAGATTGATTGTTTGTTGTTAAATTGGTCGCTGTAGCTGGAAACTCTAGTACTAATGACGCATTAGTACTAGAGCGCACTCTGCATCTGACAGATATTGCTGGGATGTAGACGCAGCATAAAAGGATTCCAGTATTTCATCTCTGCTTCTTGTAGGCGCACCCATGCGAGAAACCAGTGAGCGTACCTGTCGTGTCCTTTATACCCTTGATACCGGGCTACTTCCAGCTAGTTCTGTCAACACGATTCACCACAGTGAAATGGACTTTTTTCCCACATCAGAAGACAGGTCGTATAAAGAATAGTATTATTAGACAGACAAGAAATGCTATATTCCAGTAAGAATGAAAAAGATTGAAGCAATAATAAGAGCTGAGAAAATGCCGGTGGTCAAAGAACAGCTCCGGCAGATTGGGATAGGAGGCATGACAGTTTCCACCGTTTCTGGGTGGAGCAGGCAAAGAGAACTTCACCTTCAGTGGAGAGGCAACCCTGTTTCGTATGACTTGATCCCTAGGACGAAATTTGAGACGATAGTACAAGACGACAAGGTCGACGAAGTCATACAGGTAATAGTAGAACATGCCAGAACCGGCGAGCATGGCGATGGCGTTATATTCGTCTCGACAATAGAAAAGGCAGTTAATATTGCAACTTTAAACCGTGATGAGAAAGGGATTTAAAAAGCTAACTTTTTTGTACGGAATGCGATAGTAGTTGATTTTACTTCTACAAAAATACTTAGCCTTCAGCGCTTAATAGCAGGGTTTAGGGCTTGCTTGGCCAAATCTGTCTCTTTTATCATGTACTATAATTTGCGTTGGGGATGTCTAATAATACTCGCACACAGGAGGAGAAAGTTTTGAGAAAAATATGCGGAGGGGCTGAGAAAGAAAAGCGACATGACAGCGATACTTACCACGGGGACGATGAGTTAAATGATGAAAAAAAGGAGGGTAAATCAGCAAGAACTGAAGATAACAGGTCGCAGTGGAGAGAAAATAAAACATGAAGAGCTTGACAAAGAACTTGCTAGGCGCAGCATGACAAAAAAGGAAGTAAGAGAATAAACCCTTGACTTAGGACACACGATTGCATTGTGTAAGAATTTCTCACGCAATAAAATATGCGTCACCAAAAATAAAAAATGATCTTGGTAATTTTATTCCTATAGTATGCACTTCGATCAGAATAGTTATAACTACGTACTGCTGTTATTTAGCTAATAAGCAAAAGATTTACGGCTGATTCGCTAAGTACAGACAAAGAAATACCTTACGTGTTTTCCGTTACTTTTGTATATAAAAAAAGTGAAAAACAAAAATTGACAACAAAATTTGAAGCGTTAGGATTGAGTGCTGAAATTATTAAGGCACTCAAGGAAAATAAATTTGAAGATCCTTTTCCTATACAACAAGAAGCAATACCACTAATGCTAAAAGGTGTAGACGTTATAGGACAGGCACACACAGGTACCGGAAAGACAGCAGCTTTCGCACTACCTTTATTGACCAAAATAAAGCGCAGAGGTCCAATACAGGCTCTAATACTTGTTCCGACAAGAGAACTAGCTGTACAAGTTACTGTGGAAATTAACAAGTTTGCAAAATATACTGGGGTAAAAACTCTATCGATATATGGGGTCAAAAAATTGGTATCCAATTTGATCAATTAAGGATGGGTGTTCAGATACTAGTCGCAACACCTGGTAGGTTGATAGACCACATCGAACGGCGTTCCTTACATCTTGATCAAGTAAAGTTTGTGGTACTTGACGAGGCAGATAGAATGCTTGATATGGGTTTTGTCGACGACATCAAGTTTATCTTATCTTGCATGAGCAAAAAAGATCGGCAAACGTGTTTGTTTTCGGCTACAATGCCCCCAGAGGTTTTGAGACTTGCACAAGAATACATGGATAATGCAAAGGAAATAAGACTTAATGAAGAAGAAATAAGCCTTGACACTATAGACCAGTCCTATATTGTTATTAATGAAAAAGAAAAATTCAAGCATTTATGTAATTTTATCAGAAACAAGGATCAGAAACAGACAATAGTTTTTGCTGCAACAAAGCAAAGAACACATAGACTTGCTTTGGAGCTGAAGGAAGAAGGATTTAGAGCGATAACAATACATGGCGATTTATCACAGAGTCAAAGAGACAGTGCAATGTATAAATTTAGAAAAGGACTTGAGGACATTCTTGTTGCTACTGATATTGCTGCAAGAGGAATAGACGTTCCAGCCGTGGGTCACATTATAAACTATGACATACCTGAAAATCCGCTGATCTACTTTCATCGAATTGGAAGGACAGCAAGAGCTGGCACAGCAGGTAAGGCAATCTCATTGGTCTCTCAAGACAGAGTCGAGGACTTCAGAAGAATTCTCAAAGCGACAGATAAACCTATTCGTAAGCTAAATGAAGAGATGGGAATTGAAATCCCTCCGGTTCCGCAATACATGTACAGGGATTATCGACAAAGACGCAGTAGTAATTATCAGAGGTATAATGGTAGTGGGTACAGTAGTTATAGAAACAATACTTACCCGAACTATTCTGGGTATAGAAGTAGACCCAGCTACGGCAGCAGTGAGAACCAGAGCCATTACACATACAATGAAATATAAGAATAAAATTAGGAAGGTTCAATAACTAGTTTCTTTCTTTCATTGCCTTATATAACAAGGATTCGATATCTATTGTCGTAGCAGGAGTAGAACAATAATTTTTTATTTTCTGTACTAGAAAGTACATCAATCAAAATAGCTAATTTCCCTATTGCAAACTAAGCTGTAACCATGGATAGTTGTCTGTTATTACCATATCTCTCTCATAGTAGTTTTATGGATATCTCCAAGAGATCTTCATAATTATATGCATTAAGATGAAAATCTAACAAT
>Ga0126312_10002710_pt1 | contig 11849 bp, 11 predicted proteins | sample Plot104A_FD_92537 | JGI IMG/M metagenome (GOLD analysis project Ga0126312, IMG submission 92537) | Serpentine soil microbial communities from UC McLaughlin Reserve, CA, USA - Plot104A | ecosystem: Environmental > Terrestrial > Soil > Grasslands | place: USA: UC McLaughlin Reserve, Lake County... | reverse complement strand
TCGGGCCGGAGATCGAGTACGTGAGGGCCCGGTCGGGCGACCAGGTCTACGTGTTGGCGGCGGACCTCGTCGAGAAGGTGCTCGGCGAGGGGGTTGAGGTCCTCGCGCGCTTCCCGGGGTCGGCGCTCGCCGGAACCGCCTACGAGCCGCCGTTCTCCTACATCACCGACTACGGCCCACGCGGCCACACCGTGCTCGAGGCCGATTTCGTCACCACGACCGAGGGGACCGGGCTCGTCCACACCGCGATCGCGTTCGGCGAGGACGACTTCCGGCTTGGCGAGCGGTACGGGATCACCCTGCAGAACCCGGTCCGGCGCGACGGCACCTTCGACGCGCGGATCACGGACTTCGCGGGACGCTTCGTGAAGGAGGCGGACGGCGACATCGTCGCCGCGCTTCGCGACCGTGGCCGGCTGCTTCGCGCCGAGACCTACGAGCACGCCTACCCCCACTGCTGGCGCTGCGAGACGCCGCTGCTGTACTACGCCAAGTCGAGCTGGTACATACGCACCACCGAGGTGCGCGACCGGATGCTCGCCGCCAACGAGGAGATCGACTGGCATCCGGAGCACATCAAGCACGGGCGGTTCGGCAAGTGGCTCGAGGGCAACGTCGACTGGGCGCTGTCGCGCGAGCGCTACTGGGGCACGCCGCTGCCGATCTGGGAATGCGCGCACCCCGAATGCGACCAGCGGGTGTGCGTGGGGTCGATCGACGAGCTGCGCGAGCGCGCCGGCGAGGTTCCCGACGACCTCCATCGCCCCTACATAGACGAGGTCGTCGTCCCGTGCGAGGCATGCGGGGGCGAGATGCGCCGAGTCGAGGAGGTGATCGACGCCTGGTACGACTCCGGCTCGATGCCTTTCGCCCAGTTCCACTACCCCTTCGCGGGGGAGCGGAGCTTCGACGAGCGCTTTCCGGCCGAGTTCATCTGCGAGGCGATCGACCAGACGCGGGGATGGTTCTACTCGCTGCTCGCGGTGTCGACACTGCTGTTCGACACCTCGAGCTACCGCCACTGCGTGTGCCTCGGGCTGATCCTCGACCCCGAGGGCCAGAAGATGTCGAAGAGCCGCGGCAACGTCGTTGAGCCAGCCGAAGTGGTCGATCGCCACGGCGCCGACGCCCTGCGCTGGTACTACCTCACCTCGCAGCAGCCATGGGCGGGGTACCGTTTCTCGGTCGAGACCGTGGGCGGGGCGGTGCGCCAGTTCGTGCTCACGCTGTGGAACACGTACGCGTTCTGGGTGCTGTACGCGAATGCCGAGGGCCTCGAGCCCTCGGATTTCACCGAGCAACCAGCAACGAGCAACGAGCAACCACGGCCACAGGCTCTCGATCGCTGGGCGGTCTCCCGGCTCCAGCGGACGGTGCGGGAGGCCACCGGCGCGCTCGAGGGGTTCGACTCGGTCCGCGCGGGGCGGGCGATCGCCGAGTACGTCGACGAGCTGTCGAACTGGTACGTGCGCCTGTCCCGGCGGCGCTTCTGGGAGGGCGATCGGGCGGCGTTCCAAACGCTGCGCCGCTGCCTGATCGACGTCGCCGCCCTGCTCGCGCCGTTCACGCCGTTCCTCGCCGACGAGATCTACCTCAACCTCGCCGGGGGCGAGGGCGAGGAGCTGGGGGCGGCGCCGGACTCCGTCCACCTCATCGACTACCCGGAGCCGGAGACGGCGCTCCAGGACCAGGATCTCGAGCTGGGGATGGAAGCCGCGCGGCGCGCCGTGGAGCTGGGGCGGGCGGCTCGAGCCCAGGCCGGCGTCAAGGTGCGCCAGCCGCTGCGCAAGGCGGTGATCGTCGCCACCGATCGCGAGCGCGAGCAGATCGAGCGGCTCGAGGGGCTGGTCGCGGGCGAGCTGAACGTGAAGCGGGTCGAGTACGTGGCCGAGGAGGCGGAGCTGGTTCGGTACGAGGTGAAGCCCAACTACCGCTCGCTCGGCCCCAGGTTCGGGAAGCTGATGCCCCAGGCAGCGGCGGCTGTCCAGGCGCTCGATCCGGCCTCGGTGGCCGAGGCGGTCGCCGGGGAGCGCAAGGTCGGCATCCTCCTCAACGGCTCGGAGCACGAGCTCGAGCCGGACGATGTCACGCTGGTGCTGCAGCCGCTCGATGGCTACCAGGTCGAGGCCGAGTCCGGGCGCGCCGTGGCGCTGGCGTTGGACCTCGACGACGATCTGCACCGCGAGGGGCTCGCCCGCGAGGTCGTCCACGCGGTCCAGAACGCCCGCAAGCAGGCCGGGCTCGAGATCACCGACCGGATCGAGCTACGGCTCGGCGGCGACCCCGAGCTGGTCGACGCCGCCCGGGCCCACGAGGACTACGTGGCCGGCGAGACGCTCGCGACGGCAATCGAGTTCGGGGACGCCGAGCCCGGCGCCCCGGCGAAGATCGAGGGCCGCGAGCTGTCGATCGCCCTCAGCCGCAGCGACTAAGCGCCGCCGCTAGGCGGCAAGCGCGGGCTCGAGCTCGGACTCGAGCCGCTTCTTGGGCAGCGCCCCGATCACCTTCTTGACTTCCTGGCCGTCCTTGAAGACGATCAGGGTGGGGATCGAGAGCACCTCGTAGGTGGCCGCCGTCTGCTGGTTGTCGTCGACGTTCAGGCTGACGATCCGCAGATCGTCGCGTTCGTTCGAGATCTCCTCCAAGATCGGGTGGACGACGCGGCAGGGCCCGCACCAAGGCGCCCAGAAGTCGACGAGGACCGGGGTATCGGAGTCGAGCACCTCGGACTGGAAGTTCGTGTCGGTCACGTCTGGAAGCTGTCCGGGCAATGGCTTCTCCTCGGTCGTTCGCTTACGCCCCTGGAGGCACTATAGAAAGGATAGTACCGGCGAGCGGCGCTACCGCCGGCCGCGCAGCCGCAGGGCCGGGACGCGCCACGCCGCCTCGAGCACGATCGGCCCGCTCATCTTCGACTTCCCGACGCGGCGATCGCGAAACGTGATCGGCACCTCCAACACCCGGAACCCGGCATCGCGCGCGCGATACGTCATCTCGACCTGGAACGCGTATCCGCGCGAACCGACCGAGTCGAGCTCGATCCCCTCGAGCGTCGCCCGACGCCAGCACTTGAAGCCGCTGGTCATGTCGTGGACCCCCAAGCCGAGCACCGCGCGGGCGTAACGGCTGCCCCAGCGGCTGATCGCGACCCGGCGCGGTCCCCAGTCCGTGATCCGGCCGCCGCTCACGTATCGCGAGCCGATCACCAGGTCGGCGTGGCCCGAGGCCTCCAGCAGCCTCGGCACCTCGGCCGGGTCGTGCGAGAAGTCGGCGTCCATCTGCACCACGAGCTCCGCGCCACCGCGCAGCGCGGCACGGAACCCGTCCAGGTAGGCGGGGCCGAGCCCGCGCTTCCCCAGCCGGTGCAGCACCTCGACGTCCTCGCGCTCGGCCGCCAGGCGGTCGGCGATACCGCCGGTGCCGTCGGGCGAGCCGTCATCGACGACGAGCACCCGCCGCGCCGGCGGCAGCTCGGCCAGGATCGCCGCGACGATGGGCTCGATCGTGTCGGCCTCGTTGTAGGTGGGGACGACGACCCAGGTGGAAGAAGCGGCGCTCACGCGCGCAATAAGTTAGGGGGATGCGAAACACCGAGATCGCAGCCGCGCTGTCGGAGCTCGGAACGCTGTACGAGCTCGACGGCGCGGTCCGGTACCGGGTGAACGCATACCGGGAGGCGGCGCGGGTGATCCGCGACAGCCCCGTCTCGGTCGAGGAGCTCGCCCGCGAGGGGCGAGCCACCGAGCTGCCGGGGGTGGGCAAGACCCTCGAGGAAAAGATCCTGGCCCTCGTCGACACGGGCTCGATACCGGCGGCCGACAAGCTCAAGGAGCGGTTTCCGGTGTCGCTGGTCGAGGTCACGCAGGTCCCCGGAATCGGCGCCCGGACCGCCCGCCGGCTGCACGAGGAGCTCGGGATCTCCGGCCTCGAGCAGCTCAAGGAGGCGGCGGAGTCGGGGCGCCTGCGCGGCGTGCGCGGCATGGGACAGAGGGCCGAGGAGAACGTGCTCGCCGCCGTCGATCGACTCGAGCGCGAGGGCGTCGCGGAGCGACAGCTGCTCTCCCAGGTGCTCCCCGTGGCGGAGGAGGTGGCCGATCGGCTGCGCGAGCACCCGGCGGTCGCCGACGTCATGCTCGCGGGGTCGGCGCGCCGGATGGCCGAGACGTGCAAGGACGTCGACCTGATCGCCGCGACGACAGACCCCGAGGCGGTGGGCGCCGCGCTCGCGGCGGACCCGCTCGCGGCGACGGCCGGGGCCGGCGGCGACGCGGGCGCGCGGATGATGACCCACAACGGGATCACGGTGGAGCTGCGCATCGCCAAGCCCGAGGAGTTCGGGAACCTGGTGCAGCACTTCACCGGCTCCGCCGAGCACAACGTGAAGCTCCGCGAGCGCGCCGTGGGCCGCGGGTTGTCGGTGTCCGAGCACGGGATCAAGGACACCGACAGCGGCGAGGTCACCCTGTGCGCGGCCGAGGAGGAGGTGTACGAGCGACTCGAACTCGCCTACATCGAGCCGGAGCTGCGCGAGGGCGGCGCCGAGATCAAGGCCGCGGCCAACGGCAAGCTCCCCAAGCTCGTCACCCGCGAGGACATCCGCGGCGACCTGCACTGCCACACGACGCTGTCGGACGGGCACAACACGCTCGAGGAGATGGCCGAGGCGGCGCGCGAGCGCGGCTACTCGTACCTGGCGATCACCGACCACTCGGCGACGCACGGGTTCGGAAACGACGTCCAGCCCGACGCGCTGCTGGCCCGGGTGGAGGAGGTGCGCGCGCTCGATCGCAAGATCAACGGGATGAAGCTGCTCGCGGGAACCGAGACGAACATCCTCCCCGACGGCTCCCCCGACTACGAGGACGACGTGCTCGGCGAGCTCGACTGGGTGATCGCCAGCGTCCACACCTCGTTCCGGATCAGCGAGAAGGCGATGACCGACCGCGTGGTTGCGGCGATCGAGCACCCGCTCGTCGACTGCATCGGCCACCTGACCGGACGGATGATCCTGCGGCGGCGGCCGTACGACATCGACGTGGAGCGGGTCGCCGAGGCGGCCGCCGCCAACGGGACGATGCTGGAGATCAACGGCAACCCGAACCGCCGTGACATGTCGGAGCAGAACGCCCGCCTGGCCGCAGACGCCGGGGCGACGATCGTGATCAACACCGACGCCCACCGGGTGGGGACGATGGAGAACATCCGCTACGGCGTCGCGACCGCCCGCCGCGCGTGGCTCACCGCCGACCAGATCGCCAACACCCGCGGTTGGCGGACGTTCGCGAGGCTCAGAAAGCGCGCGCGAGCTTGACCGATGGCAGCGGAGCGCCCCGGCTTACGCCGGGCGCCCGCCCCCGACCCCGGTCTCGCGCTCGGCCGGAGGCGGCGGCGGGTGGCCGGTCGGCATCCGGTCGCGGCCGAGCCCCGGAGTGCGCACGAGCTTGATCGGCTCCAGCGCCGAGGAGGGCTCGACGTAGAAGCGCACCCCGTCGCGATCCTCTACCCCGGTCACCGCGGCCTCGCGGCTGCGCCACATCAGCGCCACCAGCAGCGCGTACCCCGCCCCGATCGCAGCCACCTGCGGCCAGATCCAGGCGAGCCCGCCCGCGAGCAGCGCGAACGCACCGAGCGGCCACAGCCGGACGAGGGCGATGCGCAGCGAGCTCTCTGGCGGAAGCGTCGTCGACACCCTGGCACCAGCGAGCGTGCGCGACATCCCGTCCGCGGCCCGATCCGCGCGCCCTAGGAACAAGCCCGCCACCGCCGCGACCACCCACCATCCCGCGGCGACGATTAGGGTCAGCACGTCGTCCTCGCGGTTCGCGATCACCACCGCAATCGCCCCAAGCGCGGTGGCCTCGCCGGCGACGAGCAGCACGGTGAGCCGCAACAGGTCGGTGAACAGCATCAGGCGCCCAGGAGCCTCAACACGTAGAGGAATCCTGACGTTCCGTCGACGACGACGTCGGCCTCGTCGCGGAGCTCCCGCGGGCCCTCCTCGGAGGCTATGCCCACGCAGACCGCCGCGGTCAGGTGCCCCGCTGCCCTCAGCTCCCGAAGCCGCTGGAAGGCGTCGATGTCGGTGCGATCGTCGCCCGCGTACAGGACCTGGGTGAGACGGCGCTCCTCGAGCAGCTCGGCGAGCGCCGTCCCCTTGTCGAGGTTGACCGCCGGGCGGATCTCCAGCACCTTGCGCCCCCAGTGCGGCACCAGGTTGCGGCCGATCGCGTCGGTCGCGATCTCGCGGGCGCGGTCGGCTGCCGCTCCCTCGTCGGCCGCCCCGCGCCAGTGCAGAGCCTTGATCGGGCCCTTGTCCTCTACCCGCAGTCCGGCCTCGGCGAGCTCCCGCTCGTCGAATCGGCCCACGAACGCCCCGGCGTCGCCCTCGTGCCCGGCCACCGCCGGGTCGGGCTGCGGCTGCTGGGCGCCGGGCAGCAGGCGCTCGAAACCGTGGTTTGCGATGTAGGTAAGCGCGTCGATGCCGACCATCTCGCGGGCCGTGCCGCCGGGACGGCCCGTGACGCATCCGACCAGGGCGTAGCGCTCGGCCAGCGCGGCGAGCGCGTCTCGCGTCTCCGCCGGCACGGTCGCTTCGTCCGCTCGTGCCACGATCGGGGCGAGCGTGCCGTCGATGTCGCAGAACACGGCCGTCGAGGTCGGGTCGCGGAGCAGCGGATCGAGCAGCCCGTCGAGGTTTGCGGCGGCTCCGTGCACGGGTCTAGTATCGCCCGCCATGGCCCAGGCCGACGGGACGGCCCAGATCATCAAGCTTGCCGCAGTCGGGACCGCGGCCGGGGCGTTCAGCGGGCTGTTCGGGGTCGGCGGCGGGACGGTGATCGTCCCCCTGCTCGTGCTGTGGCTCGGATACGGCGAGCGATTGGCGACAGGGACCAGCCTGGCGGCGATCGTCGTCATCGCGGTGCTGGCCGCCGGCGCGCAGGCGCTGTACGGAAACGTCGACGTGCTCAAGGGGCTCCTGGTCGGCGTTCCGGCCGTGGGAGGCGTCGTCGCGGGGACTGCGCTCCAGCAGCGGCTCCCACAGCGGGCCGTCTCGCTGCTGTTCGCGCTGCTTCTGATCGTGATCGCGGTGGAGTTGATAGTGCCGTGAACGAGGTTCTCGCGGTGCTGTTCGGGATCGCCGGCGGCGTCGTCAGCGGCCTGCTCGGGGTCGGCGGAGGGATCCTGTTCGTCCCCGCGCTGGCGATCTTCCTCGACGAGTCGCAGGTCGGCGCGGAGGCGACCTCGCTGCTGGCGATCGTGCCGGTGGCGGCGGTCGGCGCGTGGCGCCAGTACCGCTACGGGAACATCGAGCTTCGGGTCGGGCTGCTCGTCGGAGCGCTGTCGCTCGTCGGCGTAGGCGTCGGCGTGGTGATCGCCAATGCCGTCTCCCAGCGGGTGCTCGAGCTGTCGTTCGCGGCGCTTGCGCTCGTGGTCGCGGGACGCCTCGTCCTCCATTCGCTGCGCTCCTCGGTCGAGGCCGGGCCATGACTCCGCCCAGGCGCACACTGGCCGTGAACGACGAGGTTGCCGTCCCGCTGGACGAGATCGAGCTGCGGACGAGCCGCTCGTCGGGTCCCGGCGGCCAGCACGCCAACGTCACCGCCTCGCGCGTCGAGGCCGTCTTCGACGTCGCCGCGAGCTCGCTGACCGAGGCGCAGAAGCGCCGCGTCATCGAGCGCGCCGGACCGCGCGTGACCGCGGTCTCCCAGGATGCTCGCGGGCAGGCGCGCAACCGCGAGCTCGCGCTGGCGCGGCTCGCCGACAGGCTCGCCCAGGCCCTCGCGCGGCCGAAGCGCCGCCGCCCGACGCGGCCGTCGAGGGCGGCGGCCGAGCGCCGTCTCGCCGACAAGCGCGTCCGCTCGCAGCGCAAGCGCCAGCGCCGCCGGCCACCGGCGGACGAGGGGTAGGGCCCGGGACCGCACGATTTGCTTGCAAATCGTGCGTTTATTCCAGTACGCCCTTGACGGACGCGTCGAGGGCGTTGAGCCGGTACAGCGCCAGCGCCTCCGGCGAGCCCAGCCCCCTGGCCGCGGATCCCGACCCTGCGGGTCGCGCGGGATCCGTCCCGTGGTGGGAGAGCAGGCAGTGCACGAGCGCCACCCGCCGTGCCTCGGGCAGCCCCTCGGCGGCGGCGCCGACGATCTCCGCGCCGATCGTGAGGTGGCCGAGCAGGCGGCCCTCGTCGGTCACCCCGAACTCGGCGCCGTACGTGAACTCGCGCACCTTGCCGACGTCGTGAAGCAGGCACGCCGACATCAGCAGGTCGGAGTCGAGGCGGGGGTGAAGCTGACACAGCTCCAGGCTCAGTGTCGCCACCGAGACGGTGTGCTCGAGCAACCCGCCCAGATAGGCGTGGTGCCCGGCCCGCGTGCACGGCGCGCGCCGGAACTGGGCGGCGACCGGGTCACGGAACAACACCGCGGCCACGACCTCGTGGAGGGCGGGATCGTGCACCTCGCGCGCCAGGTGCTCGAGGAAGCCCTCCAGCTCCTCGACGGAGCGGTACGCGGCGGGAAGGAACTCGGCGGGGTCGAACTCGCCCGCCTCGAGCCGGCGGACGTCGTCGAGCTCCGCCTGAAGCTGGCCGCGGAAGCGCTCCGCGCGGCCGCGCACGTCCACGGCGTCGCCGGGGTCGAACCGCGCTCCGACGCGATCGACCTCGCGAAACACCCGCGCCGGGATCGCGCCGGTGCGGTCCCGAAGCTCGATCGCCAGGTACGGCGACCCGTTTCGCGCCGTGAGCCGATCCTTTCGCACGCACGCGAAGCGTCCCTGGAAGCGCTGCCCCGGCCGCAGCTCGGCGACCGACGGTCGTCCATTCTGGGCCCGGGCGGTCGCGGCTTCCACGGCTCCGATGTTGCAGAGCGGTCCGGACGCGAACGGCGACCCGTTAGGCTCGTTGTGTGGATCCGTTGGTCTGGGAAGGAGACCCGCCCGAGCTGCGCTCCCCGACCCTGGTCGCGGCGTTCCTAGGCTGGAATGACGCGGCGAGCGCCGCGACCACCGCGCTGGAGGCGGTCGCGGTGTCGCTCGACTCGGAGGTGATCGCCAGGATCGATCCCGAGGAGTTCTTCGACTTCCAGGACACCAGGCCGACGGTCCGGCTGACCGCCGGGCAGGCGCGGCGCATCGACTGGCCCGCGAACACCTTTATCGCCGCCCCCTCGCCGACGGCGGAGCGCGACCTCGTCGTCCTGAGCGGGACCGAGCCAAGCCTGCGATGGCGCACCTTCACCGACCTGGTCGTCGGTGCGGCGGAGCGCCTCGGCGTCGAGATGGTGATCACGCTGGGCGCGCTGATCGCCGACGTCCCGCACACCCGCCCAGTGCCGATCACGGGGCTGGCCAGCGATCGCGAGCTGGTCGAGCGGCTCGGGCTGAGCCGGTCGAAGTACGAAGGGCCGACGGGAATCGTGGGCGTCCTGCACGACGCGTGCCGGAAGCGCAACCTGACTTCGGCGAGCCTGTGGGCCGCCGTCCCCCATTACGTGTCGGCGGTCCCCAATCCGAAGGCGGCGCTGGCGCTGCTGAGGCGGCTCGAGGGACTGACCGGAGTGGCGATCGAGGCCTCCGAGCTCGAGGAGGCGTCGGAGCGCTTCGACGACCAGATCGATCGCGCCGTGGCCGCCAACCCTGAGATCGAGGAGCTGGTCCAGCGCCTCGAGCAGGAGCAGGCGGAGTCGGTCGACCTCTCCGACGATGTGCCGTCCGGCGAGGCGATCGCGAGCGAGTTCCAGCGCTTCCTGCGTCAGCGCGGCAAGCAGGGCAACGGGGGCTAGACCCGCTACTCGTCCAGACCGGCCAGCTTCCGCAGCAGCCGGCGCAGGTCGTCGCGCTCGCGCTCGCCGAGGGGGGCCAGCACGTCCTCGGCGACCCCCATGGCCACCTTCCGCGCCCGCTCCAGCGTCCGCCGGCCCTTTGCCGTCAGGTGGACGGCGTGCTTGCGCCGGTCCGACGGGTGGGAGCGGCGCTCCGCGAGGCCCATCTCCTCCAGCTCGTCGATCACCGCGACCATCGAGCTCGGATCGATCAGCGAGCGCTCGACCAGTTGCTGCTGGGTCGTCCCCGGGTGAGCGTCGATCAGGGTCAGGACGCCGAAATCCGGCGGTCGCAGGCCCAGCGGCTGCAGAGCCCCGGTGAAGGTGTGGGCCATTCGCTGGCCGTTCCAGGAGATCAGGAAGCCGATCGCGCTCGCGAGCGGCTCCGGTGGGGGTCTGTCGAATTCCATCTCGCAACTATCCTACGCGCGTCGGATGGTTTGTGATACAAACTATTTGGATAAGGGATGAGTCAGGGGAATCCCCAATAGACGTACCGCTGCCCCGGCGTCACCCTTCGCGAGCATCTGTCCTTTCGCCGTCGCCCGTTCGTCGTCATCCCAAACGACGAAGTACCAAGGAGGCCTTTTCGTGTCATCGCTCACCCGCTGGGTCCTCGCCCACAAGCGCACCGTCGTCGTCACCTGGGTCGTGCTCACGATCGCGGGCATCGCCGCCGCAGGACCCGCCTCGGAGGCGCTGGACCAGGAGTTCTCGGTCCCGGGCAAGGAGGGCTGGGAGACCAACGTCGCCATCGCCGAGCAGTACGGCACCGGCGGGGACAGCGCGCCTCTGCTTCCGGTGGTCACGCTCCCGGAGGGCAAGACCGTCGACAGCCCCGGCATGCAGGACCAGCTCGCGAAGCTCGACGCCCGCGTCGAGCGCGCGCTCCCGGGAGCACGGGTGGCCTCCTACGCCTCCACGGGAAACGACGCCTTCGTCTCCGACGACGGCCGCACCGTCTTCTCCCTCGTCTATCCCCGGCCCGATCCTGACGCCCAGTTCGGGGAGAACCCCATGGCGGAGGAGGCCGCTCGCGGCGCGCTCCAGGGCGCGACGGTCGACGGCGCGCCGGTTCACCTGACCGGCTTCGATGCCCTGCAGCAGGACAGCGGGGGCGGTGAGGGCCCCGGTGTGCTGCTCGAGGCGGTGATCGGGGGCTTTGGCGCGTTGCTCGTGCTCGCCTTCGTGTTCGCGTCCCTGCTCGCCTTCGTCCCCCTTGGGATGGCGATTGTCTCGATCATGACCACCTTCCTGCTGCTGCTCGGCCTGACCGAGTTCACCGACGTGTCGCCGATCGTCCAGTTCCTGGTCGCGCTCGTCGGCCTCGGGGTCGCGATCGACTACTCGCTGATCGTCGTCTCGCGGTGGCGCGAGGAGCGCTCCCACGGCCACAGCGGCGACGAGGCGGTGCAGCGGGCGATGGAGACCGCGGGCCGCGCGGTTGTGTTCAGCGGGATCACGGTCGCTATCGGCCTGTTCGCGCTGATCGCGCTGCCACTGCCGTTCCTGCGCTCGATGGGCTACGGCGGGATGCTGATCCCGCTCGTCTCGACCGTCGTGGCGATCACGTTGTTGCCGGTCGTGCTGTCAAAGGTGGGCTCCCGGCTCGACTGGCCGCACCGCCGTACCGACGACAAGGCCAGCCGCACCTGGACGAGGTGGGCAGAGGCCGTGTCGCGGCGACGCTGGCTTGCCGCCGGCGCCGGCATGGCGGTCGTGCTCGCCTTGGCCCTCGCGGCCACCGACCTGCAGCTCGGTACCTCGGACGCCGACACGGTGGCCCGTTCCGGCGACGCCAAGGACGGGCTCGTCGCGCTCGAGGACGCCGGAATCGGCGAGGGCTCGCTGCTGCCCCACGAGATCCTGGTCGGCGGCGCGACCAACCCCCGGCGGGTGGCCGCCGAACTGAACGACGTGAGCGGAATCCACGGCGCGGTGGCCCCCGAAGGCGACACCTGGCGCCGCGGAGGCACCGCCGTCGTCGAGGCGATCCAGGTCCCCGACAGCGGAACGCCGGAGGGGGAGGCG
>Ga0126312_10002709_pt1 | contig 11850 bp, 15 predicted proteins | sample Plot104A_FD_92537 | JGI IMG/M metagenome (GOLD analysis project Ga0126312, IMG submission 92537) | Serpentine soil microbial communities from UC McLaughlin Reserve, CA, USA - Plot104A | ecosystem: Environmental > Terrestrial > Soil > Grasslands | place: USA: UC McLaughlin Reserve, Lake County... | reverse complement strand
GTGATGACCAACTACGGCTTCCATCGCGCGATGGCGGCGGCCGGCATCGAGGTGGCCACCACGCCGGTGGGGGACCGCCACTTGCTGGCGGAGCTCCTGCGGCGCGGCTGGGCGCTCGGCGGCGAGCAGTCGGGGCACATCATCGAGACGGGCTTCGTGCCCGCCGGTGACGGCACGGCCGCGGCGTTGCTGGCGCTCGAGGCGCTCGCGCGCCGCGACCTGTCCGAGCGCGACGCGATGCAGAAGCTGCCTCAGCGGCTGCTTAACGTGCGCGTCAAAGACCGCGACGCCCTCGATGCGGCCGCAGCGGTGTGGGAGGCCGTGGAGGGGGAGTCGCGTTCGCTGGAGGGAAGGGGCCGCGTGCTCGTGCGCAAGTCGGGGACCGAGCCGCTCGTTCGTGTGATGGTGGAGGCGCCTCAGGAGGAGGAGTGCGAGGAGATCGTGGACAGATTGGCGAAGATCGTTGAAGCGGAGCTAGGCTAGATCCCCTGCAATGTGCGGAATCATCGGATACACGGGGCCGCGGCAGTGCCGTGACCTGCTGCTGCTCGGGCTCGAGCGGCTCGAGTACCGGGGCTACGACTCGGCAGGGCTCTCGCTGCTCACGAACGGCTCGATCGACTCCGTTCACGCGGTCGGCAACCTCTCCAAGTTGAGGGGGGCGGTCGCCGAGCGCAACGGCACCTTCGAGGGCTCCACCGGGATCGGCCACACGCGCTGGGCCACCCACGGGCGCGTGACCACCCAGAACGCGCATCCGCACTGGGACAGCTCCGGCAGGGTGCACATCGTGCTGAACGGCATCATCGAGAACTGGTCGCTGCTGCGCGAGCGCCTGCTCGCCGAGGGCGCCCACTTCACGTCGGAGACCGACGCCGAGGTCGTGGCCCACCTGGTGGCGAGCCACTTCGACGGCGACCTACTCGAGGCGGTGCGGGACGCCTACGCCGAGCTGCGCGGACACTTCGCCTTCGTGGCCATGTCCGCCGACCAGCCCGAGGTGCTCGTTGGCGCGCGCAAGGAGTGCCCGCTGGTGGTGGGCGTCGGCGAGGGCGAGAGCTTCATCGCCTCCGCCATTCCCGCCTTCCTCGCCGAGACCCGTCGCATCCAGCTGGTCGAGAACGGGGAGATCGTCGAGGTCTCCCCGAGCGGCACGCGCTTCGTCGATGCCGCCGGCGACGGCATTCAGCGCGAGATCGACGAGATCGACTGGGACGACGAGGCCGCCGAGAAGGCCGGCTACGAGACGTTCATGCTCAAGGAGATCCACGAGCAGCCGTCCGCGATCGCCGAGACCATCGCCGACCGGCTCGTGGGCGGGTCGATCGAGCTGGGCGACATCGGGATCTCCGACGACGAGCTCGCGCGGCTGCGCCGAGTGCTGGTGGTCGGTTGCGGGACGGCCTACCACGCCGGGGTCGTCGCTCGCTACGCGGTCGAGGAATGGTCGGGCGTGCCCGTGGGAGTCGACATCGCCTCGGAGTTCCGCTACCGCAAGCCGCTCTTCGACGAGCACGACCTCGTGATCGGCATCTCGCAGTCCGGTGAGACGGCGGACACGCTGGCCGCGATGCGCCTGGCCCGCGACTGCGGAGCGAAGGTGCTCGCACTCACGAACGTGATGGGCAGCCAGGCCACGCGCGACTCCGACGGCGTGCTCTTCACCCGCGCGGGCCTCGAAGTCGGCGTGGCCGCCACCAAGACATTCGTCGCCCAGGTCACCGCCATGTACCTGCTGGGGCTCAAGCTGGCGCAGGTGCGCGGAGCGCTCGAGCCGAGCGTCCTGGGCGGGCTCACGGACGAGCTCAGGTCGCTGCCGGCCGCCATGGAGCGGCTGCTCGAGGACGTCGAAGGGCAGATGGTAGCGATCGCCGAGGAGTTCAAGGACTCGGACTTCTTCCTCTTCCTCGGCCGCCACATCGGGCTGCCGGTGGCGCTCGAGGGGGCGCTGAAGATGAAGGAGATCTCCTACATCCCCACCGACGCCTACGCGGCCGGCGAGATGAAGCACGGGCCGATCGCGCTGCTCGACGAGAGCACCCCGGTCGTGTGCGTGGCGACCGACTCGCCGGTGCTCGACAAGATGCTCTCGAACGTCTCGGAGGTGCGAGCCCGCGGCGCGCACGTCGTGGCGGTGGCCACGGAGGGCGACAAGCAGGTGGCCGAGAACGCCGAGCAGGTCGTGTACGTGCCGCGCACTGACTGGCTGCTGCAGCCCCTGCTGGCGATCGTTCCGCTGCAGCTGCTCGCCTACGACGTCGCGCGGGCCCGCGGGCTGAACGTCGACCAGCCGCGCAACCTGGCGAAGACCGTCACGGTCGAGTAGCCGCGTGGGCGGCATCGGCCTCGACCTGCTCGACATCGGCAGGCTGGAGTGCGCGCTGCGGCGGCGGCCGCGGCTTGCCCAGCGGCTCTTCACTGAGGACGAGCGCCGCTATGCGGCGGCGCGCACGCGCCCGGCCCAGCACCTGGCGGCGCGCTTTTGCGCCAAGGAGGCCGTGGCCAAGGCGCTCGGCCTGCAGGGGTGGAGCTTTCATGAGGTCGAGGTCGTGGCCACGGCCGCCGCCCCCGAGCTGCGACTGACCGGCGCCGCTGCGCGACGCGCGGGCGAGCTCGGCGCCGAGCCCGCCGTCTCGCTCACCCACACGGCAACGACCGCGGCCGCGGTCGCCGTGCTGCGGTGAGCCTGCCCGGCTGGCTCGACCCGCTCTACGAGGCGGATGAGATGCGCGCGGCCGACGCCTGGGCGATCGAGGAGCAGGGCGTCCCGTCCATCGACCTGATGGAGCGCGCCGGTGCCGGCCTGGCGCGCGTAACCGCCGCCGCGGCCGGCGAGGGGCCGGTCCGGGTCGTGATCGGCAAGGGCAACAACGGCGGCGACGGGCTCGTGACGGCCCGCCTGTTGCGCGAGGAGGGCCGCGAGGTCGACGTGCTGGCGATCGCGCCGCCCGACGAGCTGCGCGGCGACGCGCGTGCGAACCTTGAGCGCCTGCCGGGGGCCGGCCCGGAGCGGTTCGCGCCCGAGCGCCTCGATGGCTCGGGCGCGGTCGTCGACGCGCTGCTCGGCACGGGCTTCGAGGGCGAGGCGCGTGACCCGGCGGCGGAGGCCATCGACGCGATCAACGGCCAGCAGGCGCCAGTGGTCTCCTGCGACGTCCCGTCCGGCGTCAACGCCTCCAGCGGAGAGGTGGATGGAGCGGCCGTGCAGGCGGCGGTCACCGCCACCTTCCACGGCTCGAAGGTCGGTCTCCACGTGATGCCGGGTGCGGCACATGCCGGGCGCGTGGAGGTCGTGGAGATCGGCATCCCGCGTGGTGGGCCCACGGCGGGGAGAAGCGGGCTGATCTCCGGGCGCGTGCTCGAGCTGTTCCCGCCGCGGCCGCGCTCGGGATCGAAGTTCACGTCAGGCGTGGTGGTCGTCGTGGGGGGCTCGATGGGCCTGACAGGGGCGCCGGCGATGGCGGCCCTGTCGGCGGCGCGCTCGGGCGCCGGCTACGTGCAGGTCGCGGTGCCCGCCCCGGTGCAGCCGGCGATGGACATGCGCCTGCTCGAGCAGATGAGCCGCGGCCTGCCCGACGACGACGGAGCGCACACCCCCGCGGGGGTCGAGGAGGTGGAGGAGCTGGCCGGGCGCGCCGGGGCCGTGGTGCTCGGTCCGGGCATCGGGCGCTCCGACGCGGCGCTCGAGTTCGCGCGCGGGGTGGCGCGCGCGGTCGAGGTGCCGCTGCTGATCGACGCCGACGGCCTCAACGCCCACGCCGAGCGCCTCGAGTCGCTGGCCGGCCGTGGCGCGCCGACCGTGCTCACGCCGCACGCCGGCGAGCTCGGGCGGCTCCTGGGCGTGGATCCGGACGAGGTGGAGCGTCACCGGCTGCGGCACGCGCGCGAGGCCGCCGTACGCAGCGGAGCGATAGTGCTGCTGAAGGGCGATGACACGCTCGTCGTGTCGCCGGAGGGAATGGCGGCCGTGAGCCCGGGGGGCACGCCGGCCCTCGCCACGGCGGGCACCGGCGACGTGCTCTCAGGCCTGATCGGCGCGCTGCTGGCGAAGCAGCTCGAGCCGCTCGAGGCGGCGGGGCTGGGCACGCTCGCCCACGTGCTCGCCGGCCGCGCGGCAGCCGATCGGCACGGCGCCGATCACGTGATCGCGGGCGACGTGATCGAGGCCCTTCCAGCCGCCCTCTCCCGCTAACGTCCGGGCCGCTCATGGCGGAGCTCGTGCGGGAGATCATGGAGGCCGACCCGGTGCGGGTGTCGCCGGAGGCCCCGGTAGAAGAGGTCGTGCGCACGCTGCGCGAGCACGAGCTTCCCGGCGTGCCGGTGGTGGATGGCGACGGCCGCTGCGTGGGCATCGTGACCGAGGCCGACCTGGTGCTGCCCGACGACGAGGGCGACCTTCACATCCCCCACTACGTCAATCTCTTCGGCGGCACGATCTTCCTGGAGCCGCTCAGCCGCTTCGAGGACCGCCTGCGCAAGGCGTTCGCCTCGATGGCCGCGGACATGATGACCGAGCATCCCTACAGCGTCGGCCCCGAGACGACCATCCGCGAGGCCGCGCACGCGATCCACGAGACCGGCCACAACCGGCTGCCGGTGGTGGAGGACGGGCGCCTGGTGGGCGTGGTCACCCGGCTGGACGTGCTGGGCGCTCTCGCGATGTGAGCGCTGCCGAGCGCGCCGTCGCCCGCGTGGATCTCGGGGCCATCGAGCGCAACTGCGCCCGCCTTCGGCGGCTGCTGTCCGGCGGAGCCGCGCTGTGCGCCGTGGTGAAAGCCGACGGCTACGGCCACGGCGCGGTCTGGGCCGCCAAGGCGGCGATCGACGGCGGCGCCGAGTGGCTGGCGGTGGCGACCGCCGCGGAGGCGGAGGACCTGCGCCGCCACGGGCTGGCGAAGCGCATACTCGTGATGGGCGCGCTCTCGCCCGAGGAGCTGCGGGTGGCGCTCGAGGCCGACGCCGACGTGGTGGCATGGCGCGAGGGCTTCGCCCGCGGCGTCGCCGAGCACGCGCTGGCCGGCGCGCGCGCCCCGCGCGTCCACGTGAAGCTGGACTCGGGCATGGGGCGGCTCGGCACCGCCGACCCCGACGAGGCCCGGGCCCTCGCCGAGCTGATCAGCCGGGACGAGCGCCTCGAGCTGGCCGGGGCAATGACACACTTCGCCACCGCGGACGAGCGTGGCGACGACCACTTCCCTGCGCAGCTCGAGCGCTTCACCCCGTTCGCCCGCGAGCTGAAGGGGCGCCACTCCGGGCTCGTGGTGCACGCGGCCAACAGCGCCGCAACGTTCCGCGAGCCCGCCGCCCACTTCGACTTGGTCCGCTGCGGGATCGCCGTCTACGGGCTCGATCCCTTCGGCGCCGACCCGTCGCAGCGGGAGCTCGAGCCGGCGTTGCAGCTCGAGTCCTGGGTGGCGGCGGTGAAGCGCTTCCGGCAAGGCGACAGCGCCGGCTATGGGCGGAGCTGGCGCGCGTCGCGCGACACCTGGGTCGCCACGCTGCCGATCGGCTACGGCGACGGCTGGCGCCGGGCCCTCTCGAACGACTGCGACGTGCTCATCCGGGGCCGCCGTCACCCACTGGTGGGCACCATCAGCATGGACAACGTGACCGTGGATCTGGGCCCCGAGACCGACGTCGAGCCCGGCGAGCCCGCCGTTCTGATCGGCGCGCAGGGCGACGAGCGAATCCTCTGCGAGGAGGTCGCCGAGCGGCTCGGCACGATCAACTACGAGGTGGTGACAGGGCTGCTGCCAAGGGTGCGGCGCCTGCACGGCCGATGATCGCCGCGCTCGCCGGCGAGCGCACGTGGCTAGTGGGGGGCAGCGTGCGTGACGAGCTGCTCGGTCGCGCTGTGACAGACGTGGACCTGGCGGTGGCCGGCGACCCGGAGCGCGCGGCGCGGGCGGTGGCCGAGGAGGTACGCGGCCCGGTGTTCCGGCTGTCGGAGGCGTTCGGAGCCTGGCGGGTGATCGATCGCCGCGGCGGTCGCGTCTTCGACTTCGCCCGGCTGCAGGGCGATTCGATCGAGGCGGACCTCGGCGAGCGCGACTTCACGATCAATGCGATGGCCCGCCCGCTGGGCGGGGAGGGGGAGCTGATCGACCCGCACGGCGGCCGCGGCGATCTCGAGTCGGGCGTGCTGCGGGTGCTGGGACCGCGCTCCTATGAGGCCGACCCGCTGCGGCCCCTGCGGCTGGTGCGCTTCGCCGCCGAGCTCGGCTTTGCCCCCGACCCCGAGACCGAGCGGCTCACAGGGGCCGCGGCCCCGCGCACGGGGCAGGCGTCGCCGGAGCGCGTGTTCGCCGAGCTGCGGCGGCTGATCTCGGCCGATGGCGCACTCGCGGGAGTGGCGCTCGCCGACCGGCTGGGCCTGCTCGCCGCAGTGCTGCCCGAGGTGAGCGGCCTGCACGAGGTGGAGCAGAGCCATTTCCACCATCTCGACGTCTATGGCCACACGCTCGAGGTGCTGGCGCGGCAGCTGGACCTCGAGGGCCGGCTGGAGGAGGTCTTCGGGGCCATGTCCCACCAGCTGCGGGCGGTTCTCGAGGAGCGCCTGGCCGACGGGCTGACCCGCGGCCAGGCGCTGCGCTTCGGCGCGTTGCTGCACGACATCGGCAAGCCGCCCACCCGCGGCGTGCGAGCCGACGGCCGGATCACCTTCATCGGCCACGACGCGGTCGGGGAGGAGATGGTGCGCGCGGTCTGCCGCCGGCTGCGAACGAGCGAGCGCCTCAGCCGCTTCCTCGAGGGCCTCACTCGCCATCACCTGGTGCTCGGCTTCCTCGTGCACGAGCGCCCCCTCGACCGCCGGATCGTCTACCGCTACCTCAAGCACACGAGCCCGGTGGAGGTGGAGGTGACCTTGCTCTCGTGCGCCGACAGGCTTGCCACCCGCGGGAAGAACGCGGACAAGGCGATAGCGGCGCACCTCGACCTTGCCCGCGAGCTGATGGCGGAGGCGCTCGCGTGGCGCGCCTCGGGGCCGCCGCGGCCGCCGCTGCGTGGCGACGAGCTCGCCGCCGAGCTCGGCATCGAGGGCGGCCCGGAGCTCGGCCGGCTGCTTGCCGAGCTCGAGGAGGCGGCGTTCGCGGGGGAGGCGGGCACGCGCGAGCAGGCGCTGCAACTCGCCCGACGGCTGCGGCACAATTCCAGCCGGTGATCGTCGACTGCGCGGTCTACGAGAAGGGCCACCGCCGCGAGGGAAACCTCTCCGTGGAGCAGGCGGGGGAGGCCCGCCGGGAGCAGGGCTTCGTCTGGATCGGCCTCTACGAGCCGAGCGCCGAGGAGTTCGACTCGATTCAGCGGGAGTTCGATCTGCACGAGCTGGCCGTCGAGGACGCCATCCACGCCCACCAGCGGCCGAAGCTCGAGGTCTACGGCGAGACGATCCTGGTGGTGCTGAAGACGGCCCGCTACGTGGACCCGGACGAGGTGGTCCAGCTCGGGGAGATCCTGATCTTCCTCGGCCCGGATTTCGTGATCACGGTCCGCCACGGCGAGGCCAGCTCGCTCGACGCGGTGCGCGAGCGCCTGGAGCGCGAGCCCGACCACCTGCGCCACGGACCGGGCGCAGTGCTGCACGCCATCACCGACCAGGTCGTCGACGACTACTCTCCGGCCGTGCTGGGCCTCGAGGAGGACATCGAGCAGGTCGAGGACGAGGTGTTCTCGCCGGCTCGCACCAACCCCTCGGAGCGCATCTACAAGCTCAAGCGCGAGGTGCTCGAGTTCAACCGCGCCGTCGTACCGCTCACCGAGCCGATCGACCGGCTGGCGCGAGGCCACTACGACCTGATCCACCCGGAGGTGCGCACCTACTTCCGCGACGTGAACGATCACCTGATGAGGGTGCACGAGGCGCTCGACAACCAGCGCGAGCTGCTCACCGGCGTGCTCGAGGCGAACCTGGCCCAGGTGGGGGTGCGCCAGAACGAGGACATGCGCCGCATCTCGGCCTGGGTGGCCATCGCCGCGGTGCCCACGATGATCGCGGGCATCTACGGCATGAACTTCGAGCACATGCCCGAGCTGCGCTGGACCTTCGGCTATCCGCTGGTGGTGGCGCTGATGGCGCTCATCTGCACGGGGCTGTACCGCTACTTCAAGCGGGTCGGCTGGCTGTAGCCGTATAGGCTGCCGCGATGGCCGAGGACGACTGCATCTTCTGCGCGATCGCCTCCGGCGAGGGCCCCGCCGAGATCGTCCAGGAGGACCAGCACACGGTGGCCTTCATGGACCTCAACCCGTGGACTCGCGGGCACGCGCTCGTGATCCCGCGCAGGCACGCCAGGAACCTCCACGAGATCGACGACGAGGAGCTGTCGCGCGTGACGATCGCTGCCAAGCGCCTGGCTCGGCTGATGCGCGACAGGCTCGGCTGCGACGGCGTGAACGTGCTCAACTCGACCGAGCCCGCCGCCTGGCAGACGGTCTTCCACTATCACGTCCACGTGATCCCGCGCTATGAGGACGACCCGCTCCGGCTCCCCGGCCAGCCGCAGGAGGTTGAGCAGGACGAGCTCGAGCGGGTGGCCGACGAGCTCCGTGGCTAAGGCCCGGCTCGAGCGGGAGGGCGACCTGGGCGTCCTCATGATCGACGACCCGCCGCTCAACCTGTTCGGGCAGGAGATGGTGGCCGACGTGGTGGCGGCACTCGAGCAGGCGGCGGGCGATGGCCTGCGTGCGCTGGTCGTTCGGGCCGAGGGAGAGCTGTTCACCGGCGGCGCCGACGTGCATGTCTTCCACGGGCGCACCGAAGAGCAGGCGCGTGAGTTCATCGCCAGCCTGCTCGAGATCACCCACAGGCTGGAGGGGCTGCCGTTTCCCACGATCGCCGCGGTCCACGGCCTCTGCCTCACCGCGGGCTTCGAGCTGGCGCTCGGCTGCGACGTGATCTGGGCGTCGGAGTCGGCGCGCTTCGGGCTGGTCGAGGCCGTGGTGGGCCTGACGCCGCTGATGGGAGGCACTCAGCGGGTCGCGGAGCGGGCGGGTCCCGCTCGCGCCCGCGAGCTGGTGATGAGCGGCGGGCTCTACGAGGCGGCCGAGCTGATGCGCTGGAATGTCGTGAGCAGGGTGCTCCCCGACGGAGAGCTGGCCGAGAAGTCCATGCGCTTCGCCCAGCGGCTGGCCGCCGGCCCCACGCTGGCCCACCATGCCACCAAGCGAATGGTGCGCGCCTTCCTCGAGGACGGCGTGCGCTGCGCCGACGAGCGTGCCGCGGAGATCGGCGCGCCGCTCTTCGCCACCCGTGATCTCCAGCGCGCAGTCGAGAGCTTCCTCGAGGAGGGACCTGGCAGGGCCTCCTTCGAGGGCCGTTAGCGACGGGCACTCTTGCTAGCGTTTCGTCCCGTTGGGCCGGCTCGTGCCGGCAGGAACAAATCGCACGTGCCGAGATTCGGATTCGCAGCTGGTTCGAGCAGGCACAAGCAAGAAGGGAAGGGCAGCACACGTGCCTACCGGGACCGTAAAGTGGTTCAACGACGAGAAGGGCTACGGGTTCATCACGCCCGACGACGGCGACCGTGACCTGTTCGTCCACTACTCGGGGATCGACGGCGGCGGCTTCAAGTCGCTGGCGGAGAACGCCAAGGTCGAGTACGAGGAAGAGGTCGGCGACAAGGGGCCGAAGGCGGTGAACGTCCGGGCGATCTAAGGTCTCCCGCCCCTCGTGCCCAAGGAAGAGAAGATCGAGATGGAGGGTGTGATCCTCGAGGCCCTCCCGAACACGATGTTCAAGGTCAGGCTCGACAACGAGCACGAGGTTCTCGGTCACATCTCGGGCAAGATGCGGCGGCACTACATCCGCATCCTGCCCGGGGACCGGGTAAAGATCGAGCTGTCGCCCTACGACCTCGATCGCGGGCGCATCACCTATCGCTACAAGTAGCCGAGTAGGAAGCCGCAACTCACCGGCGAACGCGGTGTTGGTACCCCGATCATGAGACCAGCCCTCCCAGTGATTCTCGCCCTCGCCTGCCTGGCGCTCGCGCCGGGGGCTCAGGCCGCCGTCACCGAGCTCGGCGCCGACTCGGCGCCCGGGGACGTCAAGGCCAGCTGCCCCGAGAACTGCCAGGCGATCGGCAGGGTTTCCGGCTACATGGGCCGCTCGGGCAAGGCGACCAACCCGTTCCAGGTCCCTCGCGCCGGCAAGATCGTCGCTTTCACGATCTCGCTGGGCAAGCCCGACGCCAACCAGGTCAAGTTCTTCACCGACCTCTACGGCGGGCCGCCGCAGGTGCGGCTGTCGGTAGTGCGCCGGGGCGACAAGCGCAGGACGCGCCTGCACCACCGGCTGCTGCGCCAGTCCGACCTCTTCCGCGTCGACCGCTATTTCGGCTCGAGCCCGACCTTCGCGCTCGACGCGCCGGTCAAGGTTTCGAAGGGCAACATCGTCGCTCTGACCGTGCCCACCTGGGCGCCGGCCTTCGCGATCGACCTGCCGAAGACCAACTGGTGGCGCTCCTCGCGCACCAAGGGCCAGTGCGGGGACGTCTCCCAGCGGGCCGCCCAGAGCAGGCCGGGTGCGGTCCGCGTGTACGGCTGCACCTACTTCCGGGCGCGCCTGCTCTACACGGTCAGCTACGTGCCCGATCCGCGACCCACCGACGGCTCGGCCCGCTAGACGCACTCGGCCCTTTGACGGGCGCGGGCATCGCGCTAGCATCGTGGCGGCGATGACCACCGAGGGGTGGATCTTCATGGTCGGTTTTCGCGTCTTCGACGTCGGATTGCTGATCGTGTGGTTGATTTGGTTCTTCAAGCTGCGCGACGACGACGACGATTCGCGAGGAGACGACGGCGGCGGGGGCGAGGGCCCGGAGCCGCGGCCCGGCGGGGACGGACCCGGCGGCGATGGCATCCGCCTGCCGCTCGGCCGCTGGCGCCCCGGCCGTGGCCGCGACCGCGACCACTCGCCGCCGGCCCGCCTGCCGCGCCGCCGCGGCAGCGAACCTCCCGTGCCGATGCCCACCCCCGCCCGGGTGCGCAGCCCCGCCCGCAATCCCGCCCCAGCCCACCGGCAGGACTGATAGCGTCACGCGGGTGGGTGGAACCCTCGAGTTCGGGCTCAACGACGAGCCCGTCGATGACCGTACGCACGTGGTGGCGCCCTGCGGGGAGGTCGACGTGGTCACGGCGCCGCAGCTCGGCCGCCGACTGCTGGGGCTCGCCGACGAGGGCAAGACAAGGGTGGTCGTGGACCTCTCCCAGGTCACGTTCATGGACTCCACCGGCATCGGCGTGCTCCTGAACGCGCTCAAGCACATGCGCCTGCGAAAGGGCGCCCTGGTCCTGGTCTGCCCGACCGAGCGGATCCTGCGCCCCTTCCAGGTCACCGGCCTGGTCGACCACCTGCGCATCTTCGGCTCGCGCGAGCAGGCGCTGGGCGGCCTGTCCGGCGTGTTCGCCTAGCCGCAGGCCTTCCGGGCCTCGCAGTCCTTCTCGAAGCGGTCGGCCGGGCTGCCCGGCGGCGGCGGCGTGTCGTTCTGGGGGCTGTCAGGCCGAGGCGGACGCGTGCCGCCGGAGCCGCCGTCGCCCTCGCCGGGCGGGGCCGGGGCCGGAACAGGGACCGCGGCCGGATCCGTGGAGGAACCGTCCGGCTGCGTGTTCGTCGCGGGCGCCGTGCCGGTGCGCTCCGGCTCGGTGCGCGGGACGGTCAGCTCGGGGGCCGGCGGAGGCTTCCTGGCGGCCTGGTCGTCGTCTCCGCAGCCGGCCGCGGGCAGGCCGGCGAGCGCGAGCAGCGCAAGCGACGATGCGGCGCGCAGGCGGGACACCCCCGCAGGGTTACCGATCGGCCGGACGCTCGACGGCGGGCAGCCGCCGCCCGCAGTGCGGGCAGTCGTTCAGGTC
>Ga0126312_10002708_pt1 | contig 11853 bp, 9 predicted proteins | sample Plot104A_FD_92537 | JGI IMG/M metagenome (GOLD analysis project Ga0126312, IMG submission 92537) | Serpentine soil microbial communities from UC McLaughlin Reserve, CA, USA - Plot104A | ecosystem: Environmental > Terrestrial > Soil > Grasslands | place: USA: UC McLaughlin Reserve, Lake County... | reverse complement strand
AGGTTGAGGAAAAGGTTGCCAATCCGTCCATGCTGAATCAGGATTAGTAGTCGTTTTCCAACAACTAAGAAGTTTGTCGTCAAAAATAGCCCATAGCTGAAGTCGTCCATCAGATAGTGGAGCAGCAGTAATACGTTTTGCCCTCATTATCTTTTTTGACCTTCCTTTATAAGATAATCATACCTCATTATTATAGATTGAATAATAATATTCATGTCTTAATCAAAGACATTTGTAGTATTTAAGATTAATGTCTAGTTATTCAAATATAATGATAAAATTATACAAATAATTATTTTTATATTTGTTGCAAATAAATAGATCTCTATTTGGTTTTTTATTATCGTTCTAGTATGTATCAATAAATAATTGTTCAAATTAATGATATTCAGAATTGAAAATTAAAAATTCCGCTGTTACATCACTGAATGAAGTTGAAAAGGTTCTTTTGAAAGAATAGCTATAAAGTCATGAAAAAAGAAATTCTACAATTTATAATTAATATAACCTAAGCCTTAATAGGGGATTCGATAAAACTACAGTTGAGAATTTAGAGACAATATAAAAATGAATCTTTGTCTGAAATGAATATAGGAACAATATCATTACAGCAACAATTATACAGATATTAACTTTTAGAAGGTTTAAAGCTTATTAACTAGAATTTAATTAATTTTAATTAATTGTTATTTATATTAAATATTCTTTTGAATGTCAAATATTTTCAAAATCAGTTAATTGGTTTGATTGATAGCAAAATAATATTAGATATCAAATTTCAGATGCTAAATAAATTTTCTTTAATTATAAACTTAATAACATTCTATAGTTGTATTGAATAATTCTTTATGATGAAAGTGGTGAATTCTAAATATATTGTTCTTTGTATATGATATATCCATTACTTCAATATATTAAATAATTCTAATGATAAAAAATTAATTAATTAATCAGTTAATCATATTTGTCTGTTACTATATGTGAAATCATGTTTGATAATATATATCCATTTCTTACATAAGGTACATGACTTCTGAAAAAGTTTTTTCCACGTACACCCGGTATTTTCTGTCTTTTTTGTATTGAATCTTCTATTTCTTTTCCATCTACATATACTGGTTTAAATTTAGAGTGAAAATTTTCCGGGAATGTTGTTATCTTCTGTAAATCATTAAGAATATTTTCATATTTATTTTCTACGAAGTTACGGTTGCACAAACGTGCTAACGATTCATCTATAGGATGAAATAGTTTAGCAACTACCCCTACCATATTTATTTTATCATCTCTTAGTTTATACCAATACTCTTGCCAATGAAAATCTGTGCATACTGCCAGAATAGTACCATCGGAGGAAATTACAATGTCAAATCTTTCAAAATCAGGTAATTCTGGATTATCAAAAATTCCTCTTTTTTCTACGTCTTTCTGTAATGGTTTAAGGTTATTTCTATCTGTAAATTGTTTTTTACTAATCCATAAAAACCATAATCTTATTACGAAAGCATTATTAAATCTAAAAATGTCTATATGATAGCTTGCCCCATCCATATCGCCATCTATAACTGCAATTTCATTTCCTTTAAAATCTAACACTATTCGATCTTGATCAAATCCTTGTGACTTTTTAAAAAGTGTAAAAGAAATATTTGATATCCCAGGTTCTGAATGATAATAATTATTATGAGTATTGACAAATAAATTACATAATTCAGGATACCATCTTGGATAATAAGAATTCACTAAATTACCATCAAAAGTTATTCTAGTATTTTCAGGATTATTCACTATCTTTTGATGAGCAATATTATGTATTAATTGTCCAGTTGCGATAGAGCGCAATTTAATTCTTATTTCTTCTAGTACATTTTCACTATTTGATCCTACTATTGTTTTATTTACCTGTAATGTTAAATTGTATGGTAATAAGTTAAAGTTTTCTGTAGGAAAAACAAAAAGAAATAAATATTTTTTCTCAGATCCTTTGACTATTGTTTGTAAACCGTTTTCCTGACCACCGCCCCAGATAATTTTAAGCGCATTCTTTTCGTCATCAAATCCTCCACAAAAATCATCATTATTTTGAAAGTTGGTAGGTTTTATGAGAACATCAACATCATAATATTCTTCATTTTGAATTAGTAATTTAATGGTAGAAATCGAAAAAGGAATGTAATTAATTTGATAAAGATTATCGTTTAATGAAGCATTTACAATTTTTACACTACAATTAATCAATATTATTGAAAGTTTTTTGTAATATAAAAAATTTCTTATAGAATTGGGAACTGAAAATATATATACAATAGTATACTTTCTAAAGATTAGCATAAAATTTTATAACTACAGAATTTTAATGTTCAATTAATTATCCATTTATTTAATAAAATGGCCTATTTATTAATTATATATTCAACTAAATCTCTTGTTGAAATAAAAAATATTGTTAAAAGTGTCTATGATTAGAAAATGTTTAATCAATTTAGCTAAAAAAGACTTTTTCTTATTCAGTTTCAGCTTACATATTATATTTCTTTAATCTTTATCAAAATCTTTAGAATATATACTTTTAATTTAATTATCTATCCTATAATTATTTGTCAACTCAAAGTTATTAATTAATTAATAGAAACATATCTTTTTAATACTTTCTTAAAATAATAACTAAACATATATGAAATGATTTTTGGTAATACAATCCATATAAATGGAGATAAAAAACTTAAAATATAATTTATATAAAAAATGTCAGAAGATCCTTTATTAAAGCATTCAAAAAAACTATCAAATAATTTTTCATTTAAAATACAATTGAATAAATTAACTAAACTAGGTAAATTTAATATTATCGTTATACCCATTCCAATAAAGTTTTTTATTACTTTTTTATTTTTCTCACTAAGCAAAGATACTAATTCTATACTAGTTAATGCATTTAGTAATTGAAAATTAAGATTATGAAAATTCATTAAAACAGTAATTGATGGATTTTTTAACTCATTATCATTAATTATTGTTATTATTTTTCCATTTTGTTTGATTGTTCTAGCGATATTAGTTATAATTTTCTCATGCATTGATAATGATGATAATTGCCTCGTAACAAAATCTAATCCTTTCATTTTTTTAAAATCAAAAACCTGAGAACTTGCCAGTTTATAAAGTAAATAAAAAATTCGTTTTATATTCCATATGTGTAAAGCTGTATAATTATTGAAATAATCTTTATATGCTTGATCAATCTGGGAAATTATTGCCTCGTCTAATTTTTTGTATAGTTTAGAAGTTATATAAAAATAAACTAAATCATGTTTTCTGTCAAAATCCATTCTAACAAAAAATTGAGAATTATTTATTTTAACAGGAATATCTAGTTGTAAGTTAATAAATTTAGGAAAAAAAGGTATGCGAATTCTTTTCATGACTTTATGGTTAGGTTTTATTCTTATCTGATACAAACATATCCATTAAATTACCTAAACCTTTTAGGCCATTTGGTCCAGTAATTCCTATTAATACTTGTGAAACAAATCCAGTCATTATTTTTATAAAATCTTGCTGGTTTTTTACTGCTCTTTCAACGTTTTGGTTATGTATAGTCATTATTTCAGTATTTTCTTTCAGTTCTTTAGAATTTGTATTCTCTTGATTTTTGTTTATAGGTAAAAACTGAATAAGATCTCCGTCTAATTCATAGTGGGTTCGAGCTAAGATTTTGACCTTTTGTTCATCATTAAATAGTTGTAATTCTTTTAATAAACTAATTCGTTCAGTATTATTATCGTGTTTTTCTATTTCTATTAATAAATTCTCAGCTGAGACAGTTATTATTTCTAAGGATCTCAAATCTTTTATCTCGTTATTTAGTAAATTTAAAAAATTCTGAAATATATTTTCTAAATTAATCTTTTCCAAACTGGGAATTTCATTTTTTTTACTCATTTAAAGTCAATATATACGTATTAATAAATTACTTAAAAATGATCTTATCAGATAGTAACACATATTGTAACAAATATTGCTTATTATGATTTCCTTTCGTTGATCTGATATGACCATAAATTTTATATTCTTTTCGGCGCCGCAAAACTTTTGAAATAGATTGATTAGCTAAATCTTCGTTAAAATACTGTCTTTGTTCTCTTAGATCTCTACTATCTTGGTAAAATAATTAATTATAGCTGATACCTATCTTTTTATTATTATTATTATTTTAAAATTTTAGATGTTATTAGGATTTATTCTTTTAAAGATAATCATAAAATATAATCTTTTTAAGCATCTTTTATTAAATAATAATCCAAATATTATTAACAAATGGTTAATTCTATTTAATAGTCAAAAAATAATATATATTTGAATTCTATTTGTATTTGTGTGACTATATACTCTATTAAAGGAACGATAATTAATTTAACAACTCATTATAATAATTTAAAGATTCAAGCGATGGATAGTGACAAACAATATTTTGAAGATCAGAATGATGATTTACTAGGATCTGCTTGGACAAAATCAGATGGAACATTTGAAGTTACTTTTGATGATTTAACTTTTAGTGATAGTTGGTTAGAAAAATCTCCTGAAATCTATATGCTAATCAGAAACGAAAACGGACAAATAATTCATAAAACAGACATTCTTAAAATTGAGAATATTGATAAAAATAAGGAACAGATTGAAATACCAATTACGATAAATCTTGATTCTTTAGATAATACACTAGGATTATTAAATATTTCTTCTAATGACATTTATGCCAATAATAATCAGAGAATTTTATCGGCCTTTTCTTCTTTAGGTGATGTTATAACACTAAATAATAGCAATGCTGCAAGAAACTTTCAACTTTTAAGCAGTTCAATCAATGCATGGCTAATTTATGCTAATGAGCTTAGTTGGAAAAGAATTGGTTATGATGGCCCTCAAGTTCCAAAGTATCCATTCAAATTGCCTGATCATAGCCACAAATTAACATGGGAGAAAGAAAACGTTAAATGACAAATTGTGTCTATGGAATAGAATTCTTCGAAAACCGTAAAGAAAACTATAAAGTAATCAATTCTGATGTTTTATCTAATGTAGATGTATGTATAATTGGTTCAGGTGCAGCTGGTGCAATATTAGGAACTAAACTTGCAGAATCAGGAAAATCTGTTGTTATCTTAGAAAAAGGTGGATATTATGATGGTGAATCGATGAATCAAAGGGAAGCAGATATGATTCCTCTTTTATGGAAGAATGCAGGTGCAAATTTCACTTCAAATTTGAGGATTGCTATAGCCCAAGGTTCCTGTTTAGGTGGCTCAACAGTAATAAATGATGCAGTTTGTTTTAGAATACCTCCAATCGTTATTGAACAATGGCAGAAAAAAGGAGTGGCAATTAAAAATGATGAATGGGATATGGCAAATGACGAAGTTTCAAAGAGGATAAATGTGCAAGAAGTTACTGAAGAGGAACTGAATATTAATGCTAGAAAACTTAGGGAAGCATGTGAAAAATTTCTTTATCAAGGAAAATCAATTCATAAGCATTATAAAAATCAGAGAAATTGTGGTCCTTCTATATCTGACAATTCCCTTAAATCATGTGTAAAATGTGGTTTTTGCCATCTTGGCTGTCATTATGATACCAAGCAAAGTATGTTAGTAACTTATATTCATGATGCATTAGTCAATAAAAATGTAAATTATAATGTATATTGTAATTGTCGAGCAGATTTTATCACATATCAAAATGGACTAGCCAATGGAGTAAATGCAACATTTGTAAATTCAAGTGGTTTGGAAACTTATAGAATACGTGTTAATGCCAAGGTTATTATTGTCTCAGCAGGTTCTATTGCATCGTCTAATGTTTTGCAAAAATCACTTATAGGTGGTGAAAAGGTGGGCAAGGGATTAGCACTTCATCCTGCACCTTTTGTTATGGGGCTTTTTGACGAAGAAATTCATGGTAATAGAGGTATACCAATGTCTTATACTTGTCATGAATTTGGTGTAACTAATGGTATAGAGAAAGGAGGATTTTTAATTGAAAGTATATTTTTACCTATTTTTCAAATGGCTCTAGCAATACCCAGTATGGGATTAGATCATAAAAGAATGATGCAAAATTATAATCGATATACCATGGCCGGTATAATGTCTAGAGACGATGCTGTCGGAAAAGTCTTGATATCGTATAATGGTAATCCAAAAGTAATTTACAATTTATCTGAACAAACAATTGAAGATATGGCCAGAGGGATGAGTATTTTATCTAGAATGTGGTTTAATATAGGAGCAAAAGCAGTAGTTACTTCTCATATAGATGCCTACGAAATAGGAACTAAAGCTGATATTCCAAAACTAAAAGACGCCGTACGAAATAATCCTGATGGGCTTATGCTTGGTTCTGCACATCCTCAAGGTGGAAATAGAATGGGAGAGAACGAAAATGAATGTGTAGTTGATTCTAATTGTAAAATATTTGGATTTGATAACCTGTATGTTTGTGATGCAAGTGTTTTTCCTACTGCACTTGGAGTTAACCCTCAGTTAACTGTAATGGCTCTTGCTACTATAACTGCAAATAAAATTATACAAAATTGGAAGCAGCAGCAAGATATCTCTACAGATCTGGGTAACATATGCCATATAACACAACCAAGATACTGCAAAACAGAACAAATTTCAGAGCAATTTGCAGTAGTAGATCATAGGGAAAATCTTTTACAATCGTTGGTTAATTCAGATGAAGACAAAATAATTATAGGTAAAAATTGGAAATTTAATCCACAAACACTTCAAATTTATAATAATCTATACTGGAAAGGATTTTATGGACGGGATGTAGATGCAATTACTACTGCATTAAGATATTTTGGAGGCTTTTATAAAAGATTTGAATCTAAAAATAACAGAATTGAAGGAATAACACATCCTTTTGAAACCCAAGTAATAAATGCTAAAAGTATTGCTACTGAAAAACAAGTACCTGGCTATGGCAAAGTAATTCATCTTGAATATCAAGATTTCCCCTTTTCTAATGCGTATGATTTGCTAAAATTAGTTGATGAAAATACAATTGTTGGGAAAGCATTGTTAGGGCAGTTTGGAAGAGGAAGAGAATTATTTAGTTTTAGCATGTCAAAAATTTATGATGTAGACTTTCTTACAAAACAAGATTTATTGACATTGTTTCATAGTGACGAGCTAAGTCATAAACCCCAGGGACAAGAACTTGTTGGAAAATGGGAAGGAATGTTAGTATCTGATTCATCTTTAACACCACGTTCTCAAATTTTCTATTTTGATTATGAAGATGGAGAAATTGATATGAGATATTCCTTTGCAAACATGTTAAATGGAAGATCAGATATCACAATTACTGAAAATAGCATATTCAGATTAGATGATCAAACACCATTTCATGATGAAATAAGAATGGTTACTCCTAAGTTTGCAGTAGGCTTGTGGATAAGTGAATGGTCATCAAGTAATATTTTAGAACCTTTTATAGAAGATTTATTAAGATACTATCCAATTAAAATTTCAGACAGTGATATTTTAAAAGACAAAATATCATTTTTAGAAAAATTTTATTTGCCAGGAATTCGATTACCTAAAGAATTAGGATTAAGTTTCCTACAAGTAGAGGAAAATAATCAAAATGAAACAAGGATAGGATTATCTTATATTTTAAAGAAAATATAAAATATTAATTAAGTTAACGATCCACTTATTATATATAGTGAACTATTGCCATGCTTACACACATATAATAAAAAAAGTATCTTAATACTAAGATCTTGTTTCTTTTTTTCCTATTATTAGAAACAATTAAGATTAAAAATGTTATTAAATAGTCCTAAACATAGTTTGTAAATTAAAATATAAAATTTGATCAATGTTATTATTATTATCATACTTACATTTTTTCTTTTTCTGCATCAAAAATTCTTCTTGCTAAATGTGTTATATTTTACTTTAATTTCAAAAACTTTTAAAATATCATATTACCTAACCATGTTATAATGAAAACTCTACAAAGAGTAAGAGAGTTTGAGGCCTTCAATAAGCGCATCAATAGATTTTATAATATGATCATATCTTTTTTGAAGTTGAAGTTTAGTTTAGTTATCAACATCTATTTCTAACATTTTCATGAATTTATTATATATTATATTTCTTTTATCATCATCATAATTATTTACATAATGTAAGTTCTCTAATAGTTCTTCTTTGTTCACATTTATCATATTTTCATTATCTAATGACTTTACCATATCAACAACGAGAGTACGTACAGTATCTTCTCTTCCTTCTTTAATTAATTTGCCAATAGTCTTTTTAGAAAGGTCTACCCATTTTCAGAAATAGAAGAAGGGTCATTTTCCCTTTCAATTCTGATAACTTTGTTTATTGCAAATTTACCAATTAATAAATCCTCATAAGTACGTTGTGTTCCATCACAAAGTCTAGAAGTCGCTTTTTCTTCCAAGATATTATCTATGCTATGTTTATCTTTTGAATTTTTTTATGATGATAATTTTAAATCATTATTAATAAAAATTTTGCGGCGCCGAAAAAATAATTACGAATAATCATTATTACCATTCTGATAAAATATAATAGGCAAATAGTTGTATTTCTTTATAATCAACAAAACCTTTGTTTATAAAGGTTTTAAATGTATAATTCCTTTTTTATTCGTTTTCACATTATCAAATCTTTTTGCTTCTCCTCAATTTCCTTAACAAGAAATTAGCGATGATACATCAGATTGAATAAAACTCGCTTCAAGAAATTTTACCAGTGCAGGTGATCGTTATACTGACATTGTATCTATTGATTATTTTAGTGACGGAAAATCTGTTAATTCTACTATATGGTTACTGTTTCCTTTTAAAAAATCTCCTAATCGTCAATATATAGATTATGGAATGTATATTGATTCTGATTCTGATCCAACGACTGGATTTGGTGTAATAGACTACAAAATAGAGATACAATGGAATAACAATACACAACAATGGAATAAAGTAATAGAGTTATAGTCATCTTATGGAAGACCAAGGTATTGTATAATGCTACTAACTATAAAAAATTTCTCTTCACAATAATGTTAAACGATATTTTTAATAAAGAAGAATACCTATTTTTTTCATGGATCAGATTGAAAAAATTGATTTCTCGCATCAATCTACTATGTTTCAAAAATTATTTGAACTTTATAAGACAATAAGACTTTCATCTCTGGAAAATCAAAGTAGAATAATGTATATTATCTATTTTCTTTATTTAATTAAAAAAAAAATTAATGTTTATCAATTAACAAAGCAGAATAAAAAAGATAGTTTAAGCAATAATATTAGTAATTTACTAAGACAAAACTACTACCACTTAGAGTATTGTTATGAAGAGGATTTAATAAAAGTAATTCGAAATAATAAATGAGATATAATATTGATTATAATTATTATTATTATATTGTATATTCATTAGCTTTATTATTATCGCTACAATTGGCTTCCTCAGATAGTTATGCATCCCCCATTACATTTGTTAGACAAGAAATAGTAGATATAGTTAATACAGATGGATGGAATCATATTACTGAAGAATTTAGTTCTGAACAATTTCAAGATATAAAATCAATTACTTATCAGAGTGATGGTAATTTTTTATATGCTACTATATTTTTAAAGTCATTATTTGAAATTCATCCTACATCTAATTATACTGCATATGGAATGTTAATAGATGTAGATTATGATATCAATACCGGTTGGAATGGATTTGATTATATATTAACTATATCATATAATAATGATCAAAAGATATGGACTTATCAGCTTGAAGAACGTTCAAATGATGGCTCAGCTAGAATACTAGATCAAAAAAATAATTTTACAAAATTTTTCGACGCTAATAATTCTGAATATGTATATCTTTTATTAGACTTAAAAAAAATAAATTATCCAGAAGAATTTTTAATAGTTTTTTATACAGATTATGATTATCAAGACAATGAGAGTGGTTCTTATAATGCAATAACAGATTTTAGTGATATGGTATTTATTCCTCCACCAAAATTTCAAATCACTACTTTACCAAATAATATAATGTTGAGACCAGGAGAAGAAGATATAGTTCAGATTAACATAAATACTTCAAATCATATTATTAAACCTGAAATTTCTTTTTTTACAGAAAATAAATCTGATATTTTAAATTCATTTGTTCGACCTAATAAGATAGAAATACCTTATTCAGGTTTTGCTGCTACCTATTTATATATTAATATATTAAATAATGCATCTCCTCAACTATATTCATTACCAATTTATGTAGAAGTAGAATTTCCAACTCAAACATTAAGTAAAGATCTTAAAAAAGAAATTACTAAAAATACTACAATATATCATAATTTGAGAATTAATATTTTAGAACCCTTTTCCTTTGAGGAAAAATTTACAAATTTTTGGAATGTTTACGGAGGAGTATTAAGTCTAATAGGAGGTGGATTCATCGCGGGAATTTCTGGTATCTTGATTGAAAAATTGAGAAAGAAAACAACCAATAATTAGATAACATTCCAATTTTTATTTTTGAAAAATGATTTTGTGTTATTAAGTAGAAATAAATAATTTGATAAATAATTGATTTGTTTATTTATGACTTTATTCTATTAATAAAAGAAAATTGCAACATTCAATGTGAAGAAAACAAAAATTGCATTAGTATTTTGATTCTATATATTTGTTTTACATTTGTTAGAATATAGTTGTATAATTTAAATTTAGTTATTTGGATTTGGCGTTAAATTTGATTGGGAAAACAATATATCTTTTATCTTGTTATACTCATCTATTGTTATTTCTCCTATTGCCAATCTATAATTTAAAATTTGAAGTGGGTCATTCTCAAGTGTACTTACCGGTTTCTCATTATTAATTGGTGTAGTTGGTATAGAACTTTTTTTATCTCTTATACCAAGTTTACTATCCTTATTAATATCTTCTTCACCTTGATTAACACTCTTCAGGTTTGGAGAATCTTCACCTTGATTAACACTCTTCAGGTTTGGAGAATCACCTCTTAATGAGGTTAGTACATATAACTTCCTATTTGATGTATCCATGCCATTAAGCATATAGGCACACCTAGAACATGCTGGTTTAAAGTTTAGGGACTCGACTTCTATTTGTAAATTCTGTTTTACTGCTAAGTCTTTAAGTCTATTGTATTCTTCTTCTGTAAGTTGATTTTTAACTAGATAATTATTAAATTCTTTTTCTTCATACTCTGTGAAGGTAAAATCGTGATTATCCGAGTCTTTTATTTTTTTTAATGCTTCGTCTCGCTTTATACAATTTCCATTTAATTCAATTTCATTACTATTACAATTTTGCTCTTTAACAGGATCTACAATTGGCTGTACTATTTCTGTATCAGGATCTACAATTGGCTGTACTATTTCTGTATCAGGATCTACAATTGGCTGTATCTCTTTAATTGGCTGTATCTCTTTAATTGGCTGTATCTCTTTAATTGGCTGTATCTCTTTAATTGGCTGTATGTCTCCTGTAGATGGTAATGTCTCTTGTGTAGGATCTACAATGGTGGTTGATTTAAAAGTATTCTGTTCATCAGTATCTAATGTAGGATTCTCAATGACCTCTTCCATTTGTTTATTTCTTGTATTAGAGAATTCTGCTAATAGTTTTTTTTGGAAGTTTTTGTCTAGATTCTTGGCTCCTACATCTTCTACACCGCCATTGTTATTCTCATTCTCATCATCGCTTCCCTCATCATCGCTTCCCTCATCATCGCTTCCCTCATCATCGCTTCCCTCATCATCGCT
>Ga0126312_10002706_pt1 | contig 11857 bp, 13 predicted proteins | sample Plot104A_FD_92537 | JGI IMG/M metagenome (GOLD analysis project Ga0126312, IMG submission 92537) | Serpentine soil microbial communities from UC McLaughlin Reserve, CA, USA - Plot104A | ecosystem: Environmental > Terrestrial > Soil > Grasslands | place: USA: UC McLaughlin Reserve, Lake County... | reverse complement strand
CGGATCAGCGAGCGGCCGGAGGCGCGAGAGAGCGCCTTCGCGAGCTCGGTCTTGCCGACGCCCGCCGGCCCCTCGACCAGCACGGGCTTGCCGAGCTCCTGCGCGAGGAAGGAGACGAGCGCGGCCGGCTCGTCGGCGAGGTAGCCGACGCTTCCGAGCGCCTCCTTCACGGCAACGACGTTGTCCATCTTCTCGGCCACGCCAATGAATAATGACGCGATGGCATCTCTCAGCGCGGGCGCGGTGCTCCCGGAGTCGATCGGCCCGTACGTGGCGCTGATGGGCGTCGGCTTCGCCGTCGGCATCTTCGGCCACCTCACCCGCTCTCGCTGGTTGGTGGCGATCGGGATCATCATGATTCTGCTGGCCACGCTGCTCTTTCCGCTCGCGCTCCAGATCCTCGAGGACGAGCCGCCCAAGCCGGGGCCGCGGGTGCCGATCGCGCTGCTTCGCTGATTGCGCGAGTATCAGGCGCGTGGGCAGGCTGGCCGACCTCGACCTGGGGCTGAAGCTGTCGCGAGACGAGGAGGCGCGCGAGCTCGATCGGGCTTGGTCTCGGCTCGCGCAGCTTCGGCTGACGCTGGGCGGCCTGATCGGCGACGGCCGGCTCGGCCCGCCCCTATGCGTCGTCTTCGAGGGCTGGGACGCCTCCGGCAAGGGCGGCGCGATCAAGCGCCTCGTCTCGCCGCTCGACCCGCGCCACGTGCGCGTCGCGCAGTTCGCGGCGCCGAGCGGCGGCGAGAAGCGCCACCACTTCCTCTGGCGGTTCTGGCCGAAGCTGCCGGGCTGGGGAGGCATGGCGGTCTTCGATCGCTCCTGGTACGGGCGCGTGCTGGTCGAGCGGGTCGAGGGCTTCGCCGCGCCGGAGGAATGGCGCCGCGCCTACGACGAGATCAACGCGTTCGAGCGATCCCTCGCCGACGAGGGGATGATCCTCGTCAAGCTCTGGCTCCACATCTCCGCCGACGAACAGCTGAAGCGCTTCCGCAGCCGCGAGGGCGACCCGCTCAAGGCCTGGAAGCTCACGGTCGACGATTGGCGAAATCGCGAGAAGCGCGACGCCTACGCCGGCGCGGTTGAGGAGATGCTGGCGCGGTGCGATCAGCCGTACGCGCCGTGGACGCTCGTCGAGGGCGATTCCAAGCGCTATGCGCGGGTCAAGGTCGTGAGGACCGTGATCGATGCCATCGAGGCAGGGATGAGCCGCTGGGGGATGGAGCCGCCGGCGCCGCTCTAGGTCGATAGGCTCGTGCGCCAGGGGTAACCGCGACACCCGAGGGGGTGAGGATGGCCGAGGAAGCCGAACGCAGAGTCGAGGCCACGCTCGAGGAGGTACGCAGCCTTCGCGCCGAGCTCGAGACGGCGCGCGCCCGCACCGCCGAGGCCGAGGCACGGCTCGAGCACGAGCTTCGCGACACGCGCGAGCGGCTGCGGCGCCAGGCTCAGGAAAAGCTGCGCGAGGCCGCCGAGCGGCTCCGGGAGCGGGCCTCCGCGCGCCTGCGCGAGCTGACCCACGAGGTACGCCGCGAGGCGCTCGTCGCGGCCCGGGAGAAGGCCGAGGCCGAGGCGGCCTCCAAGCTGGCGGCCGCCGAGCGCGAGGTGGCGCGGGCGCGGCGCCAGGCGGAGATCGCGACGGAGCGCGCCGAGGCCCGGATCCGCGCGGAACGCGTTCGCCACGAGAGCGAGTCGATCCCCTCGTAGCTTGGGCCCCGCCGGGGGTGAGCAACGAACCGTCCATATATGGGACGGAACGTTCCCCACCCCTGTCCCGTCAGTCGCCACTTCGGCGACGAGCGGGGCCGACCCGGCTTGGGCCGACCGCGCTCTCGCTCACGTCATGCGCCCGCTCAGGCGGGGATCTCCGCGTCGCTGTGCGCCTGGAGGACAGCCTCGCCCTCCTCGCCCGTGCGGATGCGGATCGCCTCCTCGACGGGGATCACGAAGATCTTCCCGTCGCCGACGTCCCCGGTCCGCGCGTGCTTGAGGATCGTCTCGACGACGATCGGCTTGTCCTTGTCCTCGACGACGCACTCGACCTTGAGCTTCGGCCGCACGTTGACGGTCAGGCTCGAGCCGCGGTACGTCTCGACGATGCCCTTCTGGCGGCCGGACCCCTTGACCTCGCTGATCGACAGGGACGGAAATCCCTTGTCGAGCAGCTCCGTCCGGATCGGCTCGAACGCCTCGTGGCGGATGAATGCCTCGATCTTCTTCATCTGGATCGTCCTTCCTATGCCTCGGAAGGCTGGTCGGTCATCGCGCTCACCGCCGGCGCCGGCGCCGACGCCGGCGGAGCCGGCGTCGGCCCGCCCGGATACTCCTCGGACGGGATGAACGCCTCCGGGTAGCCATACATACCGTGCTCGGAGATGTCCAGCCCGGCGTCCTCTTCGTCCGCGCTCACGCGCAGCCCGATCGTCATCTTGATCAGGGAGAACACCGCGTAGGAGGCGACGAATACGAACGCGAATGCGGCTGCCACCCCCAGCGCCTGGGCGCCGAGCTGGTGGAAGGAGCCCGTGTACCAGAGCCCGCCCTCACCGACCGCGTTGAACTCCGCGAACCGGGGCGCCGTGAACAGGCCGCAGGACAGCGTCCCCCAGATACCGGCGAGCCCGTGCGCCGAGAGTGCGCCCACCGGGTCGTCCAGGAGCTTCTCGATCGCCAGCACGCCCACGACGACGATCACCCCCGCGACCGCACCGATGATCGGCGCCGCCCAGTACTCGACGTAGCCCGAGGGCGCCGTGATCGCGACCAGGCCGGCGATCGCGCCATTGCCGGCCATGCCGATGTCGATCGTCTTGCGGAGCATGTACATGACGCTGACCGCCGCGATCACGCCGGCCGCCGCGGCCAGGTTCGTGACCAGGACGATCTCCGCGAACCGCAGACCGATCCCGGATGCCGCGTCGCCGAAGACGCCGAGCGTCGAGCCCGGGTTGAACCCGAACCAGCCGAGCCACAGGATCAGCACCCCGAGGCCGACCAGCGGCATCGAGTGCCCCGGGATCGCCCGCGGCTTGCCCTCCGACGTGTACTTGCCGCGGCGCGGCCCGAGCAGCAGGAGCGCCGCCAGCGCACCGGTCGCGCCGATCAGGTGGACGACGGTCGAACCGGCGAAGTCCTGCATCCCGACATTTACCTGGAGCCAGCCGCCGCCGAAGATCCAGTGGCTGATGATCGGGTAGAGCAGGGTGCTGAACACGACCGCGTAGATCACGTAGGCGCCGAACTTGATCCGCTCGAGCGTCGTTCCCCAGACGATTGCGAGGGAGACGGCGCAGAACGCGAACTGAAAGAACAAAAACGCCGCCGGGTCGACGCCGTAGGCGCCCACGAACGGGATCGCGTCGCCGGCCTCGGCGGCCGTCGAGCCGAGGTCGAGGAAGAATCCGGAATCGCCCCAGATCTCACCCGACCCACCGAACGCGAGCGCGAAGCCCACCGCCCAGTAGCAAATCGACGCGATCGAGAAGTTCACGAGGACCTTCGCGACGCCGGCGCCGACGTTCTTCATCCGCGAGAACCCGACCTCGAGCAGGAGGAAGCCCGCCTGCATGAACATCACGAGCACCGCCGCGACGATCAGCCAGGTGGTGTTCAGAGCATCGTCCGTCTCTCCGAGACTTCCCTTCAGGTTCTGGATCTGGGTAGCCGGGTCCGCCGCCCCGAGAGCCATCGACGGCAGCGCGAGCAGAGCCAGGAGGCCGATTGGGAGCACGGCCCAAAGGTGCCTTCGTCTCATCAGTCAGTTACCTCCACCCACCCCGGCTCCGTGCCGGTACGCGGGAAACGCCGAGCTGCCGCCCGGCGGTAGCGGTTCCAGGAATCCGCCGGAAACTAGGCGCGGAGGGTCGGCAGGTCGTTATCCCGGTGTCGAAACTTCGGGTCCGCCGGCTTGTACCGTCGGTCGAAGAAGGCCGGGCTCAGGCCTCGGCGCGGATCGTCGCCCAGCCGGATGGCTCGCCGGCGAGGACATCCCGCACGAGTCGCGGATCATCCTCGCCTGCAACGCCGGCACGCAGTTCGACGTGCGAATCGCCGAGGCTCTCGTCGGCCGCCTCGACGGGGCCGCGAGCCTGGGCTCGCGGCGGTCGACTCCTAGCCCTCGAGCTTGCCGATCTTGAAGATCTTCGTCCCGCAGTCGGGGCAGGTGCCCTGGATCGCGGGCCGACCGTTCTTCATCGTGACCTGCTGGGGGTCCTGGATCTCGACCTTCTTACGCTCCTTGACGCAATAACCCTCGGGCATTGAGTCTCTCCTCTCAGGGGGTGAACGTTCGAGCGACCGTAATGCAGTCACCGGACGCACGAACGCACAGATCGTAGCGTTCGTTACAAACCCTATGGATTCCCGCCGCCGAGGTTCGAGCTCTGGTTCGCGCTCGCGCTCCGCTCGAGGTCGGCGAGTTGGCTGCGGAGATCGTCGATGTCGTCCTGGACCACCGACAGCTCACTGTCCGATGTCCGCTGGCCGGATGCGATCGTGCTCACGCGGCTCTCGAGCGCGTCGAGGCGGTCGGTGACCGAAGCCACCGACTCCTTCGCTGCCTGGGAGGTCTCGCGCTTGACGGTCTCGACCTGATCGCGCAGGGCCCGGACGTCGTCCTTAGTGGCGCTCTCGTCCTTCGCGCTCAGCCCAAAGTAGACACCGGCACCCCCGGCGGCAAGCGCCAGCACGAGCGCGATCGCGGCGATCCATGTCCGAACCGCGACCGTGCGGTCGAGCTGCGCGAGCCACGCACGGAGGCCCTCGATCAGGTCGGCGCCCGCCTCGGGCGCCGGCGCGGGGGTCGCGGGCTTGGTCGGCTCCTGGCCCGTGGGAGGCGTGCCTGCGGCTTCCATTCGCTCGCTCAGGATGCCGGCAGCGGGGCGCGAACCTCGCCGTCGTCGGGCTCGAGCGGTCGCCCCTCCGCGACCCACGCCGTGATTCCGCCGCTGATCGTGTGGGCGTCGTAGCCGGCCTCGTGGAAGGCGTCGGCCGCCATCCGCGAACGGTCGCCGCTGCGGCAGTAGAAGATCACCGGGCGGTCGCGAGCGATGTCCTCGGCCGCCGCCACGAGCTCGTTCATCTCGATGTTCCGCGCTCCGGCGAGGCGGCCGCCATCCCACTCGTAGGTGCGGCGAACGTCGATCAGCTCGGCGCCCGCGGCGACCAGCTCCGCGGCGCGCTCGGGGGTCAGCTCGAGATCGGCTTCCGGCTCGGGGCTCACCGGAACATCAATACCATCCCCGCCTTCAATCCGAATCCAAAAGGAGCCTGAACAAGATGCCCGAAGCCGTGATCGTCGACGTCGCCCGCAGCCCGATCGGGCGCGCCTTCAAGGGATCGCTGGCACAGGTTCGACCGGACGAGACCGCCGCCTACATCGTCGACCAGCTGCTCGAGCGAAACCTGGACGTCTCGCCCGAGATGATCGAGGACGTCTTCTGCGGCTGCGGCATGCCCCAGGGTCTTCAGGCCTTCAACATCGCCCGGATCATCGTCCTGCTCTCCGAGAAGCTCCCGGAGACGGTGAACGGCGTCACGGTCTCGCGCTACTGCGCCTCGAGCCTCGACGCGATCCGGCACGCCGCGAATGCGATCAAGGCCGGCGAGGGCGACGCCTACATCGCCGCCGGCGTCGAGTGGGTGAGCCGGTACAACGAGCGCACCGAGCCGGCCGGCGCCGCGGACCAGAACCCGAAGCTCCAGGGCGCGGACGGCCAGCCGAATGCGTACATCGAGATGGGCCTGACGGCGGTCAACGTCGCCAAGAAGTACGAGGTCAGCCGCGCCGACATGGACAAGTACGCCCAGCGCTCGCAGGAGCTCGCGGTCGGCTCACAGGAGAGCGGCTTCTTCGATCGCGAGATCATCCCGGTGGCCGACCACGAGGGCAACGAGGTCTCAAAGGACGACGGCCCGCGGCCGAGCTCGACGCTGGAGAAGCTCGCCGAGCTTCCCGAGGCGTTCGGCGACGGCGGGGTCACCGCGGGCAACTCCTGCCCGCTCAACGACGGCGCCGCCGCGGTGCTCGTGATGTCGGAGGCGAGGGCGAACGAGCTCGGGCTCCAGCCGAAGGCGCGGATCGTGAGCGCCGCGACCTGGGGCAACGAGCCCGAGTACATGGGCGTGGCGCCGATCGGCGCGATCAAGAAGGTGCTGGAGCGCACCGGGATGACGATGAGCGACATCGACACCGTCGAGCTGAACGAGGCCTTCGCGGCCCAGGTGATCCCGATCATGAGCGAGTGCGATATCCCCCTCTCCAAGCTCAATACCCATGGCGGAGCCATCGCCCTCGGCCACCCGTTCGGAATGACCGGCGCCCGGATCATGACGACGCTGCTCAACGTGATGGAGACCGACGATCACCAGGTCGGCCTGGAGACCATGTGCGTCGCGGGCGGCCAGGGCGAGGCGATGATCGTCGAGCGCTTGAACTGAGCAGCTACGCCGCTCCCTCAGCGGCGGCTAGCGCGGCTCAATCGTCGCCGGCCGCGCCTCGGCCGCTCGCGGATCGTGATCGAGCTCAGTCCTCGAACAGCGCGTATCCGTAGGAGCCGCGCTTCAAGGCGAGCTTCGCGATCGCCGCGATCCGCTCGTCGTCGTTTTGGTCGAGCTGCCCAAGTCCCGAGCTGACGCGGGCAGCGGCGCGCTCGCAGAACGTGTCGGCGATGTAGCGCTCCTGCCCCGAGGGCTCCACCCCCTGGTCCTCGAAGATCGAGCTGACCCGCGAGATGACAGCGATCTGGGCGTAGATGTCGGAGATCGCCGCCGAGATCCGCTTCTGATGGAACTGGCGCTCGACGATCGCACCGCGATGCTCGCGAAGGAGCGATTCGCTCGCCGAGCGCAGCTTCGAAACCTGGTCCGAGACGGCCGCGGCGCGCTCGGCGAGCTCGGGATGAGCGCGGGTGATCCGGTCCGGCCGCACCTGGCGCTGGATCCGCTCGCCCACGTAGTCGGCCAGCACGCCGATCGAGCCGATCGGGTCGGAGAGCCCGATCTCGCCGAGCCCGGAGAGCTTCTCGCCCACCGGCTTCATCCCGGAAAGCGCGATGAAGGCGCGCATCACGTCGTTCGCGCCCTCGAAGATCGGGAAGATCCGGATGTCGCGCAGGATCTTCTCGTAGGGCTCGTCGCGCATGTAGCCGGCGCCGCCTTTGAGCTGCATCGCACGATTCGCCGCATACCAGAGGAACTCGGTCCCCCCGACCTTGCAGATCGCCGACTCGAGCGAGTAGTCCTCGACTCCGCGGTCGACCAGGCCGCAGGTCAAGTAACACATCGACTCGAGCCCGAAGAGGTAGGAGACCATCCAGCCGACCTTGTCCTGGACGAGCTCGAAGTCGGCGAGCGCGTGGCCGAACTGCCGGCGCTCCTTGACGTGCTCGATCGCGAGGTCGAGGAGCCGCTTCGTCGCGCCGACCGAGCCGGTGCCGAGCCCGATGCGGCCGTTGTTGAGGATCTGCATCGCGATCCTGAACCCGTCGCCGGGCTCGCCGAGGACGTTCTCCGCCGGGACCCTGACGTCGTTGAAGTACAGGCGCCTGAGGTCGTTTCCGCGCAGGCCCATCGTGTCGAAGCGCTCGCCGACTTCGAACCCCTTCATCCCGCGCTCGAGGATGAGCGCGATGTGGCGGTCCTTGCCGTCCACCTCGCAGCGGGCGAAGGCGGTGAAGACGTCTCCGGTGCCGCCGTTTCCGATGTAGCGCTTCTCGCCGTTCAGGACCCAGGAGCCGTCGCGCTGTTCGACCGCCCGCGACCGGATCTCATACGCGTCGGATCCGGCCTCGGGCTCCGTGAGGGCGAAGCCCGCCAGCTTGCGCCCCGACACCAGGTCCGGCAGAAAGCGCTCCTTCTGCTCGTCGGTCCCGAACATGTGGATGCCCTTGAAGCCGATCGACTGGTGCACGCCGAGCACGATCGAGAGCGTCGCGTCGATCTGGGCGAAGGTCTCGAAGACGCGCGCGTAGCCGGTCTGTGAGAGCCCCTGGCCGCCGTAGCGCTCGTCGACGTAGAGGCCGAGGAGCCCCGCCTCGCCGAGGTCGCGGATGACGTCGTCGCCGAGCCACCGCTTCTGCTCGATCTTGCGGTGATCCATCCGTGACCCGATCTCCCGCGCGGCGGCGTTGAGGCGCCGGATCCTGTCCTGCTCCCCCGGATCGGGAGCCGGCCAGGGGAACACCAGCTCCTCGTGGATCTCGCCGCAGAAGAGCGACTTGCAAAAGGAGGAGACCGCGTCTTCCGGCTTGCCCTCGATCTGCGCTTGGGTCGCGGCCTCCACCGCGCCGACACTACCCGGCCGGCGCGGTTGTAAGTTTCGCCGGCACGATGACGACGGTGATCGAGACCCACGGTCTGACCGACTCCCAGCGCGACTTCCAGGCGGCTCTTCGTGACTTCTGCGCCCGCGAGGTCGGAACCAAGGAGCAGCGGGAGCGGCTCACGAACGGCTACACGGACCTCCACAACCAGGAGATCTACGAGAAGCTCGCCGACCTGGGCTGGCTAGGCGTCGCGATCGACGAGGCCTACGGCGGGGCCGGCGGCGGCATGGTCGAGGCCTGCATCTTCCTCGAGGAGACGATGCGCGGGCTCGTGCCGATCGCGGGCTACGGCGTCAGCCTGATCGTCGCCGGGGCGTATGAGCGCTTCGGGACCGAGGAGCAGAAGCGGGAGATCCTCGGCGGCATCACTCGCGGCCGGGTCGAGGCGATCGCGATGTCCGAGCCCGAGGCGGGCTCCGACGTCGGCAACCTCTCCTGCCGCGCCGAGCCGTCCAATGGCGGCTTCGTGCTCAACGGCCAGAAGACCTGGATCTCCGCCGCGCACATCGCCGACCACGTCCTGGTCGTCTGCCGGACCGATCCGACGGGTGGAAAGCACGACGGTCTCTCGATGGTCTCCGTCCCGGCCGACGCCCAGGGAATCGAGATCCGCGGAATCGAGACGATGGGCGGCCGCGAGGTGAACGACGTCTTCCTCACCGATTGCCACGTGCCCTCCGACCGGGTGCTCGGCCGGGTCGACGGCGGCTGGATGCAGCTCATGGCGGGCCTCAACGTCGAGCGCCTGATCCTTGCCGCCAGCGCGCTCGGGATCGCGCAGCGAGCCTTCGACGACGTCCTCGCCTATGTCAAGGAGAGAAGGCAGTTCGGCCGCCCGATCGGCTCCTTCCAGGCGCTCAAGCACAGGATCGCGGACCTCGCAACCGAGATCGAGTGCGCGCGCCTGCTGGTCTACGACGTCGCCCGCAAGGTCGATGCAGACCCGGACCGAATGCTGCCGCGGGAGGCTTCGATGGCGAAGCTGAAGGCGACCGAGGTCGCGAAGAACGCGGCGCTCGAGGGGATGCAGATGATGGGCGGCTATGGCTACGCGACGGAGTACGACATGGAGCGCCACGTTCGGTCGACCCTTGTGATGTCGATCTACGGCGGCACCAGCGAGATCCAGCGCGAGATCGTCTCGAAGACCTTCGGGCTCTAGCCCGCGCGGCCGTTTGACGGCCCGGCTCCGGCGAGCAGCGGCTCGGTCTCGTCGGCGATCAGCCGCGCGAGCGGCAGCGAGGACGTGGCGGCGGGGGAGGGCGCGTTGCGGACGTAGAGCACGCGGTCGGTGCGCGAGACGACGAAGTCGTCGATTAGCGATCCGTCGCGGCCGACCGCCTGGGCCCGGATGCCGGCGAGCCCGGCGAGGAAGTCGCGCGAGCGAAGCTCCGGGACGAGCCGCCGCGCGGAGGCGACGAACGCGCGCCGCGACGCCGCGTGGGCGATCTCGATCAGGCCGGCGCGCCAGTGGCGGCGCAGGAGTCGCCATGTCCCGGGCCACCCGAGCGTGTCGCGCAGGTCGGCGCGGCTGAGGCGCAGGAGCCTGTAGGCGTCACGGGCGCCGACCATGAGCGCCGACGGGCCGAGGTTGACCGCGCCATCGATGCCGCGCGTCAGGTGAGCGCCGAGGAACGGCAGCTCGGGGTCGGGGACCGGGTAGACGCTGGCGCGCACGAGGTGGGCGCGCTCGGGGCGCAGGCGCAGATAGGCGCCGCGGAACGGAACGATCCGCGGGTCGGCCGCGGCCCCCGCGGCGCGCGCCAGGCGATCCGCCCAGGCGCCGGCGCAGACGACGACCGCCGTCGCTCGCGTCGTCCCGCGCGCATGGCGCACCGTCACCCCTGTGGCCTGCTCGACGATCGCGTCCACCCCGCAGCCGAGTGAGAGGGAGCCGCGATTCGCGGCGACGTCCTGCGCGTAGGCGGCGGCCACCCGATCGAAGTCGGTGACGCCGGTGTTCGGCGAGTGAAGCGCGGCAACCCCCCGCGCGTGCGGCTCGATCTCGGCGATCTCCTCGGCTTCGACCCGGCGGAGCCCGGGGACGCCGTTGGCGCGCGCGCGCCGCTCGAGCTCGTCGAGGCCCGGGACCTCGGCCGGTGCCGCGGCCACGATCAGCTTGCCGTTCGGTAGCGCCGGGATGCCGCGCTGCTCGCAGTAGGCGTAGAGCTCGGCAGCGCCGGCGACGCATAACCGGGCCTTCAGCGATCCCGGGGCGTAGTAGACGCCAGCATGGATCACGCCGCTCGCGTGGCTCGTCTGGTGCGCGGCGATCCGCGGCTCGCGCTCGAGCACCGCGACGCTCGCCCCTGGGTGGCGCACCGCCAGCTCCCTCGCCGCCGCCAGGCCGACGATCCCGGCGCCGACGACCACCACATCGCAATCTCGAGGAGGCTCCGGCGACGCCACGGTGCGAGACTAGCCGGGTGGCGCTGCCCCTCAGCCCCCCGATCCACCCCCAGCTCGCGCTCTCGCGAAAGGCGCTGCCCGAGGGCGAGGAGTGGGCGTACGAGCCGAAGTACGACGGCTTCCGCGCGCTCGCCTTCGTCGAGGGCCCCGAGCTCTTCCTGCAGTCGCGCAACGGCCGCCCGCTGGCCCGCTACTTCCCCGAGCTCGTGTTCCCTGAGGGCCGGTACGTGCTCGACGGCGAGCTCGTGATCGTCGACGGCGACGGCGCGGAGGAGTTCGACGCGCTCCAGAACCGCCTCCACCCGGCCGAGTCCAGGGTCCGGATGCTCGCCCAGGAGACCCCGGCGCGGTTCCGGGCCTTCGACGTGCTCGCGCATGAGGACTCGGCGGAGCTCGAGGTCCCGTTCGCCGAGCGGCGTGAGCGGCTTCAGGCCCTCGTCGAGGGGTTTGGAGACCCGGGAACGATTGAGCTCACCCCGATCGCGCGGGATCGGGGTGACGCCGAGCCGTGGCTTCGAGGTGGCGAGGGCGTGATCGCGAAGCTCCTCGACGCGCCCTACCGGCCGGGCGAGCGCAAGGGGATGGTGAAGGTGAAGCGGGTGCGGACGATCGACGCCGTCGTCGTCGGCTGGCGCCCCGGCAAGGAGGAGGACACCGTCGGCTCGCTCATCCTCGGTCTCTACGACGACGGCGAGCTCCGCGTCGTCGGTCACACCTCGGGGCTCAAGGCGAAGGAGAAGCGCGACCTCGTGGAGACGCTGGCGCCGTACGCGAGCGGCGAGAAGGGCTCGGCCGATCCGAGCCGCTGGTCGGCCGACCGCGACCTCGAGTGGGTCGGGCTGCGGCCCGAGCTCGTCGTCGAGGTGAGCTTCGACCACGTCTCCGCCGGGCGCATCCGTCACGGCGCGAAGCTCCTTCGCTGGCGCGAGGACAAGGACCCGTCCGAGTGCCGCTACGAGCAGCTCGACGTCTGAGCGTCAATCCTCGCGCGCTCGGCTTGGCTGCACCCGCTTCGGCTCGCCTCGCTGCTTCCTGAAGTGGGGCGGCCACGGCGCGTCGCCGAGGCCCTCGGCCTCGTCGCGGTCGGCGAGCTCGTGAAGGGGCTCCAGCGAGTGGTGGACGTCGTCGAT
>Ga0126312_10002704_pt1 | contig 11864 bp, 11 predicted proteins | sample Plot104A_FD_92537 | JGI IMG/M metagenome (GOLD analysis project Ga0126312, IMG submission 92537) | Serpentine soil microbial communities from UC McLaughlin Reserve, CA, USA - Plot104A | ecosystem: Environmental > Terrestrial > Soil > Grasslands | place: USA: UC McLaughlin Reserve, Lake County... | reverse complement strand
GTGCTGACGCCGGTCACGAAGAGGATGAACGTGATCGAGAGCGGATCGGCGAGGAACCCGAGCTTCACCTGCAGCCCGCCGGTCGGGAACCATGTGAAGAGATCGACGGTGTGCACACGCGGCTCCACGTCCCGCAGCGCCAGCAGCATCACGATCGACCACGCGAACGACAGGGCCATCAGGCCGGTGGCCAGCCACCCGGCCTTGGGCTCGCCGAGGCGCCGGCCGAACAAGAGCAGGATCGCCGCACCCAGCGCCGGGAGCGCGGGGACGATCCAGATGAGATCGAGCAGGTCGCGGGCGTCCACCCTCAGCCCTTCAACAGCCGGACGTCGTCCGCGGTAGCGCCCTGCCGGCGCCGGAAGATGGCGACGATGATCGCGAGCCCGACCGCGACCTCGGCCGCCGCCACCACGAGGGTGAAGAACACGATCACCTGGCCCCCGATGTCGTCGAGGGCGCGCGAGAACGTCACGAACGTGAGGTTGGCGGCGTTGAGCATGAGCTCGACGCACATGAACATCACGAGCACGTTGCGGCGCAGCAGCAGCCCGACAGCGCCGATCGTGAAGAGCAACGCACCGACCACCAGGTAGTAGTTCGGGGTGATGTCGAGGGCGGCGAGGCTCACGGCGTCACCACCTCTTCCTCGCCCTCCTCGGCGTCGCTCAGCTCGGCCTCGGAGATCTCGTCCTCGATGGCGCGCTCGTGCTCGTCGAGCTGGGCGCGCTGGCCACTGCGCCGGGCGAGAACGACCGCACCCACGACCGCGATCACGAGCAGGACGGCCGTGAGCTCGAAGGCCCAGAGGAAGTCGGTGAACAGCGTGCGGGCGACCCGCTGGATGTTGCCGAGGTCCTGCCCGTCGACCTGCCTCCGCACCGACCCCCGCACCGACGGCGCCCCGGTCGCCCACGTCCGCCCGGCGAGCACGAAGATCTCGCCGAGCAGGATCGCGCCCAGCGCGACCGCCGCCGGTCGCTGGTACGGGATCGGGTCCCGGAGCGACTCTTCCCGGTCGACGCCGAGGAGCATGATCACGAACAGGAACAGCACGACGATGGCGCCGGCGTAGACGATGACCTGCACCGCCGCGACCAGCTGCGCCTCCTGGAGCAGGAAGAAAATCGCCACCGCCACCAGCGTCACGACCAAGAGGAGCGCGCAGTGGACCGGGTTGCGCGCCAGTACGACGCCGACGGCGCCTCCGAGCGCGAGCGCGGCGGCGAAGAAGAAGAGGACCGCCTCGACGGTCACTCGCTCTGGCCCTTCTCGGGGGGCCGGATGCCGTAGCCGAGCTCGGCCGACCAGCTGACCTTCCCCTCGTAGCCGGCGTCACCCGACGGTGACGTCGCCCGCATCCAGGCGCTCGTGTCGTCGTCCTCGTTGCCGAGCCACAGCTCCCACGGCAGCCGGCGGGCGTGGCCTTCGTCGTCGACGAGCAGCTCGTCCTTGGTGTAGATCGCGTCGTCGCGATTGGTGAACGAGAACTCGAACTGCTTCGTCTCGGTGATGGCCTCGGTCGGGCACGCCTCGACGCACATGTCGCAGTGGATGCAGCGGAGATAGTTGATCTCATACACGAATCCGTACCGCTCCCCGGGAGCGACGGGCGCGTCGGGCGGGTTGTCGGCGCCGCGCACGTAGATGCACCGCGCCGGGCACACGCCCGCGCACAGCTCGCAGCCGATGCACTTCTCCATACCGTCCTCGTAGCGGTTGAGGACGTGCCGGCCATGGAGGCGTTCCGGCTTCGGACTCTTCTCCTTCGGGTAGAAGTCCGTGAGCCGTGGACGAAAGACCTGCCGGAGCGGGATGGTGAAGCCGCGGAGCATGTCGAGCACGCTCATCAGCGGATCTGGTCCTGGTGTTCGAGCTCGCCCGGTTTCGTCATCGAGGCATAGAGCACCAGGTAGACGAGGACGGCTCCGACGGCGGCGGCGGGCACGACGATCCAGAGGTTCCAGCCCTCCTGGCGTCCGATCACGACGAGGCCCGAGACCATCAGCCACAGGAACGCGATCTCGATCAGGTACTTCCAGCCGACGTCCATCAGCTGGTCGTAGCGCAGCCGCGGCAGCGTGGCGCGTATCAGCACCGTGCCGTACAGCAGCACGAGCAGCTTGAGCATGAACCAGAAGACCGGCATCACCCAGACGTTGATCGTGCTCGTCGCGTCGAGAAAGCCGAGCTCGGGGCCCGAGGGGCCGCCGAGGAACAACGTGACCGCGATCGCGCTCATCGTGATCACGTTCATGAACTCGGCGAGGAAGAAGATCGCGAAGCGGATGCCCGTGTACTCGGTGTGGAATCCGCCGACGAGCTCCTGCTCCGCCTCGACGAGGTCGAACGGCGGGTGGTTCGTCTCGGCGATGGCGGCGATGAGGAAGATCACGAAGGCGACGATCGCCGGGCGCACGTACCACTGGCCGAGGCCGTGCAGGAAGCTTCCCGTCCACGCCTGCCCCTCGACGATCCCCCGCGTCGAGAGCGTTCCGGACTGGATCAGCACACCGACGACGGCGAGACCGAACGCGGCCTCGTAGCTGAGAAGCTGGGCGGACGCCCGCACCGATCCGAGCAGCGGGTACTTGGACCCCGACGACCAGCCCGCCAGCATCACGCCGTACAGGCCCAGGCCGGACATCGCCAGCAGCCACAGCACCCCGACCGGCAGCTCGGCCAGCTGGAGGAACGTCTCGTGGCCGGCCACGCTCACCAGCCCGCCGATGGGCACGATGCTGAACGCGAGGAACGCCGGCAGGATCGACAAGTACGGCGCGATGAGAAAGATGGGCCGGTCGGCGCTCCTCGGCATCGACTGCTCCTTGAAGAACAGCTTGATGCCGTCGGCGAGAGTCTGGAGGATCCCGAAGGGTCCGGCGTTGTCCGGACCGACCCGGTTCTGCATGTCGGCGATGGCCTTGCGCAGGAACCAGATATAGAAGAGGACGGCGATCAAGAGCAGCGCGAACGTCAGGATCGTCTTGCCGATGACGATCAGCACGACGGTCAGGTCGATGTCGCCGCCCAGGACCGGGTCGATGAACGTCACGAACGCGTCTCCACCATCTCCAACCGGATGTCCGTGACGGCGGCGGTGGCATCGATCAGGTCACCGGCGCCGGGACCGGGCTGGTTGAACGTGAGGAACGCGACGCCACGCGGGATGCCGGGCGCGGCGCGCACGGGCAGCACCACCGAGCCGCGTCCGCTGGTGGCCTGCACCTCGTCGCCGTCGGGGATGCCGATCCGGTCGCGATCGCTCGGGTGGACGAGCAGCGTGGCGCCTCCGGCGAGCGGCGCGAGCGACGGCGAGGCGGCGCTCACCCGTCCGGCGTCGTAGAGCTTCCGCCCGGACACGAGCCGGAGCGCGTATGCGTCGCGAGCCTGGGCGGGCGCCCGGCCCGTGGCGCGGTCCCATTGGTGCAACGGCGGGCCGGCGGCGAGCGTGTCGCGCGCCGCGCTGCCGAGCGCGTCCGCCTCGGCGCTGGACCCGGCCGGCCCCTCGACCTCGGTCAGGCCCGGCTTCACGGTCGTGGTCGATCCGGTCCCGGTGGCCTCGACCACACCGGTGCCGACGTGCGACGTGAGCGCCTCCTCGGAGGAGATCGTCCCCGGCAGGATCGGCTCCCACGACGCGTCGGTGAGCGGCGGGCCGGCGGCGTCGAGGACGAGCTCGTCGTGGTGGTCACCGAGCGGCAGGACGAGGCCGTCCCGGGCGCGCCCGATCAGACCGGCGTCGACGCCGGCGAAGACGGGCGCGACGCGGGCGATCTCGTCCTGCACCTCGGGCACGGTCTCGAGGTCGAAATCGGCGTCGAATCGCGCCGCAAGCTCGGCGGCGATGCGCCAGTCCGACATCACAGTGCCCTCGGGCGAGATCTGCTGCGAGAGCCGCTGGACCCGCCCCTCGATGTTGGAGGCCGTGCCGGGCTTCTCGGCCCACACCGTGACGGGAAGGAACACGTTCGCCGCCCGGGTGCTCTCGGTGAGGAAGGCGTCGCACGCGATCACGAAGTCGACGTTGGCGATCGCGTCGCGGGCGAGGCGTCGGTCGGGGAAGTCGGCGATGGGATCGGCGTCGAGCAGCACGAGCCCGTGCAGCTGCCCGTCCACCGCGGCCTGGAGGATCCCGGACGCGTCCAGTCCCCGGCGCCGGGGGACGGCGCCCCACGCGTCGGTGAAGCGCTCGCGCCCGGCATCGAGGGTGACGCGCCCGGGCAGGAAGCCGGGCGCGAGGCCGAGATCGAGGGCGCCGTGCACGTTCGAACGGCGGAGGGCCGAGAGGAACCGCGTGCCGGGGCGCGCGCCGAGCAGCGCGGCGGCGCGCACGACCGAGTCGGCCGCCTCGGCAACCGACGGGCGACCGAGGATCACCACGACGTCGCCGTCCCGACCGGCAAGGAGCGAACCGGCACGATCGATCTGGTCGTCGCCGGTGCGGTCGCCGTCGAACGCCCGGACAAGATCGGCGATGACCTCGTGCGCCTCGCCGGGTACGTAGCGGACGACTGCGTCCGCGTCTCGTGTCAGGCCGTTGTCGCACGGCGCGACGTCGATCAGCGGCACACCGAGGTCCACGGCCGCCTTCCGGACCCGCAGGAAGAGCACCGGTAGCTCCTCCTTCAGGTCGGGCGCCAGGAGCACGATCGCGGCGGCACGGTCGCAATCGGCGATCGTCGCCCGCGGGAGGCCGAGCATGACGTCGGCCGGCAGCCCGTCACCGAGCTGGGCGTCGACGTGGTCGGTGCCGAGGACGCCCTTCGCGAACCGGGACCAGACGTACGCATCCTCGTTCGTTCCGCGTCCGCCGCCGAGGACCGCGACGCCCTCGGGGCCGTGCACGTCGAGGACCTTGCGGAGGCCGGCGGCGGCGGCGTCGAGCGCCTCGGGCCACGACGTCTCGACGAGGTCGCCCCGCTCGCGCACCATCGGCACACGCACGCGGTCGTCGGCGTGCACCCACTCGTATCCGTACCGGCCCTTGTCGCACAGCCACCCTTCGTTCACCGGGTCCGAGTCGACGCCGAGCAGGCGGACGAGGCGGTTGGACGACGACTGGACCGCGGCGCGGCAATGCACCGCGCACGTCACGCACGACGTCTCCGAGGTCGTGAGGTCCCACGGCCGGGCGGCGAATCGGTACGGCTTCGCCGTCAGCGCCCCGACCGGGCAGATCTGCACGGTGTTCCCCGAGAAGTACGACGTGAACGGGTCGTCGGGATACGTGATGACCTCGGTGAGGTCGCCACGGCCCCCGAAGTCGATCAGCGGGTCGCCGGCGATCTCGGCGGCGAAGCGCGTGCACCGCCCGCACTGGATGCAGCGCTCGCGGTCGAGCAGCACGAGGTCGCTGATCGGGATGGGCTTCTCGAAATGGCGCTTCTCCTCGATATAGCGCGACTCGCCCGGCCCGAACGCCAGGGTCTGGTCCTGGAGCGGGCACTCGCCGCCGCGGTCGCAGACCGGGCAGTCGAGCGGATGGTTGATGAGGAGGAACTCGAGCACGCCGTCCTGGGCCTTGCGCACGCTGTCCTTCTGGGTGTGGACGACCATGCCGTCGTACACCGGGGTCGCGCACGCGATCTGCAGCCCGCGCAGGCCCTCGACCTCGACGAGGCACATGCGGCACATGCCGACCGGCTTCATGCGGTCGTGCCAGCAGAAGCGCGGGATGTAGGTGCCGTGCTCCTGGGCCGATTTGATCAGCAGCTCGCCGTTCGGGACCTGGACCTCGCGGCCGTCCACGGTGATCGTGACCTGGTCGGGGCCGGGACGGACGGGCAGCACGTACTCCCACTCCGACGGCCACTGGCTCATCGGCTGGTCGCTCATCACCCACCTCCGCCCGGCGCCGCGACCGGGATCCGGGTCCGGGTGTCCGCGCCCATCCGCTCGTCGATCTCGTCGCGGAAGTAGCGATCGAGGCTCACGACGTGCGACATGATGCTGGGCCCGAGCGCGCAGATCGTCGTCTGCGCGAACGGGGCGTTCAGGCCGGGAACGACGTTGTCGCCGAAGTCGAGCATCAGGTCGAGGTCGTCGGGTCGCCCGAGGCCGTGCGACATGCGGTACAGGATCCGCTCGATCCAGCCCGACCCCTCGCGGCACGGCGTGCACTTCCCGCACGACTCGTGAGCGAAGAACTTCGCCAGCCGCCACGCGACGAACAGCGGATCGGTGGTCTCGTCGAACACCATGATCGCTCCCGACCCGAGCATGGACTTGAGCTCGTTCTGCACGTGATCCATGTCGGTGGGCTCGTCGAGGTGCTCGGGCATCAGCCACGGCGACGACGCGCCGCCCGGGATGAAGAACTTCACCTTGCGCCCGCCGGGTACACCGCCGGCGAGCCCCTCGATGAGCTCGCGGAACGTCGTGCCCAGCTCGACCTCGTAATTGCCTGGCCGTTCGACGTGACCGGACACGGAGAAGATCCGGGTACCCGTCGACCGGCCGACCCCGAGCCCCGCGTACCAGTCACCGCCGCGGTCGATGATGTGCGGGACCGTGGAGAGAGTCTCGACGTTGTTCACGACCGTCGGCTTCGCGAACAGCCCTTGCACGGCCGGGAACGGCGGCTTGATGCGCGGCATGGCGCGCTCGCCCTCGAGGCTGGACAGCAGGCCGGTCTCGTCGCCGGCGACGTAGGAGCCCGCGCCACGGTGCAGGATCACATCCAGATCGAAGCCCGAACCGAGGATGTTCCGGCCGAGGAAGCCGCGCTCGTAGGCATCGGCGACGGCGCGGGCGACCCGCTCGTACCCGAGCGCGAACTCGCCGCGGACGTAGACGAAGGCGAGGTGGCACTCGACCGCGAACGCGGAGATCACGATGCCCTCGATCAGCTGGTGCGGGTCGCGCTCCAAGAGCATGTGGTCCTTGAACGTCGACGGCTCGCCCTCGTCGGCATTGACGGCGAGGTAGCGCGGGTACACGCCCTTGGGGAGGAACGACCACTTCTGCCCCGTGCCGAACCCGGCGCCGCCCCTGCCGCGCAGGCCCGACGCCTTCACCTGCTCTTCCTGGATCGCCTCGGGCGTCATCGCCAGCGCCTTGCGCAGCACGTCGTAGCCGCCGGTCGCGAGGTACCGGTCGATCGTCCACGAGTCGCCCGCGTGATCGTGCAGCCGTTTGGTGACGATGCGGGTCTCGGGCATCAGCGCGCGGCTCCCGCGTCGACGCGTGTTCCGGAGATCGTGCGCGGCGTTCGGACGCGCGACTTGTACTCGTCGATGATCGTCGCGGCTGCGTCGGCGCCGACGGGGCCGTGGTAGTCGTAGTTCACCTGCATGACGGGAGCGAGGTCGCAGGCGGCGAGACACTCGACCTCCTCGACGAACACGTCGTCGTCGTCGAGGTGCCGGTCCTCGAGCGCGCGCAGCAGCTCCGGGCCGCCGTTCACGAGACAGCTGACGTTGGTGCACACCGACACGACGAGCTGCCCGACGGGCTCGCGCTTGAACATCGTGTAGAAGGAGCACACGCCGAGCACCTGGGCCGAGGTCAGGTCGAGGATGCCGCCGATCTCCTCCATGGCGGCGGGACTCACCCAGCCGTCCTGGTCCTGGGCGAGGTGCAGCAGCGGGAGGATGGCCGACTTCGCCACCGGGTAGCGGGCGACGATCTCGTCGGCGCGAGCCCGGTTCTCCGGGGTGAAGGGCATTACCGGTCGACCTCGCCCATGATCGGGTCGACGCTCGAGATCACGGCCACCGCGTCGGCGATCAGGCGGTCCTCCATCATCGGGGTCATCGACTGGAGGTTGTAGAAGGACGGCCCCCGAATGTGCAGCCGGCACGGCTTCCCCGTGCCGTCGGCGACGAGATAGCAGCCGACCTCGCCGCGCGGCGACTCGACGCTGACGTACGTCTCACCGGGCGGCACCTTGAACCCTTCGGTGAAGAGCTTGAAGTGGTGGATCAGGGCCTCCATCGATTCGTCGATGCGGGCGCGCGGCGGGGGCGTGACCTTACGGTCCTGCACCCGGTAGTCCCCCGGTGGCATCTTCTCGACGCACTGGCGCACGATCTTCGCCGACTCGAGGATCTCGTGGAGCCGGATGCGGTACCGGTCGTAACAGTCGCCGTTCTGCGTGTAGATGACATCGAAGTCGACCTCGTCGTACGCGAGGTACGGCTGGGACTTGCGCAGGTCCCACGGGAAGCCGGTCGAGCGGAGGATCGGGCCCGTTGCGCTGAGCGCAAGCGCCTGCTCGGTGGTGATCACGCCGACGCCGACGAGGCGCTCCTGCCAGATGGGATTCCCGGTCAGCAACTCGTCGTACTCGGACACGCCCTTCTCGACGGTCTCGCACAAAGCGAGGGTGTCCTCCTGCCAGCCGTCGGGCAGCTCGGCGGCGACACCGCCGGGACGGATGTAGTTGTTGTTCATCCGGAGCCCGGTGATCTTCTCGAGCAGCCGCAGCGTCTCCTCGCGCTCGCGCCAGCCGTAGACGATCATCGACAACGCGCCCATGTCCAAGCCGTTCGTTGCCTGGAACAACAGGTGCGATGCCATGCGGTTCAGCTCGTTCAGGTACATGCGGATCCACGTGGCTCGGGGCGGGACCTCGATGTCGAGGAGCCGCTCCACGGCCATCGAGAACACGAGCTCGTTCGAAAGCGGCGACGCGTAGTCCATCCGGGTGACGTTGGTCGCGCCCTGCACGTACGTGAGCTCCTCGCCCGTCTTCTCCATTCCGGTGTGCAGGTACCCGATCACGGGCTTGGCCCGGATGACCGTCTCGGCGTCGAGCTCGAGCATCACGCGCAACACGCCGTGGGTCGACGGGTGCTGCGGACCCATGTTGATGATCATCGTGTCGCCCTCGCCCTCGACCTCGGGCCAGGGGCCGCCGGTGACCACGAGCTCGCGCTCCGGCTGGAGCTCCTGGGCACCCTCGTCGGTCTGCCGGGTCAGACGAGGGTCGGCGGGGACGAACTCCTCGTCGTGCTCGTCGGGCGGGCGCGCACGGGAGTCGTCGCGGGTGCCGTCGCGTGTGTCGCTCATCGCGGCCTCGGATCTTCCTTGAAGGTGACGGGCACGCGCGCGGGGGCGTCGTCCTTGCGCAGCGGGTATCCCACCCAGTCGTCGGGCATCAGGATGCGGGCGAGGTCGGGGTGACCGGTGAACGTGATACCGAACAGGTCGTACACCTCACGTTCGCCGAAGTTCGTGCCCGGGTACGCGTCGGTGAGGCTCGGGACCGACGCGTCCCCGGCCGGCACCTCGCAGATCGCACGGATGCGCCGGTTGCGGGGGTGCGAGAGGAAGTTGGCGATCACCTCGAAGCGCTCCGTGTTCACGCCCGGCACGAAGAGCCGGGCGGCATCGACGAGGTGGTCGACCGCCGTCACATCAAGGCACTGGGTGAATTGCTGCTCGTCGCGCAGGAACCCGCCCAACTCGGCCCAGACGGCGCGATCGACGTACACGACGGGCTGGCCGTGCGAACGGTGGAACACCGTCCCCGGGAACCGCTCGACCACGGCCGCCGCCACCTCGTCGTCCGGTACCGGCGCCTTCTCCTTCTCCTCTTCTTCTACGCGCGTGTCGCCGTTCTTGTGAGCGTCTTCACGAGCGTCGTCGTCGGGCATCGTCGTGGTCCTCGGGACGCCGTCCTACCGGGTGGCCAAGCTGTCGGCCCGGGTGCCGTCGCGCTGATCGACCTGGATGGCGGCGCCACCATGAGCGGTGCGGGCGCGCCGCTTCATGATCTCGCCGCTGCGGATCTCGCCGTGGAGCTGAAGGATGCCGTGCATGAGCGTCTCGGGCCCGGGCGGGCAGCCGGGGACGTACACGTCGACGGGCACGATCTGGTCGACCCCCTGCACGAGCGCGTAGTTGTTGAACATCCCGCCCGTGCTCGCGCACACGCCCATCGAGATGACCCACTTGGGCTCGACCATCTGGTCGTAGACCTGGCGGAGCACCGGCCCCATCTTCTGGCTCACGCGGCCGGCCACGATCATCAGGTCGGCTTGGCGCGGGCTGGCGCGGAACACCTCCATTCCGTAGCGGGCGAGGTCGTAGTGCGCGGCGCCCGCCGCCATCATCTCGAGCGCGCAGCACGCGAGCCCGAACGTCGCGGGCCACACCGAGTTGCGGCGCGCCCACTTCACGAGATCCTCGAGGCGACCGGTCAAGAACGAGTACGGAACCTGGTCGAGTCCCATCAGGCTGCTTCCGTCTCGCGGGTTGCGGTGGGATCGAGCCCGCCGGCGCCGGGCTTCCCCGACGCGCGCAACACGCCCGGTGCGACGCGAGCCACGAGCTTGCGCGCCGGGCCCCAATCGAGCGCGCCCGTCGACAACAGGTACGCGAACGGCACGAGCAACGTGAGCAGGAACACGCCCATGATCACAAGCCCGTACGCTGCCGGGTTGAAGTTCCGGAAGATCGTCGTGAACGGGTACAGGAAGATGATCTCGACGTCGAGGACGATGAACGTCATCGCCACGAGATAGAACTTCACCGGGAACCGCTCGCTCGGCTCCTGCTCGGGCACGATCCCCGACTCGTATGGCGCTTGCTTGGCATCGTTCGGCCGCTTGGGACCGAGCAAGGTCGAAACCGCGAACGACGCCGCGATGAACACCACGACCAGGCAGATCATCATGAGGATCGGCAGGTAGGCGGTCACTCGACATTGCCCCCGGGTTCCGGTGCCTGGCGCGCGCAGGCTACCGCGGCGCCGGGGAACGACCTACGGCTCGGGCGCGACCGCGACAAGCGCGGCGACCGCCTTGTATGCGGCCTCGGCGGGGCCGAGCTCGTCGGGACGGAGCAGGTTGGCCATGATCCGCAACACCCACTCCATGAGGCTGCGAGAGCGCATGCCGACTCGAGTGAGCTCGCGCATGACAGCCGGGTTCCCGATCCCCTTCACGAACGCGCGAGCAACCTTGAAGTACAGGCCGTACAGCTCCTCGAGCCGTTGCGGGTAGCGCTGGAGGGCCAGGCCGTCGCCGGTCGCGAGCGCGAGCTCCAGCGAGTCGGCCGCGATCCGTCCCGTCTCGTACGCGTACGCGATGCCCTCGCCGTTGAACGGGTTGATCGCGGCACCGGCGTCACCGACGACGACCCACGTCGGCCCCGTCGCCGGGCGCACCGACCCGCCGGTGGGGAGCTTGCCGCCCGTCGGCGGCCCGCAGGAGCTCTCGGGGCTGATGCCCCAACGCGGCGGCGCGGTGGCCACGAACGCGTCCATGAGACGGCTCGTGTTCACCGACTTCCAGCCTGCGAACGTCGACAGCAGCCCGACGCCGACGTTCACCGTGCCGTCCCCGACCGGGAACACCCATCCGTACCCCGGGAGGTGGTTGCCGTCGCGGTCGCGGAGGTCGAGGTGGCTCTCGATCCACGGATCGTCGTGGAACGGGCTCTCGAAGTAACCCCGCACGGCCATTCCCAATGGATACGAGCGGTCGCGCGCCGCGCCGAGCGCCCGGCCGAACCGGGAGTTGGCGCCGTCGGCGACGACGAGGTAGCGAGCCCGGACCGGTTCCCGCGTGCCGCTCTCCTTGCGATGGACGACCGCCCCGGTGACGAGACCGCCCTCGACGAGCGGGTCGGTGGCCTCGGCCGCGGGCCAGAGGGTGGCACCGGCCTTGACCGCCTGGCCGACGACCATCTCGTCGAGCTCGCGCCGGCGGATCACGTAGCCAAAGGGAGGGAACTCGGGATGGTCGGGCCAGGCGAGCTCGAGGGTGACACCGTGCGCGATCGACCGCAGTCCGTCGTAGCGCAGGTAGTCGGCCAGCGGCTCGGCGAGCCCCATGCAATGGAGCTCGCGCACCGCGCGGGGCGTCAGCCCGTCGCCGCACGTCTTCTCGCGCGGGAACCGCTTCTTCTCGACG
>Ga0126312_10002703_pt1 | contig 11865 bp, 10 predicted proteins | sample Plot104A_FD_92537 | JGI IMG/M metagenome (GOLD analysis project Ga0126312, IMG submission 92537) | Serpentine soil microbial communities from UC McLaughlin Reserve, CA, USA - Plot104A | ecosystem: Environmental > Terrestrial > Soil > Grasslands | place: USA: UC McLaughlin Reserve, Lake County... | reverse complement strand
ACTTTGCGAAAGGCGATAGATTTTCTTTGGTGGTAATATATTCACAGCGCTTGCTGCCATGTTTACACCCGTTGGAATATCCTCTGCAATTAAATGATTCAAATCAAAGCTTTTATTTTGGACTCAATAAATGTACTCTCTGGACATTAATGAACGACTGGAATAGATATGTAGAGGAATGGTTCAGTGTATCATATACGGCATTTACAGATGAATTTGACATAATGGAAGAGGAATTATTTAGAGAATTTGGTAAATTAACAGAGGAATTTGACAGAATTTTTAATGCTGATCTGAACGAGTTGGAGCTTTCAGGGTCGTATGTGGGAGTTAGAAGTGGGACTTTAGGAGAAGAGGTTGAGGTTATACCATATGGTTCTTATCCTGTAAACCTAAGACCAAATAAGAATACAAGGGTAAGAAAAACAAGAAGGAATGTCAAACCTGTATCTGTACAAAGGCGTAATCATCTTACTTCGCATTATTATAGTCATATAGATGATGACAACATCACCGTTCCCCCACCTAGAATTGAAAAAGAAGGAAGAGAATCTTTAGAGGATATAATTGTAACTGATAAAAATATCAAAGTTGTATCACAATTGCCTGTTAACAATAGAAGAGAAGATATTAAGGTCGTTGCATATAGTGACAATTCTGTCACAATCTCTCATCTGAGTTCTGAAGGAAAACGATACTGCCGCACTTCAGTTATACCGTATAATATTAACATCGAGACTGCGAGATCGACATATAAAAATGGAATATTGGAGATTATATTTAATAGAAAATGAACACTCAATAGTTTTCCTGTTTGAATACTTTCAATTGTTGCATTTCTGATAGTGACTATTATTGTAGGTAGTAGTGAATGGGTAGATGATAAAATACTTCGGTCATTAAAATGTACTAATATAATTCATCAAAGTATTTTTCGAATTTCCAACTAGTAATAAAATAAAAATCATGTTAATTAAACGCTTATTACTACTTGTCATACTTTCTAGTTAAGTAAACGGATAACATGACAGATATACAAGTTGCTTTTTGGAATTTAGAAAATCTATTTGATCTTACCTCTTCTGAAACTGCACTCATCCATGAATTTACGCCAGACAGAGGCTGGACTCAAGAGGTTTTAGATAAAAAGATTGAGAACTTGGCCGAGGTAATTAAGTTATTGAACAATGGCCAAGGCCCTGATTTATTTGGAGTCTGTGAAGTGGAAAATGAAAAAGTTACTCAAAAGTTACTAGATAAAATTGGCAGGAGCGACTATCAAATAGCCCAGTATAATGATGGTCCTGACATTCGCGGAATAGATACCTCTTTAATATACTCTACAAAGGTATTCAGATTTGTTAATGCAACTAGCCGTAATGTATATTTGAGATACCCTACTCGCGATATATTTCACGTACACCTGGAAGTAATTGAGAATGATGCAGAATTAGATGTAATTGTGAATCATTGGCCAGCAAGAGTTAAAGGCCAATGTGAGACAGAAGCCCTTAGGATTACAGCTGCAGAAGGTTGTGCAAGAGTTGTTGATAACATCCTAAAGTTTCCTTTAAATGAGCTTAAAACTATGCCAGATAACCTCCAAACCGATGAATGTATTACTAGTCTAAATCAGAGATGGAATAAAAATATAATCATAATGGGTGACTTTAATGATCAACCATTTGATAAAAGCCTTATAGGTCATTTGAGAGCAATACCAGATCCAGAACCCATGAGGGAGTGGAGATACATATTCGAATTTCTGAAAAAAGATTTCATGACCCGAGAGAGGCTAAGTGATAAGGAGAATTATTTACAACAGGCCACTTATTTGTATAATTGTATGTGGCGACTAATTCCAGACGGTACAAATTATAATGACAAATTAATGAACCCTATGAATTTGCTTGATCAATTTATCATATCCAGAGGATTATATCACGGAGAAAATAAGTTAATAATGAACCTTAATGAAGTGAGGATCTTTAAGGAGACAACTAGTGCTCCTTATGGACATAATCATACAACGATTAAAGAACCTGATGGTCGACCTATGTCATTTGAGTGGATAAAAAAAGATAAACATGGCAAACCACTAGAGATAAGAAGAGGGAGAGAACCTAATAGTGGATATAGCGACCACTTTCCAATTCAAGCAATAATAAAAACAGTATAATATTTGGTACGACTAGTTATATGCTAATAATACCAAATGTGACAAATATTACTTTGTATTATATTTTATTTACAACAATTTTATTTAAAACAGTTTAGTCCTTCATTTACAACTTTTGATGAAACGGAGATGTATCTTCTATGGCTAATGCTACCTTTTTGTCAAAGATAAGATCCTCGTTATATCTGTTAACGTCAATAGATTCTTTTTTATCATAATTAGGTTGAGCCTCACTGGCTACAATACCTAATCTTTGATTGATTGATTTTGATTTGTTGTTATTAGCCAATCATAAATGATATCTATGGATTTGTAAATAAGTATATCCAACATTTATCCTAACTGTGACATAGGTTCAGCAGCGAATGAGTGTACTATTTGTTTAGCATTTTCTCCATTCTCTTTCTATGTTCCATAACGAGGGATGAACTATTGAATCGAATCCTTCCTGCGGCTCTACTTTAAGACTTAACATTTCCAAAGCCTAATCTATTTCACTTTCTTATTCTGAGATTTGTTCTGACAAGCAACTTATCATCTTATCGTGTTAATAAAATAGCTAGGGATCTACTTTTATCACTAAATTTAGCACTACTTTTGCCTACTGTATTATAAGCAACATAGCAGTACAGAATAACTCACAAAACAATGGATTACAATACATGGAAAGAAATATCTAGTAGATTTACAAGAAAAATAGTAGTTTGTAAATGACCAAAAGGTTGGCTGTATCTATTGGTCTGGTAATCGTAATAGTATCTGGAATAATGCTTTTAAACAAAGTTTTAATATTGTCTCAATGAGCCTTTGTCAGTATATGTATACAGGCCTCTACTGAACTTGCTAACTGTAAGGGACAATTACTTTAGAAGTTATATTATCTATATTACAAGAAACAATGGGCTTGATTTTAAGCAGGATTCCGGAACCACCATACGCCCTTGTAGTTTGCGAAAAACCTGCTGCTGCACTAAGAATAGGGCAGGCTTTAGGAACCTCAAGTTTCGAAAAAATATCCGGATTCGACACAGAAATGCAAAGGAGAGGACGACTACTACTCACGCCAGTTTTTTCTGCAACTGCCAAAAATGGCTTCTGCTATATTCTATGTTCTGCAATCGGTCACCTATATGGACTAGTCGATGTCAAAGGAAACCGAAGTATATATCCAGTATTTAGTGCTAAATGGATGCCAATTATAAAAAAGAGAGATAAGGCAGCTCAAAAAACGGCCGCAAAATCTGAACTAGTTATAAATACAATTTCGTTGCTTTCACAAAAAGCTACAAGCTTTATTCATGCTTGTGACTATGATCAGGAAGGTGAAGTAATTGGTTACAATATTCTAAAATATGCTTGTAATAACAAATATGAAAAGTCGCTTAGGGCTAAATTTTCAACTCTTACCGATGAAGAAATAAGAAATTCGTTTGATAGTTTATTACAGCCTAGCAGAAGATTAGCCGAAGCTGGGAGATCTCGCCATATGGTTGATTTTATTTATGGGATTAACCTCTCTAGAGGCCTTACAGAGTCCTTTAAAGTCAGTAATGACGGAAAAAGATATTATAACTTGTCAATGGGCAGAGTTCAAGGCCCATCTCTTGCTTTTGTCGTAGATAGAGAGATAGATATTAGAAAACATATTTCAGTACCTTACTGGACCATATCTGCAGAGTTTGAGAAAAATGGACATACTATTAAGGCACAGTATTACCTGCAAAAAATACACACATTATCTAAAGCCACTTCGATAGTTGATACTTGCACAAATCAAGATGGTAAAGTTACAGAAATTAAGCATAAGAATGTCGCACTCAAAGCTCCAAATCCTTTTAACTTGAGTGATCTTCAAAAAGAAGCGTATAGAGTATTCAAATTCTCTCCCAGCTACACGCTAACAGTTGCTGAAAACCTATATCTCAAGGCATTAATCTCTTATCCAAGAACCTCCAGCCAAAAGCTCCCATCTTCAATAAACTACAGAAAAATTATTTCAGGAGTTTCCCACATCGGTTCTGTTCCCTTAGGCAACAATGATAAAAGTGGTAGTTTCAGTAGCAATGTAAGCAGCAGTCTTTCTTATACAAAACTAGCAGAAAACCTGTTATCAAAAGATTATCTTTCTCCAAATGAGGGAAGCAAAACAGATCCAGCACATCCTGCAATTTACCCAACAGGAGAGAAGCCAAAAGGTAGGCTTGATATTGCACAACTAAAATTACTTGATCTCATCATCAGAAGGTTTTTGGCAACTTTTGGTGAACCAGCAATAAGTCAGGATACGACTGTGACAATTCTAGTCAAAGGCGACCATGTTTTCATCGCTGATGGAAAAAAAATGATTTCTGAGGGATGGATGCATTTTTACAAACCATACATTATCAGAAGCGGACCAGGAACTCAATTTCATCTACTATCAATATACGATGGCGATATATTGAAGAACATTAGTGTGATGATGGCCGAGAAGTTCACCAAACCTAGCCCTAGGTTTAATCAAGCTAGCTTACTCGAAAAAATGGAAAAAGAAAAAATTGGTACCAAGGCCACAAGGTCAGATATTATCAGCACACTATTTAAGCGGAATTACATTAGTAATACTATAGCCATTCCTTACTTGGAACAAAGAAATAGACTAGGAGGAGTAGGAATTGAGGCTACTGATATTGGATTTGAAATCATACAATCAATGCGCAAGTACATGCCAAGTATAGTGTCTACAGATCTTACCAGATCCATGGAAGAACAGCTAGATGAAATCGAATCAGGCAAAGCTAAAAGTAAGTTTGTAATAGATTATGCAATAGCAAAATTAAAAGAAGCAATCATTCCTTTCAAGGAAAGGGAGATTGAGATAGGCAATCAAATAACTGAAGCATTAGATATTACTAGGAACAAACAAGAGATGGTATTAGGCACCTGTCCTGTTTGTGGTAGCGGAGACTTGAAAATCATAAGGTCAAGTATAACAAAAAAAAGATTTGTAGGATGTTCTAATTATGCATCTGATAAATGTAAGGCAACTGCTCCCCTGCCACAGAAACCATCAATAAAAACTACAGGTAAGATCTGTTCTATATGTCAGTGGCCCATACTCGAAGCTATATATACTCGGCGGGCAAGACGTTACTGGAAATTCTGTATCAATTTGAAGTGTCCGACAAAAAGCAAAAGCTATACTATGACATAAAATGTAGTCAAATCATAGAGTAAATGACATGAGTAAAAAATACTATCAACTAGCTCCTGATTTGACAATATGTCGAATAGTAAATGGCATGTGGCAGGTTGCAGGTGGGCACGGATATATCGATCATGAATTAGCAATTGCAGACATGATGAAATATCATGATGCTGGCTTTACGACTTGGGACTTGGCAGATATTTATGGTCCAGCAGAAGATTTTATTGGTCAGTTCAGGCATAGATTATCTACACTAAAAGGAAAAGAACAGCTCGATAGAATTTCGGCATTAACAAAATGGGTACCACAGCCAGGAAGAATTACACGTCCTATCGTTAATGAAAGTATAGAAAGGTCGCTTCGCAGAATGAATGTTAGTTCGCTGGATTTACTTCAGTTCCACTGGTGGGATTACAACAATCCATATTACATGGATGCTCTTAAGTACCTATCTGACCTTCGGGATAAAGGAATAATCAAGCATGTTGGTCTTACAAATTTTGATACTGAACACGTACAGACTATGATAGATTCAGATCTACCAATTGTGTCGAACCAAGTCCAATATTCAATTATAGATCGCAGGCCAGAAGTAAAGATGATACCATTTTGTTTGGAGCATAACATTAATCTTCTTGCCTACGGAAGTGTCTGTGGAGGGCTGATGTCAGAGCTCTATCTAGGAAGAATGCAGCCATCCATTGCTGAGTTAAATACGCTATGCTTACGAAAATACAAGCAGATGATAGATGCATGGGGCGGATGGAATTTGTTCCAAGAACTTTTATTGACTTTGAAGAGAATTGCACAAAAGCACAATGTAAATATCGCAAATGTAGCAACCCGCTATATTCTTGCCAAGTCTGCAGTAGCAGGCATTATTATAGGTGTTAGACTTGGAATAGTTGATCACAGAAACAGTAATGCGCAGGTATTTAACTTTAGTTTGGATAAATCAGATTGTAACGATATAGATGCTGTATGTACAAAATCAAATAACTTGTTTGAGGTTATTGGAGATTGTGGTGATGAGTATAGATAAACTTACGCTATTTGCCCCTACTTCTAATAACTTCATTTAGCATGAGATGTATCCTTTGCTGTCTGCTAATACCTACTTACTATTAAAACCTGTATATACAGGGAACCAATCCTCGTGATAATCCTTGTCTAGCAAAGAGAAGATTGATTGATTGATTGATTGATTGATACTATCTGGCCCAGATAGCAATATTTCTAGGAATGATTATGATAATCTCTGATATCCAAGATAACTACTATTACTACTACTTTGTCTCTATGAAATGTTCCTATATTTTACCTTACAAATGTCCAAAGCCTTTTTGATACGTCAATTATACTGTCAATATCATTACTTATCGATGATCGATTATAGTTAAGTATTGCATGATTTACTCCTATTTCGTTGATCTCTCGCAAATCATTTCCTACTTGGTCAATATCTCCATTTAATAGCTGCCTGGATTTCTGTTGATTTTCGTTTTCTTGTTTATTATTTATATCACCTGAATCTGTGATATTAGGATACAATATTGCAGCAATATTGATATCTTTGGGATCTCTGTTCACTTTATAACATTCCTCCTTTATTTTACCTATATTTGACCTAACTTGATTTAATGAATTGCGTATTGTGCATATCCACCCATTGGAGTATTTTGCTATTCTTGTAAATGTCTTCTGACTATAACCACCAAGATAAATTGGAATTTGTGGCGTTTGCAGAGGTTTAGGTCCTATCTTTGAAGCAGGGATATTGTAAAATTCTCCTTTAAATTCTACAACATCCTCTGTCCATATCCTTTTTAGTATTTGTACATACTCATCTGCTCTTTTACCTCTGTATTGAAAAGGAATGTCAGAGACTTTGTATTCGTCTTTTGACCAACCAATACCAAGACCACATATGGCCCTTCCTTCTGATAGAATATCAAGCGTAGCAAATCTTCTTGCCAATATTACAGGATTGTGAAAGAGCATATCTATTATTGAGGTTCCTAACATAATCTTGCTTGTGTTTGCAGCTACAAAGATAAGTGTCTCAAGGGGATCAAATATGTACTGCCAATCATCAGGGAACTTGCCATCTTTAGTTCCTGGATAAGGGTTTTGTGGGTTAATAGGCCAGAGCAGTCTTTCTAAAACCCAGAGAGAATGAAAATTAGCATTTTCAGCTTGTTTCGCAAGGAGTATTATATTTTCTTTTGTAGCATGACCCCTTCCAGTTTGTGGCAGTCTTAGTCCTACTTGCATATTAAGTCAATACTACGTTTGTTTATTTATATGACTCCTATGCCGCCATCATATATTTAAAAAAGAATATGATTTGTATATTTTATTCTCAGATAAATCTTGTTTTCATTGACCTTTAATCTTCAATCACAGATGAAAGAGAATTGTAAGAACCTACCAACGAGTATAGAGTAGAAGAACCAAAATAGAAACAACAACAAAAACAAAAATAAATTCACCTAAAGCCTAGCACAATTTTCAAGCAGAAAGTAATTGACTACAAAGAAAGGACATAAAAACAGCTGAAACATTTAGTAGTTGACCAAAGCATAGCATTTTCTTAATTATAATTATGACTATCGAGCAACTATTAGAATATGGAGTTCCAGAGAACCCACCTTAGAATAATGGATCAATAAGTTCTTAATATTCTAAGGAAAATAATAATAACTTAATTAATCCTTTCTGATATTTGATCTGTGCTGCGCTAGGTTTAATCGCAATTCATATGGCGATCCCGAATTGACTTATAGAGTATTATTTGAAACTGCCATTTGCCATTCATTATAATTTCTGTCTTCTGGCTCTAATGTCTTGTCTATTAAATAGTAATTCCCCTAGCTTCCATTTTATGAAAACTGTTGATTTAGTTTGATCCTTTTCTGGATGTACTTCATTTATTGGGTTATTATTATCAATTTTTATGGTTTCAATTTTTTCAACTCTATAAATAAATGTAGACCCATCGAACTTCATGTATAACTCATATCCTATTATATGATTTTTATTTCTTTGAGATAGGTGAATTTGTGGAGATAGTAGTTTACGAAAACGATGTTTTTCTTTATGTTTGTATTCGGATCTCTCTAGACTATTCAATAACTTATAACTTGAGTCAAAAATAGGAATAGCGTTCTTGATAAATTCTTTGATCTCTGGTACTTCCTTTAGTTGCACTCCGTATGATGCGTCTTCCCATTTTAGATAGTAATTGCCTATTTCAATCATTGGCTTTATAAATTCTTTAGGAATAAGATACTCTTTTGCTATGGTTTCTGGAATATACAATACGATAAGATCTTCTAATTCTTGTTAAATAGATATATCCGCTGGTTTTGGATCTAATGCTGACTCATATCAGAAGCAGACTGGTGAAAATAGATCACAAATAATTATTCCGGACATTGGTGGTACTAAGCTAATGCACTAACTCAACTCAAGTCCTCATTCGGTATTGGAATAGATTCGGCATATTGCTGCTCTCGACCCCGAATTTTTCATTGAAAATTGAGCTTGTTTTTTGAATTAATATCAGCTTTTCTTAAGGGCTCAGGCATCCAATGTCCTTCTTTGGTCAACTCCCGAATTATTCGTATTGAAGTGACTAAACTAATGTAATTGCCTATACTAACATAGATTGATCTTTTACAACTCCCAGTGCTACACACCTTGAATCCTATGATTTGTCCGCGATCTTCTATAAATTGATCTTTGCGCACATAACCGCAAAGAAGGCGCTTACCCACTCCAATTGTCGGCTTTTTGAGAACCGTTCCTATGTAGCAAGCCAGACCAAATCTTCTGGGATGTAGTATTCCATGCGCATCTATTTGCAGCAAGTCAAAACTTTTTTTTAATAACTTAAGTGTGGATAGCAGAGGTTTGGCTTCTCTTATCATAAACAACCCCGGAATATACGGCTGTGTCGTTCTAATACATGCATTCGCCTCCTCTATAATCTGCCATGAATGCCTCTCCATTATTAAGGCTGAACAATGCGCAGTATTTTCTATGTATGACACATCTATGCCGCAAACATACTTTATTTTCTCATAACCTAATACGTCTCTTTCCACTACTTGTTTTGCAAGTCGTTTCTGTAATTCTACGACGGAGGTATATGCTAACGTAGTTTCTAAAGCCGTACTGAACTATAATATCAAGGATAATAAAATTATACTGATAATTTGTAGTTAGTTGAAGAGATATCATACAAATTATTCCTGCTAGCGTTTCGTTTATGATTGTGATATTATGTGTGACTAATAAAATCTATAAAATTATCTATAATTTTATAGACCCCCATCTATGAATAATTAGCTATGGTTAGTAAGATGGTCTCTTATATTCTGCATTTCACATACTATATCAGTAATATTTATCCAATAAGGAACCAAAGTTATAGGTGAGAGAAAAATAATGGCTGACAAAATAAAATGTTCACATATCCTTGTGAAAAAACATAGTGAAGCAATCGCAATATTAGAAAGACTAAAGAAAGGTGAGAGTTTTGCAAATCTTGCACGAGACTTATCTGTTGACAAGGGAAGTGGGAAACGTGGTGGAGACCTGGGTTTGTTTGGAAGAGGAGCAATGGTAAAACCATTTGAAGAAGCAGCATTTAAGCTAAAGAAAGGAGAAATAACCTCAGAGCCAGTCAAAACAGAATTTGGATATCATATAATTAAGAGGGCGGGGTAGGTAGGTGAAACTAATTGGATGCTTATCTTGAAGAAGAGCTCTATGATATACTTACGTTTTTAATTGACTATACTATGGTAAACGAGGGTGCAGGTTTAAAATACCAAAAGAACCGATATACCAGGAGAATACCATTTTAGATGAGATGGCAAGACATAGAGACAAAACGAAAAGGGAGGTCAGAAGCGTCTAAATAAAAGACAGATAGTTGAAGAATATTCATTTTACGTCGATAGTTTATGATATAATTACAGTTTCTAAATTTTGGCATCATCATTAAGATAAGAAAGGCATAAGAATATGAATAAATTATAAGCAGCCTACCCGACATATCATAAGGGCTTATGAGGTTACAATATCGTATATTAGGCTAGCACTATAACATGCTTAAACATAGGTTTCGTTCAATGGATTGAACATGGTCTTTGATGAGAAAACAGAATTAGAATATATGATGTTAAGAAATTATCAAGAAAACGGTCTTGTCGGAAGAAGAGTATTAATACAAATACCTTTTGTCGCTTTAGAAAAAATAGAAGAAGATAAATGGTATACCAAGGTTGATGAAAATGAAAAGCCTAAAGTCCGGGGCATCATACAAATTGATATAATTTCTAAAATTCAGATGTATATGGAAGATTTGGCTATTCTGTCTGAATCATTCATCTCACAAAGGAACTTTTACGACCTTCTCGATTCTGTAAATATCGGGGATATGGTTGGTAATTTTTTTAGAAAAAGACTACCTACTATTTCTGACGAAGAGATTTGTAAAATAATGAGTTATGGATCTTCAGATCAATTTAATCTATATGATATGAAGATTAAACTCTCAAAGCTTTAGAGAGTAAAGGTCTTCGTATAATAGATTATCGTGAGGAGTACCCTAAATAATAATGAATAGTAATAATAACAGTCCAAACAGTAGAAAAATAAGGGAAATCTTAAATAAAATGGCAGAAGAATCTAGAAAAAAGATATTGAATATCAAAAAACTTTACGATTACTAAACCTTACGAATAGAAATCAAAAAAAAAGAGTAGGGAAGGAAGTTAGTTAGTCCGTCGCATTTCTTGGTATAGTATATAGAAACCTTTTGGTACATTGATAATACTTATCATCATGTTGTCTGGACTACTTACAAATTCCTCGAGCCTCTCTAATACAGGTCCTTTATCCTTAGGGTCGCGGTTCTGAATGTATTCGATGTGCTGATCTGTAGTCATTCTATTTTTTATTAATATGACCTTTATAAATTACCCGCGGGGAAGATTCAGAAGTAAGTACCGATAACTAACCCACCCAACTTTTTTATTTAACACATTAACGAAAGAAAAGAGATAATCGTTATGAAAGATGAAAATTGGATACGTGAGAGACTTAAAGAGGTTAATGATAAGCTCAATAAAGAAGATCAAGACTGGAAAACCTCTAGATTTAACGGTATGAATCTAAATAATATGAACCCCCTGACATAATGGAAATGATGGACATGGCAAAAGGATATAGGGAGCTGGTAGGTCGTCGAGACGTATTAAAAGAAATATTAGAAGAAGACTAGTAATTTTACCAAACAGTATGGGATAGCTATAGTTATAACACAATACTTACTACTTACTCACATTGAAAGACAAGACAACTAAGGTTTAGTTTCTTCTGTGGACTTGCTCTGAAAATTTTCAGATATTTCATGCCTAGCGACCTCTGAATGAATCTCTAGTGGCCTGCATCTAGGTCGTGCGACTTAAATATATGTCTAATCATT
>Ga0126312_10002702_pt1 | contig 11866 bp, 10 predicted proteins | sample Plot104A_FD_92537 | JGI IMG/M metagenome (GOLD analysis project Ga0126312, IMG submission 92537) | Serpentine soil microbial communities from UC McLaughlin Reserve, CA, USA - Plot104A | ecosystem: Environmental > Terrestrial > Soil > Grasslands | place: USA: UC McLaughlin Reserve, Lake County... | reverse complement strand
CTCGACCGCCTCGAAGCGCTCCGCGTACCACGCCAGGCGGTCGCGGGCCGGCAGATCCTGCGGATACCACTCCTCGACGAACCCGGGGTCGGCCCAGCTCGAGGTGCCGACGCGGATGCGGCCTGGCATGAGCCGAACATACGCAAACGCGGCTCGAGGCGGCTCATGGCTGCACGGGCGCTGCCGATGATGAGCCCGTGGACCTCGTCTACGGCGTCATCGAGCTTGTCGTCGAGGCGCTTAGCGGCCTCCCGCTCTGGGCGTGTATCGTGGTGACGTTGTCCGTCGCCGTCCCGCTCACCCTGTGGCACGAGGCGGGCCACGCAGTCGCGGCGCTCGCACTCTCCCGAGGGCCGGTCGAGGTGAGCCTCGGGGGTGATATCCGTCCCCTCTGGCTGGAGATCGGCCGGCGACGAGTCGAGCTCGGCCTCTCGCCGTTCGGCGTCGGCCGGTGCACATAAGACCTGAGACTCTGCATCAAGATCGGCACGAGGCATGGATCGCACTCGCTGGACCTGCGGCGTCGGCGGTCGGAGGCGTCGGGCCTATGGGACTCGCCATCGGGTTGCGGGGCAGCAGCGAGCTGCTGGTCGACGTACTCGTCGTTGGGGCAGTGGTGTCAGGTGCAGGCACGGTCATGAGCCTGCTTCCGATCCGCTACGCCCTCGGCTCGGGGGCGGCCGGCGGGGAAAGCAACGGCCTGGCCGCATGGCGGATCCTCACCAGAGGTACACGCCGCATTCCCGTGACGACGCACGGTGTCGAGACTCCTGGGCACCGGCCATCCGGACCGCTTACGCCGTCGTCCTGTTGGCCATCACCGCCGTAGCCTTCTTCCTGAGCGTGTCCCTCGGCCTGATCCTCGTTCTCCTCTTCTTCGTCGCTTGGTGGGTCCAGGCGGCCGACGTCCGCGCCGGGCGATAGCTCCTCGCTTCCGCCCCCCGGAAGGAGTTGCTCGCCTCTCTTCGAAGGGCGAACTCACAGTCCCCAGGAGCGTCCGACGCCCAGACGATCCTCCTCAATAGAGCGATCGACAAGGTAGAGAGCGTCGCCCGAGAGGAGCCTTGACCGGGTTCGCTCCGTCTTGCCCTCGGTTCCTCAGCGCCCGCGCCGCCCGAACGAGTGCGCCGCAGGTGCCACGGCCCGCAGATCATCGTCCGCGCCGACACCAGCTGCGGCGACCTTCCCGGGCGCCTCGGCTCGCTCCCCCGCCTCCGAGCTCCACACCCGCCCCGGCTCGATGTGGCGGACCTCGCCGAGCGGGAGGTCGGGCCGCTCGAGCCGCCGCACCGTGTCGACCACGACGTTGGTCACGCCCTCGCGGCGCTCGAGGCGGCCCTCGGCGAGCACGAGCGGCTCGGCGCGCACCGCGAGGCGGTGGCGCTCGTACACCGGCGGCGACACGATCAGGTTGATCGTCCCGTGCTCGTCCTCGAGCAGCATGAAGGTTACCCCGCGGGCGGTCGCCGGGCGCTGGCGGGCGAGCACGAGGCCCGCCGTCCTCACCCGGACGCCACCCGGTGTGCGCTCGAGGTCGGCGCTCGAGAGCACGTCATCGCCGAGCTCCGGGCGCATGAGCTCGAGCGGGTGCTCGCGCAAGGTGACCTTGGTCGAGCCGTAGTCGGCGAGCATGCGCTCCCACGGGGTCATCGCCCGCAGGGCGGGCGCGGGCGCCGGCTCGAGCGGGAGGGCGAGCTGGACCCCCTCGTCGCTGCGCGGCCCGCTCGCCACCGCGAGCGGGGAGACTCCGAGCAGCCACAGCGCTCGCCGGCGGGCGTGGAAGGCGTCCTCCGAGTCGGCCGCCCCGTCCACGAGCGCGTCGCACGCGCCCGCCCAAGCGAGCCGCTCGAGCGCATCACCGTGCGTGGCGCACCGGGCCGCCACATCGGCCACCGACCGGAACGGTCCACTTCGCTCGCGCTCGGCCACCAAAGCGCGCACGTCCTCCTCGCGCACCCCGGCGACGTAGCCGAGCCCGATCCGGACCGCCAGATCCCCGCCCCGCCCACTCGCGCGCTCCGCCGCGCACTCCACGCCGCTGCGCACCACGCACGGCGCCAAGACCTCCACCCCCCTCCGCTGCGCCTCGTGCACGAGCGAGTCGGGCGGGTAGAAGCCCATCGGCTGCTCGTTGAGCAGGGCGCACAGGAACTCCTCGGGATAGTGCACGCGCAGCCACGTCGACTGGTAGGCGAGCAGCCCGAACGCCGCGGAGTGCGCCTTGGGGAAGCCGAACCCGGAGAAGCCGACGATCTGCGAGTAGACACGCTCGGCGACCTCACGGGAAGCCCCGCGCGCGATCGCCCCGGCGACGAACATCTCCTCGTAGGAGCGCATCGCCGCCTCGAAGCGCTTCTTCGACATGGCGCGGCGCAGGCCCTCGGCCTCGCCCGGCGAGAAGCCCGCGAAGGCCATCGCCACCTCGATCACCTGGTCCTGGAAGACGATCGCCCCGAGCGTGTCGCGCAGGACGGGCTCAAGCGAAGGATGCTCGTACGGCACCTGGTAGCTCGGGTCGGCGCGCAGCGCCTTGCGCCGCTCGATGTAGGGATGGACGGCGCCCCCCTGGATCGGCCCAGGACGCACGAGCGCGACCTGCACGGTCAGGTCGTCGAGCGACTCGGGGCGCGTGCGCTTGAGCATCTGCATCTGCGCGCGGCTCTCGATCTGGAATGTGCCGGTGGTCTCCGCCGCCTGGATCTGGCGGTAGACCTCGCGGTCGTCGAGCGGGATGCGCGAGAGGTCGATCCGCTCGGAGCGCACATGGGCGATCTCCTCGACGCAGCGCTCGACCGCCGACAGCATCCCGAGCCCGAGCAGGTCGAGCTTGAGGAAGCCCGCGTCGGCGCACGACTCCTTGTCCCACTGCACCATCTGGCGGCCCTCCATGGCCGCGGGCTGGATCGGGCACACTTCGGCGAGCGACTCGGTCGAGATGACCATCCCGCCCGGGTGCTGGCTCACATGGCGGGGAAGGTTTTGGACGTCGCGCACGAGCCGCGCGAGCGCCCGCCAGCGCGGCGAGGCGGCGCGCCGCTCGCCCACGCAGGCGGCGATGTCGCGCTCGATCCCGCCGGCCTCCCACGGGTCGACCGCGCGTGCCAAGCGCTCGACCTCGACCGGCGGCAGCCCGAGCGCCTTGCCGAGGTCGCGCACCGCCCCGCGCGTGCGGTAGGTCGAGAAGGCCGCTACGAGCGCCGAGCGGTCGTGGCCGTAGCGCTCGTGCACGCGCGGGATCAGCGTCTCGCGGATGTCCCGCGGGAAGTCGAGATCGATGTCGGGGAGGGCGGAGAGCTCCTCGTTCAGGAAGCGGCCGAGGAAGAGGTCGTACTCGACCGGGTCGACGTGCGAGAGCCCGGTCAGGTAGCAGACGATCGAGGACACGCTCGAGCCCCGGCCGCGGCCGGGCGGAAGCAGGGCGCGCGCCGTGTCGGGCCCGCGCACTTCGCAGGCGACCTCGCGCGCGAGCTCGAGCATGTCGCGGTGGAGCAGGAAGAAGCCCGAGAGACTAAGGCTCTGGATGACGTTTAGCTCCTGCTCGAGACGGGCGGCCGCCTCGTTGCGCGAGCGCCGGCCCGCGTAGCGCTCCTCGAGGCGCGCGCGGCACAGCTCGGCGAGGCGGTGGTCGGCGGTTCCGTCCTCGGCGCCCGGGTAGCGGTAGCCGAGGTCGCGCGTGAGGTCGAAGCGCAGGCGCTCGGCGAGGCGGCCCGACTCGTGCACGGCCTCGAGGTGGTCGCGGAAGCGCTCGGCCATGCGCTCGGGCGGGGTGAGCACGTGCGAGCGGTTGCCCCGCCGCACGGGCTCCGTCTCGTCGAGGGTGGCGCCGTGGCGGACGGCGACGAAGGCGTCCTGGAGCGCGGCGCGGGCCGGCTCGTGGACGTGCACGTTGCCGGTGGCCACCGCAGGGACCCCGAGCCGCTCTGCGAGCTCCGCGAGCAGGCGGTTACGCCGGCGGTCGCGGCGGGCGAACGGGCGCTGGAGCTCGACGCGGAAGCCGTCGGGTCCGAAGGCGTCGCGCAGGCGGCGGCCGAGCTCCGCGGCCCCGCGGTGCTCACCTCGCTCGACGCGCGCGGCGAGCGCGCCCTCGCGCGCGCAGCCCGACAGGCACACGAGGCCCTCGGCGTGGTGCTCGACCACCTTGAGCGGCGTGGTCGGGGCGAGCGGCTCCCGCCCCGGTGCCGGGCGCGTGCCCACGTGCGCGAGCGTCAGCAGCCGGCACAGGTTGCGATAGCCGCGCTCGCTCTCGCACAGGAGGGTCAGGTGGTGACCGTCGTCGAGCGTGAGCTCGGCACCGACGATCGCCCTTACCCCGAGCGGCTCGGCCGCCTGGGCGAGCTCCATCGCGCCGTGGAGGCCGTCGTGGTCGGTGAGGGCGAGCGCCGCGTGCCCCTGTTCCGCGGCCGCGGCCGCCAGCTCGATCGGATGCGAGGCCCCGTCGAGGAACGAGAAGGCCGAGTGGCAGTGGAGCTCGACGTACGACATGCGAACACATGTTCGCATGGCTGGGAAGTGGCGCCCCTTCTTCACGTCTCGGCCGCACGCGGGATAGGCGGTGTCGCCCTAGATCACGGCGCACTAACCTCACGCTTTCGCGCTCCCGCGCGTCTTCTCCGTGTGGCGCTCCCGCCCTTTCAGACCTTCCTCGATCGTCACGCCGCCGAGCTCTTGCGCTTTCTGACAGCGGTCGTCGGCCCGGACGACGCCGAGGACTGCTTCCAGGAGACCTGCCTCGCCGCGCTGCGCGCCTACCCCGACCTGCCCTCCGAGTCGAACCTCAGGGCGTGGGCATTCACGATCGCCCGGCGCAAGGCGATCGACGCCGGCAGGGCGCGCGCGCGACGGCCCGTGCCCGTGGCCGACGCGAACCACCCGCCGATCGACGGAGCACCCGCGAGCGATCACTCGAGCGCATGGACGCCGATCGCGGCGCTGCCTCCCAAGCAGCGTGCGGCCGTCTTCCTGCGCGTCGCGGTCGAGCTGCCTCACCGCGAGGTGGCGCGCATCCTCGACTGCTCGGAGGAGGCCGCGCGCCGAAGCGCCCATGAGGGCCTGAGGCGACTACGCAAGGAGATGACGTGAACGACCAGGAGCACACGGTGCTAGCAACGCAGCTGAAGGAACTCGACACCGGCCTGGCCACCTCGGCCTGGGGCCGGCGCTTGGCCGAGCGCGCCGCGGAGGAGGGGCTTCTGGACGTGGCCTATGCCACCGTGCCCTCCCCGCTCGGCGAGCTGCTCGTCGCCAGGGGCGAGCAGGGGCTCGTGCGCCTCGCTTACCTCGAGGACGGGGACCGCGACACGGTCCTGACCGACCTCGCCGCGCGGCTCTCGCCGCGCATCCTCGAGGCGCCCGCCCGGCTCGACGAGGAGCGCCGCCAGCTCACGGACTACTTCGAGCGCCGCCGGCGCGATTTCGACGTTCCGGTCGACCTCGCGCTAGCCGGCTCGTTCGCCGCGCGCGTGCTCGCGAGGACCGCGGCGATCCCCTTCGGCCACGTCTCGACCTACCGTGAGGTCGCAGCCGACATCGGACACGACCGCGCGGCGCGGGCGGTCGGCAACGCGCTCGGCTCGAACCCGATCCCGATCGTCGTCCCGTGCCATCGCGTCGTGCACAGCGGCGGCGGGATGGGCGGCTACACGGGCGGCGTTCATCGCAAGGAGCGCCTACTCGAGATAGAGCGGGGTGCTTGAGAGCGGCGCTCGCCGTGCAGCTCACGTGCCTCACCCCCGCTGCTCGTACCACCTCCTCTCCCCCGCGCCGAGGTCGCGGAACACCACCACGTTGCGCCCGTCGGCGAGCACGAGCTCGAAGTAGCGCCGGCGCAGCGGCGCGTCCGTCCACCAGCGGTCCTCGACCACCCACTCCTCGCTCACCGCCTCGACGCGCGTGCGACCGACCGCGACCGGCACGCCCTGGGGGCCGGCGCCGACCGCAGCGGGCCGCGGGTCGCCGAGGCGACGCAGGCCGGGCGTCACCGGCTCCCCTCCGGCGAGTTCCCGCCCCGCGGTCGGACTCGCCGGCCGCCCGATGCGCTCTCCTCGGCCGGGAACGGGGCCAGCACAGTGCGTCGCTCGGGCACCCGCGACCTCGGGTCGACCTCGAGCGCGCGCAGGGCCGCCCCCTCCCCCGCCGCGGCGCGCACCTGCCGCACCGCCTCCCCGAGCCGCGCGCGCCGCTCCGCGGCCGCGGAGTCCTCGTCGTGCACGAGGCGCTCCTGGTCATGCGCCGGCGGCCCGAACGCCTCCACCTCGACGGCGAGCGACTCCGCCGGCGCGGGGAGCTCGCCGAGCCGCGGGGCGAGCGCGAGCCTCAACCGCTCGGAGTCGGCGCTGGCCTGGCGGAGGGTCGCCCGAGCGCGCCAGGCGCCCCCCTCGACGAAGCGCGCCGACAGGACGAGCGAGCGCAGGCTGCGACCGCGCCGCTCGGGACGGGCGAGCACGCGCGCCACGAGCAGGGCGAGCGCCCGCTCGAGCTGCATGCCCGATGTCGCCTCGGGCAGGTCGAGCCGCTCGACGACCGGCTCGGGCGGCCGGCGGGGGGCGAGTGGGGTGTCGCGCCCGTGGGCGAGCTCGAGCGCGAGGAGCCCCGGATGCCCGAACCGCTCGGCCACCGCGGGCGCGGGCAGATCAGTCAGCTCGCCGAGCGTGCGCACGCCGAGCTGCTCGAGCACCTCGGGGAGCTCGGCCAGCTCCGGGCGCACGCGCAGCACGCCCACCTCGAGCGGCGCGAGGAAGGCGCGCACCGCCGCCGCGGACACGATCCGCGGCCTTCCCCGGGACCGCGCCCGCAGTGCCGCCGCGTAGGCGGCGAAGCGACTCGGCGCGGCGCCCAGGCGCACCCGCCGGCCGATCGCTCGCCGCGTGGCCGCGAGGACTCCCTCGAGATGCCCGCCATGGATCCCACGCAGCCCGTCGGCCTCGAAGTAGGCCTCGCCGGCACGGTCGGACTCGGGCGCCGCGCCGATCCGCTCGAGGCGATCGAGCACCTTCCCCCACCCGGCCCGCACCGCGTCGGGATCGGGGGGCACGAGGCGTAGCTCGGGACAGCGCGCGAGCGCCTCCCCCATGCGCATTCCCGCCGCAACCCCGAACGCCTCGGCGGCGGGCGAGGCGTCGCCGACCGCCTGCACTCCGCCCGGCGGCGGCCCGAGGGCGACCGGCTCGGAGAGGAGCGAGGCGGACGGCGCCCCGCTCAGCTCACCCGGGGCCTTCCCCTCCACCGACCACGCGCGCAGGGCGGCGAGGAGAGGGAAGCGAGGGACGAGCAGGCACACCACCATACGCGAACATATGTTCGCATAGGAGGCGGCGGGGCGTGCGGGTCAGGAGGAGTCGCTCAAGCAAGAGGCGACAACGCCGCAAGAGCTCGGCGAGCGTCCGATCGCGAAGCCTGCCGAGCCGCTGCGTGATCCGGTCGTGGGAGAGCGCGCGGACCTGTTCGGGCATGGCGAAGCTCCTCTCTCGAAGCCCGCCCTCCGGCGGAGAGATCTCCACGTGTAGAGCACTTGCGAAGTCGGTGCGGGTGAGCGGGACGACGATCGAGAGGTTGAGCGGCGAGCTGTTGAGCTGATTGATCGAGACGACCACGAAGGGGCGCGCCTTGGCCTGCTCGGAGCCGCGCGTCGGGTCGGGGTCCGCCCAAACCACGTCGCCCTGGCTCGGCCTTGCTCTCAATACTCGGGCAGCGGAGCCCTGAAGGTCGAGAGCTCCTGGGTCTCGGCGCGGTAGGCGGAGAGCGCAGCGGCGTCACCGGCGATACGCGTCCAGCTCTGCTCCGCGGCGTCGAGCAGGGCGCGGTCGTCGGCTTGGTGGACGAGCTCGGCGACGATCTCCCCCGCTGCCAAACCCCGCCGGCGGGCAAGCTCGTTCAGTCGGTCGCGGGTCTCAGTCGGAACTCGGATCGTCGTACTCATGTAGACATAAAGTCTACACGCTGCTCAGAGTGTGTCCCCTTCTTGGGCCGATCCTCGCAGGGCCGGCGCGCCGTCACTCCACCGTCACGAGCGCCTTCGGGAAGCCGCTCAGGACCTCGGCCCCGTCCTCGCGCACCACCACGAGGTCCTCGATCCGCACCCCGAAGCGCCCGCTCACGTACACCCCCGGCTCGACGGTCACCACGTTGCCCGCCGCGAGCGTCCCCTCGCCGAGCGGCGAGAGGCGCGGTCGCTCGTGGATCTCGAGCCCCACGCCGTGGCCCAGGCCGTGCCCGAACTCCTCGCCATGGCCCCCGTCGACGATCGCCTCGCGCGCCACGGCGTCGACCTCGCGCGCGCCCGCGCCCGCGCGCACCGCGTCGAGCGCGCGCTCCTGCGCCGCGAGCACGAGCGCGTAGACCTCGGCCGCCTCGGTGCCGAGCGGGCCGGTGGCGAACGTGCGCGTGCAGTCCGAGCAGTATCCGTCGACGACGCAGCCGAGGTCGACGATCACGAGCGAGTCGGCGGGGATTGACTCCTCGCGCGGGCTCGCGTGCGGGAGCGCGCCGTGGGCTCCACCGGCGACGATGATCGGGAACGAGACGCCCTCGGCGCCGCGCTCGCGCAGGTCGTGCTCGAGCGTGAGCGCGACCTCGCGCTCGCTGCGGCCGGCCAGGCCCCGCTCGCACAGCGCGGAGAGCGCCTCGTCGACGAGCGCGGCGGCGCGCGCGATGCGCTCGACCTCGCCGGCGTCCTTGACCGCGCGCAGCTCCTCGACGAGGCCGCCCGCGGCCACGAGCTCGACCCCCTCCCCCACGAGCTCGCCGAGGCGGCGGTGCGCCTTGACGGTCAGGTGCTCGTCGTCGAAGCCGATTCGATCGGCGAGCAGGCCGGCGGCGTCCTCGAGCAGGTCCTGCCTGCCACGCACGCGCTCGAACGCGTGCGGAAGCTGCGCCTCGGCCTGGTCGAGGTAGCGAAAGTCGGTGACGAACGTGCGGGCTCCGTCGGCACCGAGCACGACGACGCCGTTCGTCCCGGTGAAGCCGGTGAGGTAGCGAACGTTGACCGGGTTGGTGACCAGCAGGGCGTCGAGCTCGCGCTCACCCAGGCGCTCGGCGAGCCGGTCGGCGCGCAGCGGCTCGGGCCGGCCGTCGACGCTGGCCTCGCTCGCTCGAGCGTCCGCGCCCGCGCTCGCGCCGCCGCCCGCGCTCAACTTCGCGCCGCCTCCGCCAGATGACCCTGCACGAGCTCGAGCGCCTCGCGGTAGCCCTCGACCCCCTTCCCCTGCACCGCCCCTAGGCACAGATCGCGGATCACCGAGAAGCGGCGCCACTCCTCACGCTCCTCGATCGGCGAGATGTGCACCTCGACCGCCGGCAGCCCGCTGACCTCGAGCGCGTCGCGGATCGCCCACGAGTAGTGGGTCCACGCGCCCGGGTTGAGCACGAGCGCGTCGGCGTAGTCGTGCGCGTCGTGGAGCTCCTCGCAGAACTCGCCCTCGTGGTTCGACTGGAAGAAGCTCGGCTCGAGGCCGAGGTCGCGGGCGAAGTGGCGCACGCGCACCTCGAGCTCCGGCAGCGTCAGCGTCCCGTACAGCGCGGGGTCGCGCCGCCCGAGCGTGTCGAGGTTGACCCCGTGCAGGATCGCGACGCGGCTCCTCACCGCGCGACGACCTCCTCGAGCGCCGCACGCAGCGCGTCCTCCTCGACGGCGTGCCCGGGCGAGACCTCCCCCGGCGCCTCGACCAGCACGAACGGGACCGACCCGCCGCGGCGCTTTTTGTCGCGCGCGACGAGGGCGATCACCTCGTCCGCTGAGACGCCGTCGACCCGCTCCGGCAGCCCGCGCGCGCGCAGCAGCTCGGCCACCTCCGCCCGCAGCTCGTCACCGCCCGAGAGGCGCAGCGCGCACAGGAGCCCGAGCGCCACCGCCTCGCCGTGGCGCAGGCGGCGGTAGCCCGTCGCCGCCTCGAGCGCGTGCCCGACGGTGTGGCCCAGGTTGAGGACCTGACGGGGGCCGGCGTCGCGCTCGTCCTCGGATACGACCGCGAGCTTGGTGCGGGCGCACCCGACGATAGTGTCCTCGTCGAGCGGATCGGCACCGGCGCGGACGCGCTCCCACAGCGACCCGCCGGCGATCAGGGCGGTCTTCACGACCTCGGCGTAGCCCGCCGCGACCTCCTCGCCCGGCAGCGTCGACAGGACGTCGGGGTCGGCGAGCACCGCCGACGGCTGGTGGTAGGCGCCGACGTAGTTCTTCGCCTCGGGGAGGTCGACGCCGGTCTTGCCGCCGTAGGCGGAGTCGACTTGGGCGACGAGCGTCGTCGGGACCTGGACGACGGCGATCCCGCGCTGGTAGACGGCGGCGCAGAAGCCGGCCAGGTCGCCGACCACGCCGCCGCCGAAGGCGACCAGGAGGTCGTCGCGCCCGACCCCCGCGCGTGCCATCGCCCGAAGCACCCGCTCGGCGTTGGCGAGCGTCTTCTCGGTCTCCCCTCCCGGGACGGTGAACGCCCCCCAGTCCCCCGAGAGCGAATGCAGCCCGGCCACCCGCTCGTCGGCTACGAGGAACCGCCGGCCCGCCGCCGGGTGGAAAACGCCGCGACCGAGCAGGCCCCGTCCGATGAAGACCGGGTAGTCGCCCGAGGCGGAGGCCGCCCACAGGAGCCGAGGAGCGACGGTCGAGTCGGGCTGGCTCCGCAGCGCCTCGAGCGCCGGCAGCGCGCGCACGACCGTCTCGGCCGCGTCGTCACCCGGCAGGCTCGCGTGAGCCATCCGGAAGTAGAGCGGGGCGCGCTCGACGTACAGCCGCTCGAAGCGCTCGCGATCGCGCGCGAGCGGGCGACCCCTCCCCGCGCACCGCTCCCAGGCGAGCGACGGGTGGACCTCGAACGCCACGACCACGTGCTCGCGCAGCGCCTCGTGCACGCGCTCCGACCCGAGCGCGCCGCCGCCGAGCGCGACGATCCGCGCGTCGGGGCGAGCGAGCGTCCGCAGGACCATCTCCTCCTCGCGCGCGCGAAAGGCGGCCTCGCCCTCGCGGTCGAAGAAGGGCTGGATCGGCTCGCCGAGCTCGGCCTCGAGCAGGGCGTCGGTGTCGATCGCCTTGGTTCCGAGCGCGCGCGCAGCCGCCCGCGCCGCGGTCGACTTGCCGGCGCCCATGAAGCCGATGAACACGAGCGCCCGCCGCTCCGCGCCGGCGTCGCCGCGAGCCGGCCGCGCCGCGGCCTGCGCCACGCCCTCCCCCTCGGCGTCCTCCGCCTCTAACGCATCCACCCGATGCGCTCCTCGTAGGCGCGCAGCGCCGCGACCGCGTCGTCGATGTGGTCGCCACCGAGCTTCTCCCGGTACGCGTCCCCGAGCACGAGCGCGACCATCGCCTCGGCGACGACGGCGGCGGCCGGGACGGTCGAGGAGTCCGTGCGCTCGCGCAGCGCCTGGGCCGGCTCCTTCGTAGCGATGTCGACCGAGCGCAGCGGCTTCGTCAGCGTCGGCAGCGGCTTCATCGCCCCGCGCACGACGAGCGTCTGACCGGTGGTCATCCCACCCTCGAGGCCGCCGGCGCGGTTGGTCTCGCGGAAGAAGCCGCGCCCCTCGGACCAGAAGATCTCGTCGTGGGCCTGAGACCCGTCGCGCGTCGCCACGTCGAAGCCGTCGCCGATCGCCACGCCCTTCATCGCCTGGATCGACATGATCGCGCCAGCCAGGCGCCCGTCGAGGCGAGCGTCCCACGCGGTATGCGAGCCGATGCCGGGGACGAGCCCGAAGGCGAGCACCTCGTAGATCCCTCCGAGCGACTCGTTCGCCTTGCGCGCGCGGTCGATCTCAGCGACCATCGCCTCGCTCGCCTGCTCGTCGAGGCAGCGGACGGGCGACGCGTCGACGTCCTCGAAGTCGTCGACCGCAAGCTCTTCGCGGTCGGGCGCCCGCGCGCGCCCGATGCTCAGAACGT
>Ga0126312_10002701_pt1 | contig 11866 bp, 14 predicted proteins | sample Plot104A_FD_92537 | JGI IMG/M metagenome (GOLD analysis project Ga0126312, IMG submission 92537) | Serpentine soil microbial communities from UC McLaughlin Reserve, CA, USA - Plot104A | ecosystem: Environmental > Terrestrial > Soil > Grasslands | place: USA: UC McLaughlin Reserve, Lake County... | reverse complement strand
GGCGATGGGTGCGGCGGCGCGAGGGTGACCGTGGCGTCGGCGAAGCTCTCACTCAACAAATCAGCAAGATCATCGGTCAGGAGCCGTTCCAACTCCTGCGCGGTGGCGAACTGCCGATACGACGCCGCGCCGGCGGCACGGATACCCTCGATCATCGCGGTCAGTCCGGGCTCCTGGTCCGGGGCCGGGAGCTTCAGGTACAACAGCATCGGCTTCCCCGCGGCCAGCCGGAACTCATCCTCCAGGCCCGAAATCTCCATGCCCGGCCCCACCCGGCCGTACCTCTGCCAATAGATGCCGACGAAAATCTGACTCTGCTCCAGGTAGGCCCGATACATGCTCTGCGGCGGCTGAGTTCGGGCGCCGGACTCGTCCCACACCGGAACCAGGTGCAGCCGCCGGATCGCCCGCAACGCCGCCGCCCGCTCCTCAGCCAACTCCTCCAACGTCGAGGAAATAAACACCCGGACCCGCTGATCAGGGGCGAGGATCACCGCTGACCGATCCTGAGCCGAGTCCTCACCAGACGAAACCGTCACACAGTCCTCCGCGTATGCTCACGCCTCAGTCTTCCGCTGAACTCCGCACCGGAGGAAGAGTCATCCGAAACGGCCAGCCCAAACGACCCTGACGGCCGCAGCACGCCGCAGCCGGCGTCTCTGAGCGCCGCCACGCCAACGCTGTATTGCAAGGTATCGATCGATCTTCAAGGACCATCCCCACACCTGGCTCAGCCCCGGAATTGACGTCGGCACTTCCGGGATGTCAGCGCGCCATGAGCCTGCGTGCAGAGCCACCCTGGAAACGGCGATCAATCAGGGCAGTGTACCTACACATGCCGGGGGATGCCGACTGCGGAACCCACCCGCAAGCGGCACGGCGTGAGTCTCAGTCGCCCGGGCGAGGTTGAGCCTTAGACGTGTGCCCCGTGTGTGCCCCCGCGGTGCAACCAGGGCGCCTGTTGCTGCAACCTGCACCTCAATCACGCCATGCTCGCGCCTGATCAGATCGACGCCCTGCCTTCGCAACGACACGGTCTGGGCTGCCGACGCGAAGGTGATCTCGTCGCCCGTGTCCGGGTCGGGGCACCCGCCGTCGGCCTCCGATCGCGCTTATGTCGACGTGGAGCCCGTACGGAAGAGTCCTGAGGTTGCCGACCTACGTGCGCGCGCAGTTGGTGAGGTATCGGTTGTTGTGCCGGCCACCCAGGCTGACCTGGACACATGTGTCGCACGTGTCCTCCTCAGGCTGTTGAGGGCTGTGGCAGAGTCGGACGCGAATGGATCAAGACGTCCGTGGGTCGCCTAGCGAGGGTAGAGGCACGTAGAGCAGGGGAGCGACTGGGCCACGTTCGACGCCTTGATGGGCGTTGACGCGGTCGACGAGTCTGGCGCTGACATCGGACCGCTGGCCTTCTACGGCCGGTGTTCCACCGAGGACAACCAGGACCCCGAGACCTCCCGAGCCTGGCAGCTCAGCAACGCGAGGAAGTTCGTGGAACCGCTCGGCGGCCACATCGCCGCGGAGTTCTTCGATGTCGGACACTCGCGGTTGGTGCCGTGGGAGCGCAGGGAAGCGGCATCCGCGCAGCCGCGCCAACTCCGCTACGAATCCTGCGGTTGGACTGGCATCATGGTTGGAGAAGGAACCCGCACCAGTTCTCCCTGACTGCACCACGCTTCGAGGCATATGGCCTTGATATGTGGGTTCCTGAGCTCGGCGGCAGGTTCGATAGTCGCAACGCCTCGCACAAGATGCTGATGAGCGTGTTGGGCGGGATGAGTGAGTCCGAGCGGCAACACGTCCAGGCCCGCGTTCGAGCCGCTATGGATGCGCAAGTCGTCAACGAGGGCCGTCATCAAGGCGGGCGCGCGCCCTACGGCTACACCGTGGTCGACGGTGGAGCGCATCCGAATCCGAGAAGGGCGGCAGAGGGCGATCGTCTTCGCTTACTGGTTGTCGACGAGCCGTCAGCGGAAGTCGTTCGGCGTATCTTCGCGGAGTACCTGGACGGTCGGGGCGACCGGGCAATCGCGGTCGGGCTGAATCGCGACGGGATCCTCTGCCCGTCTGCCCATCGCCCGGAGCAGAACCGTCACCGATCAGCCGACGGGCGGCAGGGCAGCACGGTACGTGCAATCCTCGAGAATCCTCGGTACACCGGCTACGCGGTGTTCGGTCGCTGGACGAAGCAAGAGACGCTGCTCGACCCCGATGACGTTGGTGCCGGTCATGTCGTGCGTTTCCGCCGGCCCGGCCAGACCGGATCGTGCGTTCGCGTGTCCCGGCCCATCCAGGGATCGTCAGTGTTCAGAACTTCGTTGACGTGCAGTTGCTTCGCCGGTCACGTGGTGGGGCGGCCCGCCAGACTCTCGAGCGGTCGTCGCTGAAGGCCTTGCGGCCTTACGTCCTCGGGGGGTCGTGTTCGCTGTGGCTACTGTCAACGACGGATGGAAGGCGCGGCGCGTCGGTGGGGCACCTACTACCGATGTGTCGCTCGAACGCTGGTGCCAGGCTCGCCGGTACTCGTTTGTCATTCGAAGAGCGTCAACCTACCGGAGATAGCCGTCCTCGGGCCGGTCAACAAATGGCTCGGCGAGCTCTTCGATCCGGACAACCTTGATCGCACTGTGTCGGCGCTCGTCGCCTCGCAAGGAGGCGATCCCGGCCGGACGGCCGCTGGGCAGCGATTGAAGGACGCCGAGATGCGGCTTCGGCGCTTCCAGGCGGCAATAGCCGCCGGCGTCGACCCTGCCGCAGTTGTCGATGCCATCAATCAAGCGCAAGTCCAGCGCGGCCGCCAAGGATGAACTCAACAACGCCTCAGCTCCTTTGTTTCTCGACACGGCGGAGGTTCGTGCCATGGTCGGTGCGTTGGGCGACATCGGAGAGGCTCTCAGCCGAGCTGAGCCCAGGTTGCTCGCATCGTTGTACGAGGCGTGCGGGTGGAAGCGGTCTACGACGCGGAGGCTCGCGTTGTCACCGTCACCATCCGGCCAGCACATGTCGTTAGTGCGTGTGTCCGAGGGGGGACTTGAACCCCCATGCCCTTTACGGGCACTAGCACCTCAAGCTAGCGCGTCTACCTATTCCGCCACCCGGACCTGGGTCCGCCCGGTCGCCCCGGACAGCGCAGAAACTATAGCAAGTCGACCCGGCTCGATTTGGCCCCAAGCTGACCAGGGCTCCGACAGTGTCCCGAGGTGCCGTTCATGACCGTGACAAGATGACCCAGTGACCGAGTCGTACGCCCCTGAGGCGGAAGCCGTCGCAATTTGCCAGGACCTGATTCGGATCGATTCGACCAACTTCGGACCCGATCCCGGGCCGGGGGAGCGGCGGGCTGCCGAGCGCGTTGCCGAGCTGCTCGACGAGGTGGACATTTCAGTCGAGCTCTTCGAGTCGGCGCCGAAGCGGACCTCCCTGATCGCCCATTGGGAGCCGGAGGGAGTCGACGACACTGCCTCAGCACTGCTGGTTCACGGCCACCTGGACGTCGTGCCGGCCGATGCCGCCGACTGGTCGGTAGACCCATTCGCCGCCGAGATCCGGGACGGCTGTGTCTGGGGTCGCGGCGCGGTGGACATGAAGGACTTCGACGCGATGATCTTGAGCGTTGTGCGTGCCCGGGCCCGGGCCGGAGTACCGCCCCGCCGGCCGATCCGGTTGGTGTTCACAGCCGACGAGGAAGCCGGCAGCGGCCTCGGGGCCCAATGGCTTGTCGATCATCATCCCGAAGTGGTGGAGGGGTGCACCGAGGCAATTGGCGAGGTCGGCGGGTTTTCACTCACCGTGCGAGATGATCTTCGGCTCTATCCGATCCAAACCGCGGAGAAGGGCCTGCTCTGGTTGAATTTGATCGCCTGGGGCCAAGCTGGTCACGGCTCGTTTCGCAATGACCAGAATTCGATCACGGCACTTGCCGCCGCCGTGGCCCGGATCGGCGAATACCAATGGCCAGCCAAGATCACCGATGCCCAGCGAGCCTTTCTCCATGCCGTCTCCGAGGCGTTTGTTATTGATCTTGATCTGGATCGGGCCGAGGAGACGTTGGCCAAGCTGGGAACCATTTCGCGAATCGTAAGTGCGAGCATGTCCAATACCGCCAATCCAACCATGCTGTCGGCCGGCTACAAGCACAACGTTTGCCCGGGCTCGGCCTCTGCGGCCATCGACGGACGGTTTGTCCCAGGAGGACGGGAAGAGTTCCTGGCGACGATCAAGGACTTGATCGGCGATCGAGTGAGCTACAACATTGCTGTTGAGCAGCCGGCGGTTGAGACCGAGTTCTCCGGCGCCTTGGTGGAGGCCATGCAGAGGTCACTCGCGGCCGAGGATCCAGGTGCTAAGACGGTGCCATACCTGATGAGTGGGGGCACCGACGCCAAGGCGTGGCACCGGCTCGGCATCCGCTGTTTTGGGTTCTCACCGCTGCGATTGCCGCCCGACCTCGACTTCGCCAGCATGTTCCATGGCGTCGACGAGCGCGTTCCGATCTCCTCCCTCGAATTCGGTGCCCGGGTCCTCGATCGGTTCCTTTCCGTCGCCTGACCACTGCGGGCTACGCTGGTCGGCCATGAATGTTCGAAGCGTCGAATACCAGATCGAGCGAGTCCGGTTGGGACATCACCTGTCGCGCCATGCCGTTCGGCAGTTGCTCACCGACCACGCCGAGTACGGCGGCTGGGAGCTGACCCGGCTCCGTCGCTACCGTGACGGCACCCGCGACGTCTGGATTCGACGCAAGATCATCCGCATGCCGCGCCACCGTTTGGCGAACTAGCTACTTTCGCGCTTCGGCTCCGCCTGCAGCCGACCGGTGTGCGGGCCTCCGGACACGTCATCGAGCGCTGTCGCGATTTCGTCCGGTAGCGTTTGATCCTCCACGGCAAGCGCTGGCGCCAGCTGGCCGGCGGTCCGAGCACCGAGCAGCGGCGCTGTCACTCCTGGGGCGTCACGGACCCACAGCAGAGCGACCTGCAAGGGGGTCAGCTCTAACCCATCGGCAGCACGTACCACCGCTTCGACCACACCGCGAGAACGTTGCTCCAGGTACGGCTCGACAAACCAGGCGAAATGATCGGTCGCGGCGCGCGACCCTCGTGGCGTGCCGGTCCGGTATTGGCCGCTGAGTACCCCGCGACCCAGCGGTGACCACGGAAAGAAGCCCATACCGAAGGCACTCACCGCTGGCAAAACCTCCACTTCCGCACGTCGGGCCAGCAGCGAGTACTCCACCTGCGCGCTGATGATCGGCGTTCGCCCGGGAAACGCTCGCTGCCAAGTTGCGGCCTGGGCAGTCTGCCAGCCGACAAAGTTTGAGATGCCGGCATAGCGAGCCATACCCGATGACACAGCATGATCAACGGCGCTCAGCGATTCCTCCAGCGGAGCACTGCCCCAGGCATGAATCTGCCAGATGTCCACATATTCGGTGGCCAGCCGCCGCAGCGACGCAACGAGATCGCGCAGCAAGGCGCGTCGTGACGTGTCCACGATCCGCTGGCCGTTGCGGATAACGAAGCCAGCCTTCGTCGCGATCACCATGTCCTCGCGAACTCCGAGCCGTCCGACGAGCTCCCCGACGAGGCGTTCCGAATCGCCCGCGCCATAAGCGGCGGCCGTGTCGATCAAGTTGCCACCGGCGTCGCAGAAGGTTTCCAGTAGGGCGCGGGCATGGTCGGCAGTGGTGTCTCGTCCCCACGTCATCGTGCCCAGCCCGAGCCGCGATACCTGAAGCCCGCTGGCCCCCACCGGGCGAATTTCCATGGGGGAGACCTTAGTGGCAGCCAGCCGCCCACAAAGCGCCACTACGGTGTTCGCATGCGCCTTGGCCTCAACCTGGGTTACCTCGTCGGCTCCGATGATCCTGCTGGCCAGCGCCGGCTCGTTCGGCACGCCGAAGCGCTCGGCTTTTCCGTCGTCTGGGCTGCCGAAGCGTACGGTTCTGACAGTCCAACTGTCCTGGCCTGGTTGGCCGCGCAGACCTCGACCATTCACCTTGGCTCGGCCGTCATGCAGATACCGGCCCGCACGCCGGCGATGACGGCGATGACGGCGGCTAGCCTCGATCTGCTGAGCAGCGGCCGGTTCCGGTTAGGCCTGGGTGTGTCCGGGCCGCAGGTGTCGGAGGGCTGGCACGGCGTGCGGTTCTCATCGCCGCTCGGTCGTACTCGGGAGTACATCACCGTGGTCCGTACGGCCCTGTCGCGGCAAGCCCTGGAGTTCCAGGGGGACCATTACAACCTGCCGCTACCCAACGGTCCGGGAAAGCCGCTGAAGCTCACCATCCAGCCGGTCAGCGAGCAAATCCCGATCTATCTGGCCGCGGTCGGGCCGAAGAACCTCGATTTGACGGGCGAGCTCGCCGACGGCTGGCTGGCCATTTTCTACGCACCTGAGTTCGGTGCCGAGCAGCTCTCCCACATCGAGGCGGGGAGAGCTCGGGCGGGCAAGCCGATGGACGGATTCGATGTCGTCCCCACCGTGCCGCTAGTGGTGGGCGCGGATCCCCGGCAGTGCGCCGACGCGGTACGACCGTACGCTGCGCTCTATCTGGGCGGAATGGGCAGCCGGGAGAAGAACTTCTACAACGCGCTGGCCGTGCGGATGGGCTTCGCCGAGGAAGCCGCAACTGTTCAGGAGCTGTACCTGGACCACCGGCACCGTGATGCTATGGCCGCAGTGCCATATGAATTTCTCGCCGAGACCTCGCTGCTCGGCGATCGGCAGCACATCGCCGAACGCCTTAAAGTCTTGGCCGCCTCCGGGGTGACTACATGCGCGGTTGCACCGCACGGCGGGCCGATTGAGGAGAAGCTGGGCGCTTTGACCATCGTTGCCGAGGCACTCGACCTTGCAGGGGTGGCCTAGGGAAGCTGTGCAGGTGACAGCTGGGCCAGCGGCTCGAGCACTCCGGTCAGGAGCAGGACGACGACCAGGGCTGCCAGCGCGATCCGATATATGACGAACGGCATGAAATTGTGTGTCGACACGTAGTGCAACAGCCAGGCGATGACGGCGTAGCCGGTCACGAAGGACACCACGGTTGCCAGCACTATCGGCCCCCACGCCGGTTCCACCGGATCGACGGAGATGTCGGCGAGTTTGAAGAACCCTGACCCGACGACTGCCGGAATCGCTAGGAGAAAAGCGTATTTGGCTGCCGCGACGCGCTGGTAGCCCATGGCGAGACCCGCGGTTATGGTCGCACCCGAGCGGGAGACCCCAGGGATCAGCGCGAGAGCTTGAGCAATGCCATAGGCAATGCCGTGCTGCCAGGTCAGCGACTCCAGCGGTCGCACATTGCGGGCAAAGTGATCGACCACTCCGATGATCAAGCCAAAGCCCGCGAGCATCGCCGCTGTGATCCACAGGTTTCGCAGCGCATGATCAATCGCGTCTTGAAAGAGGACGCCGAGGACGACTATCGGCACCGAGCCGAGAATGACCAGCCAGCCCAGGCGCGCTTCCAGATCATCTCGTGGAATCCGGCCTATCAGCGCCAACGTCCAGTTCTTGATGATCAACCAAATGTCCCGGCGGAAGTAGATGATCACCGCTGCTTCGGTGCCGAGCTGGGTGATTGCGGTAAACGCCGCCCCGACATCCTCGCCGCCAAAGAAGTGGCCGACGATCGACTGGTGGGCGCTCGACGAGATTGGCAAGAACTCGGTGAGCCCTTGTACGAGGCCGAGCACCAGCGCCTCCAGCCAACCCATTCCCACTCCTTGATCGTCTAGGCGCCGAAAGCGCCCATGCAACGCTAGACCCTTTCGCCGTGTGAAGCGGGTGACGTCCGTGCCGCTGGCCAGGCGGGTAGAACTTGGGCATGACCATCCACCGTGAGCACCCATTTCTCGGCGGCGGGCGCGATCCGATCCGGCAGTTCCGTGGCCGGATGATTGCCCCGGTCAGCGTGTGGACCGCGGCAGCAGGGGGACGGCGCGCCGGATGGACCGTGTCGTCCTTCCTGATAGCCGACGGTGCCCCCGCCGTAGTGGTCGGGCTGGTTGACGAAGACAGCGATTTTGCCGCCGCATTGTCGGTTGGCCGCACGTTCGTCGTGAATCTGCTCGGCTGGCAGCATCGCGCGCTGGCCGAAGCGTTTGCGGGTCTTGCCCCGGCCCCCGGTGGTGTCTTTCGCCTCGGTTCCTGGATCGAGACCGATTGGGGACCCATCCTCGACGGGGTGCCGGCATGGCTTGGTGCGCGCGCCACCGGCGGCAATGCTGAGCATGCTGGGTGGGCACTGCTGGTTCGAGCGGAGATCGAGCACGTTGAGATCAGCCCCGAGGACGAGGAGCCATTACTAGGTCATATCCGTGCTCGCTACCTGCCAATTTTGAGCCCCAGAAGCACCTGAAGATGAACTAGCCTCGGCGGAGTGACCACGGTCCTGCTGATCCGTCATGGACGTACCGCCGCCAACACCTCCGGCATCCTGGCGGGTCGCACGTCGGGCGTTGCGCTGGACGACGTTGGGATGAAACAAGCGACGGACCTGGCAGCTCGCATCGGCTCGGTACCGCTTCGCGCCATCGTGACGTCGCCGCTGCGCCGCTGTCGGCAAACTGCCCAGGTGTTGCAGGCTGCTCGGGCAGACGGTTGCCGGACCATGGTGGACCAGGCACTCGTGGAGTGTGGCTATGGGGACTGGACAGGCCGCTCGCTACGCGACCTCAGCAAGGACAAGCTCTGGCGCAGCGTGCAGCAGCAACCCTCCGCCGTCCGATTTCCCGGTGGCGAGTCGTTGACTGGGATGTCGAGTCGGGCAATCGGCGCTATTCGAGGGTGGGATCGGCGCCTCGAGGCCGAGTACGGAGAGGAGGCGGTCTGGGCGGCGATCTCCCATGGTGATGTGATCAAGGCGATCCTGGCCGACGCTCTTGGCATGCATCTGGACGCCTTCCAGCGCTTAGTGGTCGACCCAGGGTCGGTGTCGATCGTTCGCTACACCCCAATCAGGCCGTATCTGGTGACGATGAATTCGACGACCGGCGACCTTGCCGGGCTGTTCCGAACGCGCCCCAAGAAGCCTCGCGGACGCCGCACGAAAGAGGAGCACGACGCCCCGGTCGGCGGCGGGCTTGGAGCTCAGGAGGCGGTCGACTGACTGCGCTGGCCCGGACGGGGCCGGCGTTACCCTGGTGCGCATGGCGATTCTTGTGCACCGCTATGACTCTCCAGATCGCTTCGTCGCCGGGACAGTCGGTCAGCCCGGTGAGCGCACCTTCTTCCTGCAGGCTCGCGAGGGAAACCGGATCACCAGCGTGGCCTTGGAGAAGCAGCAGGTTTCGGTGCTGGCCGAGCATTTGGACCGGGTTCTCAACGAAGTACACAAGCGCAGTCTCGGTGGTGAGGTAGAGGTTCCGCCGGCATCAACCACGGCTCGTGACACCGAGCCGCTCGATGCACCGATCACTGAGGAGTTCCGCGTCGGAACCATGACGATCGCCTGGGACCCGACCGTCCGCCGCATCGTCATCGAACTGTTCTCCAACGTCGACGCGGATGAGGAAGAGCAAGATCAAGAAGCCGGCAAAGCCACCGAGCTCGGTGAGGAGATTGACGCCGACGAGGTCTTCGTGGTCAAGATCACCGCCTCGTACGCGCGCGACTTCGTTGCTCGAGCACAAGCTCTGGTCGCCGCGGGCCGGCCATCGTGCCCGTTCTGCCTGCAGCCGATGGACGCCTCGGGCCACATCTGCCCTCGTGCCAACGGCTATCGGCGCCCACTGTTTTGATCAGTACCGGATCCTCTGCGATCCATCCAGCCCTCACGCCGCTGATTGGCGGGGATCTGGAGATCACCGGGCGGCTGCTGCAAGCGTCCAATGCCACGTTCCTGGCAGAACTGCACTGCGGCGATGACAAGATCGACTGCGTCTATAAACCGATTCAAGGTGAACGTCCGTTGTGGGACTTTCCACGGCGGACGTTGGGATTACGTGAAGTGGCCGCCTACGAGGTCTCGCGGATCGGCGGCTTCGATCTTGTCCCGTTCACCGCGATGATCGACGGCCCGCTGGGCCGCGGGTCGCTGCAGCGGTGGGTGGACGAGGACGCCGAGGAGTCCTCGGCGCTAGTCGACCTGGTCCCGACGGCCAGCCTGCCGCGGGCCGGCTGGTTCATCTGCCTCGAGGGGCTCGGCGCCAATGACACGCCCATCTCGGTGATTCATGCCGATCGCCCGGACCTGCGGCTGCTGGCTGTGTTCGACGTCTTGATCAACAATGCCGATCGCAAGGGTGGGCACATTCTCGGTAGCGCCGGCCGGGTATTCGGCGTTGATCATGGGGTGAGCTTCCACACCGATTCCAAATTGCGCACCCTACTGTGGGGCTGGGCTGGCAGCGAACTGACTGACGTCGAGCTTGCCCCGGTTCAGCGTGTTCGCAACTGTGCGCCGGACGAGCTCCGCGAGCTGCTCAGCCATGCCGAGATCGAGGCCTTGACCAGAAGAGCCGACCTGCTCCTGGAGCGGCGGCGGCTGCCACGCCCTCGAGGGTCGTGGCCGTCCATCCCCTGGCCGCCGTTCTGATCTTCGGCTTCTCGCGCCGCGCTTAGGTCGGCCAGGCGCTGGGTAGGGTGACGCCATGCAGGCGTGGACAGTGCCAGCCGCTCCCCTCCTTCCAGGCGGCCAACCGGGACTTCTGTTGCGGCTGTTCGATACCGCCCAGCAGGAGCTGGTCGAAGTGCCGGCCCCGCAAGGAACGGCTCGGATGTACGTCTGCGGAATCACCCCGTACGATGCGACCCACGTCGGCCACGCCAACACTTACGTCGTCTTCGACCTGCTGCATCGGTTGTGGCGGGATCGCGGGCTTGATGTGAACTACGTACAGAACGTGACCGACGTGGACGACCCGCTGCTGGAACGGGCGGCCAGCATCGGCGTCGCCTGGCAGGACCTGGCCGAGGAGGAAACCGAGCTCTTCCGCAATGACATGAGATCGTTGAACGTCCTGCCACCTCGCCATTACGTGGGGGCGGTGGAGTCAATGCCGTCGATCATTCGCAGGATCGCGCAGCTGCAGCAACGCGGGTCGGTCTATCCGGCCGATGACGCCGAATTCCCCGACCTCTATTTCGCCCAGGCTGGTGACCCACAATTCGGCTCGCTGTCTCATGTCACCGAAGCAGAGGCAGTGGAGTTGTTCGCCGAGCGTGGCGGCGACCCTGACCGGCCAGGAAAGAAGGCGGCTCTGGATTGTGTGATCTGGCGTCTGGCCCGCGCTGGTGAGCCGGCGTGGGAGTCGCCGTTCGGCCCTGGTCGTCCTGGCTGGCATGTCGAATGCACTGCCATCGCGCTCGACTACCTGGGTCCGGATTTCGATGTCCAAGGTGGCGGCACCGATCTGATCTTTCCGCACCACGAGATGTGCGCTGCTCAGGCTCGGGTAGCCACCGATCAGCCGTTGGCCAAGGCTTATGTTCACAGCGCGATGGTTGGCTTTGGCGGGGAGAAGATGGCGAAGTCCAAGGGCAACCTGGTGCTGATCTCGGAGCTGTTGAACGACGGGGTCGACCCGATGGCCATCCGGCTGGCGCTGCTATCCCAGCATTACCGGCGCGACTGGGACTGGTCGGACGACCTGCTCTCGACAGCGACGCAGCGGCTGGGCCGGTGGCGGGAAGCCTTCAGGCTGGACGCGGGGATCAATGCCGAGCAGACGATCGAGCAGATGAGGGCAGCTCTCGCGAACGACCTTAATGCCCCGGTCGGCTTGGCAGCCGTCGATGCTTGGGCGGGCGCGTCCACCGCGATCGACGCGGACGACGCCGAAGCCCCAGCTCTCGTTTCAAGTGCCTGCGACGCCCTGCTCGGGGTGCGCTTGTAGCGCTCGGCCAGCACGGTCAGCAG
>Ga0126312_10002700_pt1 | contig 11874 bp, 10 predicted proteins | sample Plot104A_FD_92537 | JGI IMG/M metagenome (GOLD analysis project Ga0126312, IMG submission 92537) | Serpentine soil microbial communities from UC McLaughlin Reserve, CA, USA - Plot104A | ecosystem: Environmental > Terrestrial > Soil > Grasslands | place: USA: UC McLaughlin Reserve, Lake County... | reverse complement strand
GGGGTCTGGCCGATAGGGGCATAGGTGCGCACCACTGCCGGAAGCAGGTAAAAGCCCGACTGCTCGGCAAATACTATGGTTCTGCCCTCCTTCAGCGCCCTTTTTTGAGAGAAGGCCACCTCTCTTCTTTCCAGTTGTCGATGGCCTCCTCATCCCTCTGATTCGCCCGGCGCTGGGGCTTCTGGAGGCTGTGGCGCAAGGCTTTGAGCAAACGGCTCACGTGCGCCGGATGATAGCTGACCCCGAACTCTTTGCGGATCACTTCGGCCACCCTCTCACACGTCCATACCTCTCCCCGAAAGCCGTAAGCCTCAGCTCCCCGCTCCAGAAGCTCGGGCACCTTGGCGCGTTGCTCCTCGTTCAGGCGCGGCGGTGCTCCAGGGGCGGGACGGCGCTTTAGAGCCTCTACTCCCCCGCCGTCGCGAGCCCGCTTCATCCACTGGCTCACCGCCCCCTTGCTCACGCCCAGGACGTCGGCTATCTCTTGCTGGGACCACCCTTCTTGTTTGAGTCCGAAGGCTCTCAGACGCCTTCCCTCGCGCCAGTCTGTGGCTTGTTTTGAAAGTGAGTTGTCCATGAGCAGAGATCCTACTATCGGCGTTTAGCAACCTCCGCAGAGGTCAGTAGCTGGCCTCGGCCATATCTTTGAGTGCGTCTATGTCCTTGACGACGATGCGCCGATCCTCGAGCTCGACCGCACCGGCCTCCTCGAGCTTGCGGAATGCCCGGGTTACCGCCACCCGCTTGCAGCCGATCATCGAGGCCAGCTGCTCGTGGGTGTAGTGGGTGGGGATGCAGTAGCTCTCGCTGCTTACTACACCCTCCGAGTCGACCAACGTCAGGATCTGGGTAGCAAGGCGCGCCGGGACGTCCTTACCCACGAGGTCGGCGTAGCGAGCCTCCGAATCGTGCAGCCTCTGGGCCAGCTCGCGCACCAACCTCAAGCCCACCTGCGGCTTCTTCATGATCAAGTGCTCGAGATCCTCGCGTCTCAATGAGACCACCGTCGAGGGGGTTAGGGCCCTGACGTAGAGGCCGTGTAGGCTCTGGCCGGTCAGGGCCATCTCCCCGAAGACGTTGCCATCCTCGACCACAGACAGGGTGATCTCATCTCCGCCATCGCCTATCTCGTAGAGTTGCACCTTACCCTTCTTGAGGATGAAAAGCCTCTCGGTGCCCTCCTTGGGGCTGTAGAGGATATCGTCTTGCTCGAGGAAGGTGTCGGGGGCGCGCTTGGCCAGGTCCTCCATCTCCTCATCGGAGAGGGGACCGAGGATATCGACCATCGAAAGCAAACGGATCTCTTCTTTTAGGGCCATCGGCATGATCTGTGCGCTCCTTCCCTCTCACGAGAAACACGCATGATGCTATCCCTCTAGGTACATCCTCAAGGAACTCAGGGAGAAAGGAGTCGGCCCGTATCCGTGAGAGCTTTGGGTATGTGAATCCCCATAGTAACACGCTTTGTATCTTGGTATACGGAAAGCCTCGCCGAAGGCTGTATAGATAAGGCTTCCCTCCGGGGAAAGGTGGACGGTGGCGGGGTTGGAGGAGATCGCCAAGAGGGCTTGGGCTGCAAGCGACGCCTGTCGAACGGTGGGAGTGGTCACTTCGGGAGGAGAAGAGCATGCAACGAGATCAGAGCGTCTCGCAGATGGCGGAGGAAGTCCTTCTGCGCCAGGCTAAGGATCTGGCCCACAGCCGCGGCTACTCCTTGGAAGATGCCACAAAAGCCGTCTCAGAGACCGAAGCCGGACGACAGCTTAGGGATCTGGCAAACGGCGAGCATCGCCATGAGAAGGCCCAAGTCTGGCAGGCTAGCGTCTTCTGGGAGCGTGCTGAGGCACGATTCATGCAGCGCATCGGCTCGGAGGCTCTCTCGCGGATTGCTGCCGAACGCCAATCTACTCGTGGCTAGAGAGTTATGTTCAGCTCCACCTCGCCGTTCCGTATCACGGCACGGAACACCACCCTAAGCGCTGCCCCAACTTGCGTGGGCCACCTGAGAAGGCGATAGTAGAAATCCGCCCCCTCGGCGCCTCCCTCGCCCTCGTGAGCGTACACGAGCATTACGAGTGTGCTTGGTACACCCTACGGTTGAGGAGGCTAACGCGCCCCCAATATATTGGCGTTCGCCGCATTTGCCCTGTACCTCACAAGCGGAATGTCTTAGCCTGATAGCAGGTATGCGGCAAGACTCGGTACAGCATAGTACCGGCCGGTCCTTTGGGAAGGGGGCCTCGGCGAACCGGGCGGCCCCCACAAGACCGAGGGCCGAACGGCGGCCGGCGATGGTACGCAGGCGAGCGGCTCTCGCTGCAGACCCCAGAAGTAGGCGACCGCTGATCTTCTACGCGGTGGTGGCCTCTGTCGCAGGGGAGCTCGCCGCGATCGTCGTTGGTTTGGAAGCGCTCGTGCTACTGTTTTCGCTTACGGGGTTGTTACTGTGCACGGTGATCTTTCGGGCGGCGAGGAGCTAGCTTTACGGTCCATCCTTCGTCTTCTTGCATCTGCTCACCAGCTTCGTGAAGATTCGGGTCTTGCGAGGATCAAGAAATGCCTCCCTGCAGAGGATAAGTGAGGACCGCGCCAGTAATACGCGAGCGGAGAACCCTGAAGGGTAAAGGAAATATCTCCGCCAGTCCTCGCCCAGGGCCGAGGAGGAAGAGGCGCTCGGCAAAACACCTTCGCCTCTCCAAAGAGCGTCGTCGCCGTGGGAGACGGCTTGTGGTCTTCCTCACGCTTCTATTCATATTCGGTGTGGGCTACTCGTTGGTGAGCCTGGCGGAAGAAGGGCTAGCGGCGTTGGTCGGGTCCTCGACACCCGCGACTGAGCTGTCGAAGGACGATACGCGGAAGACGTCATCTTCGTCGTCGACCTGCGATGATCTGGGCGTCCTCGTGGACCCCTCGCACTCCCTCCCCTCCGACTACGCGCCCAAAGACCTTGTCCCGCTGCGGGATTACGGTGTGCCCACCCTGGGTAGCGAGGTGCTCCGACGCGAAGCCGCCGAGCATCTGGGACGCCTCGTGAAAGCCGCCGCGGCAGACGGAGAGGAGCTGGTGGTGGCCTCAGCCTACCGCTCCTACCACGAGCAGCGACTCTCCCACGAAAGGTTGAGAAGCGTCCTCGGAGCGGGCGCCGACAGGATGACCGCAGCGCCGGGACACAGCCAGCACCAGCTCGGTACCGCGGTGGACTTCACGAACGGGGCCGCAGGCTACCAGCTGGATGTGTCCTTCGCGCGGACGAGCGCTTACTGGTGGCTTGAGCATCATGGCCCGGAGTACGGATTCGTTCTGGCCTATCCCAGAGGCAAAGAGAATCAGAGCGGCTACTATTGGGAGCCCTGGCATTACCGTTTCGTGGGGGTTCAAGACGCGAAACAGATCGAAGATAGCGGCCAGAGCCTGCAAGAGTTCCTGGAGAACGCGGGTACTACACCTCACTGCTGATACCTGGAATAGGATTTGGGGTAGCTGATGTAGTCCTGTTGTCGCAATCGGCGTCGACCGACGCGCAGTCGGTGTCGACAACGGCTTCTCCTACAACTTCCCGCGCGGAGCCGAGAGGAAGTACACCCTGCCCTCACCTGCATGGAACTCTAGGAAGGTTGCCGGTGCGGAGGAGTACGTCGCGGAGATACTAAGACCGTTGGTTCGTCGCAGAGCCAGAGGAGGTCGGCTGATGCTGCTCGAGAACAGGAACGCCGTGATCTATGGGGCGGGAGGGTCGATCGGTAGCGCGGTGGCCCGCGCCTTCGCCCGCGAGGGGGCGAAGGTTCACCTCACCGGTCGTACCCTTGAGAGCCTTGAGGAGGTGGCCGAGGAGATCCGCTCCTCTGGAGGAGTGGCCGAGACGGCGCAAGTCAATGCCATCGACGAGCACGCTGACGCTGTGGCCGCGAGCGCTGGAGGAATCGACGTCTCCTTCAACCTCATCTCCTACGGAGACGTCCAGGGGACGCCGCTTGCCCCTAAGGCGCCGGTACTCTAGTTCAATCTGACAGAAATAGAGCCTGCGGACGCGGCACCATCAACAAGGTGGATGATGAGACTACAGGTCGACCTGAGGGCCCCTCAAACTGGTTGCTGGGTCGGGCGGATGAGGATCTCATTGACGCTTACCCGCTCGGGCTGGGTCACGGCGTAGACTATGGCGTCCGCTATGTCTTCCGCTTGCAACCTTTCCAAGCTCATGAGACCGCTCAGGCTCTCACGGGCGTCCTCGTCTGTGATGTGGTCCGGGAGCTCGGTGTCGACGGCCCCGGGCCCCACGATCGACACCCGGATGTTGTCTTCCAGGAGCTCTTGCCGTAAGCCCTCCGAGATGGCGTTGACGGCGTGCTTGGTCCCGGCGTAGACCCCACTCGAGTCGCGGGTCACCTTCCGCCCGGCCACGCTGCTGATGTTTACGAGGTGTCCCGAGCCCTGTTCCTTCATGTGCCCGATGGCAGCGTCGGTCGCGTAGAGAAGGCCCATCACGTTCACTTCGAACATGGCCCTCCACTGGTCGGAGAGACTCTTGCCCACCGTCGAGAGCAACATGATACCTGCGTTGTTGACCAGGATGTCGATACTTCCGAACTCATCGGCCGCCCTCTGAACCAAGTTGTGGGCCTGCTCCTCATCAGTGACATCGCACTCCACAGCGATAGCCTTCCCGCCGTCGTGAGAAACACTCCCAACGAGCTCGTCGAGGCGCTCCTTACGGCGAGCCCCGGCCACCACCGCGGCGCCTTCAGCTGCCAGCGCCCGCACCGTAGCTTCTCCGATGCCGCTCGAGGCCCCGGTCACAATTGCGACCTTACCGTTTAATCTATCCCCCATGTGCATCACCTCTCTACGGATCAGTGAACTATAACTGGACCCATACTCTCTATTTAGGACTGTGGGTATTAGGTACCCTATCCTTCCGATATCTACCAAGGCCTACTCGTGGTCTACATCTCGAATTCGACTCCTTGCTGCCGTCCGCCGCCTCGTTCCTCTCTTTGCGATGACTCGCACAGTCGTCACGGCGCCAGGGTTGAGCGGATGCGAAACGCCAAGGTCGAGGTGGTCCCCACTGGCGTGGGCGCAGACGAAGGAGATAGAACTTGCCCCCGCTGGCGCCCCCTCCGCGCAGGGAGGATACTCGCAGGAGATTCTGGCTACCGAGTACCTATCTCTCCTGCGTGTACTACCAGCTCTTACGAAGCCTTGCGGGCGAGTTCTTTGTCTATCTGCTCCTTGTCGAAGCCCACGATCCAGCGGCCGCCGATCTTGATCACAGGGACGCCCCTCTGCCCCGTCTTGCACACGATGTCCCGCGCAGCATCCGCGTCGCGTTCTATGTTGATCTCCTTGAACGGAACCCCGCGCTCTTTGAAATAGCGCTTCGCCCTGCGACACCAAGAACACGTTGATGTGCTGAAAAGTAGCACCTTGGACAACGAAGGCCCTCCTTCTTGATGCTGTCGGTCGCCGCATGATTATAGGCCGAGAAGGTGCTAGTGGAAACGAGCGTGGCAGCGAGATGCGGTGCCGCATGAACATCCAGCCTGCCGCATGCCGCGCGTTGGGAACGGCCGCCGCCCGGGAGGTATGCGTTTCCTTTCCCGGCTATATAGGTGCCCCTCCGCGCAGATGAAGACCCAGATGCCAGGCCGGCTTTGCGGAGGTTGGTTTGGCCTCTAGCTGCCCAGCTCAGGACGCCGCCGCGCGGAGGGAGGAGTGAAAAAGGTAAGAGTAGAGATAGTGAAGTAGAAGGGCAAGGCGTTGGTGAACCTGATCACCAAGTAGGGTTCACCGTCGTTCGCCTTCTTGAAAAGGGGGAGATAGAATTGCGCGGTCGCTAGGGTTCCGCTGCTCCAAGGGAGCGGGACTGGTCCGAGGGCGGCCAGCGGTCGGCAGACATCCGGCTGCTACACGGCGGGACAAAAGCCCGGGAGGTCAGTAGTAATGGATCGCTCTCCCCGGGCTTTTTCGTGCTCCAGAGAGGATGGCTCGGAGAGCGAGTCTTCGGAAAGGAGCGTGGAGCATGTGGTCTCCTATACAGTTTGTGTCGGTTCTCGGGTCGCTGCTCGTGCTGGTCGACTACCTTGCCAGTCAGTTCGGGTGGCTGAGCGCGAAGGGCCTCGCCTTTGCCTTTGCGAACATTGTGGGCTCGGGGATACTGGCGGCGGTAGCCGCGCTAGAAGCGCAGTGGGGCTTTCTACTCTTGGAGGGTGCATGGGCGTCGGTTAGTCTCGTCGCGCTGGTGAAGCAGAGAGCCACGCCGAATACGCATCGCGAACGGCGCGTGTCGGCTCCGAGAGTCGCCGCTTTGGCGCGGGTCACGGGGCGGATTCAGGAACATCGGGCGAAACTTATCTACCGAGATCCTTCCGACAGCGCAGATGAACTGGAGTTTGAGCTGTTGAAAGGCTTAGGTTGGTGAGGAGTACCCAAGCATCCCGGGGATGATCTTCGGGTGGACGCCTTTCGTTAGGAAAGGCATCACGCAGGTTTGTCACTTCTGGTAGCCACATCTCGCTTTCTCGCCCAACGGCCGTTGCTAATCAACGACCTGCATCTCTCACGCCTTCCGCATTGAGGCAGACGCTGAATAGTGATCCCGTTGTGGTAATCTTCGTCGGCCGAGACGGTGTCGGTCGCGACAATAGCCCCCGCTAGCGCCGCGTATCTGAGCAATGAGGTGAGGCAGAACGCCTCGATGGGCGTCGCAAGGATTGGAGGATGCAAAAAAGCTTGCGCCGAATTTGTCGGCTCTCTATCTTGGTACGCCAGAGAGACGCATAGGGGAGGGTGAAATGACACCGCCTGCCGAGATGTCGGGCAGCATGAAACGGCGCCAGCAAAGCAGGGCCGACTGGGGAGCTGTAGCCTCTGGCTGGTACGCTCAGCGCGAAGAACTCTGGAAGGCCCCTCATCTCTAGTCAGCGAGTGGACTCTATGCTCACATGAGACGCCTGACAGACTCGAGCATAGAGAAGAGCCACCTTTACGAGGGGCCGCGAAGAACAGAAAACGAAGAAAGGCACGGATGATGAACAGCTCGGAGCCACTCACTACCATGAGGCTAACTCGCCAAGAGTTCCTAAAGTTGAGCGGGGCCGGATTGGCTGGCGCAACGGTGCTCGGCACCCTCGGGTGCGGAGGCGACGGCGGTTCCGGCGGCGAAGGATTGGTCTTCACAAGCTACGGCGGCTCCTTCCAGAGGGCGCAGGAAAAAGCTTGGCTCAAGCCTTACTCCAAAGAGACCGGCACCGAGATCCGCCAGGATTCGCCCACAGACTACACCAGGCTGCAAGATATGGTAGAGAACGACAAGGTAGTCTGGGACGTGGTGGACGTCGGAAACGACTTCGGGCTTGAAAGTACGGCAGACCTGCTCGAGCCGCTCGACTACTCCGTTATCGACAAAGGGCCTATCCTGGAAGGGTACGCCAGCAAGTACCGGATTGCCTGCATGCTCTACGCGAACGTCCTGGCTTACAACACCGACCAAGTGGAGGGAACTCCAAGGAGCTGGGCCGACTTCCTCGACACCCAGAAGTTCCCTGGAAGACGGGGTCTGCACAAGGTCCCTTCGGAGACCCTGGAGGTAGCGTTGCTTGGCGACGGCGTGCTCCCGAAGGATCTCTACCCACTCGATGTGGACCGGGCGCTAGGCAAACTCGACACCATCAAGGATCAAATTGTCTGGTGGGAGGATGCTGCCCGCTCACAACAGCAGATCGCTAAGGGTGACGTGGCGCTTATATCGGCCTGGAACGGGCGCATGCAGACGGAGATCGACGCGGGAGCTCCGGTTAATATCCAGTGGAATCAGAATTTGCAGACCGCCGACTACCTGGTAGTTCCAAAGGGAACCTCCCGCAAGGATGAGGCTATGAAGCTTATAGCCTACTGCGTGTCAGGTGAGAACAACTATCGGCTCTCTGATTACATCGAATATGCGCCGATAAACAAAGAATCGATCCCCAAAGTTGATCCACAGGTGGCCCCTCAACTGCCGACGGCGCACCGAGACGTGGGCGTAACGTACAACGCCCAATGGTGGGACAACCACCGGGAAGCGGTGGAGAACAGATTCTATAAGTGGGTGACGAGCTGAGGTAGCCGCGCTCACCGAAAGACGAGCAATACGCGGTCAGTACACAAATGAATACACCTGCGGCAATGGTAACGGAATTATTTCGGGGAGACCTCGAAGTCCGCAGAATCAAAGGTCCCAGGTGTCGTTCGGTCTCTCATCCTTATTGATGGGCGATCCCCAAGCGCCACATTCCGATTTCCGGAGACGAACGTGACTTACACTTCGCGTGACGGCCGGTCGAAAATGGAACGAGTAAGGATCGACCCGTTTTCGTGGACGCTGGGTTACGATACCGATATGCGACCACGCAGATTTGCCGGGATTTTGGAACGGAGGTTACTGGGTGCGGCCATGAGCGCCGTTCTACTTGTTGTCGAGAGACGGTTGACCCAGAAAAGCAGGAGTGCGGCGCGCACCGGGTCGCCAGCAGGGGAACGCAGGGCCCCTTAGTTTCGAGGGCGCGAACGGTCCAAAAGCAACTTTGCGGCGAGAGCACTGCCTATGCCGCCCATCGTCGCCGGCACCCAGCGCGGCACTTGCGTTGAGTTTGCGGTCACAGCCGCTCCAAGGAGCGCGCTGCACAGACTCAGGGCGAGGGATAGCCGCCGGCTCGCCTGGGTTATCGATTCTTCGAGCGGTGCCGTGCCCCGAAAATCCACCTGCAGAGGGGCTCCCGGCCGTGCGCCCACCGCACCTTCTATTGCTTCGAGTAATCGTACTAGTCTAACCTTTGCCTTCTGCGTCTCGTAGAAGACCTCTTTCGGCTCCAGGCTACCGGCCAGCTGACGCAGAGTGTTCCTCATTACGAAGGATTCGGCGACGGCGAAGGGGTCGAGGGTGAGGTCGAGCTCAGTCGCGGCCGACTGCATCTGGGCGAAAGCCTTGCCGGTCAGTGTCAATGAGGCTGGCACGCGGACGTTGCGCCGGACCGAGATCTCGGTCACCTCCTGGAGTATCGGACCCAGCTGCATCTCTTTGAGCGGGAGGTCCCGATAGCGCGCGATGAGGCCCTCCATATCCTCCCGGAACGCCCCCTGGTCGACCGCGTTGCTGCCCCGGCCGTTGGCAAGCATAAGCACGGCCTCCGAGAGAAACGCCGCATCCCTCTGCGAGAACGCTAGCAGGATCAAGAGCATGAACTCGCGCAGGTCGGCATCGACCTCACCTGCCATGCCGAGGTCGATCAAGTAGATCGTATCGTTGCACCATTTCATGTTCCCGGGATGCGGGTCGGCGTGGAAGAAGCCCTCCACCATTACCTGATGGTAGTACGACTCGAGAAGCTGGCGTGCGGCCTCGCTCCGCTCCGGTCCGAAGGGAGCCTCCCGGACGGAAACACCCTCGATCTCTTGCATCACCAACAGCCTGGAGGTCGAGTATTCCTCGTAGACGGCGGGAACGTCCAGCCGTGGGAAAGGGGCCAGCACCTCTTGCATTCTCCTGAGGTTGGTGGCTTCCTGACGAAAATCTAGCTCGCGGCGGAGTGAAGAGGAGAGGTGCTCGACGATGGCCGGTACATCAAACACCCTTCGCAGGGCCGGGCGATCCGCCGCCTTCTGCGCGAACATCTCGAGGAGGCCTAGATCCTGGAGGATGTCTTGTTCGGCCGTCGGGCGCTGGACCTTGACGACGACCCGTTCGCCGGACTCCAGCGTCGCTTTGTGGACCTGCGCGATGGTTCCCGCCGCCAGCGGCTCTGGGTCTATGCTTTCGAACACATCCTCCCAAGGCACGCCCAGCTCCCGCTCCATCACCGAGACCACTTCGGCTTCAGAGAGGGGCGTAACGCGCTCCTGCAAGGACGCCAGCTCCTCCATGAACGTTTGGGGAAGAAGGTCCGGACGCGTGGAGAGGATCTGTCCCAGCTTGGCGAAGGTCGGACCCAACTCGTCGAGCGCCAGCCGGAAACGCCGCGCCGCCACCTGCATCGCTTCCGTATCGTCGGGTTGCGACCGCGTCAGGAGCTCCCGGAAGCCTGCCTTGACCATGACCCGGCCGATCCGCCATGCCCTGAGCAGAAGCCCTCCTTCTACGTCGTCGGTAGCCTGCACCGATGCTCCGCGCGGACGCCTTGAGGGGCCATCCCGGCCGTCCGGAGGAGTGGTGTTGACTATGACCACCGTGCAGCGTGCGTTGTGCGAGATGCAGTTCGGGATGTTGCCGAGCAAAAACTGCTTGCGGCCAGCCATGCCCAGGTTGCCTACCACGATCACATCCACCCGCTCTTCCTCGATGGCGTCGAGTATCGCCTGCGGGGGCTCGTCGTCGACGACCACACGCGCCCGCCCGCGTGCCCCAGCAAGCTCCTCGGCAAACCGTCTCAACTCCTCGCCCGCCAGGGCAAGGTCCTCTTCGGGCCTCCCGGCCTCCCCCGCCGCAGGGAGAACCTGAAGGAGAAGGAGCTCTGCCCCATAAGCTTCCGCCACGTTCGCGGCCCAGCGAACCGCCCGGTCGGCGGTCTCTGAGCGGTCGGTGGCGACCATGATCCTGTCGACCGGCGGGGCCCCACCGCCCATCTTTATCATCGCCTCGTGCACTACATATTTCCCCTAGAGAAGGCATTGTATCAAGGCTATGGAGACGCTTGGGGACTAGACGGAGCATCGGGATGCCAGCAACGAGGAGCGGGTTTGCAGCCCCAAGAAACTCGAAATACACTTCACGAGAGCAGAAGGTCAGGATGGGCTACCCAGAGTTTCATTACAAGTGGGAATGGCGGCTCCGGTCTTCCCCGGAGCAATTGTGGCCTTTCGTGGCAGACACGAACCGGTTCAACCGCGATACCGGTCTTCCGGGGGTCCGCCGCGCGGACGACGCCATTCGAGAAAATGCCCGCCAGAACCTGCAGTTCTCGAGATTTGGTGTACGAGTCGAATGGGAAGAGGAACCCTTTGAATGGGTGCGCCCCTATCGCTTCGGCGTCCATCGACGGTACCGCGCTGGACCCGTCGCATCGACACGCGTGCTGGTCGAGCTGGAACCCTTGCCAAATCACCCTCCCCGTGCTGATGCGATTCTCCTACGCGCGTGCCTTCGACACTGCTTTTCGCAGGTACGACAGACTGGCGATGACGTCGGATTCTGTCCTTGAGCAACCAGCCGGTGTTGACTTTACTCCCGGAGGACGCGCCCGGCTGGATGTACTGCGACGAGAGCTCGTCGAGCGCACGGGCGAGCCGGAGCTCGTGGCTCGGCTCGTCGAGACCGTCGAAAGGGGGGACGACTTCGTCATGGCGAGGCTACGGCCCTACGCGCTCGCGGATGCTTGGGGCGTACCACGCCGGAAGGTGCTCGAGCTCTGCTTGCTCGCGACGCGAGCTGGCTTCTTCGATCTCCGGTGGGATCTGCTGTGTCCACTCTGTCGTGGCGTGAAGGAGAGCGGTTCGACGCTGGAGGAGATGCAGCAGCGTGCCCACTGCGAAATATGCAACATCGATTTCGGATCCAACTTCGATCGATCCGTGGAGCTCACCTTCCGGACCAGCTCGACGCTTCGCCGGGTGGAGGAACGCGCCTTCTGCGTTGGCGGCCCTCAGCTGACGCCGCACATCGTGGCCCAGCAGTTGCTGGCGCCGGGCGAAGGGCGTGGTATGACCCTCCCTTTGGAAGCGGGGCGTTACAGGCTCAGGACCCTGGGGCTGGCCGGGGGACAGTTCTTGATAGCAGAACCGGAGGGGGCGGCAGAGGCCACGCTTACCGCTGCACGCGACGGCTGGTCTCACGATGAAGTAGTTGTATCCCTGGCACCGACGCTGCACTTCAAGAACGGCACCGACGCCGAGCAGCTCTTC
>Ga0126312_10002698_pt1 | contig 11885 bp, 8 predicted proteins | sample Plot104A_FD_92537 | JGI IMG/M metagenome (GOLD analysis project Ga0126312, IMG submission 92537) | Serpentine soil microbial communities from UC McLaughlin Reserve, CA, USA - Plot104A | ecosystem: Environmental > Terrestrial > Soil > Grasslands | place: USA: UC McLaughlin Reserve, Lake County... | reverse complement strand
GCAGGCCGCCGTGGGGATCGTGCAGGTCGGGCTGGGTGGCGAATGGCTCAGGTTCAACGACAAGTTCTGCGACATCGTCGGCTACGAGCGTGAGGAACTCGGCGCGATCAGCGTCTTCGAACTCGTCTCCCCCGAGGACTACGAGAGAGACTTCGAGAGAGGCGTCAGAATGCTGGCGGGGGAGCTCAGGGACTATACCGAAGAGAAGCTCATCGTCGGTAAGGGAGGGCGGCGCGTCTGGATCAACCTGACCGTCTCCCTGGTGCACAACGATGCTGACGAGCCACTTTACTTCATCGCGGTCGCCGAGGACATCGGAAGACGCAAGCAGGCCGAAGAGGAGCGTCAGAGAACCCAGGAACAGCTCAGGCAGAGCGAAGAGCGCTTCAAGGTGCTCGCCGAGGAGGTCGTCGAGGGAATAATCCTGAGCGAGCACAGGAGGATCACCGACGCCAATCGCAGCGTGACCGAGATGTTCGGCTACGAGCTCGAGGAGCTGATCGGCAAAGATGCCATCGAACTCACTGCGCCAGAGTATAGGGAGACGGTGAGGCAGCGTATCTCCGAAGAGAACACCAGACCATACGAGTCCAGGGGTCTCAAGAAAGACGGTACTACTTTCCCTATAGAGATAAGGCTGAGGCACCTGCCCTATTCTGGACGTCGGATCCGGGTGACCTCCGTGATAGACCTGACGGAGCGCAAGCACCAGGAGGAGGCACTGAGGCAGAGCGAAGCGCTCTACCGCACGGTGGTCGAGCAGGCTGAGGAGAACATCTTCCTCGTGGACGCGAAGAGCAGGCGTGTGCTCGAGGCCAACGACGCCCTCCTCCGCTCGTTAGGCTACACGGACGATGAGCTTAGAGAGATGACCCTCTACGACATCGTCGCCCACGATCAGGAGAGCATAGACCTCAACATCGGACATATCATGGAGGAGGGACACCGGTCTCTCGGGGAGAGGCAGTACCGTCGCAAGGACGACTCGCTGGCCGACGTCGAGGTCAACGTGAGCGCGGTGCCCTACAACGGGGAGAAGGCCATGTGCATCGTCGCCCACGATGTGACGGAGCGCAAGCGGGCGGAGCGCATGCTGGAGGAGATCCGGGAAGCCGAACGCAACAGGCTGGCCAGGGAGCTTCACGACAGCACCCTCCAGGACATCGTCTACGCGCTGCAGGAGGTGCAGGTCATGCAGGTCGTCGCGGGAGATGACCGGAGTACGGCCCTGGAGGACACGGCCGAGGCCCTCAAGCGTTCCGTCGAGGGATTGCGCGGCGCCATCTTCGAGCTGCGCCTCAAGGAGACGCTGAACCGCTCGCTCGTCTCCTCGCTAGAGAACCTCGTAGACCTGAACCGGAGGATGGCCCGGGGGAGGTACGAGCTCGAACTGGTTGTAGAGGAAGATTTTCCGGCCAGGCTTCCGGATAAGGCAGGCCAGGAGCTCACGCGCCTCGTCCAGGAGGCGCTAACGAACGTCCGCCGCCACGCCGAGGCCGACCACGTCAGGGTAGAGCTCGGGCTCGACGGCGGCCTTGCCTACGTCGAGGTGTCCGACGACGGCCGGGGGTTCGATGTAGAGAGAGCCAGGATGGGAATAGGCCGGCAATCCATGAGGCAACGGGCGCTCGAGCTCGGCGGAGAGTTCAGCGTAAGGAGCGCGCCGGGCGAGGGGACGCGGGTATGCTTCTCCATACCCGTCTCCCGCCTGGTCGAGGGGTAGCGGCATCATACCGAACGCCATCTCAGCACGTTCGGGCTGAGGTAAGATGGTGCGCAAGCATCGTGGCGTCAGGAAGGGTGGTTGTCATAGAAGATCACACTAGGGGGTATCCGACCCGGATCTTGCTCGTCGAGGACCACGCCTCGTTCCGTCAGGCGCTGGCCTTTATGTTCGAGCGGGAGCAGGAGTTCGTCGTGGCGGGCCAGGCAGGCTCCCTGGCCGAGGCGCGCGAGTTCCTGCGCAAGGCGCCTGACGGGGTGGACGTCGCGGTCGTAGACCTCGCGTTGCCGGACGGGGACGGGTTCGGGCTGATCGAAGAGCTGGCTTCCCGTCCCGACGTGATGACGCTGGTCCTTAGCGCCAGCCTGGAACCGGCCCGGTTCGCCCGGGCCGTCGAGGCCGGCGCCTCCGGCGTGCTGCACAAGTCCGCCGCCATAGGCGAGATCGTCGAGGCCGTCAGGCGCCTCAAGTCCGGAGAGGCGTTGCTCTCGCCGGCAGAGGTCATAGAGATGCTGCGCATGGTCAGCCGCAAGCGCCAGCAGGAGTACGAGGCCCAGATGACCATAGAGAAGCTTACTCCCCGCGAAAGACAGGTGCTCCAGGCCCTCGGTGAGGGCCTCGACAGCAGGGACATCGCAGAGAAGCTGCACATCACCGTGGAGACCGAGCGCACCCATATGGTCAACATACTCAACAAGCTCGATGTCCACTCCAGGCTACAGGCTCTGGTCTTCGCCGCCCGCCACGGCCTGGTCGAGATAAGGTAGTAGCCCGTGCTAGAATCAAAAGCTTCGTGCTGATGACCGCGGAGACCCCTTCGAAGCACGAAGCTACCCGAGGAGATAAGAACCTCTTGCCGAAGCTGCCCGATAACCGCTCCGAGGACCCTGCCCCGGAGGCGGCCTCTGCCCGTCGCCGAAGGGGCAGGCCGCGGGTCTTGATGGCCAACGAGCCGCGCGCCTACCGCGAGGGCATAGCGGCGGTCATCAGCCAGCTACGCCCCGAGGCCGAGATAGTGATCGTAGAGCCCAGCGCCCTCGACACATCCATAGAGCGCTTCTCACCCGACATGGTCATCTGCAGCAAGGCCACTGACGCGCTCAAAGGCGGGGTCAGGGTGTGGGTGGAACTCTACCCCGAGAACGCGGCGTACTCGGTGGCGAGCATCGGCGGCAGGAGCATGGAGTACAACGAGATCCAGCTCCCCGATCTGCTCTCCATCGTGGACAAGGCCGAGGAGCTGGCGAACTAGCCCAATGAGGCTAGAAAAACATCCCCTGTTTTCGTGATACCGAGAACCCTTCCAGAGGTCACTATTCCGGTATGGACCCAAGACGCATTCTCGTGGCCAACGAACTTACTTCATATCGCCAGACGATCGCCATCGTTTTGAGGGAGCTGCATCCTGGCGTCGAGGTATTGGAAGTCGACCCCGAGACCCTGGAGGGGGAGGTGACGCGTCTGGGCCCGGATCTGGTGATCTGCAGCCGCGTGACTGCAACGGTTAGAGCGAGGGCCGCGAACTGGGTGGAACTCTACCCCGAGTGCAAGCCTTTCTCTACGTTCTGCATCGGTGGAGAGCGCAGGGCGATGGAAGACGTCCAGCTCTCTGAGCTCCTCGCGGCGTGCGCTAGGGTTCTGTAGAGAGCTCCCGGAGCAGGGTCTTCAACCGCGGGGCGAGGTCCTCGATCTCATCGGCCGTACATCTCACCTGGACGTGGATGCTGACCGTGGGTGATGCGCCAGCAGGCGCATCCGCAGGCGCACTTGCGGCCTCGCTCACGGTCGCGGAGACCACGGAATCTTGCGGATCGGGGGCTTGCGTCGGCGAACCGTTCTCCGGGACTGCGTTCTCCGGTTGGTCGTCGAAGGTGGCGACCAGCTCTCCGGCCTCCTCTTTCAGCATACCCGAGGCCTTCAGTATCTCGATGATGGCGCCGGCACCGTTCATCACGGGTTTGTTGCGCGGTTGGCCGGCGGCGTGCGCTATGTATGCCTGGACGGTGGGGTAGAGCATCCCCTCGCGCAGCTTTACGGCGGAGACCACGTTCTGCAAGAACTCGCTGGCCGCGACTATGGCGCGCCAGTTGTTCTTGACCTCGGGCCCATCCTTGCGCGCCAGCGCCACGGCCAGAGAGCGTCCGCGCCGGGTGATCAGCTTCTTGCTCTCTCCCTGTAGAACCCCGATCTCCGTGAGAAAGGCGTTGTTGCGGCTGACGCTCGACTGGTGCACCGAGTCCAGCTTGCCCACGTCTCCGCCCCTTGCCGCCTCGTCGCGGGTCCCGTACGCTACGATGATGTTGACCAGCTCCTCGTAGGGAGAGCCAGGAAGCCTGAACTCCCTCTCCGCCATACCGCCACCTCCTCCCCCTCCAAGACATTTCCCTCCACACACCTCGGGCCATTATAAAGCAAGGCGCTTCGCGCCTTGTCAGCACGCTTCGGCCTTGCGGCCTCGCTTTCAGCATTTCAGCAAGGTGTTGGACTGGCTGACTGGCTGAAGTGCTGACGAGTCGTTCGGCGAAGCCGGGCGACGTGCTGAGAGCGGGTTGAACCCGCTCTCAGGCGACGAATCGCCAGCTCACGAAGAGCGCGCACAGGAAGAGGGATACGAGGGTGCTTAGGGCCAGCCATCCGCCGAAGAGCGCTCTATTCCTGTACAGGAGCCCTAGCACGATAAAGATGGGGAAAGCGACGAGCACGTATCGCGGGGCGCCCATCAGCGGTCTCTCCGGTGTACCGAACAGCATGGTGGGGGCGATGAGCAGCAGGCCGTAGGCGGTCAGGGATAGGGGCAAGTCTCTCGATCCCGCGAGCAGCACGACCACGGCGAAGGCGAAGAAGGCCAGGTTCCAAAAGTTGCCCGCCTCGGCGAGATGGTTCGCCACATTTCCCAGGGCGGGATGGGCCCAGAGACCAGGGTCGAGGAGCCTGCCCGCTCCTTCGACCGCAGACCCCCAGGCCCTGCTCGCGGTCTCGAGCGGGCCGGTGGCCTGCCTCCCCCAGTTCTTCTGCGCGGAGTAGAAGAGCAGAGGGTCCCCGAACTTCACCCACAGATATCCCATGTATGCCAACAGCCCGGCCGGCGCCGCCAACAGGTAGACGCCCCGCCAACGAAAGGTCTCTATGTTCTTTATCCACTCGTAGAGGAGCGGCGCGATCAAGAACACCCCGACGTTGCGTGTGGCCCCCGCAAGGGCGGCCAGAACGCACGCGAGCAGCAGATCCTTCCTCACCCGCACGGCCCACAGGGATCCCGCGGAGAGCGCGAGGAACAGGCTCTCCGTGTAGGCGGCGTTGAGGAAGAAGGTCGTCGGGAAGAAGGCCAGCGCGAGGACGGTGCCTCTGGCCACCCCCTCATCTAAGCTATCCAGGGCTATCTGGTAGATGAAGTAGAAGGCGAAGGGCAGAAAAAGCAGGGAGAGGAGGGGACCCCAGACGGAGAGGGCTTCCTTCGAGATGGGACCGCCGAAGAGCTCGGCGGAGAACCTCATGAGCAGCGGGTAAAGCGGGAAGAAGGCCGGGGAGACGTTGTCGGGGGGGTGGAGGTACCCGCCCATAGCCAGTGCCACGTAGTGCTCGCCGTCCCAGTGCGACCAGGTGTTCATGCTCCCGAAGGGCACATCCAAGGTTACCCTCTGGAAGCTGGAGGTCGGCACGACCCTGGCAAGCAGGGAGCCGGAGACCAGGTAGAACGCCCGGCTCGCGGCGTAGACCGCGAGCACGAAGCCTACGCCGGTTCTCTTCCTGGTCTCTTTCTCGTACTCCATCAGCGCTCCGGGATCTCGCCAAGCCGCGGGAGGATTATAGCCGCACCGGTCAGCTAGAACCTTTCCAGGAAAGGTCCCAAGACCTTTCCTGGAAAGGAGCACTTCAGCTAGTCAGCATTTCAGCTAGTCAGCTTACAGACATGATCCCTGCCGCAGAGAAGATGGCTTATGCTGAGAGCTCCTTTTGTCGTGGGGCCTCTTCCTTGCTGGAAAACCGTTCACTGAGCGAACAAGATGCTGAAGTGCTGACTTGCTTTGCAAAGAGGTTTACCCTCTTTGCAAACCTAGCTATGGCGGGGCGCGAAGATGATGATGCTCTCGTTCTCGAAGACCGTCCTGTAGAGTTCCTTGTGAAGCGCGTAGGGATTCCGGTCTATCCAAGGATAGTGCTTGTAGAACACGATGTAGCTTACGTCGTTCGTCTCCAGAAGCCGTGCGGTGTGCTCGTCAGCGGGGTTCCGGAGTATCCACAACGCGTCCCAGAGCGGACCGGCCCCGGAGGGCGGGAGGTCCCTGGCGTGCCTTATCCTGTCCGCGTCGTAGGACTGCATCCGGGTGTACCCGCCCATAGCGAGCATGGCCCGGCTCGGGACGTGCTCGAGGTAAGGGGTCGCTACTATGCTTCCTCCGTGGTTGTGGTGCTTGAGCCACGCGCCGGCGGCGAAGACATCGGCCGGAGGTGGCCTGTCTTTATGGCGTGTGCTCGGCCCCGCGGCTTCCTTTAGGCTCAGGACGGATTGCGTTCCCACGAGGGTGACCGCGAGGACAATGGCGAGCAGGGGCGCTGCGATAGCGGTGCGTTCGCCCGACAGAAGCAACAACCGCAGCACACTCACGAGGGCGAGGGCAGCGAGCAGCGCCAGGGGAGCGCCCAGGTCGCGCTCGAAGCGGTCGGGGAAGCCGCTGTAGGAGGTCAGGCTGCCGAAGAACAGCAACAGGGTCCACACCAGCAGGGTGAGGCGCGCCAGGAGATCAGGCGTCCCCCTGGCGTTCTTGGCGCCTGCCAGCATGAGCGGCAGACCAAGCAGGCCGAGCCAGAGGACGGGGGCTGAGAGCGTCATGAGGAAGTGCTCCGGACCTTTGGGATGCTTGGTTCCTATCGCCATCGCCACGGCCTCCCCTCCCCTCCCGGTCTTCGAACCGCCGAGCATCCCCGCCAGCAGGCTGGGCAGATCGTAGGTATCCCAGGCGTAGAGCACGGAGAGGAGGCCTAAGAGCGCGAGCGAGAGCGCGAGGTAAACCCCTCTCCTGCGGTCCCTGAGGAGCAGGTAGGGCAAAAAGAGAACGCACACCAACCCGAGCAGCACGGCGAGGCTGTAGCCCGCTATCTGATGGTAGAGGACCGTCGAGGAGCCGAGCAGTGCCAAGAGCAGTCCATTTCGCACCGACGGCGAGGCGTACATCCCGACCAGGGCGGCGATGGCCAGCACGATCAGGAAATACTCCCCTATGAAGTTCGGGTAGCGGGCTTCCTCGAAATGCAAATAAGTGCCCCCGAGGAGCACCCCCGAGGTGAGGGCCGCGGCCACCCCGTACTCCCAGCCCCAGAGGCGCTTCGCCAGCGCGTAGAGGGCCAGCGCACCCAAGAGAGGGAGTGTAGGGGCAAAGATCGGGAAGACCTCCAGCGGACCGAAGCCGCTGAAGCGTGAGATCATGGCGGTAAGCAGGTGGAAGCCGGGCGGGTAAAGCATGAACGACTCGGTGGACCCTTCCCTCATCATCATGCTGGCCATCACCGCGTGCTCGTAGCGATCGACGCCCCTGGGGTAGGGCCAGCCGTTTACGATCGGGCCGAGGTAGCCGCGCGCCAGCGCGAACGCGAGCACCAGGGAGAGCAGCGCGTAGCGCGCCGCCGCAGGGAAGGGTCTCCTATGCTCCGCCGGGAGTGCGTCTCTCCTCTGCTGCGGCTCCTTCCAGTACGCGATCCCCGCGGCGAGTACCAGAACCGTTATCGGGATCATCAACCACCTGCCGGAGGCCAGACCGAGCAGCATCAAGAGTGCCAGAGCGAGGGCCGCTGCGAGGAGTACTAGCGTTAGATGGCCGGGAGGGGAAGGCGTGCGGCAGACCGGCTCCTCGCTCTTCTTGGCCGGACCGAACCACAGGTAGGCGGCGAGACCCGCCAGGAACACCAGCGCCACCGATACGACGGTCACCACGGAAGTGACGCCCGTCGCCAGGAGGTAGGTCTGCGCGAGCGTGACCGCGGGCACGAGCGTGATGGAGAGCGCTATGGTGTAGGCGAGCTGCTCGAAGCGGTCCCCAGATGCGACTAGGCATCTCGTCCAGAACCATCCGGGCAGGACCCCGATCAGGAGTGCCGCAGGGAGAGCCTGGAGAAGATCAGAGACCAAGCGCCGCTCCGCGAGAGCCGCTGTGTAGCGCCCCGTTGGGGTGGGGGTCCGCCTCAGGCCGGTCTGGGAGGCCGCTTGAGCTTTGCTCGGACCTCGGCTCCGTGCGCCGCCGATGACTTCTGGAAGTGGACTCGCTCATCGCGGGAATGTATAACACTTAATCTGGAGGAAACACAGACCAGCAAGGTCGGGCGACTCCGAGTAGCTTGCAAAGCCCCTCTAGCGGGTATAGCTAAAGAACTCCGAACGGTGCTCTTCCGGGCACCGTCTGGCAATGCGGATGTGGTGGTAGTGGATCAGACCAACAGAATACTCTTGGTGGCTATCTACGCGCTCCTCGGGTTGGCCCTGGCCTGGGCCCTCGCGGGTTGCTTCCCCTCGGCCGAGGGGAAGCAACCCGCGCAGAAGCAGGAACCCAAACCCCCGAACGTGATCCTGATCCTCACCGACGACCTGACAGTGAACGACCTGAATCGGAATACACTGCAACATTTGCCCAACCTGAAGTCGTTGCTGATAGACGAGGGCACGACCTTCGACAACGCGTTCGTGACCAACTCCCTGTGCTGTCCCAGCCGGGCCACCATCCTGCGCGGCCAGTACACCCACAACCACCAGATCCTCTCCAACGAGCCGCCGCTCGGCGGCTTCGAGAAGTTCCGCATGCTGGGCCACGAGAACTCGACGATGGCCACCTGGGTCAAGGAGCAGGGCTACCGGACGGCCTTCTTCGGCAAGTACCTGAACGGCTACGACGACACCTACATCCCACCGGGGTGGGACGAATGGTACGCGGCGACGGGCAACTACCTCAGCCACACGTTCAACGAGAACGGCCACATAGTCGACTACGATCCCGAGTCCTACTACGAGACCGACGTGATCTCGGAGAAGGCCACCGACTACATCGGGCGCACGGCCGGGGCCGACCCGCCGTTCTACACGGCGGACAGGCCCTTCCTCATGTGGATCGGCACGAAGGCCCCCCATCAGCCGGCCACCCCGGCCCCCAGGGACGAGAACGCCTACCCTGACGTCTCGCTGCCGCGGCCGCCTGACTTCGACGAGAAGGATGTCTCCGACAAGCCGGACTGGTTGAGCGACAACCCGCCACTCAGCAGGGAGCAGAAGAAATACATGGAAGAGCTCCACCGCAAGAGGTTGCAGTCCATGCTGGCCGTCGACGACATGATAGGGGACCTCGTCAAGGCGCTGCACGACTCCGGCGAGCTTTCCAACACCTACATATTTTTCACCTCGGACAACGGGTTCCACCTGGGAGAGCATAGGCTGGGCGCCGGAAAATGGACGCCCTATGAAGAGGACATCCGTGTACCGCTCGTCGTACGCGGTCCTGGTGTGCCAGAAGGCAGGACGCTGCATCACATGGTGCTCAACAACGACCTCGCCCCCACCTTCGCCGATCTCGCAGGGGCCAAGACGCCTTCCTTCGTGGACGGGCGCTCGCTGGTGCCGCTGCTCACGGACGACCCGACGCCCCTGCAGTATTGGCGTCAGCGCTTCGTAATCGAGTCGATCGCGGAGCGGAGCGGGGTGCCGCGGCCGCCCTTTATCAATGAGAGCACGGTGGCGCCGCTGCTTACCGGCGACCCGCTGCCGAACAACTGGCGGCGGACCTCGGCCGCGAGCGCCCAGCTGAGCGAGCAGTGGGGCAGGCCCTGGCTCAAGGCACTGAGGACGAACAACTACCTCTACGTCGAATACAAGACCGGCGAACGCGAACTCTACGACTTGAGCAGAGACCCCTACGAGCTACACAACGAGTACGCGAGTGCCCCGCCGGAGCTCACAGAGCGCCTCCAGGCGCAGCTCGACGCGCTCAGGCAATGCGTCGCCGCAGAATGTCGCGCAGCCGAGAACCCCCAGTCGGAGATCGACGAGCCGGAGAGCCCTTAGAACCTTTCTCGGGCAGGCCTAACCTTCCCGAGAAAGGGGCCATCAGCACTCAGCTAAGAACAAAAGGCTGAGAGCTGATCGCTGAATGCTGACAGCGCGAGGTGCGGAAGGTCAATCCTTCCGCACCTCGCCGTAGGGCTCTCTGCCTGGGGGCACCAGCTCGTAGAGGAGGCCCTCCCTTACGGGGACCACCCGGAAGCCGGCGTCCTGAAAACGCCTGGGGTTCCAGGACCCCTGGTCGAGGATGTAGACCCGACCGTTCTCCGCTGCCTCCTTGGCGGTACTCACCCCGGAGAGATCGTCGGTCCCGTAGCGGCGGTCCGTGGTCGCGAGGTCTATATCATCAGGCCAGACAAGGTCGGCGTAAGAGACATCCGTATTGTGGAAGAACGGGTCGACTATGGTCAGGTCCCTGCGCCGCCTCTCTACGAGCACCATGTACCACATGCTGCTCCGGTGGTGCAGGATGGTAGCGTTCGGCGCCGCGTTACCGGCGACGGCTTCGATCTCCTTGCGCCCCCTGTAGACGCCGCTCATGTCGGCCTTCGCGTAGGCCTCGCCTACGCCGAGCAGCGGCAAGAAGAGCAGTATCGCCGATAGCACGCCGAGAATAGTCCCCTTCGTCATCCTGGGTAGGCCCGAGATGAGAGATTCGACCTCGGTAAGCAGCGCCCCGAATCCGGCCGCCGCCCACAGCGAGATTATGAGATAGGTCGGGATGAAGTAGAGATCGATGTCGGGGATGTCGTTTTCGGCCGCGTGAAAGAGCCAGCCGAAGAAGAGGAACCCGAGGAAGATGCCTGCCGCGCGGTCCTTGCGGAGCATGACGACGGCGCCGGTCAAAGCGACCATCGCCACGAGAAAGTGCATATTGTCGAGCAGTTGCTCCCAGTAGAAGAGCATCCTTCCCGGCAACTCCGAAGGCCCGAAGGAGAAGAAAGACCCGGTCAGATTCCCCCCGCTTACCACGTACCAGAAGCGCTCGAGGTTGGTGGGATTGTTCGCGTCCATGGGCGGGTCCATCGCGGCCCGGATGGGCAGGTACAGGTAGGGCGTGAGCCCGAGCAGGAAGAGAAGGGCACCCTTGACCACGAGCCTGACGTCAACCAGTTTGCGCCGATCTACGAGGCCTACGAACAGGAGGCTCCCGGGCAAGAGAAGCCCGCTGGTGAGGTGGTTGGTCAGACACAGTCCGAGAAGGAAAGCCGACAGCAGCAGATAGCGGTCTTTGCGGTGCTCGCGCCAGAGTAGCAGCGTGACGATGGTGACGGATACGAGCAGGGCGTTTAAGGTGTAGACCTCAGCGATAACGGCCTGGGACCAGAAGGCCACCCCGAGCCCGAAGGCCAGGGCGCCCGACGCCGCGGCCACCACCCGCCGGCTGAGCAGGAGACCGGCCACGTAGAGTGCGACCACGGCCAGAGCCGCGTAGACGGCAGAACCCAGGTTCACGCGGTAGGCGGGGTCCCCGAACGGTAGGTAGGTGAACAGATGCGTAAGCATCAGGTAAGTGGGGTAGCCGGTAGGGTGCGTGATGCCCAGCACCGAGACCTGCATCTGCAGCATGACCGCATCCAGCAGCTTGGGGCCGTGCAGGTAGAGGACCGTCGGCGCCAGAGTCTCCAGGTAGAGGACGAAGACGAGCGCGAAGACCCAGAGAGCGGCGAGCAAGACACCAGCCTTGCGTAGACGTCCCTGCCTTCCTGAAGGCGCATCCGTAGACGGGGGAGTCGTCTTTTCCTGTTCCAGTGCCACGTTACAAACGTCCTCAGCCAGACTTCCGGGCGAGGACTATTGTACCCAGATGTTAATTTGCATCGAACTACGTTAAGATAGCGTCCGCCGAGTATGCTATCCCGGTCTGTCAGAGGCGGGTACGGAGGTAGACTGGCAGGTCCGGTGTGCCGGACCGCGGGAGAGCGGAACAGAGCGTTTGCGCCGATTCGGTACTCGTTCAGCGATTTTTCCGCTACAATCGTCGGCTGGCACGTTCGGTTTGATTCGTTGAGCAAGAAGGGAGCGAGAGAATAATGAAGGTACTGGTCCTGGGCGGCGACGGATATTGTGGCTGGCCGACCGCTTTGCACCTCTCTGATTGTGGCCACGAGGTCGTAATCGTCG
>Ga0126312_10002697_pt1 | contig 11886 bp, 10 predicted proteins | sample Plot104A_FD_92537 | JGI IMG/M metagenome (GOLD analysis project Ga0126312, IMG submission 92537) | Serpentine soil microbial communities from UC McLaughlin Reserve, CA, USA - Plot104A | ecosystem: Environmental > Terrestrial > Soil > Grasslands | place: USA: UC McLaughlin Reserve, Lake County... | reverse complement strand
TCGGATCCGCGACGAGCGCCTTGGCGACCTCGAAGAGCTGACGGTCGGCCAGGGAGAGGAAACTCGCCGGGGCGTCCGGGAACAACTCGAGGTCGAGATCGAACTCGGCCAGCAGCTTCCTCGCCCACTGCTTCCTCCTGCGGAACGGCGGTCGCCGATCCTCGGGCGTCGCAAGGAAGAGGTTGTTCTTCACGGGTTCGGCCAGGATCAGCGAGGTGTCCTGGTACGCCATGGACAGGCCCAGTTTCCTGGCCTGGGCCGGGGAATCCCGACGCAGGCGTTCGCCCCGGATCCGCACCGTGCCCAGATCGGGGTCGACGAACCCGCTGGCGATCCCGAGGAGGGTCGACTTCCCGGAGCCGTTCTCGCCGACGACGGCGTGAACCTCGCCCGCGCGGCAGTCGAAGCTGACGTCCGTCAGCGCCCGAACCGCCCCGAACTGGCGCGAGACCCCGCTCAGCTCGAGGACCAGGTCGCCGCCGGTCGACCCTCCTTCGGGATCGGCCCTTCCCATCATGTGGCCATCAGCCGGCGAACATCGCCTGCAGGACCGGGTCCGGCACCAGCGAGGTTCCCGAAACCGCCTCGTTCACACGGTTGGGATCGCAGTCCGCCGCCGTCACCTCCCGCATCACGTGTGGCACGACGACCTCAGCCGGGATCTCGGCGCCTTGCAGCGACATCATCGCCGCCGTGACGCCGACCCGTGACTGGAAGTTGCCTCCCGCCGAATACCAGATGTCATAGGTGGGCTCGTCGCGCTCGGCCCAGTCGCAGAACAGGTTCTGCTCGTCGGTGCGCAACGCGACGGTCAGGTTCTTGACCGGTATGCCCAGATCCTCGTAGGTCTGCAGCCCGATGTACATGCCGTCGGCGTACTCGTATGCCCAACCCTTGATGTCCGGGTCGGTGGTCAGCAGTCCCTGGAAGACGCCGGGGATCGCCGGTGGGTACCAGCTGGTATCACCGGTCGTGCTGTTCTCGTTGGCCGGGGGGTTCACCAGATTGAGTGAGTCCGAGAGCCCGGAGATCGCACACTGCTGCCAGCCGAGGGACAGGGCGTTGCCGGGAGTTCCACCGAGGAGCGCCACGTCCCCGCTGCCCACGCCGGCGTTCAGGACCTCCGCGAAGCTGGTCCCGAGGGCGCACAGGTCCTCGCCGACCACGGTCAGATAGTCCTCACCGGGAACGAGGGCCCCCTCCTGACCGGGCAGACCGACCCAACCTGCCGAGAACGGGACGTACGGGATGCCCGCGTCATCCGCTTCCTTGATGGCATCGGCGATGGCCACACCCATGTCGGGATAGCCGACGATGAAGTCCACCCCCCGCTGGATCAGGAACCTGATGTCGTTGGCGTGGACGGCCGGGTCTGGGTTGAAATCTGCCTCGGTGGAGACGATGGTCCCGATCTCCGGGTAGGTGAGGGCCTGGAGGATGGCCTCCATGTGGCTCACCGCACGCCAGACGTTCACCGTGTCTCCGCCGCCGTCGGCATAGCCCATCACCACGTCGCCGCCGGTCCCGGTGTCACACTCCTTGCTGCTCCAGCACTCCATCGCCTTGTCGATGGTGGCCTGATCGAGATCCTGGTCGGCACGCGCGATGGAAGCGAGGATGATGTTCCAGCTCGCCTCGTCCGACGGCTCCACGGGCCCCAGGGCCTTCTCGATCAAGGCCGGATCGGCGTCGGTGCTCTCCCCGAACTCCGCCAGCACGCCGCTGGCGCCGGTGGCGGCGCCACTCTCGGTGGCGCCGGTGGCCGTCGTCTCGTCGTCGTCACCCCCACACGCGGCCGCCACCAACGCGAGTACCGCGATGAGGGCGGCGATCCTGATGCGTTGCATGTTCCTCCTCCCCGAGTCGATCTCCTCCTGTCGCGGACCGGTCGTCGACGTCACATGGGCGCCTCCTTCTCTCTCGATCACATCGGACCCGGGGCGATGGGCGTCCCCGAGTCGACCGCCCGTCTCCGCTCCCGAAGGAGCTGCTCGACGCCGCGGGTGATCCGATCGCCCGAAACGAGCATCCCTCCGATGATGACGAGACCGAACACGACGAACTGGAGCGAGGTGGGGAGTCCCATCACCCGCAGCATCTGGTTGAGACCGGTGAGGAAGAGAGCGGCCACGAACGTAGAGAGCGGGCTGGCCAGACCTCCGGTGAGGGAAGCGCCGCCGATCACCACCGCAGCGATCGGGCCCAGGAGATACGTGGTGCCGGCGCCGACCCCGGGGTTTCGGAGAAGCCCGGCCAGCGCCACGCCCGCGATCGCGTAGAAGATCGCGGCCACCACGTAGACCAGGATCTGGTTCAGGTTCACCTGGACGCCCACGACATGGGAGGCGACCGGGTTGGCCCCCACCGCCTGGAATCTTCGGCCTACCGCCGTGTAGCGAAGGCCGACGATCAGGACGATCGTCAGCCCGACACCCGTCCAGAAGACGGGGCTCACGCCGAGGATGCGGGTCGAGGTCCAGTCGGACAGACCCGGCGGCACCCGGCTCTGAACCGGAAACGTGCTCGCATAACGATTCACGACGCCGGCCACGATCAGACCCACCGCGAGGGTGGTGATGAGTGCGTTCAGCTTGAGCCCGCCGATCAGGAGGCCGTTGACGACCCCGATCAACGCGGCGACGGCGATCGCGGTGGCGACGGCGATCCAGATGTTCTCGTTGGATCCGTCCCCGACCCCGACGATGATCACCGCCGCCAGACTCATGGTGCCGGGGACGCTGAGGTCTATCCCGCCGGTCATGATGACCAGCATCTGGCCGAGGGCGGCGATGCCCAGCACGGCCCCGTACGGCGCGATGGCGCGCAGGGCGACGCTGCTGAGGGTCGCCGGGGCCCAGATCGCCGCCACGATGATGAGGACGAGCAGTGCGATGTACACCGGCATGTACCGGGAGGCGACGACGAACTCGGTGAGCGCGGACGACGAGCCTCGCCGACCGCTCATCCGTCACCCCGCGGCGCGGCGCCGACCACGAGTCCGGCGGCCGCCGCCACCCGTTGTCCGGCGATCGCCGCGATCGTGCGAGCGCGATCCGCGTCGGCCTCGAGACGGCCCTCCCGCATGAGGACGCGTCCGCCGGCCAGCACCCAATCGACGTTGGACGTGTCCATGCCCCACACGACCGCCCCGATCGGGTCGTTGATCGGATAGACGTTCGGGCGGTCGGTTCGGAGCACGACGATGTCGGCCTGCTTCCCGGGCTCGAGCGACCCGGTCACCCGCCCCAACCCCGCAACGCGAGCGCCGTCGACGGTAGCGAAGCGGATCACGTCGCGTGTGCTCATGAGCCGCGGGAGGCCGGCCTTCCCGGCGAGCTTGCGATCGAAGACCGTGGCGTGCTGGAACGAGATCGTCGCGCGCATCTGCGCGAACATGTCGCCGGGCGCGACCCGTTCGTCGTCGACGCCGAGGCCCGGCCGCAGGTGGCGGTCGACGAGCTGCTGGATCGGTGGTGACCCGAGGCCACCGGCCATCTCGCTCGCCGGCGCCAACGAGACGGATGCTCCGGCTCCCGCGAGGGCGTCGATGGTCGTCTCGTCGAGGCCCGGACCGTGGACCAGCGTGACGTCCGCCCCCAGGAGGCCCCGCCCGGCCGCCTCGGATATCGCTTGGGGCCGCGTCTGCGCGCCGGAATGGACCTGGATGGGCAGGTTCAAGCCGCGCGCCGCGACCCAGTGGTCGGCCATCCCCTCCGTCCCCGTAGGCCCCAGTTCGCAGCCGAGGGCGATCGTGGTGAACGGCCCGGCCGCCTCGACGAGGCCTCCGAGGACCTCCCGGGTGGCGGTCGGCCCGCCGTCGCGCGCCACGTCCACGGCACGGACGAACAGGGTGCGCAACCCGGCGTCGCGATGGGCCTGGAGGGCGGCCTCCGTGAAGTCGGCGCCGCCCCGGACGTCCGACCAATCGGCGACGGTGGTGATGCCGGCCTCGACGGCGCCGAGCAGCCCGATGAGCGTCGCCGCGTACAGATCCTCCGGCTGTGTGAACGCCGCCACCGAGGCGGGAGGGCCGGCGGTCGAGCCGAGGTTTCGGAGCAGCGATCTCGAGGCGTGCCGATGCGTGTCGACGAAGCCCGGCATGACGACGGTGTCGGCGGCGTCCACACGCTCGGCATCACGGGCGCGGAGCCCGGGACCGATCTCCGCCACCTTCCCGTCGTCCACCAGGACGTCGGCTTGCTTGAAGTTGGGTGTCCGCTCCCCGAGCGTGAGCACGCACCCGCCGCTGAACACGATCCTCGACGACTCCGGAGTGCCCCCCACCGTTCAGGGACACTACACAGGTCGCCCCGGTTTCGCCAGGTTCACTGGACCCTCAGGCGGGGTGCGGCGCCGATCCAGGTGTGCGTATCATCCACCCTTAACAGCAGCGGGCTCGCCGACCGAACGGGAGGCCAGGGATGACGGACGAGTTCCCGGTCGCGACGACGTCGTCGCCCGGACTGCACGGCGTGGACTGGGAGAACCGCGTCGACTTCGGACGTCTGCGCGACTATCGGCTGTCTCGCGTGAGGGAACAGCTCGACGCGTCGGACCTCGGCGCGGTCCTGCTGTTCGAGACGAGCAACATCCGGTACGCCACGAGCACCCACATCGGGTACTGGGCGTTCAACAAGGGGGAGCGATACGCGCTGATCACGCGTACCGGTCCGCCGCGCATCTGGGACTTCGGGTCGGCGGCGAAGGCCCATCGGCTGCAGCTCCCGCAGTGGTACGACGAGACGAACTCGGTGGGCGGTAACACCGGCTTGCAGGGCGCGATCTCACCGATCGTCGGGCTCCAACGCCGGGCCGCCGAGGAGCTCCGTTCGGTGCTCAAAGAGGACGGCGTCGCCGACATGCCGCTCGGCGTCGACCTGGCCGAGACCTCGGTGTTCCTCGAGCTCCAGCGGGCCGGGGTCGACGTCCGCGACGGACAGCAGGTGATGATGCTGGCCCGCGAGATCAAGAGCCGGGACGAGATCACGCTGCTCACCCAGGCCTGCGCGATGGTCGACGGCGTGTACCAGGACATCTTCGAGTTCCTCAAGCCGGGCGTCCGCGAGAGCCAGGTCGTGGGGCTCGCGCATGCGCGCCTGTTCGAGATGGGCTCCGAGTTCGTCGAGGCCGTCAACTCGATCGCGGGCGAGCGGTGCAGCCCACACCCACACGTCTTCTCCGACCGGCTGATCCGTCCCGGCGATCAGGCGTACTTCGACATCATCCACGTGAACAACGGCTATCGGACCTGCTACTACCGCACCTTCGTCGTCGGGCGCGCGACGCAGGCGCAACGGGACGCCTTCTCGCGGTCGCGCGAATGGATGGACGCCGCGATCGATCTCGTGAAGCCGGGGAACACCACCGATCAGCTCGCCGCCGTGTGGCCCAAGGCCGAGGAGTTCGGGTTCCAGGACGAGTTCGACGCGTTCGGCCTGCAGTTCGGCCACGGTGTCGGCGTGGGCCTGCACGAGCGACCGATCATCAGCCGCCTGAACTCGTTCGACGAGCCGATCGAGCTCAAGGAGGGGATGCTCTTCGCGCTCGAGACCTACTGTCCCGCCACCGACGGACGATCGGCGGCGCGGATCGAGGAGGAGGTCGTCGTGACGGCCGAGGGGCCCAAGATCATCACGCTCTTCCCGTGCGAGGAGCTGATGGTCGCCAACGAGTACTGATCCGAAAGGGCGCGAGTGACCACCACCACGGAGCCGGTCGCCGACGAGCAGGTTCGCCTCGGGATGTATCGGATGATGCAGGAGGCACGCCTGTTCGAGAAGCGGGCGCAGGACCTGTTCCTCGAGGGCCTGATCAAGGGCACGTCGCACCTCGCGCTGGGGCAGGAAGCCGTCGCGGCCGGGTTCGCGGCGGCGCTCCGGCCCGACGACCTCGTCTACTGCACGTACCGCGGGCACGTGCATACGCTCCTTCGCGGCGCGCCGATGGGCGCGCTGATGGCGGAGCTCATGGGGCGGGCGAACGGGATCTGCGGCGGCAAGGGCGGGTCGATGCATCTGACCGACGTCGCCCACGGCGCGATGGGTTCGTACGCGATCGTCGGGGCGCACATGCCGATCGCGGCCGGCGCGGCGTGGGCGGCGCAGGAGCGGGAGACCGGTCAGATCGTCGTGTGCTTCTTCGGGGACGGGACGACGAACATCGGCGCCTTCCACGAGGCCCTGAACCTCGCCGTCGTCTGGCGGCTCCCCGTCGTGTACGTCTGCGAGAACAACCTCTACATGGAGTACACGGCGATCGGGGACGTGACGGCCGTCGCCAACCCGGCCGCCGACCGGGCGAGCGCGTACGGGCTCGAGCCGGTCGTCGTCGACGGGAACGACGTCGACGCGGTGTACGAGACCGCGGCACGTCTGGTCGAGCGGGCACGGCAGGGCGGCGGCCCTGCGCTGGTGGAGGCCAAGACGTACCGGCAGGGGGGGCATTCGCGCGCCGATCCCGCCAAGTACCGTCCGGCCGACGAGGTCGAGGCCTGGCTGGCCCGCGACCCGATCCCCGCCTATCGCGACCGGTTGCTCGCATCCGGAGTCGAGCCCGGCGCGATCGATCGTGTGGAGCGGGAGGCGCTCGAGCTCGTCGACCGGGCGACCGAGGAGGCGAAGGCCGGGCCGTACCCCGACCCCGAGGCGCTCGGCACCGAGCTGTGGGCCGACGGGGGGTCCGCGTGGCGGAGCTGACGTATCGGGAGGCGGTCAGCCGGGCGATCGCGCAGGAGATGGAGCGCGACCCGAGCGTGTACTTCATCGGTGAGGACGTCGCGGCGGCCGGCGGTGTCTTCAAGACGACCGAGGGCCTGCTCGAACGGTTCGGCCCCAAACGCGTCCGCGACACGCCGATCTCGGAGCAGGCGATCATCGGCGCGATCATGGGCGCGGCGATGAACGGGCTCCGCCCGGTTGCCGAGCTGATGTTCAGCGACTTCTTCGCGGTGTGCTGGGATCTGATCGCAAACCAGATCGCCAAGACGCGGTACATGACGAACGGACAGGTGGCGCTGCCGCTCGTCATCCGGACCGCGAACGGTGGCGGCGTCCGGTTCGGCGCGCAGCATTCGCAGAGCGTCGAGGGGTGGGCGATGGCGATCCCGGGGCTGAAGGTCGTCGTGCCGTCGAACCCGGCCGACATGATCGGGCTCTTCGCGGCGGCCGTCCGAGATCCCGATCCCGTGATCGTCGTGGAGCCGAAGGTGCTCTACGCGAGCAAGGGCGAGGTCCCCGACGGCGAGGTCGTCGACCGGCTCGGTTCGGCGCGGGTGCTTCGACCGGGGTCCGACGTGACGATCGCGGCGCTCGGCGCGATGGTCCCGAGGTCCGCGGAGGCGGCCGAGTCGCTCGCGGGCGACGGCATCGACGCCGAGGTCATCGACGTTCGCTCGCTGGTCCCGCTCGACGCGACCACGATCTTGGAGTCGGTCGGCAAGACAGGACGGTTCGTGACCGTCGAGGAGAGCCCGAGGCTGTGTGGCTGGGGCGCCGAGGTGGCCTCGATCGTGGCGGAGGACCGCTTCTTCGACCTCGACGGCCCGATCGTGCGGATCACGACACCCCACATCCCGCTGCCCGCCGCGGACGCGCTCGAGGACCTCGCGATCCCGTCGGCGGCTGCGATCGCCGAGCGGGTCGGCGCCACGATGGACTGAGCGGCGATCGGTCGTGGACGCCGCGTCGAGTCGAGAGGAGCAGGCGTGAGCCCGAGGCATCTGGTCCGGACGGGGAGCGACGCGGCGTGGGGCGTACCCGCCGCGCTCGAAGGGCACGTCGACGGATTCCGCCGATGGACGATCGTGGACGAACCTGCGGGTGCGGTCTCCACGGGGTTCGGGATCGGCGAGATGGACCCGGGTGGCAGCATCGACTGGCACGTCCACTCGTACGAGGAGAGCCTGTTCGTCGTGGGCGGGGAGGTCGTGCTCTCCACGACGGAGGCGACGGTCCTGCTCGTGCCCGGCGACTACGCACTGGTCCCGCTCGGCCAGGCCCACATGCTTGCGAACCGATCCTTCGGACCCGCGCGGTGGGCCACGATGTCGGCGCCGCAGCCGCGACCCGATCACGGCGGTGACACGTATTTCGTGCCGGCCCTGCCGGAGCGCGATCCCGTCCCCGTCGACGTCCGCGACCCGCGGACGAGGGCCTTCGGGCACATCGAGCCGGAGAACATGGACGCGGCGAAGCAGACCCAGGACATGGTCGCCGTGTCGGCGAGCATGCGGACCGCGCTGCTCGTCTACAGCGGCGTCACGGTGAAGATGATGGTGGACTCGGACCTGGGCGCACAGCTGTCCACGATGTTCATGGTGCAGAACGACGAGGGCGGTGGGGCCGGGCCCCACGATCACCCGTTCGAGGAGACGTACATGATCCTGGAGGGCGAGGTCGACGCGACGTTCGACGGCGACCCGTACCGGCTCGAGACCGGCGACGTCGCGTGGGCGGGCGCCGGGTGCGTCCACTCGTTCAACAACAAGGGTCCGGGCGTCGTCCGGTGGCTGGAGACGCAGGCGCCCGCGCCGCCGCCCCGGCACTCGTACCGGTTCGCGCGGGACTGGGAGTACCTCCGGGGCGCGATCGCCGGGGGATCGGGGGAGGTTCGATGACCGACGGTCTGGTGGTCGTGGTCGGCGGAACGCAAGGGCTCGGCAAGGAGGTCGCCCGCCACTACGCGGACGCAGGTCGAACGGTGGTCGTGACCGGGCGTAACGTCGCTCGGGCCGGCGAGGTCGCGGGGGAGCTGGGCGGCCGGACCTCCGGGCTCGCGTTCGACCTCGCCGAGCCCGAGACCATCGCGCCGGCGCTCGCCGGGCTCGGCACCGTCGATCACCTGGTGCTCGCCGGCGTCGACCGCGACCAGAACTCGGTGCGCGAGTACGACATCGAGGGTGCGGTCCGCCTGGTTACCCTCAAGCTCGTCGGCTACACGGAGGTCGTCCACGCCCTGCTGCCGAACCTCCACGACGGGTCCTCGATCGTGATCATGGGGGGGCTCGCGAAGGAGGGCCCGTACCCGGGCTCGACGACCGTCACGACGATCAACCACGGCGTGGACGGCCTGGTCCGAACGCTCACGTTCGAGCTCGCGCCGATCCGTGTGAACGCGCTGCACCCGGGGATCGTGGAGGACAGCCCGTACTGGTCGGGGAAGACCGAGGCGCTCGCCAAGCACCGCGCCCGGACGACGACCGAGCGGTTGGTCAAGATGCAGGACATCGTCGACGCCACCGTGTTCCTGCTCGAGAACCCGTCGGTCGCCGGCACCGAGCTCCGGGTCGACGGCGGTTGGTCGCTCCCCCTGTGACGCCGGTCGCCGTCCTCGGCACGGGTCGTATGGGCGGCGCGATGGTCGGCACCCTGCGGCGCGCGGGGTTCGACGTCGTCGTGTGGAACCGCGAGCGCGCCAAGGCCGACGAGGTCGCCGCCGCCACGGGCGCCGTGGTCGTCGGAACGCCGGGCGACGCGCTGGCCGAGGCCGAGTTCGCGTTGACCAGCCTCGCCGACGACGCTGCCGTCGAGGTCGTGTACGCGGACGCGGTCGAGGGGTTCCATCCCGGGCAGGTGGTCCTGGAGATGAGCACGATCGCGCCGCCGACCGTGCTGGGGATCGCGCCGGCGGTCCGGGCCGCAGGGGCGGCGTTGCTGGACGCGCCGGTCTCCGGCAGCGTGCCGGTGGTGGAGCGGGGCGAGCTCTTGATCATGGTCGGCGGCGACGCCGACGCGCTCGACAGGGCGCGGCCGGTGCTCGAGGCGCTCTCCTCCCGGGTCATCCACGTCGGCGAGCTGGGAGCCGGCGCGACGACCAAGCTCGCGGTGAACGCGCTCGTCCATGGGCTCGGGGTGGCGCTGGCCGAGTCGCTCGTGCTGGCCGAGCGCGCGGGGGTCGAGCGCTCGACGGCCTACGAGGTCTTCGCGTCCGGCGCCGCGGCCGCGCCGTTCGTCCTGTACAAGCGGGCGGCGTTCGAGCGGCCGGACGAGACGCCGGTCGCGTTCAGGCTGGACCTGGTCGCGAAGGACCTCGACCTGATCCTGGCGCTCGCCGAACGCGTGGGTGCCCCGATGCCGCAGGCAGTCTCCAACCGGGACGAGATCGGATCGGCGCTCGCGGCCGGGCTGGGCGAGCGAGACATGAGCGTGTTGGCCGAATACCTGCGGGGCGTCGACGCGCGGGACTGAGCCGCCCGCCGTCAGCCCTCGTCGGGAGGACTCGGCGAGGCGGCCGGGTGGAACAGCGGGACGAGCGGGCGCCAACCCGCGCGGAGCACCTCGACGAGCGACGGCGGTGTGACGAGCGTCGTCCGGGCTCGCGCCGCTCGGGGGACGCGCCCGTCGTAGCCGGCGCTCGTCCACCGGAGCAGCCCGTGTCCCATCACGAGGAACGGCCGACCGTCCCACAGGACGTAGGCGCCGTCGGGGAGCTCGTCGAGCGGCGCGCCGTAGTGGCGTTGCGCGCGGGTCCCCTCGTCGACCCTCTCGGAGTGGAGCCGCGCGTCGATCGCGTCGGCGCTCGTGTCGTCGGGGTGGAGCGACCGCCAGATCTCGCCGAAGCGGACGTAGTCCTCCCGGCGGCAGAGCGCGCACGGGCGGTGACCCGCGGCGAACGCCGTGGCCTCGTCGAGGAAGAACAGCTCGGTGAACCGGCCGGGCTGCAGGAGCGGTTCGCGGTGCCAATCACGGAACCGGAGCCGGCAGGCGATCCATCGTTTGCCGGCGTATCGGCGGCGGATCCGACCGCGGTCGTCGTGCAGGCAACCGCGGTTCCCGTAGACGAGGCCTCGCCCCGGCTCGGCCACGAGCTCGCCGAGCGGCGTGACGCGGTTCCGGAGCGGCATCAGGTCCAGAGTCGGCGTGCGCGTTGGGCGAGGTCCCGACGAAGGGCTCGCTCGTCCGCCCCGAGGAGCGTCCCGTCGCGCACGACCGGTTCGCCGTCGACGAACACGTGCCGGGCCCGGCGGTCGGGCCCGAGCACGAGGCCGGCGAGCGGGTCGGAGACGTCGCCGAGGTCGTCGCCCGGCCAGACGACGAGATCCGCCCGGAGCCCGGGCTCGAGCCGGCCGAGGTCGTCCCGGCCGAGGCACCGGGCGCCGCCCTCGGTGGCCAACCGAAGCGCGTCGGTGGGCAGGAAGACGTCGGCACGGCTCGCGCGCTGCCGGGCGGTGTAGAGCGCCTGGCGCAGCTCGGGCTGGAGGCCGGTCACCTCGTTGGACGCGGCCCCATCCACACCCAGACCGACGGGCGCCCCGGCGGCCTCGAGGTCGACGACGCGGCACATCCCGGCGCCCAGCCGCGCGTTGCTCGACGGGCAGTGCGCCACCCCGGTCCCCGCCTCGCCGAGCCGCGCCACCTCCCCGTCGTCGAAGTGGATGCCGTGCGCCACCCACACGTCGCCGTCGATCCACCCGAGCTCGTCGAGCAGGTGCACCGGTCGCCGGCCGAAGCGATCGAGCACGTCGCGTTCCTCGTCCACGGTCTCGGCCAGGTGGGTGTGCAGCCGGAGACCGTGGCGGCGAGCCAGCTCGGCCGACGCGCCCATGAGCTCAGGCGTCACGCTGAACGGGCTGCACGGCGCGACCGTCACGACGACGCGCTCGCCGTCGTGGTGACGTGCGATCACCGACTCGGTCGAGGCGAGGATCGCATCGAGGTCCTCGACGACGTGGTCGGGGGGGAGGCCGCCCCGCGACTCGCCGAGATCCATCGATCCGCGCGCCACGTGCACGCGGATCCCGACGGTCCTCGCGGCGTCGACGATCGCGTCGAACACGGTGTCGTCGCCGCGAGGGACCAGGTAGTGGTGGTCGGCCGCGGTCGTGCAGCCGGTGAGCGCGAGCTCGGCGAGACCCACCAGCGCCGCCGCCCGGACGTCCTCGACGTCGAG
>Ga0126312_10002696_pt1 | contig 11888 bp, 8 predicted proteins | sample Plot104A_FD_92537 | JGI IMG/M metagenome (GOLD analysis project Ga0126312, IMG submission 92537) | Serpentine soil microbial communities from UC McLaughlin Reserve, CA, USA - Plot104A | ecosystem: Environmental > Terrestrial > Soil > Grasslands | place: USA: UC McLaughlin Reserve, Lake County... | reverse complement strand
TCGCCCCATCAGCTCCTCGGCGGGGACGCTCTCGCGCCGCATCAGGTCGTAGTACTCCGAGCGCGGGTCCGAGGTCGACTCGATCACCTTCATCACCCGCCGCGGCGAGATCTCGATCTCGCGGTCCTCCATGTACCAGCCGCCAACCACCATCACGTGCTCCATCAATCGCTCGGCGTCGAGCTTCGAGGGGTTCTTGACGAACCCGAGGTCGTGGAGGGCGCTTCGCAGCGCCTCCGGGTCGCGCCGCGCGGCGGCGTCGACGGCGCGCTGCTCGAGCACGATCTGCTCCGGGTCGAGGCGCTTCGTCATCCCGAAGTCGAGGAAGGCGACGCGGCCGTCGTCCATCAGGATGTAGTTCCCGGGGTGGGGGTCGGCGTTGAAGTGCTGGAGGTGGTAGATCGAGCCGAAGCTGAACCGGAACACGATCTCGCCGAACCGGTCGCGCTCCTCCTTGTCGAGCCGCTTCACCTCCTCGAACCCCATTCCCTCCACGTACTCGGTCACCAGGACCCGGCGGCGCGACAACCGGGTCAGGACGTCGGGGACGTAGACGAACGGGTGACGGCGGTACGCGCGCGAGAACGCGCGCTGGTTCTGCGCCTCGTACTCGTAGTCGAGCTCCTCCATGACCCGCTCGCGCACCTCAGCGGCGATCGCCTTGGGGTCCAGCCCCGGCGCCAGTGCCTTCCCCAGCCGCACGATCATCCCCATGTTCTGAAGGTCGGACTCCAGAGCCTCGGCGACGCCCGGGTACTGGACCTTGAGCGCCACCGTGCGCCCGTCGTGCAGCGTTGCCCGGTGGACCTGCCCGATCGATGCCGCCGCGACGGCCTCGGGCTCGATGTCGGCGAACAGCTCGTCGACGCGCTCGTCCCGGTACTCGGCCTCGAGCACCGCGTGCACCTTGTCCCACGGCATCGCGGGTGCGGAGGTCCGAAGCCGGGCGAGTTGCTCCTGGTAGAGCTCGCGGTACTCGTCCGGGAGGAAGTCGGTGTCCACGAACGAGGCGAGCTGGCCCAGCTTCATCGCCGCGCCCTTCATCTCGCCCAGCGTCGAGGCGATCCTGATCGCGGTCTCGAGGTGGCGGCCCTCCAGCCGTTCCTCGGCGCTCTCGCGCGAACGCGCCACGTTGGCCGTCTTCGTGCCCGCGTAGCGCGTCGCCTGCATCCCGAGCGCGGTCCCGAGCTTCGCCGAGCGCCGCACCCGGCCCTTGGGGATCCTGTTGTCGCTCGCCATCGGCCCGAAGCGTAAAGCCGACGACCACCCGGCCGAACCGGACGTGGGGGCCTCACCCCCTCGGCCGCCTTCCGGGCGGCCTCCCCCTGCGGAGGATTCGGCCGGCCTCTATTCTGGACAGCCATGGCGCAGGGCCGCGAAACCTTGAAGGTGGCGCAGCGTGAGGAGTTCGGCTCCCGTGAGAGCCGGCGGCTCCGCCGCGCCGGCTTCGTGCCCGGCGTGCTGTACAGCGGCGGCAGCGACGCCCGCCCGTTCCAGGTCGGCGAGCGCGAGATCCGCACATTCCTGACCAACGGCCACACCCTGTTCGACCTCGAGATCGAGGGGTCGAAGGCGGTTCCGGTCGTGGTCAAGGAGGAGCAGAACCACCCGGTGCGCGGGGACCTGCTCCACATCGACTGCTACGAGGTGAAGCTCGACGAGGCGATCCAGGCGGAAGTGGCGCTCGAGCTCCAGGGGGCCGAGGAGGCCCCGGGGGTCACGGAGGGCGGCGTGCTCGAGCACGTCACCCGCGAGATCACCGTCGAGGCGCTGCCGGCCGACATTCCCGAGGTGATCTACGCGGACGTCTCGGAGATGTCGATCGGGGACACCATCCAGCTCACCGCGGTCACCGCCCCGCGCGGCGTCGAGTTCGTCGTCGACGACCCGGAGGAGACCACCGTCGCGACCCTGTCCCCGCCCCGGGTCGAGGAGGAGCCCGAGCCTGAGCTCGAGGAGGAGGCCGAGCTGGTCGGCGAGGAGGGCGAGGAGGTCCCGGAGGGGGAGGAGGTCCCGGAGGGTGAGGAGGCTCCCGAGGGCGAGGCGCCCGCCGAGGGCGAGTCGGGCGGCGAGGAGTAGCCCCTGTCTTGGTTCCGCCGCCGGGGGCGGGGCGGGGACGACGACCGGGTGCTCGTGGTCGGGCTCGGGAACCCGGAGTCCCGCTACGCCGGGACGCGGCACAACGTCGGCTTCGAGGTCGCGGGTGAGCTCGCGCGCCGCTGGGATCTCCCCAGGGCGCGCAGGCGATACCGCGGCCTGATCACCGAGGGACGCGCGGGGCCGGGCGGGCCTCGGGTCGCCGTGCTGCTCCCCCAGACCTACGTGAACGAGTCCGGGACCTCCGCCGGACCGGCGCGGGGCGCTCTCGAGGTGCCGCTCGACAGGGTGATCGCGGTGCACGACGAGATCGACTTGCCGTTCGGCGAGGTGCGCAGCCGGCTCGGCGGGGGCCTCGCCGGCCACAACGGCCTCAAGAGCCTCGATCGCCACCTCGGCGGGGCCGAGTTCTGGCGCGTCCGGGTGGGGGTCGGTCGCCCCGACAGCACCGATCCCGAGGTCGTGTCGCGCCACGTTCTCGGCCGGTTCAGCGAGGATGCCGATCGGGTGCGCGAGCTGATCGCCCGCGCCGCGGACGAGGCCGAGCGAGTGGTGGAGGGAGTGCAGTGAGCGCGAGGCTCAACAAGGGTGGGGGCGGGCGGGGAATGTGATGCTGGGCCGAGCGCGAACTGAGGTGATGTTGTGAGTGAGGCGCTGACCACCTACGACGTCGACCAGGACGGGGTCGCGCTGATCCGGCTCGACCGCCCCGACAGTCGCAACGCGATCAACACCGCGATGCTCGAGGAGCTGCTGGCGCACCTCGACGCCGCCCGCGAGGACGCCTCGGTCCGCGTCCTGGCGATCTCCTCCACCGATCACATGGGCCTGTCGGCCGGCGCCGACGTTCGCGAGCAGCTCGACGAGGACGGGGCGGTCCGGCGCATGGAGCTGTTCGCCCGGCTGTACGACGAGGTCACGGGCTCCCCCAAGCCCACCGTCGCCGTCTGCCACGGCTCGTGCGTGGGGGGAGGGGCGGAGATCGCGGTCGCCTGCGACCTGCGAGTCGGCGGGTCGAACCTCCGCATGCGCTTCCCGGGAGCGGCGATGGGGATCCCGGTCGGCCCGGCTCGGCTGGTGACGCTGTGCGGGCTGTCGGTCGCCAAGTACCTGCTGCTCACCTCGCGCGAGGTCGGCGCCGACGAGGCGCTGCGCTGGGGCCTGGTCCACAAGGTGGTGCCGGCGGCCCGGACCGAGGAGGCCGCGCTCCAGCTCGCCGCGGGGGTCGCCGCGAACCCGCCCGAGATGGTCGCCCGGCTCAAGGCGATGCTGCACGAGTGGGACCGGGTCGAGGATCGCTCGCGGGAGGAGGGCCGCGGCCAGGTCGCGTGGCAGCAGTCGGGTCGGGGCCTTCCGCACGGGGAGTAGCCGTCCCTAGAATCGACTCCAGGCCGGCCGGATCGCGAATCCGGTCGTTTCGCATGCCATGTCGCTGAGACCGCTGCTACAGATCGCCGCCGAGAACGGGGAGTTCAGATCCCTCGCCACGGCCGTCCGGGCCGGGGAGCGGGCATCCGCCCACATGTCGCCCGGGGTCCGCCCGTACCTGCTCGCCGCGCTGGTCGAGGCCGAGTACGGGCTCGCCGGGCGCCCGGTTCTCGTCGTCACCGCCGACGACCGCTCGGCGCGCGACCTCGCGCGGGAACTCGACGCGTATCTCGCACCCCGGCGCGTCCGCTACTACCCGTCCCGGGGGACCGGATACGAGTCCCATGTGGCCCCGCCGGCGCACCTCGTCGGACTGCGGATCGCGGCGCTCGACGCGCTCACCGCCGATCCCGGCGACGGCCGATCGACGGTGGCTGTGGCCAGCGCGGTGGCGCTCGCTGAGGCGGTGCCGGACGCGTCGCTGCGACCGGCCGGATTCGGGTTGGGACGCGGCGACGAGGTCGACCTCGACGAGGTCGCCACCCGGCTGGTCGAAGCCGGTTACGAGCGCGTCGACCAGGTCGAGGAGCGCGGCCAGTTCGCGGCCCGGGGAGGGATCCTCGACGCCTTCGGGGCGACCGAGGAGCGCGCGGCCCGGCTGGAGCTGTTCGGCGACGAGGTCGAGTCGCTGCGGTGGTTCTCGACCTTCACCCAGCGGTCCCTCGGCGACACCGATCGCGTCGAGCTCGCGCCGGCCGCCGAGCTCGCCGCCGAGCATCGGGAGCTAGCCGAGCTCGCGCTGGAAGAGGCGCGTGACCCCGAGGCCGGCGGCGACGCGCCCCGCCCGGACGTCGCCGAGGTGCTGCCGACGGACCGCTTCGAGGCGCCGCTCGAGCTGCTGCCCGCCTCGACGGCGGTGATCGTCGCCGCCGAGGAGGAGATCGACCCGGCGCTGGCCGACCACTGGGACGACGTGACGATCGCGATGCACGCCGCCGACGCGCGTCATCTCTACGTCGACGTCGCCGAGCCGCTGCGGGCCCGCGCCGCGCTGTCGATCTCGGGCGTCGACTCGGCCCAGGAGCACGGCTTTCGCGCCCAGCGCCCCGCCTCCGCGGCGAGAAGCCTCGCCGAGGCGGAGCCCGAGCTGGAGCGCGAGCTGCGCTCCGGATATCTGGCGGCGGTGGCGTTCGAGCACCGGGGCGAGGCGGAGCGCGCCCGCTACAACCTCACCCGGCTCGAGGCGACGCTCGTCGATGACGACGTGCTGCCGGCCCGGGCGCGGCGCGCCCACGAGGCGGGCCGGCCGGCGCTGCTGTTCTGCGAGGCCCCGCTCGCGGACGGGTTCATCTCCCCCGAGTTGAGGCTGGCGGTCATCCCGTTCCGGCGGCTCGTCCACCGCCGCCGGCCCGCCGCGCCGCCCTCGGCGCGGGGGCGCCTGACGTCGTTCACCGACCTGCGGGTCGGCGACCACGTCGTCCACGAGGACCACGGGATCGCGCGCTTCGCCGGCTTCGAGACGAAGACGGTCGCCTCGGTGATGCGGGACTACCTCGAGCTCGAGTACCGCGGCGAGGACCGGGTGTTCGTCCCGGCCGATCAACTGGCCAAGATCACCCGCTACGTGGGCACCGGCGGCGGCGCGCCGCAGCTCTCGGCGCTGGGCAGCAAGCGGTGGGAGGGGATGAAGGCCCGGGCGCGCCGGGCGGCGCGGGAGCTGGCCGGGGACCTCCTCAACCTGTACGCGGAGCGACGCACCCGCAGCGGCCACGCCTTCCCGCCGGACGGCGAATGGCAGCTGATGCTCGAGCGCGCGTTTCCGTATCGCGAGACCCCCGACCAGCTCGAGGCGGCGGACGCGGTCAAGGCCGACATGGAGTCCGACCAGCCGATGGACCGCCTGATCTGCGGCGACGTGGGCTACGGCAAGACCGAGGTCGCGCTGCGGGCGGCGCACAAGGCGGCGGCGGACGGCAAGCAGGTGATGATGCTCGTCCCGACCACCATCCTCGCCCAGCAGCACCTCGGGACGTTCCGCGAGCGCCTCGCCGACTTCCCCTACCGGGTGGAGATGGTCTCGCGGCTTCGCCGCCCGTCCGAGAACCGCGCCACCCTGGCCGACTTCTCCTCCGGCGGGGTCGACATCCTGATCGGCACGCACCGACTGCTCTCCCGCGACGTCCGGGCGCGCGAGCTCGGGCTGATGATCGTCGACGAGGAACAGCGGTTCGGGGTGCGCCAGAAGGAGCTCCTGCGCCAGCTCAAGCTCAAGGTCGACGTGATCTCGCTGTCGGCGACCCCGATCCCCCGCACTCTGCAGATGAGCCTCGCCGGACTGCGGGACATCTCGGTGATCGAGACGCCGCCGGAGGGACGGCGGCCGATCCGCACCTTCGTCGGGCCCTACGACGAGTCGCTGGTCAAGCGGGCGATCGAGCGCGAGGTTGAGCGCGGGGGCCAGGCGTTCTTTCTCCACAACCGCGTCGAGACCCTGGCCGAGGCCACCGAGCGCCTGCGGGCTCTGTGCCCCGGGGTGCGCTTCGCGCAGGCCCACGGACAGATGGACGAGGGCGAGCTCGAGGAGACGATGCTCACGTTCCTGCGCGGGGACGCCGACTGCCTCGTGGCGACGACGATCATCGAATCGGGGCTCGACATTCCGACCGCGAACACCCTGATCGTGGAGCGGTCGGACCAGCTCGGGCTGGCCCAGGCGTACCAGATCCGGGGCCGGGTGGGGCGCTCGCGCGAGCGCGCCTACGCGTACCTGCTCTACCCCTCGGCGGAGAGGCTGACGCAAGACGCGGCGGCACGGCTGGCGACGCTGTCGGACCACACCGAGCTCGGATCGGGATTCGCCATCGCGATGCAGGACCTCGAGATCCGCGGCGCCGGGAACCTGCTGGGGGACGAGCAGTCCGGACACGTCGCGGCGGTCGGCTTCGAGCTCTACGTCTCGCTGCTCGACGATGCGACCGAGGCGCTGCGCGCCGGCGACCGGGACGGGCGGCCCGGTGGGCCCGACGCGGTGGTACGGCTCGACGTGGACGTCGACGCCTACGTCCCCGGCGAGTACATCCCGTTCGAGGCCGCCAAGATCGACGTCCACCGCCGCATAGCCGCGGCCCGCGAGCGGGACGAGCTCCGCGCCCTGCGCGGTGAGCTCGACGACCGGTTCGGGCCGCTTCCCGAGCCCGTCGAAAGCCTGCTCGAGTTGCAGCGGGCGCGGATCGAGCTGGGCAACCTCGGCGTCCGCACCGCCGAGATCAGGGGTGGGCGGCTCGCGGTCGCACCGCTGGAGCTCGAGGCGGAGCAGGCCGAGGCGCTGCGCGAGCGCCTCCCGCAGGCCGATTACGAGTGGCGGGCGAAGACGGTGTCCCTGCGCGTCCCGACGGAGCCGGGCGCCCACCTGGCCGCCGTGCTTGCTTTGGCCGAGGCGCTGGCCCAGGCCAAGGCCGAGACCGCCTTCAGCGCCGGTTAAAGAAGTCTCGTTATGCTGCCGCCCCGTGAGCGTCCGGCTCGAAACAGGATCCCGCCCGGGGCGGGGAATGTGATGTTGGGCCGAGCGCGAACATCAGTGAAATGAGAGGAGCCAGCCTGAACAGGCTCGTCGCCGTGCTGCTCGGCGTCTTCCTGGTGGCGTTCTTCGTCATCTTCGCCGTCGCCCAGGGGCTGACGAATCCCGACGTCCCGTCGGGCGACGTCGCCGTGGTCGACGGCGCTCCGGGAGGCCCGATAACGCAGGATGAGTTCGACGCCTCGCTGAAGCAGGCCGCGGCGGCACAGGGCGCCGGAGGCGTGCCGAAGGAGGGGGACCAGCAGTACGAGGCGCTCAAGCAGCAGGCGCTCGGCGACCTCATACTCGGGCGCTGGGTCCAGGGCGAGGCGGAGGAGCAGGGGATCACGGTCACCGACACCGAGGTCGAGCAGAGGCTCGATCAGATCAAGCAGCAGAACTTCAAGGACGAGCAGGACTTCCAGCGCTTCCTCGACCAGTCCGGGTTCACCGAGGAGGACGCGCTCAGCCGGGTCAGGCTGACGCTGCTCAGCGAGCGGCTTCAGGAGAGTGTCCTGTCCGGCAAGGACGACGTCCCCTCCGGGGCGGTCGAGGCGTTCTACGAGGAGAACTCGACCCAGTTCGAGCAGCCCGAGTCGCGCGACGTGCGGGTGATCCTCAACAAGGACGAGGATCAGGTGGCGCAGGCCGCCGAGCTTCTGCGCGAGGACGACTCGGAGAAGAACTGGGACGAGGTCGCGAAGAAGTACTCGACCGACGAGGCGTCGAAGAACGACGGCGGGCTGCGCAGCGGCGTGATCCAGGGCCAGGGCGACGCGACGTTCGACGACCAGGTGTTCGGCGCAGCCGAGGGTGAGCTGGTCGGCCCGTTCGAGACCGAGGAGGGCTTCTACCTGGTCCAGGTCGTCGACGTGAAGGAGGCGAAGACGACGCCGCTCGAGGACGCCTCGCAGCAGATCACCCAGCAGCTCGCGAGCGCCCAGCAGCAGGCGGCCGCCCAGGAGTTCGAAAACGACTTCGTCGACAAGTGGACCGAGCGGACGTTCTGCGCCGAGGGCTTCGTGATCGACCGATGCGCGAACGCGCCGGCCCCGGCTCGCCCCGAGGGAGCGCCGCCGGTCCAGTCGAGCAGGCCCGCCGCGCCGGGAGGCGCGGGCTCGGTCACCCCCGGGCTGGTCACCAGCGGCGCCGCCCAGGGTCCGATCCCGCCTGCCACCGGCCAGCAGCCCGGGGCGCTTCCCCCGGGGGCCGCCCCGATCGGTCCCGCGGGCGCTCCGGGAGCCGTGCCGCCGGCCGGCGCCGCGCCGCCGACCGGGGCCGCACCGCCGGCAGGAGCAGCCCCGCCGGCAGGCGCCCCGCCCGCCGCGCCGCCGACCGGCGGAGCACCCCCCGCTCCGTAGGGCTCAGGATGCCGGGGTGCCGCCGCTCGGCGGCGGTCCGTAGTTTCTCGCCTCGCGCGCGAACTCCGGATAGCGCCCGTGGTTCAGGATCCGGCGCAGCATCGCCTCGCTCCGGGGGTGGTGCCAGATCTGGAACGGGTTCGGGTCGGTGACGTCGGTGTAGTAGGCGAGCAGGCGGGTACGGCTGTGGCGCCGGGCCCACCCGAACATCCGCTTCACGTAGCCCGGGTTGTCTTCCCCCCACAGGCCGTACTCGCCGACCGCGAACGGCTTGCGGCGGTACTTGCGGTAGAACCAGTTGAAGCCGTCGAAGTTGGGATAGATCGAGTACATGTCGAGCCCGACCCAGTCGACGTACCTGCGGCCCGGCCAGTAATCGCCCGGGCCGTTGGACGACAGGTTCGGCGACCCCTCCGTCTGCGGCACCCACATCAGCGAGACCGGCGCGCGGGGGAGATTGGCCGGGACGCCGGCGCGCGAGTACGGGTTGCGGTTCTTGGCCCCGATCGGGCCGACCTTGTACGGCCCCTTGGCCTGGATCGGCGGCATTCCGAGCCGATTCAGCTTGCGGTTGATGCTCGCCGTGCTTCCGCCCTTGACGATCAGCTCGAACCGTCGCCACGCCTGCCGGAACCAGTGCGTCGAGTGGTGCGAACCGCGCGACGAGCCGTCCGTGTTGAACGCGCAGTAGGGGTTCCAGTGTCCGTTCATCTCCGCCATCAGGCGGATGTAGGTGGGGTGGCCCCACGCCGCGATGTCGTTGTTGAGCCACAGCGGGTAGTTGTCGCCGCGGCCGTGGGCGATCTGGTAGACGTCGATCACCTCGGGCTCGCCGCCCGTCGCCGTCGACACGCTGAGCATCCCCCTCGCGCGGGCGGCGGTCCAGCGCTGCATCGCCATCGTCGGCCGGGTGCCCCATGTGTGGAACGTCTGCATCACGGCGGAGTGGGCACCGATCGCCTCGGTGAACTGGCTCCAGTCCTCCATCCGGCCCGTGTCGCGAAGGCCGTGGAAGACCTTGTTCTTCGGCGGTGTGTACGCCCTGCCCGCGGCGGCGGCCGGAAGCGCGAGGCATAGGAGGATCGCCGCGGCCGCGGCGAACCCACGCCTGCGCGCTCTCCCTCGTGGCAAAGGCATCTTGCCCTCTAACACAGCTATGCCAGGATCCACTCGGATCTCGCTCGTTGCAGGGATAAGCCGTCGCCTGCAAGTGGACGTTCAATCGATCATCTAGGGTGTCGCGCCGATGGAGGGCCAGCCCGCCGAGGTGCCGCTCAAGGTCTGCCCGCACTGCTCGGTGGCGTCGCGGACCGACGCCGAGACGTGCCCGAGCTGCGGCAAGCCGTACGCCCGAGGCGGACTGCGGCTGCGGTGGAGCTGGTGGCTCGCGATCCCGATCGTCGCCGCCGCGTTCCTGATCGGCTACTTCGGGATCAGCCAGCTGTTCGACGACGACGGCTCCGAGCCGGGCCTGATCACCAGGGAGGAGGCGCAGTCGACTCCGTCCGAGCTCAGCCGCCCCGAGGTGGAGGAACGGCTGGGTGAGCCGGCGCAGGTGATCACCCCGCAGGGAACCGGTACGACCTGCCTGTTCTACTCGGTGAGCGACGAGGACGACACGCTGTGGCAGTTCTGCTTCATGGGTGAGAGGCAGGTCAGCTCGAGCTCGGTGCCCGGTTAGCCGTTTACAAATCAGGAATTCGGTGACTTTGAGGAGTTACGTACCCGATGGCCGAACTCCGCCCGCTCTAGGGGGGTGACGCGGAGTTCGCTCGGAAGGAGTGATCCGATGAGACGGTTCACACGCGCGCGGCCGAGTCCCGCGCTGTTGATCTCCGTCGTCGCGCTGGTTGCGGCGGTGGCCGGCACCGCGGTGGCGGCCGACCCGGTCGCGAACACGAGCGCGATCACGAAGAAGAAGGTCAAGAAGATCGCCAAGAAGCAGGCGAACAAGGCTGTCGCCAACGCGCTGCCGATCGGCTTCGGCGAGCTCGCCGGGATCGACGAGCACACCGAGACGATCTCGGTTCCCGCGAACTCGCACGAGGGCGTGACGGCGTCCTGCGAGTCGGGTGAGTCGGTGATCAGCGGCGGCTGGAGGTGGACCTACACCGGCTCTAACAACGTCGAGGTGCGGGAAGACCACCGCGAGGGCAATGGATGGCGCGCCAGCGGCCGCAACGACACGGGTAGCCCCAAGGAACTCAGGGTCCACGCCTACTGCCTGACGACCGGATAGCCGGTCTCACATCGGGCTGACACGAGGGGGCCGGGCGACGGCCCCCTCGTCTTGCCCGTACCGGGCCGGTGCCTGACAGACTGTCCGGCCCATGTCCGCGATCCGGGCCGTTCACGCGCGCCAGATCCTCGACTCGCGGGGCAACCCGACCGTCGAGGTCGAGGTGGGCCTCGACTCCGGCGCGCGGGGAGTCGCGGCGGTCCCGTCGGGCGCCTCGACCGGCGAGCTGGAGGCGGTCGAGCTGCGCGACGGCGGAGCGGAGTGGGGCGGAAAGGGGGTGTCGAGGGCGGTCGCGAACGTCAACGGCGAGATCGCCGACACCGTCGCGGGCATCGAGGCGTCGGATCAGGAATCGCTCGACCGCCGGATGATCGAGCTCGACGGGACCCCCAACAAGGGTCGCCTCGGCGCCAACGCGATCCTCGGCGTTTCGCTTGCGGCGGCGAGGGCCACCGCAGTCGAGACCGGGGCGCCGCTGTACCGGCGGGTGGCGACCCTGTACCGGGGCGATGCCCGCGTGCTCCCGGTGCCGATGATGAACGTGCTCAACGGCGGCGCCCATGCGGACAACGCCGTCGACTTCCAGGAGTTCATGGTCGTGCCCGCCGGGCGGGCAGGCTTCGCCGATGCGCTGAGATGCGGCGTGGAGGTGTTCCACGCGCTCAAGGCGACGCTCAAGGATCGGGGGCTGGGCACCGCGGTCGGCGACGAGGGCGGATTCGCCCCCGACCTCGACTCGAACGAGGCCGCGCTCGAGGCGCTGGTCGCGGCGATCGAGGCCGCCGGCTACGAGCCCGGCGGGGACGCGTGGATCGCCCTCGACCCGGCGACGAGCGAGATCCATCGCCACGGCTCATACGTGCTCGAGCACGAGGGCCGCACCCTGGACTCGGAGGAGATGGCTTCCTATTGGGAGGACATCGCCGCTCGCTACCCCGTCGTCTCGATCGAGGACGGGATGGACGAGCGCGACTGGGACGGGTGGCGACTGCTGACCGAACGGCTCGGGGACCGCGTCCAGCTGGTCGGCGACGACGTCTTCGTCACCAACCCCGAGATCCTGCGGCGCGGGATCACGGAGCGGGTCGCGAACTCGATCCTCGTCAAGGTCAATCAGATCGGCACGCTGAGCGAGACCCTGGAGGCGGTGAGGATCGCCAGGGAGGCGGGCTACACGGCGGTGATCTCGCATCGCTCCGGTGAGACTGAGGACACCACGATCGCCGACCTCGCGGTGGGGACGCAGAGCGGCCAGATCAAGGCGGGA
>Ga0126312_10002695_pt1 | contig 11889 bp, 16 predicted proteins | sample Plot104A_FD_92537 | JGI IMG/M metagenome (GOLD analysis project Ga0126312, IMG submission 92537) | Serpentine soil microbial communities from UC McLaughlin Reserve, CA, USA - Plot104A | ecosystem: Environmental > Terrestrial > Soil > Grasslands | place: USA: UC McLaughlin Reserve, Lake County... | reverse complement strand
CCGTCTGGACCACATGGCGCGCGATGAGCCAGCACGCACATCAAGCGGTTCCGAGCCTCAGTGGTCCATTTTGGGGTGCGGCGGATTCTGGCGGCCCCAGTCATTGGATTCGCTCGCTGACCGAGTCGGTGGGTGCCGACGCAAAGCCTGCGGTCCACTGGCGAGGTCGTACGGGTCGCTTCGTCGATCAGGATCTTGCGGTCGTGGTCGACGCCGGCGAGCTTCAGACTGCGTCTCTGTTTCTCCTATGTCAAGCCGCTGCCGTGACGGTTCAGTCACCCTGACACTGACCGCACAAAGCCACGCATTTCCGTCTGATCCCTTCATTCGGCACCATCTTCCCGCACAAGGCCACACATGCAGTGATATGGGCTCCGTTGATTTAGCCCCGTCAATTGACCCGAAGCACTCCTTCCACAGGTCTCAATTGGCCGAGTCCCACTCTCCACAGATTCTGTCGAGGCCGAACGATCTCATCAGCACCTCCGCATATTTCCTCTGCGGAGGTGCCTATGGAGAACAGATCCCGGCAACGAATCGGCGAACGGGGCGAAAACCTTGCAGTTGCCGAGCTAGAGAGGCAAGGCATGGTGATCCTGGACCGCAACTGGCGATGCGGGGTGGGTGAAGTCGACATTGTGGCGATCGATCCCGCAGATGAATCCAGCGCTCTGGTTTTCTGCGAGGTCAAATGCCGTACCGGGCTTGGCTTCGGCGACCCCCTGGAAGCCATCACGTATCGAAAATCCCGCAAGTTGCGCCAGATCGCCGCTGAGTGGCTGGCCACCCATGACGTCACGGCCAAGCAGATACGGATAGACGCCATTGGCGTCGTACTGCAGCCGAACTCACAACCACACCTCAGGCACCTTAGAGGAATCGGCGAATGAGCCTTGCCTGTGCATGGTCGGTCGCACTAGTCGGCCTGGACGGCCGGATAGTCCAGGTCGAGGCCGACATCAGTGGCGGACTTCCGCGTACGGTCATGGTCGGGCTTGTCGACACCGCGCTGTATGAGGCACGTGACCGTTGCAAAGCGGCGGTAACGAATTCAGGGCAACGCTGGCCACAGCAGCTGCTAACCATCAACCTGAGCCCGGCAACGCTGCCGAAGCGAGGCGGCCACTATGATCTTGCGTAGTGTCCGATATGCCATACTTAAGCGTGCGGACAAGCATCTACTGCAGGATTTCGCGAGACCGCGTAGGCGCCGGCCTCGGGGTGGCAACACAGGAGACCGACTGCCGGGCGCTAGCAGAGTCGCTGGGCTGGTCGGTTGTCTCAGTGCACACTGACAACGACATCTCCGCCTACTCGGGAAAGCGGCGGCCCGGCTATCAAGCCCTACTTGGAGAAATCCGTGACGGCAAGACAGACGCGGTGTTGACCTGGCACACGGACCGCTTGCACCGCTCCCCGGTTGAACTTGAGGAGTACGTCACAGCATGTGAAAAACACGGCGTCAAAACCCAAACAGTTAAGGCTGGGCACATCGATCTGGCTTCGCCATCGGGGTTGATGGTGGCGCGGATGCTGGGGGCAACCGCACGCTACGAGGTTGATCACGGGGTCGAGCGGGCAAAGCGGGCCAAGCAGCGGAGCACCGAGGCCGGGGAATGGAAGGGCGGTCGAAGGCCGTACGGATACGAAGCAGATGGGGTTACCGTCCGACCGAATGAGGCCCAAGCGGTTGCTGCCGCCACAACCGATCTACTGGCCGGGGTGTCGCTCCGCAGTCTGGTGGAGAAGTGGAACGCCGAGGGGCGCCACACCACCTTAGGGAACAGGTGGCGTCCCAGCTCGCTGCGTAGAACTTTGCTGCGGGTTCGAAACGCGGGGCTTATGGAACACCGCGGCAAAATCACCGGCAAGGCGGTATGGCCGGCGATCGTGCCCGAATCAGAGTGGCGAGCATTGGTGGACCTGATGGGAAATCCCAATCGGCGAACGACGGTCACCAGTGCGCGCCGGTGGCTGGGAACCGGCCTCTACCGCTGCGAGTGCGGCTCGACGCTCATATGTTCAACAACAGATGGGCGGCACACGTATCGATGCCGCGACGGCTGTCATCGGCTGAGCCGCAACGCGACGGAGGTGGACAACCTGGTCTCAGCGGTGGTTGTTGAGCGTCTCCGTAGGCCAGACCTTGCCGATCTTCTCCGCGGCGATAATAGCGGCCAGCTCGCGAAGCTGGACGCCGAAGCGGTGGCCCTCCGCTCAAGGCTGGACTCTCTGGCGGGTTTCTTCGCTCAGGGTTTGATCGACGCTCAGCAACTGACCGAGGGCACCAAGCAGATCAATGCGGCGCTCGCTGATGTACACAGCAAGATAGGCAAGATCTACGACGGCACCGCGCTAGCCGGGATAGCGGAGGCTGAGGATGCGGGTTCAGCATGGCTTGAGGCGCCGCTAGACCGCAAACGCGCCGTACTGGAAGCCCTGGCAACAGTGACGCTTCTCCGCGGCGCGCAAGGCCGCCCGGCAGGCTGGAGGCCAGGACACAGCTATTTCCGACCGGAATTGATCAAGATCGCCTGGAGAACATCGTGAGCTATGAATTGGACATCGTGTGTACCGGAGGGGGTGCGCATAAGCGTGCCAGGCTGACAAAGATCACATTCGATGATGTTGGGGGCGCCAATTGGCGTGTCGGCGGCGGGTTCTATCCGGTTGACAGTGATGAATATGAATCGATTTTCACTCGCCCGGATGGTAAGCCCAGTGAGGTGTTCATTGGGTATTGTGGGCGCTGCCCGCGCAACTTTGAATTGAGGCCTGAGAAATTCCGGTACTTAGTTGGGGCGCTGCGCAGGCTGGGTGTATCCCGCCTCGACATAAGCCGACTACCGTTCTAAAGCTGCTATAATCGTGAGCACAGCTTGACGGTGGAGGGCTGGTCGGTTTCACCGGCGAAATTCACCGCTTTCGGATAGCCCGCTCTCCGGTGGGTCTCTTTAGAGACCCCAAGGAGAGCCACTAAATGACGTGGACCCACGATCGAGCCCGAGTCGCCGCCCTGAGCCGCGACCGCACGCCGGATGATCCAGACCTTCTCGCTGCAAAGCGTGACCTTCGCGCATCCCGCGCCGAGGAATACATCGAGCGACTCGTCGCCGAGGCGCCACCACTCACCCCAGATCAGAAGTCGCGGCTTGCCGTCCTCCTGCTCGGGCGGGATCGGCTGGTGGCCCCATGAAAGAAAGTAGCCGCCCGGCGGGCAACCGGGCGGCGCAAGAACCAAGCGGTGTGGGCGGGCTCTCGACTGACATTCTACCGAACGGAACCGCCTACGACCGCCTCCTAGACCAGCTAGACGGCGTGAAACGCAAGGGCGACAAAGCCGACGCACGCTGTCCCGCGCACCACGATCGCACACCATCACTCTCAGTAACCCGCAGCTGCGACAGCGTGCTAGTCCACTGCCACGCCGGTTGCACCATCGAAGCCGTATGTGCATCGCTGGGGATCACTAAGGCGGACCTGTACGACCACCCCAAGACCACATACATCTATGAGGACGGCGCTAAAGCTGTCCGCTACTTCGACGGTAACAAGAAGCGGTTTTACCAAGCGGGACACGACACCAACGGCGGTCCGACCGTTCTGTTTCAACTGGGCAGAGTCCAGGCCGCTGTCCGAATGGGCGCCCCAGTGTGGATGGTGGAGGGCGAAAAGGACGTATTCGCCCTTGAGACCGCAGGCGAGCAGGTCACGGCCACCACTGCCCGCGGCGGCGTCGATTCGCTCCACAAGTGCGACGTGTCACCCCTCCACGGTGCCCATGTCCGGGTGATCGTCGATAAAGACAAAGCCGGGGATCGGTGGGCCGAACAGTTGCGCACCATGTTGGACGGCAAGGCGGCAAGCCTTACGTTTTACACCGCCAAAGAGGGCAAGGACGCGGCCGACCACATAGCAGCAGGGCACGGTTTAGACGAGTTCAAGCCGTATGTGTGGCCCGAAAACCGCGAAGACGAACACAGCCGAGGCCGGACACTGGTGGTCACCTGTGCCGCCGACATCAAACCGCGCCGCGTTAAATGGCTAGAACCGGACCGATTCGCAATCGGCACCCTGGCCCTATTGGCTGGCCGGGAAGGGCTAGGCAAATCCACATTCGCCTACGAACGGGTAGCGCGCATAACCCGCGGCGAGCTTGACGGCGAATACAAGGGCACGCCCAAAGGAGTGCTGATTTGCGCCACAGAGGATGCATGGGAAGAAACCATCATCCCCAGGCTGATCGTCCACAGCGCCGACCTTCACAAAGTGTTCCGGGTAGAGGTGCTGGTTGACGACGTACACACCGGCCTATCGCTGCCCAAAGACCTGCACGCAGTCGAACAACTGGTAGCGGAAAAGGACGCCGTGTTACTGCTCCTGGACCCGCTCACATCCCGCATCGATGAGAAACTCGACACCCACAAGGACGCCGAAACGCGGCGGGCGTTGGAACCGGTGGCCGCACTCGCCATGAAAGCCAAACTCTGTGTCATCGGGCTGATCCACCACAACAAGTCAGGCAGCACCGACCCGTTGCAACTGGTCATGGGCTCCAAAGCGTTCACCGCCGTCGCCCGGTCGGTGTCCACAGTTGTGCCCCATCCCGAAGACCCTGACCTGCGGCTGTTCGGGACTCCGAAAAACAACCTCGGACGCACCGACCTCCCGACGCTGGCGTTCCGCATCGAATCGGCGGCAGTCGAAACCGAGGACGGCACCGCCTGGGTTGGGCGCATCAAGTGGCAGGGACAGTCGGACACGTCCATTGACGAGGCCATGAAACAAGCGCGGGACGCCGGCGAGCAGCACACCGCAACCGCGGACGCACAACAGTGGCTCGCCGACTACCTGCAAACCTGCCGCGGCAAAGCCGACTCGGCGAAGATCAAAGCTGAGGGCAAGAAAGCCGGACACAACGAGTCGGCGTTGCAGCGTGCGCGGCAGAGGTTGAAGCTAGTCCACTTCTCCAAGGGAATGCCGCGTCGCACCTGGTGGGCGCTGCCCGGCACGCCGGACGAGGTGGCACCCGAAGACATCGCCACACCGGGCGACAAGGGCGACGTAATCGGGATGTCGCCAGTCGTTTTAGCCCCCTGGGGAGACGAAATGAGTGAAATGAATGAAACAACTGGACGTGTGAAGCGCCAGTCGTCTCAGTCGTCTCGGTCGTTTCAGCCCCCCAGCGAGGTGCAACGACTGGGCTCATCCACTGACTCAGTCAAGGCCCCTCCCCCTCAATCCGATGAAAGCGATGAAGCCACATCGGATACATCAGATTCAGAAAGCACGTACTCGAACAACTTCGAGGACTGGTTCACCTACCACTGCCTTGGCTGCGAGACCGAGTTGGCCGCCGCCGACCACCTGCGACGGGAGCGTGGCCTGTGCGACACCTGCTGGGCCACGGAGGGCCACAGCCAAGACGGAGGGGTGGCGCCGCCCGCCACGACGCCAAACCCCGGAAGGTGCTCAGGCTCGGCGGCCACCTGCCCCCAACCCAATTGCAGCGTCTTCAACGCCTGCATACAGGCACAGATGGACCGGCCGTAGCCGACAGCATGACCAGCCGCCACGCCATCGAGGTTCCCACAACCTTGGACCTCCCCCCGATTGGGCGACAGCGTAGGGCCTCCATTCGCCCCCGTCGAGGCGCTCGCTCACTAGCTCGCGTGGGGAGTGGTGGGGATTAGCACTACCACTTGTCTGATGTCAAGGGGGGACGCAGGGGACATTTTTTTTTGCCCTCTGAATCCCAGGCCCCTGAAGTACCCTCACTGAATCCCAGTAGGCCGCTGAAGACCATCGCGACCATCAATAGGGCAACTTGGGCTGGGCTTGGAGCCTGCGTGAACCCAGCGGTAACACTCGCTCCACAAATGCCAGACGTTGCCAGGGCAGCCAGCAACCGCCGTCTTCGATGCGGTTTGGCTGACATGGCGAATATCGTAGCCGCTGGCTCACCATTGCTGTGGAACCTGCGGTCTCCCAGCTCGGTGAGCAGCTTTGTTGGAGAGTCACGGTGGACCAGTTGCCGAAGAGTCACCCACAGCCAAGTCCGTGTCAGCAAGCGCGGTAGGTCATTGCCAAGCAACTGCCACGCGACCTGATCACCAGGTCGGACCGACACGGCGATCCGTGATCTTGGCTAGCCACCTCAGCGTTTCATCTGTAATGTGAGGTGTAATCGTGGCGCCTTAAGGCAGGACAAGCAATAAAACTTGCGGCCAACGGCATTGAAAACAAAATTATCTTCCTTTTTTTGTTTGGCCGACTTAATGACCCGGCGCGTCAGATCGCTCGGTCGGTCTGGACGATGCTCGACCTCGTTTTTGGGGCTCTGCTGGCAGGTCTGAGATAATGTCAGTATGTCTGGACAAATTCCGCCTACTGGTCTGAGGCGGGCGGGTAAGCGGCTTTGGGCTGAGGTGGCCGAGTCGTTCATCCTGAATGCCGGCGAAGTGGTGATGCTGGAGCAGGCCTGCCGTACCGCCGACGAGCTGGACCGGCTGGAGAAGGCTGTCCGGAGCCTTTCTGAGTTGACGGTGCGCGGCAGTACGGGCCAAATCCGGATGCACCCGCTGCTTGATGCGATCCGCGCTCACCGGCTCACCTTGGAGAGGTGTCTGGCGGCTTTGGCGTTGCCCGATGTCGAGGAGGATGCGGGGCTGACACCGGCTCAGCGGCACGGCCAGAGGGCCGCTGTGGCCCGTTGGCAGGACCACAACCGGGTTAAGGCGCGGGAGGCTTCCTGATGGCCCGGCGCCGCCGCCCACCGGTTGAGCAGCCACCAGCTGAACTGCTCTGTTTCCGGGCCGACGACTGGCTATCCGGCTTGCAGGATGTTTCGCCGGCTGAGGCTTGGCATAGCGCCCGTTTTGAATGGGCGCGCACGCACCCCAATGATTTCGGCCTGGGTGGGGATGTGATTGACATGATTTTTGAGCGGGGTTCAAAAGCGGAGCGGGCTTGACTGATGCCGCGTCGTAGGCCGAATTCTGTCGGATTTGCTGCATCATCACCAGGCTGAAGGCCGTTTCTGAACACCACAGGCTAGTGACGGCGGTCCCGCAAGGTCCTTTCGCTCTACGCAAATCCGCAAGCCATATCCAGACGGGTGTCCGTGAGGCCTGGCGGACGGTCATGAGACTGCGCTCAACATCCGGGCCCCAATCAGCTCATGCCTGACGTTCAGCGCGCTGTGCCGGAATTCATCATCGGTGACCATGGCCCTAGCTAAGGACGGTCAGAAAACAAGCAACGCACAGCCAGCAGTTCTCATTGCTGAGTATCAGCTGGTGAGTTGCCGTCTCCTTTCATTTGACAGGCGCGTTCCTGAGCGAGCGAGAGATATATCAAAGCGTGGACGACGAGCCATCGTTGGCTACCTCGTGGCGGCGCTTGTCGTCCTCATGCCGGTCAGCCTGGCTGGGCGCGGGGCGGGGGAGCACCCGGGTAGACAAGGAGCAGCGTGATGTCGAACCTTAACGAGCAACTAGCCGAGCCCCTCGAGCTCCTGCACGTTTTGCGCTCGATAGTTCTGAAACTTACTGCTAAGTAATCCGCGTACGTTTTCGATCAAGATGGCGCGGGTTCCAGCTCGCGAGCCAACCGCAGCATCGCGGGGGACAGGTCTCGGTCGTCGTCGCTGCCAAGCTGCTGACCGGCAATGCTGAAGGGACATAACGCACGAGTGTCGTGGCGCTCAAGGGTGCGCGCCCCCAGGCCGACATAGTCTCCCACTGGCACCTCTTTTTTTGGCTGGAGGAATGGATGATCCGCACGGCGCTCTGCGACCTGTTGGGCATCGACCATCCGATCATCCAGGCCGGGATGGGTCCTTTCGCTCCGGCGAGTCTGGCTGCCGCGGTCTCCAATGCCGGTGGGCTCGGCAGCATCGGAACCTTTGGCCTGGATCCCATCAACTTGGTTCGACCAGCCGAGGATCTGGAGAGTCAGTTCTCTTCGGTCAGGGAGCTGACCGACCGGCCGTTCGCCATCAACTTCGTCGTGCCGTATTTCGAGGAGCGGGTGGAGGAGCGGCGAGCGCTGTTCAATCGCGGGCTGAAAATCCAGCCGAAGCTCGTGTCGTTTGCCCTCGGTGATCCCGGTGACCTGGTCGAGCGGGCGCACGACGCCGGGACGCTGGTCATGCTGCAGGTGACGACGGTGCGGCAAGCGGAACACGCCGCCGCGCGTGGAGTTGACGTGATCGTCGCTCAGGGTGGGGAGTCTGGGGGCTACGGCGGCACCGTCGCCACGATGGTGCTCGTCCCTCAAGTGGTTGACGTGGTGCGCCCGATCCCGGTGGTCGCGGCGGGAGGCATCTTCGACGGCCGAGGCCTCGCGGCAGCTCTGGTCCTCGGCGCGGTCGGCGCCAACGTCGGAACCAGGTTCCTTGCTTCGCGCGAAGCGACGATCTCAGATGGCTACAAGCGGGCGATCCTCGAGGCGGCATCGCAGGATGCCGTCAAGTTCGCCGCGCTGAACGATCTTCTGCCCTCGCCGGGCAGGAAGGGCTATGGCACGGTTCTGCGCAGCATCAAGACTACGTTTATCGACGAACTGCAGACCGAACCTGGGCTAGCCCGCCGGGATTCCCAACGCCTCCTGGACGTCTTGAAGTCAGCGATTCAGTCAGGAAACGTGCACGAGGTCATGCCAACGGCGGGCCAGAGCGCCGGCGGCATCCGCCAGGTGCTGCCCGCCGCGGAGATTATCGAGCGGATGATTGCGGAGGCGAAGACGGCGCTAACTGGAGCGCCGAGACCGACGTAGTTCGAAGTCATCTGCCGATGAGCGAGGTGCGCCGGCAGGAAATCGAGGTGCTCAATCCGTGTCGCGGAGCCGCAGTGTCACCATCAGCCATGAGGTTGCGAGGCGCTCTGCGGCCGCGGTCCAGGGCGGTAAGGAGGTCGACAGCTTCGGTGACTCTGATACCCAACAACTCATTATGGAATGACTTGCGTCACTCCTGCCACCAGGCCAGCTTCACCAACGAGCTCGAGCGGGACTAGTGACTTGCCAGCTTGATAAAGCGTGTCGGCCGGCTTCGTGCAGCAGTCGGTGCTGGTCGCCAGGCACGGAGGTCGGAATCTGACGCAGCGTCGCAAGTCGGGCTATGCCATAGACGGTGCCCCAGGCGGCGGCACACCGGCGCATTGTCTCGGCCTCGCTCGTTCCGGCGGGCTGGCAGGCTGCAACGGTGTCATGGAGAAGGTTCCAGTATTCGATAGCGGCCTGTTGAAGCAGCGGATGATCAGCTTTCGACACCATTGAACCGTTTGCCAGATCGTGCAAGTGCGGGCGCTCGTGCATAAAGGCGATGTAGGCATCGATCAACGCATGAAACCGTTCAGCCGGGTCGTCTCCTGCCGCCGCGAGAGCCGCATCCGCGCTGGTCGCCGCCTGCTGCAGACCAGCACCGGCTACGGCCGCTAGGAACCGCCGCTTGTTGCCAAAGTGCACGTACGGGGCCTGGTGACTGACCCCTAATTGCTGGGCAACCCGCCGCATGCTGATGTCTTCGGCTGGCCCGTCGCTCAACAGGTCGAGGCCCGCGCGAACTAAGAGTTCATCGAGCTTTTCGTCCATGCGATCGACTTCCGGTCCTGTTCTTTCCCGGCCAGTTGGAAGTGGTTGACACTGTCAATGACGTGATCAGGAAGTGCCAGAAGTGTGGTCAAACCTTCCCGATTCGGGGCTATACAACTGGACGCCCGCGCCTGCGCTGCTACGACTGCCAACCGGCTGGCCTTCGTTTGGTTTCGACTGGTCACCCTAAGCAGACAGCGTGGAAATCGGACCCTATGCCTGAGGACATAGAGGCCGTACTCCGCGAGGTCGCGGAGCTTGATGCTGCGAAGACTTCGGCCGGGGTCGTGGTGATTCGGCTGGCTGCGAAGGCCGCTGAGGGTGGACATTCGGCGCTTGGTCTGGCCCGACTATCGCGGACGCTATGGAAGGCGCAGGACGCCCTAAAGCGCAACTATCCGCCAGCTACGACAACGGCGAGCAAAACGTACGGCCTGAATCGTCGGGCCAATTGAAAGAAAAATGCCAGGGGTATTGATTGAGAACGCTGTGTCGCTTACCGATGTCTCTAAGGCTTGCAAGCTGACGCTTGCGGCGCTGACCGAAGAGATTGAATCGCTCGGTCTCATCATCGGCTCGGATTGGCGGGCCCAACCTGCGGTGTCGGTGACCGATGCGGCCGGTTTGGTGGATGGGTCACTTCGCCGCGACTTTGACCACGGCCGTGGGTGGAGCGATTACCAGGCTGAGCAGCTGCAGTGGAGTGCAGCCCGCGAGTCCACTCGCCGCCAGGCTTTCGATGAGGCGTGGAAGTCCGCAGTCAGGGCTGGGAGCAATAACGGCTTTGCGACGGATAAGGGGCATGCAGCGGCGCGTGAAGCTCTGGAGGGTACGACCGGGAGCATCCAGAGCCGGTGTTCAGCGAGCCGGAGTCCCGGCTGCGGACGCTGGTTCGCAAGGTCAAAGTAGGTGCCCGGTGACCGTCGAATATAGGGCAGTCGGGTATCGGAGGTCGCCGTTCCCGCCGTCTTGGGGCACTCCGGTCGGTGAGACGTATTCCGAGGAACGGGCCGCTTGGGTGGAGGCACGGGTGCGGGCGCAGATGCGGTACAAGCCGCTGCAGCAGCTGGTCCGGCGCCGTTTGGAAATGTACGTCAGTGAGAAGCAGACGAATGGCTAAGGGTGGAGGAATCGGTAGGACACCGCCGATTAGAACGAATCCGGCGAAGCCAACCAGGCGGGGTACGTCGGGGAACCCGCCGCAAAACCGCAGCAGGTGCTAATCGGCTCGGTCCTTGATCCACGGCCACCCAGTGGTCCCGGAAGCTGACATCGTGCCAGCAGTTCCGCTATAACCAAGAGTTCCGGGATACAGGGGGCTCGCACAGTGGCAGGAAGTCGTATACGTAGGTGGGTCAAGTGGATAAGGGCGGTGCCACGGGCCTATTTCCTTGGCTACTGTGCGGCGCTTGCGGCGCTGCTCCAGGGGATACTCGCCGTTCTCGATGCGGCCAGTTGGACTCGAATTCTTGCCCTTGTGGTTGTGGCTGCCGTTGCCCTGCTCGCGGAAGGGGACAAGTGGCGGACCAAGCGTCTAGAAAAGGCAGCGGCGGATGCCAAGGATCGCGTGGCCGCCGATGAGGCTGCGAAGCTATGGCTTCGCAATGTTGAGCAGGCTGTACGCCTCTGGCCGCCCCCGCGAATAGATGATGTGGATTTGTCAAACCTGGGCGTCAAGTTACCGAGCCGACCAAAATCAGCTGGGCCCAAGACGCGCGGCTTCGGGCCATATGTTCGCAGAGACGTAGAGATGAAGGCTGCTCGCCAACTGCAGAGCCTGGGTTCATTATTACTCATCGGGGAGCCAGCCAGCGGAGTCACCCGAACGGCTGCCGAGTTAGCGAAAGAGGAGGGCCTATCCAGACGGGTATTGGCTCCCCGGCCTCCTGACGGGCTTCGTCGTAGCCTGGACGAGCTTGACGTGCTTGCTCATATTGAGCGGCCAGGGCGACTCGTCCTGTGGCTTGATCAGATTGATGACCACTCGTCCGATGGCCTGACAGTTTCGATGCTCCGCCGCTTTCACAAGGAATCCCCGGGGTCGCGTATTATCGCCACGATAAACTCAACACACTTCGCCGAGTGGCAGGCTAGGGTTCGAGAAGTCGCCGAGTTTTTCGGTGAACCAGCTTTGCTAACTCGCCTTCCAAGCACATCGGAGCGAGAAGCAGCGGAGCACCTCTACCCTGACGTTGACTTCACGCAGGGTGTGGCAGCAGCGTTGACCGGAACAGGTGCCTTGATCACCCGGCTGCTCGGGGGAAATACTGAGTGTCCCTTCGAACCTTCCGGTGG
>Ga0126312_10002694_pt1 | contig 11889 bp, 10 predicted proteins | sample Plot104A_FD_92537 | JGI IMG/M metagenome (GOLD analysis project Ga0126312, IMG submission 92537) | Serpentine soil microbial communities from UC McLaughlin Reserve, CA, USA - Plot104A | ecosystem: Environmental > Terrestrial > Soil > Grasslands | place: USA: UC McLaughlin Reserve, Lake County... | reverse complement strand
GCAGCTCCGATCCGCGCGGGCCAGGGAGCAACTCCGCCGGTCTCGCGATCTTCAGCTACCGCACCAAGTGCGGGACGATGTACGGCCACACCGGCAGCTTCCCCGGCTACGCGCAGTTCGCCGCCGCGTCGCGCCACGGGACGCGCTCGGTCACCTCGTCGATCAACATCGCGGGGCCGCCGCTGCGCAGCGAGCTGCTGGCCAAGCTGCGGGCGATGCAGCGCACGCTGGTCTGCGAAGCCCTGCGGGGCTGACCCCCTAGTCGCGCAGTAGCGTTCTGGCCGATGGCCGAGTACAGGCCCAAGGGGCGGGGGCTCGAGCGGGTGCTGGGCACGGGCGCTCTGTTCTCCACCGCCTACGGCAACGTCGGCAGCTCGATCTACTACGCGCTGGGGCTCGTGGCGATCTACGCCGCGGGTGCGACGCCGCTGGTCTTCGTCATCGCCGGCGTCATCTTCGCCGCCACCGCGGCCACCTACGCCGAGGCAACGACCATGTACCCCGAGGCGGGCGGGTCGGCCTCGTTCTCGCGGCGCGCCTTCAACGAGTTCTGGTCCTTCTTCGCGGGCTGGGGCCAGATGCTCACCTACATCGTCACGATCTCGATCTCGGCGTTCTTCGTGCCGCACTACCTCGGGGTCTTCTGGGAGCCGCTGGGGGAGTCCCCGGCCGACATCATCGGCGGCATCCTGATCGTGTTCACGCTGGGCGTGCTGAACGTGGTGGGCGTCCAGGAGTCGGCCGGCGTGAACATCTTCTTCGCGGTCGCCGACTTCCTGACCCAGGTGCTGCTGGTGGTGATCGGCGTAGTCCTGGTGCTCGACCCCGACCTCCTGCTGCGCCAGATCGACTTCGGCTCGGTGCCCACGGTCAACGACTTCCTGATCGCGATCCCCGTAGGCATGGTCGCCTACACCGGCATCGAGACGATCTCGAACATGGCTGAGGAGGCCCGCGACTACCAGAAGACGATCCCCCGCGGGATCGGGCTGGTGGTGGGCGCGGTGGCCGTGATCTACGTCTTCCTGCCGGCCATCGCCTTGTCGGTCATGCCCGTCAAGAACGGCGAGACGCTGCTGGCCAGGCCCCAGGAGCAGGGCGGGTTCGCTGACGACCCCATCCTCGGCGTGGTCGAGAACATCGACCTCGGTCCCCTGCAGGGGGCGGCGCAGATCTACGTCGGCGTGCTGGCGGCCACGATCCTGTTCATCGCCACCAACGCCGGCCTGCTCGGGGTCTCGCGGCTGACCTACTCGATGGGCCAGCACCGCCAGCTGCCCGAGCGCCTGCGCAAGCTGCACCCACGGTTTCGTACGCCCTACGTCGCGATCGCGATCTTCGGGACGATCGCCTGCCTCGCGATCGTGCCGGGGCAGGCGGACTTCCTCGGCACGATCTACGCCTTCGGGGCGATGCTCTCGTTCACGATGGCCCACGGGGCCGTCGCATGGCTTCGGATGAAGCATCCCGACATCGAGCGGCCGTGGAAGAGCCCGTTCACCCTGCACCTGGGCGGGCGCGAGGTGCCGATGCTCGCCGTGCTGGGCGGACTCGGCACGGGCATCGCGTTCGTCGTGGTGACCGTGCTCGACTCACGCGTGTTGATCTCGGGCGTGGTCTGGCTGTCGATCGGCGTAGCCGGCTACGTCCTCTACCGGCGCAACCAGAGGCTGCCGCTGACCGAGACGCGGAAGGTGGTGCTGCCCAAGCCCGCGGTCGAGCACGAGGTGGAGTACGAGTCGGTGGTCGTGGCCTTCGAGGATGGGCGCTATAGCGCGGGTGCGGTGGACACCGCGGCCCGGCTCGCCGCGCGACGCCGCCGCGGCATCCACATCCTGGTGACCATCACCGTCCCCGCCAACGCGCCGATCGACGCCTCGATGCCCGAGGAGGAGTCCCGCGCCGCCGCCGCGGTGGACTCGGCACGGGTGCGTGGCGGGCGCCGCGTGACCGGTCACTGGGAGAAGGTGCGGGCGGGCGAGGCGGGTCGCAGGATCCTCGACGAGTCGCGCGAGATCAAGGCCCGGGCGATCGTGCTGAGCGTGCCCCCCAAGCGCGCGGGCTCGTCGCTGCTGGGGCGCACGGCGGAGACCGTGCTGTCGGACCGCCCGTGCCGGGTGATCATCGACTCGACGCCCGCCGAGGTGGAGCGCCGCGAGGCGGAGAGGGCGGGCGTTCCGGCCTAACATCGTCCACGTGCAGCGCGTGCTCTCGGGCCTGATCCTCGTGCTGGGCGTGGCGATGTTCGCGAGCGCCGTCGCGCGGGGCGGCGGTCTCGTGCTCGGCACGGTCCTCGGGGCGGCCTTCGTGATCATCGGCGCGGGACGGCTGTGGATCTCCCGCACCCCCGGCGCGCGATGAAGGGCGTCCCGGGCGACGGTGCGGGGCCGATGGCGTCGCGCATGCGGGAGGGGCTGGCACGCTCGGCGGAGGCCGAGGCGCGTTTCGGGCGCAGCCTCGGCGAGCCGGCGCTGTTCGCGATCGTCCTGTCGGCGGTCGGCTCGTCGATCTACTACGTGCTCGGCGTGGTGGCCGGTGAGGCCCTGGGCCTCACCCCGCTGGTGTTCCTGCTCGCCGCGCTGCTGTTCGCGCTCACGATGATGACCTACGTCGAAGGCAGCTCGTTGCACCCCGAGCGCGGCGGCGCCTCGACCTTCGCGCGCTACGCCTTCAACGAGCTGATCAGCTTCGTGGCCGGCTGGGCGATCGTGCTCGACTACCTGATCGTCATGGCCATCGCCGCGCTGGCCGTGCCGCACTACCTGAGCGCTTTCTGGGGCGCGGCGGGCGACAGCGGGGTGGAGGTGCTGGTCACGGCCTTCGTGCTGTCCGGTGTGGTCGCGCTGAACGTGCGCGGCATCTCGCCCGCGCGGCTGCGGTTCGTGCTGCGGGTCACGCTGCTCAACGTGGTGCTGGTCGCGCTGATCATCGCCGTGGGCCTCGGCACGGTCACGGACTTCTCCCTGATCACGGACTCGATCGACCTGGGCAGCTCGCCCCGCGTGCAGGACGTGGTCTTCGCGGCCACGCTGGCCGCCGCCGCGGCCACCGGTATCGAGGCGGCCTCGGGCCTCGCCGGAGAGATCAGGGTCGGGCGCCGCGGCCTACGGCGCCTCGTGATGCTCAGCGCGACGGCCGTCTTCGTGATGCTGGCCGGCGTGTCGGTGGTCGCGCTGATGGCGGTCCCGGTCACCGACGGGGCGACCGCCCTCGGCGGTCGCTTCGAGGAGATGCCGGTGCTGGGGGTGGTCTCGGCTTTCGATCCGGCCTGGGTAGCGGACGGCCTGCGCTACGCGGTGGGGGCGGTGGCGGTCGTGGTCCTCGCCCAGGCCGTCAACGGGCAGATGCTGGGCGTGGGGCGCCTGGCCTACTCGCTCGCCACCAACCGCCAGGTGCCCAGCGTGATCGGGCGCCTGCACCGCCGTCGGTCGACGCCCTACGTGGCGATCGGGATCTGCGGCGGGCTCGCCTTCCTGCTCACCGTTCCCGCCGACGTGCACTTCCTGGCCGGGCTGTTCGCCTTCGGGGCGATGCTGGCCTTCACCATCGCCCATCTGTCGGTGATCGTGCTGCGCTTCCGCGAGCCCGACCGCCCGAGCGCCTACCGCATCCCGCTGTCGGTGCGCGTGCGTGGCGGCTCCATACCGATTCCGGCCGCCCTGGGGGCCCTGCTGTCGGGGGCGGGCTGGATCAGCGTGGTCGTGCTGCACGAAGGGGCGCGCGTGGCGGGCGGGATCTGGATGGCCTTCGGGATCGTGCTGTACGTCGTCTATCGCGTCGGGCAGGACAAGTCGCTGACCAGGCGCTTCACCATCCCCGCCGAGGCGCTCGTCGAGCGCGAGGAGCAGGAGTACGGCAGCATCCTCGTCCCGGTCTTCGGGCGCGAGCTCGACGACGACATCGTCGGCACCGCCGGGCGGCTGGCGGCCGACGACGCCGACGACAGCGAGGGCGGCACGATGCTCGAGGCCCTGTACGTCTTCGAGATCCCCATGTCGCTGCCGATGGATGCGCGCGTGCCTCCCGAGCGGGTGGCGGAGGCCAAGCGCCTGCTCGCCCGGGCCAAAGAGGTGGGCGAGGAATACGAGGGCGTCGAGGTGGCCACGGCGATGGTGCGCGGGCGAACCGCCGGCGCGGCCATCGTCTCGGAGGCCAAGCGGCGCGGCGTGGAGGCCATCGTCCTCGCGGCCGAGGAGCCCACCAGCACCCGCGGCGGGGCGCTGCTGGGCGGGCGCTCGTTGTCGCGTGACCGCTCGGTCGGCGAGACCACCAAGTACGTGGTCGAGAAGGCGCATTGCAAGGTGATCCTCACGGCACCGGCGGCGGAGTAGAGTGCGGCGCTCATGTTCGTCCTGATCGTCGGCTGTGGCCGGGTGGGATCGGCCGTCGCAAAGGCGATGCTCGCCCAGGGGCACACGGTCTCCGTGCTCGACGAGGACCCCGAGGCGATCGCCCAGCTCAACAAGGGCCAGGCGGAGAGCTGGGAGGACCTCGGCGGCCAGTTCACCGAGGGGACCGCGCTGGAGATCGACGCGCTGCTCCAGGCCGGCATCGAGCGCGCCGATGCCTTTGTGGCCTCGACCGACGGGGACAACACCAACCTCGTCATCGCCCAGATAGCCCGGCGGCGCTTCGAGGTCGAGAGGGTGGTGGTGCGGGTGCTGGACCCGGCGCGTGCGAAGTGGTACTCCGACCAGGGGCTGCAGACGGTGTGCCCGACCCAGATCGCCATCGAACTGCTCGAGCAGGCGGTGAGCGGACAGGCGCCCTTCGAGGGAGTCACCGGCTGATGTACATCCTGATCGTCGGCGCGGGCAAGGTGGGGTGGAACCTGGCCCGCGAACTCATCGACAAGGGCAACGAGGTGACCGTGGTCGAGAATTCCTCGCGCCGCTACCAGGTGGTCGAGGAGGAGCTCGAGCACCGCATCCAGTCTGGGGACGGGTCCGAGCTGTGGGTGCTGGAGCGCGCCGGCATCGAGCGCGCCGACCTCGTCATCGCGGTGACCGGCGACGACGAGGACAACATCCTCATCTCTCAGGTGGCCAAGGAGAAGTACGGCGTCGAGCGGACCGTGGCGCGCTGCAACAACCCGCGCAACCTCGAGCACTTCGAGTTGCTGGGCGTCAAGCCGGCGGTCTCGGCCACCGACCTGATCCTGCGGCTGATCGAGCACGAGGTGCCGGAGTACGGCCTGGTGCACCTGCTCGACCTGCCCACCGAGCGGCTGGAGATCATCGAGCTCGAGGTCGGCACCGCCTCGCCGGCCGTGGGCAAGCGAGTGATGGACCTGGGGCTGCCCGACGGCTCGCTGGTGATCTCCATCCTGCGCGACGGCGGCGGCTTCGTGCCCGCGGGGGACTCGGTGGTCGAGGCCGGCGACGAGGTGCTGCTGGTGCTCGACACGGGGCTCGAGGCCGATGTGACGGGGCGCTTCGCGCCGCAGACCGAAGCCGCGTAGGTGGCCGACCGCTCGGTCGACTTCCTCCTGATCGGGGGCGGCGTGGCCGCGGCGCGCTGTGCCCGGACGCTGCGCGAGGACGGCGCCGAGGGCTCGATCCTGCTCGTCGGCCGCGAGCCGCATCCGCCCTACGACCGCCCGCCGCTGTCGAAGGGGTACCTGCGCGGCGAATCGCGGCAGGAGGACGCCCACGCCGAGTCCCCGGACTGGTGGGACGACAACGGCGTCGAGCTGCTCACGCGGACGAGCGTCATGAAGCTCGACCCTGACGCGCGCACGGCCAAGCTCTCCTCCAAGGAGGAAGTCGAGTTCGGCAGGGCGCTGCTGGCCACCGGCGCCAACGTGCGCCGGCTGCGCGCGGAGGGCGCCGACCTCGAGGGCATCCACTACCTGCGCGCCTTCGGCAACTCGGACTCGATCCGCGAGGAGGCGAAGAGCGCCGAGCGCGTCGTGCTGATCGGAGGCAGCTACATCGGCTGCGAGGTGGCCGCGTCGCTGACGGCCGGCCTCGGCACGCAGTGCACGATCGTGATGCAGGAGGACGAGGTGCTCGAGCGCTCCTTCGGCCCGCAGGTGGCGCCCTTCTTCGGCGACGTCCTGCGCTCGCACGGCATCGAGATACACGGCGGCGACTCGCTCGAGCGCTTCGAGGGCGCGGACGGCCGCGTGACGCGGGTGATGACCGAACGCGGCTTGGAGCTCGACTGCGACCTGGTCGTGGTCGGTGCCGGGGTGATGCCCGACGTGATGCTGGCCCGTTCCGGCGGCCTCGAGCTGGGGGAGGCCGGGGGCGTGCTGTGCTCGTCGCAGCTCGCGACGTCGCTGGAGGGCGTGTTCGCCGCCGGCGACATGTGCGAGTACCACAGCCCCGTCCATGGGCGCCCGCTCCGCGTAGAGCACTGGGACGCCGCCGCCGAGCAGGGCAAGACCGCGGCGCGCAACATGCTGGGCCAGGGGGTCGACCACGCGGCCGTCCCGTACTTCTTCTCCGACCTGGCCGACTGGGTCTCGCTGGAGTACGTCGGTCCAGGGAGCGGCGAGCCAGTCATCCGCGGGTCGCTGGAGGAAGGCAGCTTCACCGCCTTCTACGTCGAGGGCGCAGAGGTGACCGCGGCCCTGTCGGTTGACCGCGACGAGGAGGAGCTGGAGGCGGCGAGGCGCTTCATGCTCGAGGGCGGAGCGCCGGAGCCGGCGGCCTTGGCCGACGAGGGCGGCGACCTCAACCGGCGCTGACTACTGGGGACCCAGGATTCGAACCTGAACTAACTCGTCCAGAGCGAGCCGTGCTGCCGTTACACCAGTCCCCACCGCGTAACTGGCCCGCAGTCTAGCCGCGGCCGGGCGCTACGCCGCGCGCTCGCCGGCCCAGTCCCCGTACAGGCGCGCGTAGGCGCCGCCGGCCTCCAGAAGCTCGTCGTGGGTGCCCTGCTCGACGATCCGGCCGCCCTCGAGCACGAGGATGCGGCCCGCCGAGCGGATGGTCGACAGGCGGTGGGCGATGACGATCGCCGTGCGGCCCGCCAGCAGCCGCCGGAGGCCGTGCTCGATGCGGGCCTCAGTGGCCACGTCCACGTTGGAGGTGGCCTCGTCGAGGATCAGCACGCGCGGGTCGGCCGCCGCAGCGCGCGCGAAGGCCACGAGCTGGCGCTGGCCGGCCGACAGGTGGCCGCCGCGCTCGCCGACCGCGGTGTCGTAGGCGTCGGGGAGGCGCTCGATGAACTCGTCGGCCCCCACCGCGCGTGCCGCGGCCATGATCTCCTCGTCGGAGGCGTCCGGGTTGCCGAAGGCGATGTTGTCGCGGATCGTGCCCGAGAACAGGAACCCCTCCTGGGGGACGATCCCCAGCTGCGACCGCAGGGAACGCTCCGTGACACCGCGCAGATCGTGCCCGTCGATCAGCACGGCGCCCTGCGTCGGGTCGTAGAAGCGGGCCACCAGCTTCGCCAGGGTCGACTTGCCGGCGCCCGTCGCTCCCACCAAGGCCACCGTCTGCCCCGGCGCGACATGGAGGTCGATGTCGGCCAGGGCCGGGTCGCCGTCGCCGTAGGCGAAGGTCACGTCCTCGAAGCGGATCTCGCCCCGCACGCGCGGCAGCTCGACGGCGCCCGGGGCGTCCGTCACGTCCGGCTCCTCGTCGAGCAGATCGAAGATCTTGTCCAGCGCGGCCATGCCCGCCTGGTAGGTGGTGTAGAGCTGCGAGAGCTGCTGGATCGGGTCGAAGAAGGTCTGCAGGTAGAAGACGAACGAGGCCAGCACGCCGATCGTGATCGCGTCGTCGAGGACCTGGTTTCCGCCGTAGAGCAGGATCACCGCGGTGGCCACGGCGGACAGCAGCTCCACCGCCGGGAAGTACGCGGCGTTGAGGTGGACGGTCTTCATGTTGGCGGCCCGGTTGTCATCGTTGAGCTCGGCGAAGCGGCTCTTGTGGCGCGGCTCCTGGCCGAAGGCCCGCACCACGCGCACGCCCGAGAGCGTCTCCTGGAGATAGGCGGTGACCAGCGCGATCTTCTCCCGGGTGATGCGGTACGCGTTGGCCGAGGCCAGGCGGAAGACCACGCTGGCGATCAGCAGCACGGGGAACACGGCGAAGGTGACCAGGGCCAGCTCGGCGTCGAGGAAGACCAGGATGGCCGCCGTCCCGATCAGCGTCAGCGAGGCGGAGAACAGTGTCACCACGCCGTCGGTGACCAGCTGGTCCAGCGCCTGGACGTCGTTGGTGATGCGCGAGATGACCACGCCCGCGCGGTTGCGCGAGTAGAAGCCCACCGACAGCCGCTGGAGGTGCGCGAACAGCCGCTCGCGCAGGTCCTGCAGCGCACGCTGGCCGACCCAGTTGACGAGGTAGGTCTGCGCGTAGCTCGCGCCCCAGTTGATCAGCGCGGCGAGCACGAACAGCGCCGTGATCACCACCAGCGCACTGATGCTCTTCTGGCGGACTCCGTCATCGATCGCTCGGCCGGCAAGGTAGGGCGGGGCCAGGCTCGCCGCGGTGGCGAGCGTGAGCGCGATGAACATCAGGATCACGCGCCCGCGGTAGGGACGCAGGAGGGCGAGGAGCTGGCCGACCTTGCGGGAACGGGTCGAGCCCGCCCGACCAGCGCTCGGGTTACGCTCCTCGGCCTCGCGGTCGCTGCTCACAGCCCCGCCACCTCGGCCTCCTCGGGAGCGCGGTCGTCCACGATTCGTCCCGAGCCCTCGGCGATCCCGCGGTAGAGCGGGGACTCCTCGAGGAGCTCGTCGTGCGTGCCGCGGGCCGCGATGCAACCGCCTTCGAGCACCACGATCTCGTCGGCCAGAGAGATCGTCGACAGGCGGTGGCCGATCACGAAGGTGGTGCGGCCCTCCATCACCTCGCCCAGCGCGTCCTTGATCCTGCCCTCGGTGGTGGCGTCCACGCTGGAGGTGGCGTCGTCGAGGATGAGGATGCGCGGCTGGGCGAGTAGCGCCCGCGCAATGGCGACGCGCTGGCGCTGGCCGCCGGACAGGGTGAGCCCGCGCTCGCCGACGAGCGTCTCCAGCCCCTCGGGCAGGTCCTCGAGCAGCTCGCTGAGCCCGGCGCGGGCGGCGGCCTCGCGCACCTCCTCCTCGCTCGCCTCCGAGCGGGCGTAGGCGATGTTGTCGCGCAGGGTGGCCGAGAACAGGAAGGCGTCATCGGAGACCAGCGCGACGTCGCGGCGCAGGGACTCGAGGTCGACGTCGCGCACATCGACTCCGTCGATGAGCACCGCCCCGTCGTCGACGTCGTAGAGGCGCGGGACCAGCAGCACCAGCGTCGTCTTGCCCGAGCCGGTGGCGCCCACGACGGCAACGGTCTGTCCGGCCTGTACATCGAGGTCGACGTCACGCAGGACGGGCTCGCCCGGCTCCTCGTAGGCGAAGGTCACGCTGCGCAGCTCCACGCGACCGCCACCGGCCGGCAGTTCGGGCGCGCCTGAGGGCGCCACGAGCTCCGGCCCGCGGTCGAGGATCTCGAACACGCGAGCGCCGGAGGCCACCGCGCGCTGCGCCATGCCGAGCATCACGCCGAGCGTGCGCATCGGCGAGGTGAGCATCACCACGTAGCCGTAGAAGGCCACGAAGTCGCCGACGCTGATCGTGCCGTTGATGACCTGGCGGCCTCCCACCAGCACCAGCGCGGCGAGGCCGAGCTGAGGCAGGAAGCCGATGAACGGGTTGTAGAAGGCGCGCAGCCGGGTGGAGACCATCGACTGGTCGAAGACGCGCCTGACCGCTCCGCGGAAGCGGTGCAGCTGGCGCTGCTCCTGGGCGAACGCCTTGACAACCCGCACCCCGGAGACGTTCTCCTCCGCCTCCGCCGTGAGCTCGGCGATGCGCTGCTGGACCTCCTGGGAGGCCGGGCGGTTGCGCGAGCCGTAGCGCCATGCCACCCACAGCACGGCGGGCATGGGGGCGAGGGCCACCAGCGCCAGGAGCGGGTTGACGGCCACCATGACCACCGCCGCGATGACGATGGTCAGCGAGGCCTGGGCCATGAACACCAGGCCGTAGCCCAGGAAGAAGCGGACCGCCTGAAGGTCGACGGTCGAGCGCGACATGAGCTGACCGGTCTGCTGGCCGTCGAAGAAGGCGAGCTCGAGCGACTGCAGGTGCGAGTACATGCGGTTTCGAAGGTCGAACTCCACGCCCAGCGAGACGCGCCCGGCCACGAGGCGGCGCACGACGCTGAAGGCCAGGCGCAGGACGCCGGCGCCAATCAACGCCCAGACCAGCGGCTCGAGGTTCGCGCCGTCGCCGCGCACATCGTCGATCGTGCGGCCGACGAGGTAGGGGATCAGCACGCCCATGCCCATCGCGACGGCTGCGAGGAGGAAGGAGGCGATCACCCCCGCCCAGTAGGGCCTCAGGAAGCCGAGAAGTCGCCAGAACGTGCGCACGACCTCGTTACTTTACTTATTGAAGCGTCGCGCGATCTCGGCCTGGCGGAAGTCGAAGATGCGGTCGAGGTCGCGCCGGACGAGCAGGATGCGGGCCAGGTCGCCGAGCGGGCCGAGGGGCAGCGCATAGCGGACGATGTCGCGCATCAGCGTGTTGTCGCCGTCGGGCTCGAAGGCGTGGGTGTGGTGCCAGAGGCGGTAGGGGCCCCTGATCTGGCGGTCCACGAAGCGCACGCCGGGGTGCCAGACGTCGATCCGCGTAAGCCAGTTCAGCCGCACGCCGTGCAGCTTGAGGCGATACTCGATGAGGGCGCCCTCGTACATGTCGACGGGACTCGGTGTGACCACCTCGAAGCCGACGAACGGCGGGGTGATGTCTTCGAGGTTGTAGGCCTCCGAGAAGAAGCCGAAGACCTCCTCGGGTGGGCCGGGCAGGCGCTGGGAACGCTCGAGGACGTGGACCCTCATGCGAGTTACTACGCGCGGCGCGGGGGTAGGGACCGACGCATGCGGATCATCCGGAACATCCTCGACGCGATCGTCACTTTGATCACCGCGCCCTTCCGGGCGCTGGGACAGCTCTTCAAGGGCGGCGGAGGGCGCCGGCGCCGACACTGAGCCCCCGAGGCGCGAAAATGCCCTGGTGATCTTCCGCCAGGTGATCCACGACGACCTGGGCTGCGCCTCCTACTTCGTCGGCGACGGCGGGGTGGCCGCGGTCGTCGACCCCAAGCACCACGTCGAGGACTACCTGCGCCTCGCGCGCTACAGCGGCGTGAGCATCGAGCACGTGGTCGAGACGCACAACCACGCCGACCACGTCTCGGGCCACGGTCGCCTGGCGGCGGCCACCGGGGCGACGATCCACGTCAGCCGCCTCGCCGGGGTGGAGTACGAGCACGAGCCCTTCGACGAAGGCTGGGAGCTCGAGCTGGGCGACGTGGTACTGCGGGCGGTGCCCACGCCGGGCCACCGGCCCGAGCACACCTCCTTCCTGGTGATCGACCGCGCTCGCGGCTCGGAGCCCTGGGCGGTGCTGACCGGCGACGCGCTGTTCGTGGGCGATACGGGCCGCCCGGACCTGGCCGTCGAGCCCGAGGAGGGCGCGCGCGAGATCTTCCGCTCGGTGCACGAGCGGCTGCTCGACCTCCCGCCGCACACCGAGGTCTGGCCCGGCCACCTCGGCGGCTCACTGTGCGGCGGCTCGGGGATGGACCGCAAGGTCGCCTCCAGCATCGGCTACGAGCGCGAACACAACGCCCGCCTCGCCGCCGAGGAGGAGGGCTTCGTGCGCGACTCGCTGGCCGAGCTGGGCCCGCAACCGCCGCGCTTCGAGGACATCGTGGCGCGCAACCGCGGCCCGCTTCGCTCCGAGTGGCAGCTGCCGGGCCCGCTGACGCCGCGGCAGCTCGAGGTCCACGGCCGGGCCGGCGCCCTGGTGGTGGACGTCCGCACCGACTCGCAGTTCGACGACGCGCACGTGCCCGGCGCAGTGTCCATCACGGCGCTGCGGGCGGGCTTCGGCTCCAAGCT
>Ga0126312_10002692_pt1 | contig 11894 bp, 9 predicted proteins | sample Plot104A_FD_92537 | JGI IMG/M metagenome (GOLD analysis project Ga0126312, IMG submission 92537) | Serpentine soil microbial communities from UC McLaughlin Reserve, CA, USA - Plot104A | ecosystem: Environmental > Terrestrial > Soil > Grasslands | place: USA: UC McLaughlin Reserve, Lake County... | reverse complement strand
CCGGTCGCCGAGCATCGCCGAGATCGCCGACGAGCTGAAGACCACCCCGGAGGAGGTGCTCGAGGCGATGGAGGTCGGCTCCGCCTACTCGACCGTGTCGCTCTCGAGCGGCCCAGGAGGCGAGGAGGAGCTCGACCCGCTCGAGACGATCGGCGACGAGGACGTGGAATTCGAGCGCTCCGAGCACCGCGCCGCCCTCGAGCCGGCGCTCGGTCGCCTCGCGCCGCGCGAGCGGGAGATCCTGCGTATGCGTTTCGAGGAGGGCCTGCCGCAGACGCAGATCGCCTACCGCATCGGGCTCTCGCAGATGCATGTGTCACGTCTGATCCGGAAGTCGCTGTCGACCATGCGTGAGGAGCTGCTTCGCACCCCGCCCGGGACAAGTCACTAGAGGGAGACCGCTCGAAAGGGTGCCGAACGTGCGTCCGCCACACGCGGTCTGCGTTGCCGCGCTAACGCTCTTGGTTGTGGTGGCGCTCGCAGGCTGCGCCGCCGGAGGCGATCGAAACGGGAACGCACGCGAAGGCGGCTCCATCGCGATGGGCGTCTCGACCATCCCGAGCACGTTCGACCCGAGCCTCGCAAGCGACATGCGAGCTCTCCAGGTGCTTTGGCTCGTCTACACCCCCCTGCTCAGCTACCGCCGAGCCGAGGGCCGGGACGGGACCGATCTCGTGCCGGCTCTCGCGCGGGCCCTCCCCGAGGTCTCTGATGACCAGCTCACGTACACGCTTCGGCTGCGCCGCGGCCTGCGCTACTCGAACGGCGCGCCGGTGCGCGCCGGGGACTTCGAGCGCGCGGTGAACCGGGTGCGGGAGCTGCGCTCCCCGCTCGCGCCCCTCTACGCCGGAATCAGCTCGATCGACGCCGACGCCCGCTCGGGAAGGATTCGCGTAACGCTCACGCGCCCCGACCCGGCGTTCCCGCAGATCCTGGCGCTGCCTTCGAGTGCGCCTCTGCCGCGCGGAACCCCGACCAAGGACCTGAGCCTCCACCCGCCTGCGGGGCTCGGGCCGTACAGAATTGCCGGCGTGCGCGAGGGTCGGCGGGTGGTGCTGGCCCGAGCACGGGACTTCCGCCTGGCCGAGCTGCCGGGGGGCCACGTCGACCGGATCGCACTGGTGAGAGCAGGCTCGCCCGGCCGGCAGGCAAGGGCCGTCATCAGCGGACAACTCGACCTGATGCAGGAGGCCGCCCCAACCGATCTGCTTCCCGAGATCCGCTCGAAGTACAGCGACCGGTATCGCGAGGACCCCACCGTCTCGACCATCGCGCTCATCCCGGATTCGGCGACAGCGCCGCTCGACGATCCCGACGTGCGCGCAGCGGTCAGCGAATCGCTCGACGGCGAGAAGGTGGTGCGGCTTTACAAGGGGCTCCTCGAATCGAGTTGCAACCTTCTCCCGGAGACGGTGGACGGGTATCGGCAGCTCGACCCCTGCCCGTTCGGCGATCGCGACGAGCCGGCCGACCTGGTGGCCGCCCACGAGCGGATCGAGGAGGCCGCCGCGCAGGACGCGCCGGTGAGCGTGCGGGCTGGGCCGGATACGCCGCCGGTAGTCGCGCGCTACGTCGTGCGAGCGCTGCGCAAGATCGGCCTCTACGCGACATTCCGAGGAAGCGCCGGCGCGCGCCTGCGCCTCGAACGGGTCGCTCCTCTCGTGGCACACCCTGAGGCCTTCCTCGAGCGGTTCAGGCGTGGCACGTTCGACGCGCAGCTGAGCGAGGCCGTCGCCGAGGGCATCGAGCCATCGGATGGGGAGGAGGCGGACGACGCCTGGGCGTCCGCCGACGAGCGCGTTGTGACGCAGGCCTATGCGGTGCCGCTCGGCACGGAGCTCCAGCCGACCCTGTTGTCGGAGCGGATGGACGCCGAAAACTGCGCACGCTTCAACCCGTTGCTCGGGATGGATTTGTCGAGTCTTTGCCTCAAATGACGCTTGCCAGAGCGATCTTCAAGGCTTGCGAAACCTTAATTTGACCTCTACCCGAAGCATGTACATTGCCTGGGCGCTACGTGCACGTAGCGTTTTCGACCGATCTGGAGGGACTGAATGCGAAGGTATCGATGGGCCGTAGCGGCCTTGCTTTTGGCCACTGCCGCCCTTGGCGTATCAGCCTGCGGCGACGACGACGATGGCGGCGGCGGCGGAGGCGGCGGAGGCGAGACGGGCGGATCGATCACGGTCGCGACGACCGGACTCGACAACTCCGACCCGGTCCTCTTCCAGACCACCCAGGCCGTTCAGGCTTTCCAGCTCGCCTACGTCCCTCTCGTGACCTACGCGCACGAGCCGGGGGAGGACGGCTCCCAGGTCGTCCCCGGCCTGGCCGAGGAAGTCCCCGAGCCGACCAACGGCGGCAAGACCTACACCTTCAAGCTGCGCGACGGCCTCGTCTACAGCGACGGGACGCCGGTCAAGGCGAGCGACTTCGAGAACACGATAAAGCGTCTGCTCGTGCTGGGCAGCGGCTGGTCGTTCTTCTACAGCCCGATCATCGAGGGCACCGAAAAGTTCCAGAAGAAGGGCGACATGAAGGCCGACATCTCGGGCATCGAGACGAACGACAACGCCGGCACGATCAAGGTCACCCTGACCGAGCCGGACACGAAGATCCTGTTCGCGCTCGCCGAGCCCTACGCGGCGCCCACTCCGACAGCCAAGTCGCCCGGCAAGAAGCTGAAGAACCCGCCGCCCGGCGTCGGGCCGTACATCCTTGACATCGTCGACTTCAACAGCAAGTACGTCCTCAAGCGGAATCCCGAGTGGTCCAAGATGAACATTCCGGGGATCCCGAAGGGCAACTTCGACACGATCGTCGGCGCCGTCCAGGACAACGTCACGAAGATGACCCAGGACGTGATCAGCGGGAACGCCGACTTCATGACGGAGGACCCGACCGGCGACCAGCTCCCGGAGGTCCGGGCGAAGTACAAGGACCGTCTGCTGGAGGAAGTGAACCCGCCGAACACGTACTACTTCTTCCTGAACGTCACGCTGCCGCCGTTCGACAAGCTGGAAGCGCGCCAGGCCGTGAACTACGCGATCGACAGCAACGCGCTCGTGCGGGTCTTCGGAGGCCGGCTGGCGCCGAGCTGCAACTTCCTGCCGCCCGACATCGCCGGCTATGCACAGAACGACTGCAAGTACGGCGACCCGAGCGGCAAGCCGGACATCGCGAAGGCCAAGCAGCTGGTCAAGGACTCCGGCTACGAGGGCGAGAAGGTCACCGTCTGGACGAACAACAAGGATCCGCGGCCGGCGATCGCCGACTACTACCGCGACGTCCTCAACGAGATCGGCTTCCAGGCCGAGACCAAGACGCTCGACCAGCAGGTGTACTTCGAGCAGATCGGCCGGAAGTCGACCAAGTCCCAGACCGGATTCACGGACTGGTTCCAGGACTACCCGCACCCCGGCGACTTCATCGAGTCGCTCCTGAGCACGCGGGCGCTGTCGTCCGAGGTCACGTTCAACCAGGGCTTCGTGAGCGACAAGCACGTCGACAGCGAGCTCGACGACCTCAGGGGCAAGGATCCCGAGGCGACCACCGATCAGTGGCACGAGCTCGACAACTACGTCGTCAACGACAAGGCGTACGTGGTCCCGTACGGTGGCGAGAAGTCGACGTCGTTCTTCTCGGAGCGCATGGACGCCCAGAACTGCGGCGCCGTCCACCCCGTGTACAAGAACGACTGGCTCCTGTTCTGCAAGAAGGGCTGATGAATCAGGCGCGGGCGGGCGTAGCACTGCCCGCCCGCGCCCGTTAGCCTGCGCGTATGGCCACGGAGCCGGCCACCGAGTACTCGGTCGAGCGCCCGGCGGTCTTCGAGGAGGAGGCGCGACGCGAGGGCGTCGAAGGCATGGGGCCGTGGCGCCTTGCGCTGCGGCGGCTGAGGCGCAACAAGATCGCGATCGCATTTGGCGTCCTGTTCGTGCTGGTGGTGGGAGCGTGCCTCGCGGCGCCTCTCTGGGCCGACGACGTAGCGCACACGAGCCCGATCAAGAACCACCTGTCGGACACGATCGTCGTCGACGGCAAGAAGACGAACGTCGTATCGCTCGACGGAGTGCCGATCGGCCCGACCTGGCAGGGTGAGTTCTTCCTCGGCGCAGACACGAACGGACGCGACACGATGGTCCGCCTCCTCTACGGCGGGCGGAACTCGCTCCTGATCGGGACGGTCGCCGCACTGATCACCACGCTGCTCGCGGTGCTGGTGGGCATCCTGGCGGGCTACTTCCGCGGCTTCACCGACACGGTCGTCTCGCGTAGCCTGGACGTGATCTGGGCATTTCCCGCCGTCCTGCTGGGGGTCGCGCTCGGCACCGCCTTGACGCTCTCGGGCCTGAACCTGGGACCCATCGAGATCAGCTCCAGGTCGAAGCTGATACCGATCCTGATCATCGGGTTCATCTACATCCCGTACATGGCGCGTCCGATCCGCGGTCAGGTCCTGTCGCTGCGCGAGAAGGAGTTCGTCGAGGCCGCGCGGGCCCAGGGGGCGGGGCCGCTCCGGATCATGCTCTCCGAGATCCTTCCCAACCTCTCGTCGACCGTCGTCGTGTTCTTCCCGCTGATGGTTGCGAACGCGATCCTGCTCGAGGCGGCGCTCGGTTTCCTCGGGGTCGGCATCCCGCCACCGGAGCCGTCCTGGGGCAACCTGATCGGGGACGGCGTGGATCACATTCTGTCCGGCCCCCACCTCGCCATCGTGCCGGGGGTCGCCCTCGTGATCACGGTCCTCGCGCTGAACGTCTTCGGCGACGGCGTACGTGACGCGTTCGACCCGAGAGCCACGATCCACCTGGAGCACTAGTGGCCCGCTTCGCAATTCGCCGGATCGCCCAGATGCTCGTGGTCCTGTTCGCCGTCTCGGTGCTCACCTTCCTGATCTTCAACGTGATCCCGGGGGGCGATCCGGCGCTCCGCATGGCCGGGCGTCAGCCCCAGCCCGGCCAGCTCGAGCGGATCAGGGAGGACTGGGGTTTCAATGATCCGATCTACGTCCAGTACGTGAAGACGATGGGCCAGGTGTTCAGCGGCGACCTGATCTCGTACAGCACTCAGGAGAACGTGTGGAACGAGGTGAAGGGAAGGATTCCGCGCACCTTCGCGCTCGCGATCGGGGCGGCGATCATGTGGATGCTCTTTGCGACCGCGCTGGGCCTCTACAGCGCCGTCAAGGCGGGCAAGTTCGCGGACCGGTCCCTCACGATCCTGGCCCTGATAGGCATCTCCATGCCGGTCTTCTGGGTGGGGGCGCTGATGAACTACTACCTGGGCTTCAGGTGGGGGATCTTCCCCAACGGTGGCTACGTGCCGTTCGCCGATGATCCCTGGGAGTGGTTCTACCACCTGATCATGCCGTGGACGGCGCTGTCGCTGCTCTTCATCGGCGTGTACTCGCGGATCCTGCGCTCGAACGTGCTCGACACGATCAACGAGGACTACGTGCGCACCGCACGAGCCAAGGGCCTCTCGGAGCGCCAGGTACTGCTGAGGCACGTGCTGCGCAACTCGATGATCCCGATCGTCACTCTCTGGGGCCTCGACTTCGGAGCGGTGCTCGGGGGCGGCGCGATCCTGACCGAGACCGTCTTCGAGCTCCAAGGCGTCGGACAGTACGCCGCGGAGTCGATCAACGAGCTGGACGTTCCGCCGGTGCTGTTCGTCGTGATCTTCGGCGCCTTCTTCATCGTCCTGCTCAACACGATCGTTGACATCCTCTACGCCGCGCTCGACCCCCGCGTCAGGCTCGCATGAGCGAGCCCCCGGCACCGGCGGCCGGCGGGCCGCTCCTGACGGTCGAGGACCTCAAGGTCTCCTTCGCCACCGAGGAGGGCACGGTGCAAGCGGTGGACGGCGTCTCGTTCGAGCTCTCGGCCGGCGAGGTGCTCGCGGTGGTCGGGGAGTCGGGCTCCGGGAAGTCCGTAACGGCGATGACCCTCCTGGGGTTGACGCGCTTTCCGAACGCGCACTTCGAGGGGGCCGCCCACTACAAGGGCAGCGAGCTGGTCGGCGCTAGCGACGACCTGTTGCGGAGGGTTCGTGGAGCCGAGATCGCGATGATCTTCCAGGACCCGATGACCTCGCTGAACCCGGTCCAGAAGATCGGCAGTCAGATCGTCGAGCAGATCCAGGAGCACGAGGGGAGCCCCCAAGCGGAGGCCCGCGAGCGCACGATTGAGCTCCTCGAGCGGGTGGGGATCCCGCGCGCCCGCGAACGCGTCGACAACTACCCGTTCGAGTTCTCGGGCGGCATGCGCCAGCGCGTGATGATCGCGATGGCGCTCTCCTGCAACCCGTCGATCTTGATCGCGGACGAGCCGACCACGGCGCTCGACGTGACGATCCAGGCGCAGATCCTTGAGCGCATCCGCGAGCTTCGCGACGAGACCAACGCGGCCGTGATCCTGGTCACCCACGATCTGGGCGTGGTGGCGGACATCGCCGACCGGATCGCGGTCATGTACGCGGGGCGAATCGTGGAGCAGGGCACGCTGGACGACGTCTTCTACGACCCGCAGCACCCCTACACCTGGGGCCTGCTCGGCTCGATCACCCGTGTCGACCGGCCGCGACCGGAGCGCCTGCCGGCGATCGCGGGTCTGCCGCCCTCACTGGCCGATCGGCCGGAGGGCTGCCACTTCCGGCCGCGCTGCCCGCACGAGTTCTCGGAGTGCACGAAGGTGCCGGCGCTCGAGTCGCGGCTGGAGGGTCGGACGGACCACAAGGACCGCTGCTGGCTGACGGCGAGCGAGAAGCGCGTCAAGCGCGAGGTCCAGCCCGGCGAGATCGGTCTCACCTCCAAGGAGGGCGCCGCGGCGTGACACAGCATCGCTCCGGTCCGGAGCAAGCCCGGCCCCTCGCGAACGTCGAGACCACACAGGCAGAGGCCGGCGGAGCGTCGACCGATGGATCGGCGCCGCTCGTCGAGGTCGAGCACCTCAAGGTCTTCTTTCCGATCAAAAGCGGACTCTTCTTCGACCGGGAAGTGGCTCGCGTGCACGCCGTCAACGACGTCACGCTCTCGATCGCGGAGGGCGAGACGATGGGCCTCGTTGGCGAGTCGGGCTGCGGCAAGACCACCATCTCCCGAGCGATCATGCGCCTGGTCGACTCGACCGAGGGCGCTATCCGCTTTCGCGGCCAGGATGTCACGCACGCCGGCCGGAGGCGGATGGAGCCGTTGCGGCGCGAGATGCAGATGGTCTTCCAGGATCCGTTCGCGTCGCTCAATCCACGCAAGCGGGTGGGCCAGATCATCGGCCTGCCGCTCCGCCTGCACGGCAGCGAACGCAAGGAGATCGAGCCGCAGGTCCGCGAGCTGCTCGCCCGGGTCGGGCTTCACAAGGAGCACGTCAACCGGTTCCCGCACGAGTTCTCCGGCGGCCAGCGCCAGCGAATCGGCGTGGCGCGGGCGCTCGCCCTCGAGCCGCGCCTGATCGTGCTCGACGAGCCGGTCTCGGCCCTCGACGTGTCGGTTCAGGCCCAGATCATCAACCTCCTCGACGACCTCCAGGACGACTTCAAGCTCACATATCTGTTCGTCGCGCACGACCTGTCGGTGGTCCGTCACGTGTCCGACCGCATAGCGGTGATGTACCTCGGCAAGCTCATGGAGGTCTCGCCCGCCGAGGAGCTGTACACGAAGCCGATCCACCCCTACACGTCGGCTCTCCTGTCGGCGATCCCGATCCCCGATCCGGAGGAGAATCGGCGCCGCGAGCGCATGGTCGTCTCGGGCGAGCCCCCGAATCCGATCAACCCGCCTTCGGGCTGCGTCTTCCATACCCGCTGCCCGCGTGCCACCGACGTCTGTCGCACCGTCGAGCCGCCGCTCGCGCGCTACCCGAACGGCCACTTGGCGGCCTGCCACCACCCTATGAACGTGAGCCCCGAAGAGGTCAAGGCGACCGAAAAGGACCGGACGAGCCCGCTGTCCGCGGGTGACGAGCTGCCCGCCGCCTCCGGCGCGAACGGCTCCGGCCTGGGGGATGGCCACTGATCCCTTAGCCGACCAAGCTGCGCTGCAGGGGCGGGAGGCGTGGGAGCAGGAGGCAGAGCGCGAGAGGGCCCACGGCGTCGGCCCGTGGCGGCTGGCCCTTCGGCGGCTCCGGCGCAACAAGGTCGCGCTGGCATTCGGCTTGCTGTTCGTCCTCCTCGTGGCCTGCTGCGTTGCGGCGCCGCTGTGGGCGGATCGTGTGGCGCACACGGGTCCGAATGAGAACCATCTGTCGGACACGATCCGGGTCGGCGGCGAGACAAAGAACGTGGTGGGTCTCGACGGCATTCCGATTGGGCCCACGTGGCGTGGCGAGTTCTTCCTCGGCGCCGACTCCAACGGCCGCGACATCATGGTGCGGCTCCTCTACGGCGGGCGCAACTCGCTGTTGGTCGGGATCAGTGCGGCTCTTATCACCACGATCCTGTCGATCGTCCTTGGGCTGATCGCCGGCTACTCCCACGGGGCTTCCGACGCCGCGGTCAGCTCGCTGCTCGACATCCTGTGGTCGTTCCCCGTCGTCATCCTGGGCGTGGCCCTGGGCGTCGCGCTTGCCCTCGACGGGGTCGACATCGGCCCGTTCTCGGTCAGCGAAGACTCGCTTCTCATCCCGATCTTCGTCATCGCAATCGCTTACGTTCCGTACATGGCCCGCCCCCTGCGAGGGCAGGTGCTCTCGTTGCGCGAGAGGGAGTTCGTCGAGGCGGCCAGGGCGCAAGGGGCGGGACCGCTGCGAATCATGTTCACCGAGGTGCTGCCCAGCCTCACCTCGACGATCCTCGTCTTTTCGACACTGCTGATCGCGAACGCGGTGCTACTCGAGGCGGCGCTGTCCTTTCTGGGAGCCGGCATACGGCCGCCGAACCCATCCTGGGGGACGATGATCGACGACGGCGTCGACCGCATATCCACGGCGCCCCACCTGGCGATCGTTCCCGGGGCGATGCTCGTGCTCACGGTGCTGTCGCTCAACGTGCTTGGCGACGGCGTACGTGACGCCCTCGACCCGCGGGCGAACGTCCGCCTGGAGCACTGAGGGTGCGCCGCTTCATCGTCCGCCGACTGATCCAGATGGTGCTGGTGATGTTCGCTGTCTCGGTGCTCGTCTTCCTGATCTTCAACGTGATCCCGAACGGCGACCCGGCGGTGCGGATGGCGGGCCGCCAACCGACCGAGACGCAGATCGAGGCGATCCGGAAGGAGTGGGGCTTCGACGAGAACATCGTCGTCCAGTACACGACCACGATGAAGAAGGTCTTCACCGGCGACCTGAAGTCGTACTTCACGCAGCTGCCGGTGGACGAGGAGATCAAGAAGGGCCTCCCGCGCACGCTGTCGCTGGCGATCGGCGCCGCGATTCTTTGGATGGTCGTCGCGATCTGCTTCGGGCTCTACAGCGCCGTCCAGGCGGGCCGGTTCGCCGATCGCTTCCTGACGATCATCGCCCTCATCGGCATCTCGTTGCCCGTCTTCTGGATCGGGGCGCTGTTGAACCACTACCTGGGGTTCAAGCTCGGCTGGTTTCCGAACGGCGGCTACGTCGAGTTCACGAAGGACCCGGTCGACTGGTTCTACCACCTGATCCTGCCGTGGACCACGCTGGCGATCCTGTTCATCGGCTTCTACTCCCGCGTGCTCAGATCGAACGTGCTCGACACGATCAACGAGGACTACGTGCGCACGGCCCGCGCGAAAGGGCTCTCGGAGCGCCGGGTCATGGTGCGCCATGTACTGCGCACCTCGATGATCCCGATCGTGACCCTGTGGGGCCTTGACTTCGGCGCCGTGGTGGCCGGCGGCGCGGTCCTCACGGAGACGGTGTTCGACCTCCAGGGAGTCGGTCAGTACGCGGCAGAGGCGATCGGCCAGCTAGATGTGCCGCCAGTGCTCGCGACGACGATGTTCGCGGCGTTCTTCATCGTCGTCGTGAACGCGATCGTGGACATCCTTTACGCCTACCTCGACCCGAGGATCCGCCCGCAATGAGCGCCAACGGCTGACTCCACATACGCTTTTTGCGCAAGTTCCGCGGCAGGACTTGTCACAAACCCGCTAACCGACGTAATGGTCGCTTTAACACCCTGCTAAGCACCGTTCTTGCAAGTTAGCCTGTGCAGACTCGAAACCGGGCCCGCCGGGCCCGGGTGAACTCAGGGAGGACTCATGCCCTACCGCAAGTAGCCTCGCGACCGCGTCCCTGCGGTGATGTCTTGGAAAACCTTGAAGTGGCCACCTCGGCCATTCCGGTCTAGAGTCCCTGCGTGGGCGACGTCCTCCGTCTGCTGCGCGCCGAGCCTCGTGCTCGGCTGTTCTTTGTTGCGCTGACGCAGTCAGCGCTCGGCACCGGCGCGGCCTACGTCGCCCTGTTGCTGATCGCATACGACAGATTCCGGTCGCCGTGGGCGATCAGCCTCGTGCTGCTCGCCGATCTGCTTCCGGCCATGTTGCTCGGGCCGGTCTTCGGCGCGGCGGCCGACCGTTGGTCTCGCAAATGGTGTGCGGTCGGCGCGGACGCGATCCGGGCGGGTGCGTTCATCGGAATCGCGGTTGTCGACGACTTCTCGACCACGATCGGCTTTGCCGTGCTCGCAGGGGCCGGAACGGCCCTGTTCACCCCTGCCACGCTGGCCGGGCTTCCCAGTCTGGTGCGAAGGGAGCGCGCAGCCGCAGCGACCTCTCTGTACGGCGCGATCGCCGACCTCGGATTCACCGCCGGCCCAGGCCTCGCGGCCGTTTTCCTTGCTCTGGCCGGGCCGGCGGACATCCTTTTCGTGAACGGCCTGACGTTCGCGGCATCTGCCCTCATCCTGGTGCCGCTCCGTTTCGGTGCCGCCCCCTCCGGTGTCGGGAGGGCCCGAGGGAGAGTCGTGCCCTCGCTGCTCCGCGAAGCCCGAGAGGGCCTGGGCGTGGTGGCGCGGATGCGTGCGGTGCGGGTGGTCATAGCGGGCTCCACCGCGGCGCTTTTCTTCGGGGGGATCTTCAACGTGGCAGAGCTCCCGTTCGCGAGCAATGAGCTCGGCACGAGCGACGCCGCCTACTCGATTCTGGTCGCGCTGTTCGGCCTGGGCTTCATACTCGGGTCGCTCGCTGGCTCGCGCGGAGGTGCTCCGGAGGTGCTGCGCCGCCGGTACCTCCAGGGCTCCGTCCTCATGGGACTCGGCTGCCTGCTCTCCGGGCTCGCGCCGGCGCTTCCGGCCGCCCTCTTCACATTTACGCTGGCGGGCCTCGGCAACGGTCTGCTGCTGGTGCATGAGCGGCTGATCGTCCAAGAGGACGTGCCCGACCCCGTAATGGGCAGGGCATTCGGCGCAAAGGACGCCCTGGCGTCGTGGGCGTTCGGCGTGGCCTTCTTCGCGGCCGGGGCGCTACTCACGCTGGTTTCTCCGCGTGAGTTGATCGTTGCGGCCGGAGTAGGAGGGCTAATCGTCTGCGTTTGCAGCGGTCTCGCCCTGTGGCGCGAGCGCGCCGCACAGCGATCGGTCGGCTCCCTCAGCTCGTGGCGCCGCGGGGAATCCGCGAGCTGACGAGCAGAGCCCGGACCTCGTCGGTGGCCGCGAGGACCGGCTCGCCGTGTTCGACGACGTGGACCAGTGCAGCCACCACGCGCCGATCGAACTGCGTACCGGCGTTCGCCTCGAGCTCCTTGAGCGCCTCGTCGCGGTCGAGCGCCTTGCGATAGGGGCGATCCGTAGTCATCGCGTTGTACGCGTCGCAAGCAAACACGATCCGTGAGGCCAGCGGAATCTCTTCACCCGCCAATCCGTCTGGATATCCGCGCCCGTCCCAGCGCTCATGGCACGAGCGAACAACCTCCCCGACCCGCGCCAGCAGGCCCCCGATGCGATCGAGAATGACCTGGCCCTCGATGGTGTGAGACTTGATG
>Ga0126312_10002691_pt1 | contig 11894 bp, 7 predicted proteins | sample Plot104A_FD_92537 | JGI IMG/M metagenome (GOLD analysis project Ga0126312, IMG submission 92537) | Serpentine soil microbial communities from UC McLaughlin Reserve, CA, USA - Plot104A | ecosystem: Environmental > Terrestrial > Soil > Grasslands | place: USA: UC McLaughlin Reserve, Lake County... | reverse complement strand
TGGGCTCGAAGGGCGACGCGTACGACAACGCGATGGCCGAGGCGTGGGTCGCGACCTTCAAGAGCGAGCTCGTCGACGGCCGCCGCTTCCCCAGCTACGAGCACGCCGAGCACGAGACGCTGCACTGGATCGGTTTCTACAACGACGAGCGGCTGCACGAAGAACTCGGTGACTTGCCGCCCGTCGAGTACGAGGAGTTGAATATCAACAACGACAACAGCCGAATCCTGGCTGCCAGACAAAAGAGCCTCTACGAAACCCAGGGCGCTTCAGTCGCTTGCTCAACCAGCTGAATGCCTCGCCGGCAAGTGGGCTGCTGTGCTCCAACGACCGCCACAGGTACTCATGGGAGACGAAGGCGGCGCCACCACAGAGCAAGGGCGTTCCAAACGGTCGGCTACGGGGTCACGTCCCATAGCGTGGTGTAGGAGCGCGTCGGACGGAGCCCGACGCCCAGTTACACCACGTTAGGGGACGTGACGGTTGCGGGTGGCAAGCGGACGGTGAGAGCTCTCTCACCCTCTTTTCGACTTGGAACCTTGTTCTCGCACATCCTGTGTCGGTTCTCCGCCGAATCGCCAGGACAGCCGTCCAACTTCGTAATCTTTGTACTGCTGACGTATTGAGAATTCGTAGGCGTGTTGTCGCTGCTTGTCTGGGATCCTGACTAGCAGGCGGCAGTGTGCTTCGCTGCGTGCATGCAGCGTTACGACCCCGATGCGTTGTTTGCCGGCGTACTGAAGGGGCATCCGTACGGTTTTTCGCTTCTGGTCGTACTTGAGGTCGGGCGGCTTGGGCCGCAGTGATTCAGCGAACCAGGCGGGCATCTGCAGAAGTACTTGGCTTCCTTTGGGTAGGCGTCCGACGGACTGGAACGCGAATCTGCGGCTCGTATCGAAGGCTCCCGGGATGACAAAGTCTCGCTTGTAGAACCCTCGTGGTGGACTTGACGATGGCGGTCCCAAGACAACGTCGAAGTTTCTCCAGGCGACGTTGTTGTTGTTCCGCACGTAGGTCACGTACTGATCGAAGTTCGCGAACGTGGCGGGATCCGGCTTGGGGTCTTCCGTATTTCCGGCGACGGCGATGAGGCAGTAGTGGCCTGGAGCTGGGATGCCGTTCGGGCCGGCAGTGCCCCAGGGCACAGCGTCTGATACGGCAAGCACGTTGCCGCTCGGCACCGTGGGTAGGCTGGCGGTGCCGATGTACTTCCAGGGAGGCGCTACCAGCGTGGCTGGCTTTGACCAGTAGACGTCGACCTCGACAGTTGAGGCGTCGGAGCCTCCGCGGTTGAGCAGTCGTACGTAGACGAAGTTGTCATGCCCAGTTTCGGCGTCGGTGGAGAGGGCTGGGTTGTTTTCTGTCCCGCTCCCTGAGCCGAAGCTTGTTTGCGGGTCAGCTACCGCTGCCGCGCGGAGGATGATGTCCGGGCTCATTGAGACGGCGCCTCCCGTCGGATTGCCGGTGTCGCCGACGTAGTCGCGGAGGTAGAGATCGGGCGCGAGGTTCAACTCGCCACTAGTGATGATCGCTTTGAGGTTCGGCAAGACGCCGATCCCGTCAGTAGCGGGCGAGGCGGAGGGTGTCCCTCCGATCTTGAGAAGTTCGCGCAGTGCCTGTGGGCCGAAGCGGTACCCGAGCGAAGCTTGCGCGAGACCTTGGACGATGAGCGCAGCACCGACCACGATCGGTGAGGCTCCTGACGTACCGTTAAAGCCCGTTGTGTAGAGGTTGTTCACCGTACCTGCGGCGTTCGTGGTCGTCGTGTCGATGCTGTTTCCCCAGCTGTAGCAATCAACCCGGTTGCCGTGGTTGTACATCGCCACATGGGGGTGAGCCGCGGTTGCGCCGCCAGCCATGATCGCCCCGGAGTCACGGAAGTCGGGCGACGTGCGATCAAAGATCTTCTTGCCGGCGAGGTTTACGTAGGGGTCGAGCGCATACCCGCCGTTGCAAGCTGCCTCGACGACCACAACGCCGAGCGCTGTCGCCAGGCGGATCGCCTGGTAGTTGGCGTCAACTATCTCGACGGGCCAGAAGTAGAGGAGTCCGACGGGATCGGTTTCCTGTGCCTCGAGCAGAAGCACGTCGCCGAAGGCCATGTTCGCTGCCGCATCGAGGATGGCGTCGGCGGTGTTGTAGCTGCCCGAGGTTCGGTGCTGCGACACCACACGACCTGTAGCTGAGGGCGCAATCCCGACACCACCAATCGCGTTGTCCACCATCAGAACCTCGCCCAACACAGACGTGCCGTGCTCGAAGTAGAACAGGCTGAGACCGCCTGGCAAGAGCGTGATCGCGGCTGCCGCCAGATCCTCGTGGTTCAGGTTCCAGCCTTGTTCCATATCGACGAAGCCGATGCCTGCGCCGTCGCCGCCCGGGAAGCCCCAGGCATACCGAGCGTCGATCCCGTTCGGGGCTGCGTCGAGATAACCCTGGTTGCTGTTCCGAGGATCGTCAGCCGGGTTCACGGGAGGGGGGCCGGGGCGCATTACGTACGAGGTCTCGACCTCCCTTAGCGTTCGCAACGCTACGGCGAACTCGTCGGGATCAGCCTCGGCGGGACAGACGACCTGGAACCACGCTCCGAAGTCCTCCGGCTCGTACTCCGGGTCACGTTCCCGGGCGGCATCGACAAGCTCCGAGAGTCGGTCCGGTGTCAGCGACTCGATCAGCGGCATCAGCTTGAGATCAGCGAGCGATTCCGGGGCTAGGGCGGGCAGACGCAGCTGGAGCTCGTCCGTACGTAGCCGCCGGTTACTGTGATCACTGAATCTCAGGGCGACGCGGAGCGGTTCATCACCCTTTTCCTTCGATGGAGTCCGACGTTGGCGCGGCATGGCGCTCCAATCTGGTTCGGTGCCTGCGTAACGGATCCAACGCCGTCCTCCAGGCATCCCGGGTGGAGCGTGGACGCGGGTTCCCGCGTCACGCATGTCAACACCGCAGCGCCCCGATCGTACTCCGCTCCGCCAACAGATTCAACGCGGTTGAGTCCACGCGGGCCAGCGTCGTAAACCTCAAGCTCTCACGGCGAAGGTCGGCGGACACGGCCGGCTGCGGCGTTCTCGATGCAGGCGGGATGACGCACGATGGATCCGATTGGTCGACTGGAGCTGCTCGGGGGCTGGGTTGCCCGCCTACCCGACGCCGAGGGAGATTCGCCAACGCGATGGATCTAGTGTGATCGTCATGGGTTGGATCCGACGGTTCTCGCGGTGGATAGACACCCCTATCGAAGACCCATACCCCCGCGCCTCGCGCGCACGCGTGCGCCGAGCGGACCCGCTTCAGGTCGAAGTCGACGTGCGCAACGACGGCGGTCGCCTTGTGTCCGAGCTTGAGGTCTCGGCCTTTTTCGTCGCCTGCGAGGCGGTCGCCAAACGCGGTCAAGCACGCGCGCGCCTCGCGGATCGAGATCGCCGTCGGCCAGGCGAACGGACGGTTCGCGATTGAAGTCCGAGACGATGGCGCCGGCGCCGCAGATCCAAACGGGTCCGGGCCTCGCGGGCTCGCCGACCGGGTGGCCGCCGAGGGCGGGACGCTGCTGGTCGTCAGCCCCCCGGCAGGTGGCCGACTCGAGGACCTTCGCTCCGAGGTTCGACGATGCTGCCGGCACAGTCGAGGAGATCTGCTCTCAACTGCTCCTTTCTAGTATCAGCGAGCTGAACGGCCTCTACTACAGCGCGTGCTGATTCGGCGCGGAAGATCGCCAGGAGATGGCCCGCGCGGATCGTCTCAAGCGCGGTTCTGTCGCGCACATTGTCGCGCACACGGCTCAGACTGCGTGGTTGAGCCGAACCAGAAGAGTCTCGAAAATCGCTTGCGGCCGTTAGGTCCCTCGAGGGTTCGAATCCCTCCCCCTCCGCTCCACCCGAGAAAACGCATGAGCATGCGGATTCTCGGCTTCGCCTGTCGTCAGATCAGGATACGGCCGCGGCCACTATTTGAGGACGCTTCGATGCGCAAAGGCGATTGACTGGCGAACAGCTGCGACGGTCAGTTTGACCGCTGGCTAGGCGTGAGGTGGCGGAGGGGCGTTCCTACAAGCTGACTTCCAGCCGCGGCACCGGCCGGGAATCTGACAAGGCTCCGTGGGCGGCGAACGCGGGTGAACGTGGTTCACCCGTGTGACCGCCCAGTTGTCCTCGGTTCGTCTACTCCACGACTCGAAGCACCTCGCCGATGGCTGCAGACTGGCCGCGATTGGAGATGTAGAGCGCACCGTCCGGCCCAACGACCACGGACGTCGGATGATCGAGGCCGCCGAGGAGCGTGCTGCGCGCTCCGTCGGCCTCCACGCGGATCAGGGATCCCGGCGCCGCCAGACCGGCCGGTCCCGACGAGTGCTCCAGCACGTACAGCGTCCCGTCCGAGGCGAACGCGATGTCGATGATCGACTTGAAGCCGCTCAGGAGGACGGTCGGGGCTTCTCCCGCCACGACGCGGTAGATGTTCGATGCTCCCGGCGCGAAGGGTTGGCCCGTGAGTTCGCCGACGTAGTAGGCGCCGTCGGGGCCGGCCGCGACCGTCGTCGGGACGGAGTCGGTGTCGCGGGCCGGTCGGGACGGGAAGGTCGCGATCGTCGAGACGTCGCCGTTAGCGTCGACGCGGAGCAGCGAGTTGCCGCCGGCGTCCGTGAGGAGAAGGGAGCCGGCCTCCTGCAGGAGCCCGAACGGATTGCTGTCGATCAGGTTGCCGTCGGGATTCGCCTCGGCCTCGTAGGCGCCGAGGTCTTTGCCGTAACGCCAGCCGCCGGAGGCTGTGAGACGGACGAGCTGCGCGAAGCCGGCGGCGGCCGTGCCGAGCTCGACGCGGCGCCCGGGGTCCGTCTGGAACCCAACCGTGACGTAGGCATTGCCGACGCCGTTCATCGAGATGTCCATCGGTCCGATCGCGGCGGCGCCGTTAGCCGGCGCGTGTGACGGCAGACCGGTCGCGATCCGCGCCTGCTCTCCGTGCCACAGCCGCGAGACGGCGCCCGTCGCCCCGTAACACCTGGTGCCTCCGCGAAGGAAGAAGCACGGGCCGTCTCCGCCGCGGCCGGCTTCCGCGACGTAGAGCGCACCCTGTGGGCCGAACGCGAGCCCGCGCGGGTTGTCGAGCCCGCTCATCACGACGGTGACGGTGCTCGCCGCGGCAACGGGTTTGCTCGGCGTTGCGAGCAGGGCAAGCGCGGCGACGAGCGTCGCACAGGCCAGATAGGAGAGCGCGCGCCCGGGTGGTGATGGCCGGGGCCATGAGGATGTATGCGGCATTCAAGTTCCCTCCAGTCGGAGCCGAGATAGAGCTTCGTGTCGCGGTCCCTTGTTGGTCGTGAATCGCTTGGTCACGGGATCTCACAGCCCGGGTTCGGAGCGTCATCCCTGCCGGGAGCACCGGGCGCGTTCACGATGGCGAAGTAGGCGACCGCGGGCGTCGTTCCGTAGTTTTTGACCTCCATCGGCTCGCCGACCGGCTCGACAAAAGCCTCTCCAGCGCTGATCTCGCGGGCGTTGCAGTTTCGGTCGAAGATCGAAAGCGTCCCCGACTTGAGCGTGAAGAGGATCAGGCCCGAATGCGAGTGCCAGCCAGAATGGCCACCCGGCTGCCACGTCTGCGTGACGACGAGGATGTCGGTCGGGCCGCGCGTCTTGAACTTGGTCTGGTCGGTGTGGATCTTGACCCCGTCCGAGTTCGAGCCTCGGCTGAGAAGCGTTCCGACGGTTCCCTCACCCGGTGTCGCGAGTGCGACGCCAGCGGCGATAACGGGGAGCGCTGAGGCGACGAGCAACAGCACGAGCTTCGTAAGCGACTGTCGCATTGTCAGCCTGCCAGCTTGAGCTTGCCTGAGAGCGTGACGCTGTTCGAGGCCGGACCGATCGTGTTGACGACGTCCCCCTCACCACGCGCTCCGGCGAAGATCCCGGAACTCGCAGGCCCGTCGACGGCGAACGTGCCCCGGACGATGGGAGTCCCTGACGGGTCGAGACACCTACTACCGCTGACCCTGAGGATCAAGGTGCCGTTGGCCGTCACGAGGCGGGTGGCCGCCTGGTCGACGGAGCTGCCCGGGCCGCACGTGGTGACGGTGCGGTCCTGCGTCACTCCAGTCGTCACCGTCACGGAGCCGAAGCCCTCCAGCGTGCCCGAGCCAGTGGCGATCGCCTGCACGATCCCGTACGTCGCGAGCTGGTTGTTCGTTACCGCGACCGAGGTCGTGTACGAGGCCTCGAGCCGATTGCCCTGATTCGGCGAGCTCGCCAGCGCGTACGCCGCGAGCACGCCTGCCGTCGCAAGAGCCGCTGTGAGTACCAGCAGCGCGCGGCGGCGTCTGTGAACCCGTCCCTTACTCATGTGTGCCTCTCTGTTCATTTCTGGTTGGTTGGCGGACACGTGGTGGACTGCTGCCTGTGTCGTCGATCGACACCAATTCGATCCTCCTTTCGCGGAGCGGAGGCCCGGCCGGGTTTCTGCGGCGACGCCGGCGCCGAAATACCGCGGCGTCGAGCGCGAACGCGGCTCCCGCGGCTCCCGCCGCGCCGAGCACCACGAGCGACAGCTCGGACACGCTCAGGCCTCCTGCTTTCTCTGGCTGCTGCTCATCCCGAAAACGATGCCCTCGGGCGGCTGGAACCCGGCTGCAATCGACCGCCGTTTGGCTGCAGCTCGGCTGGGACCGCCGTGTACATCGCGAGAAGCCGGTGCTAGTTTCGAACGGTACGAGGGAGGCCTCGCATCGACTTTCGAATCCTCGGGCCGCTCGAGGTGTACGACGAGAAGCGCCCGCTCGCACTCGGCGGGCGCCAGCAACGCGCCCTGCTCACGCTGCTCTTGTTGCATGCCAACGAGGCCGTCCCGGTCGAGCGGATCATCGACGAGCTCTGGCCGGACGCGCCGCCGCCGAGCGCGACGAAGAGCGTGCAGGCGCTCGCCTCGCGACTGCGTAGGACACTCGAGGGCGAGCCGTCGGCACGCAACGGAGACGCCCGCAGCAACGGCGTCGTGCTGACACGAGCGCACGGCTACGTTCTGACGGTTGCGCCCGGCGAGCTCGACCTCGACCGCTTCGAATCGTTGCTCGAAGCCGGACGTGGAGCTCTCGCGGCGGGACGAGCGGAACAGGCCTCGGGGACGCTGCAGGAGGCGCTCGCTCTATGGCGCGGCCCGCCGCTGGCAGAGTTCGCCTCCGACTCGTTCGCGGGCGCTGACATCGCGAGGCTGAACGAGCTGCGGCTGGCGGCGCTCGAGGACCGGCTCGAGGCCGACCTGGCGGTCGGGAGATCGGCGGAGCTCGTCGCCGAGCTCGAATCGCTGGTCTCGGCGCACCCGCTACGCGAGCGGCTGCGGGGTCAGCTGATGCTCGCGCTCTACCGCTGCGGCCGGCAGGCGGAGGCGCTGCAGGTGTACCAGGACATCCGCCGCGAGCTAGACGACGAGCTCGGGCTCGAGCCGGGCCAGGGGGTGCGGCGCCTCGAACAGGCGATCCTGCGTCAAGACGCGTCGCTCGACGCCTCGGTCCCGGTCGTACGGGAGGGTCAACGACGGTTGCGACGGCTGGTCCCGCTTGCCGCCGTCACAGGCGTGCTCGTTGCCGCTGCGATCCTCGCGGCGTACGTGGCGACGCGAAAGGATTCATCGCCTGCCATGGACGTCTTCGGCAACTCGGTCGCGGTCATCGACCCGACGAGAAACAGGGTGCAACGACAGATCCCGGTCGGCGCGCGCCCCGCATTCGCCGCGTACGGCGATCACGGGCTCTGGGTGGCCAATCTCGACGACAACTCAGTCTCGCGTGTCGATCGGCGCACAAATCGGGTCGTTCGCACGATCGCGACGGACGCCTCGCCTGCCGGGCTCGCCGTCGCGGCAGGCTCCATCTGGGTCGCGAACAGCGATGTCGCGACCGTCTCGCGGATCGACCCGCGCTACAACCGACCGGTTGAGACGATTCCGGTTGACGGACCAACCGGATGGGGCGTGAGCGCGATCGGGTCTGGGCTCGGCAGCGTCTGGGTGGCCCACCGGGGCGGCACCGTCTCGCGAATCAATCCAGAGCGCAGAAGGGTGGTTGCGAGAATCGTCGTCGGCAACGAGCCGAGAGCGCTCGCCGTTGGCGAAGGCGCTGTCTGGGTCGCCAACGCGTGGTGGGACGGCACCGTATCCCGGATCGATCTAGCGAACGCTGAGACGGCGAAGATCCCGGTCGGGCCTGGAGCCGCTGCCATCGCAGCCGGCGCTGGCGCCGTCTGGGTCGCGAACGCGCTCGACGATACAGTCGTGCGGATCGACCCGGCGACGAATGCGATCAAGGCGACAATTCCCGTCGGTAAGCGGCCGGGCGGAATCGCGGCTGGCGCACGATCAGTCTGGGTCACGGGCAGCGGCGACGGGACGATCTCCGAAATCGACCCGCGGACGAACAAGGTCGTCCGCACGATTCGAGTCGGGAGCAGTCCCATCGGCGTGGTCCTGTCGGCGGGAACACTCTGGGTGACCATGCAGGACAGGGTTCCCGCCAGCCGCGAACTCCCAGTTGCGAAGGCCGGCGGCGTCGCCCGCTTCAACGTCGAGGACGGCTTCGACTTCACCGACCCGGCGGTCGCGTACTACACGACGTCCTGGCAGCTGGGGTACGCCACCGGCGCGAAGCTCCTCAACTATCCCGACCGGCCGGCGCCCGCCGGTTCGAGGCTCGTACCCGAGGTGGCGCAGTCTTTGCCGCGCGTGTCGGCAGACGGAAAGCGCTACACATTCACGATCCGGGACGGATACAGGTTCTCGCCGCCGTCAAACGAGCGCGTCACCGCGCAGACCTTCAAGTACTCGATCGAGCGCAGTCTGAGCCCGAAGCTCACGCTCGCTGCACATTTCGCGGGCGACATCGTCGGTGTGGACGCATACCGCCAGGGACGGGCACAGCACATTTCAGGTGTTGTGGCGCGCGGAAATACGCTCACGATCAACCTGGCCCGCGACGCCCGTCACTTCCAATCCGTGCTGGCGATGCCGTTCTTCTCCGCAGTACCGATCGGCACCCCCGTCGACCCAAACGGGCTCAGGGCGATCCCGTCCGCCGGACCCTACTACGTCGCCTCGTACACGCCGAAGCGGCAGATCGTGGTCAGACGCAATCCGAACTACCGCGGCCCACGTCCACATCGGCTCGAAGAGATCGTCTACACGATTGGTGTCGGCAAGGCGCGAACGGTCGCTCAGATCGAGGCCGGGAAGGTCGACTACGCGGCCGACGGGGTCCCGCCCTCGGCGTCCTTCCGCCTCGCCATCAGCTATGGAATCGGCAGCGCGGCGGCGAAGGAGGAACGAACGCGGTACTTCGTCGAGCCGCTCCTCGGCGTCTCCTACCTAGCGCTCAACACGAGTCGCCCTCTGTTCGCCGACGTCGAACTGCGAAAGGCGGTGAACTACGCGATCGACCGGCCCGCACTCGTGCGGCAGCGGAGCGCCACGTCGTTCGATCTCGGCGAGCCCACCGACCAGTATCTCCCGCCGGGCATTCCCGGCTTCAAGGACGTCCACATCTATCCGTTGAACGGACCCGACGTGAAGACTGCGCGAAACCTCGCCTCCGGCAAAGGCGGTACCGCCGTGCTCTATACCTGTGATGTACCGCCCTGTCCGCAGCAGGCCGAGGTCGTCCGGGCGAACCTGAAGAAGATCGGGATCGATGTGGACATCAAGAAGTTCCCCTTCGGGGTCCTCTTCGACAAAATGAGCACGCGGGGTGAGCCCTTCGATCTCGTCTTGAGCGGCTGGATCGTGGATTACGCCGATCCCCACAACATCTTCGACAACCTGCTCGACGGGACGAACATCAAGGCGAGGGACAACAACAACGTCGCGTACTTCGACGATCCGACGTACAACAGGAAGCTCGCGGCCGCAGCGAGTCGTGCCGGACCTCAGCGGTATCGCACATACGCCGCGCTCGACGTGGAGCTCGCCAGGGACGCCGCGCCGCTGGTTGCCATCGCAACGCCGACCAACCGCCATTTCTTCTCAGCGCGGATCGGCTGTCACATCGCCCAGCCGGTGTACGGATTCGACCTCGCGGCCCTCTGCCTGAGACGCGGGTCTGACTGACCCCCTCCTGACCCCAGCTGGGCTGGAATCGCGCCGACCTGACTGCTAGCGCTACGGCAGGAGCCGTCCCGACCGCCGCTTGGTTGACTGCAAGGGGGAAGGACGTCCGGCCCGCGCGTGACAAAAGCCTGCTGGTGCTGGCGAACGAACTGGCGAATGAGGGCGAAAGAGCCTGCAAAAACGCCAGTTCGAAGCAGTCTCGAAAGCCGTTAACCGTCACAGGCGGTTCGAGGGTTCGAATCCCTCCCCCTCCGCCTCCGCCCAGAATCCCTTTATTAAAGGGGGTCTTCTGGGCTGCCTGGGCTCATGACCACTCGCTTCCGCTGTCACTCTTGTCAACGCTGACCGCCGGGCTTGTTTGCTAACTGGGAGACGCTGCGGCGGTCACATTGGATCACGCGAAAACTCAGCGATTGCTCGTCTCCGGCCGATGGCAGTGCTCGCTGCGATCCAGTCTGCTCAAGGGGGTCACCGAATCCATTGGCGAACGGCATAGACTCGTCCCATGAACAGCCTCATCGCAAAGATCCGCGGCTGGTTACGGCTCGGCAAGAAGCCTTAACCTCGCTTACGCCCGCGAAGGGATAGGGTAGCTGGACTGGCTCTGCATGTCAGGTTTCGGCCCGAGCCCGCAATACACCAACGCGCGACTTGCGCGCGAGGCGAAGAGCTTTTAGGGCGAACGGACTTCCTTGCAGGGCCAGCCTTTCGACACAGGCCGTCGCGCTGGGTGAGGCGACTCGGCACGCTGCACTGCCCCAGTCTGTGTTGGCGCCGCGCACCCCCAGGTGACCATCGTGCCGTCGCGCTTCAAGGCGGCCTAGAAGTAATTCGCAGCTGAGGGCGTCGAGGCTGCTACGACGGGCGAGGCTGTGCGGGAACCGCCGGACGTCTAGCGGCGGGCCGTGTGGTGGCGGGCACGCCCCGGCTCGGCCTCGCCTCGCTCGATCTCGACCATCCGTTCGGCGGTCAGGCGCGACGAGCCGGCCTCGATCAGGAGGTCGACGACCTCCCAGTCACGGAGCCGGCGCAGCTCCGAGTCCGTAAGGCTGAGGCTTCGGAACTGGCTGCTCGCTACCCCAGCCGAAGCAGGCGCTTCACCCTGCTCCAAGGCGAGCTGGCCGACTTGTGCTGTGGCGTCAGCCTGACGCCGACCTTGCCCGTCAGATCCTTTTGCGTCTGGGTGTCCGCGTCCCGCTGGGACATCTTCACGTTCGGGTCCATCATTCACTCGCTTTCCTTCGTCCGATAGGCAGAAGAGCCCGATTGGGCCCCCTGATGCGTTGGGCCTGATGGAACAGCTCGAGAGGAAGGCGGAGCGCCTCTGCGGGCCTCGTTACGAGGACGAACGCGCACCCCTAGTGTAGCTCCGATCCGCGCTCGCGGCGCGCGCCGGGCCGATCAGATCGACTGTCGGAGCGCGTTGGCGGCAGCCTGGAGACGCTCGCTCACCTCGGCGAGCTCGCCGGCTGCGAGGTCGATGCGTTCTTTCTGGATGTCGGCCTGCTCTTGCTGGGTATCTGCGCGCCCTCGAAGAGCCGCGAGCTGTTTCGCCATCTCCTCCACCGTGAGCGTGAGCGTCGCGAGCTGGCCGGCAACGCTCTCGATGTCCTGGGCCGCCATGCCCGCGCCGATTCTACGCCCCTCCTCGTCGCGCTAGCGCTTCCCGCCACTGCCGAGGGCCGCGCTGGGGGAAACGAGAGAGGGCCCGGCAAGAGCCGGGCCCTCCGTCGGATGCGGTGCGGTCGAGCTACGCGACCATGACGCGGTCGCTGTGAGCGACGACCTGGCCGCTCGTGATCTTGGGCTCG